>Ga0335081_10000404_pt1 | contig 78176 bp, 52 predicted proteins | sample Lox_Sample_35_FD_206713 | JGI IMG/M metagenome (GOLD analysis project Ga0335081, IMG submission 206713) | Soil microbial communities from Loxahatchee National Wildlife Refuge, Florida, United States - Lox_Sample_3.5 | ecosystem: Environmental > Terrestrial > Soil > Wetlands | place: USA... | reverse complement strand
GGATAACATGGCCGGGCAGGCCAAAAACCTGCATCGGGGTTCTCCTTTGATTCGAGTGTCGCAACCCGAGCTTCGGAGAACCCCTCCTATTTCTCAATCCGTCTCACATCTGTCTGAGCCCAGACAGGATCGCGCGGGCCGGCGTAATCGCGCGGTCGGCGCGACCGCGCCGGCGGCGCCGCCTCCGCGCACAAGAGCCCGCCACGGCAAGGCGTCACGCCTTGACGCCGAGCGCGGCGCGAAACCGCTCCTTCAGCGCCACCCCGTCGCGCAGCGGCAGCACGCGCGGCGGCTCGTCGGCGGCGATCGCGACGCGGGCAAACAAGGTATCATCGAAGCTCTTCAGCCGCCGGGCAAGCTCGGCGAGGCCCGCCTCATCGCGCACATCGAGACAGGCGCCAAAGCCGCAGCCGCGGGCGACACCGACGAGATCGACGCCGCTCTGCGTGTGGCTCGGCTGCATGCCGGTCTCGCCATAGACGCCATTGTCGAACACGATCACCGCGAGATTGCGCGGGCGCTGGATGCCGATGGTGGCGAGCGAGCCCATGCCCATGAGCATCTCGCCGTCGCCGGTGATCACCGCGACGCGGCGCTTGGGCTGCGCTAGCGCGAGGCCGAGCCCGATCATGGCGGCGCCGCCCATGGCGCCCCAGAGATAGAAGTTGCGCTCGTCGTCGCCGAGCGCGGCGAGATCCCAGGTGGTCGAGCCGAGACCGGGCACGACGAGCAGGTCCGCGCCGCGCTCGGCCAGCAGCATCGCCATGGCGGCGCGGCGTTCGAGCGCGCCCGTCATTTGACCCACACCTTCTTGCCGATCAGCTGCTGCGACAGCAGCACGGCGACGATGCGCTCGTCGCCGAAGGCGAGCTGCACCGCGCGCTCAGCGATGCCTTCCACCTCGTCGGGCATCGTCGCGCGAAAAACCTCCGCCTCGCACAGCTTGAGCAGCGGCTCGACGATTCCGCCCATCGGCTGCTGCCAGGGATTGAACTCCTCCCACTCGCCGCGCATGGTCACCAGCATCATGAGGGGAAAGCGGCAGGTGCGCGCGAGCGAAAACATGTTGACGCAATTGCCGACGCCGCTCGACTGCATCAGCAGCGCGCAACGCTCGCCGCCGAGCCAAGCGCCGGCTGCGAGCGCGACGCCCTCCTCCTCGCTGGTGAGCACCACGTCGCGGATGTCGGCATCGGCGCGGCAGCGCTCGATCAGCCGCGCATGGCCGGCGTCGGGCACGTAGCCGACCTGGCGGATGTCGGCGCGCTTGAACGTCGCGAACAGGCGGTCGGGCCAATCGGCCATCTGCACGTTCATCGCTCGCCCTGCCCCGCCTCGGTCGGCCGCTCGCCGTCCTCGTCTTCGTCTTCTTTCACCGGCACCGTATAGACGCCGGAGAGCCAGCGGTTGAGATCGATGTCGGCGCAGCGCTTGGAGCAGAACGGGCTGAACGCCTGATCCACAGGCTTGCCGCAGATCGGGCAAGACTGCGCCCGCGGGGTTTTCCTGTCGATCTCGTTCATTCAATCCACTCAAGGCATGATCATTTTGAGGCGAGGTGGTGCCGCACGCCCAGCGGGCTCCCTCTCCCCGCTGGGGAGAGGGTTGGGGTGAGGGGGACCCTGACTCGCGATAGGCTACAACCCCTCACCCGGCTCGCTTCGCTCGCCGACCTCTCCCCATGGGAGAGGTGAAGTGAGGCCTTGCCGAGCATCGCCGCAATCTTACGCAACAGGGCCCCCTCCTCACTTCCACACGGCAAAGCCCATGCCGCAGCCGGTGCCGGCCGCCGAGCGATAGCATGGGATGTAATCCTGCCAATCGCTTTTCAAATGCGCGGCGGCGCCGGCGACCGCGATCCAGTTGCGGATTTCCGACGAGCCGGAATTGAGCTTCTCAACCGGAACCGACGACAGCGCCGCGCCGTCATTGCGCCGGCAGGCATCGAGCACGCCGCGGTCGAGCTCCTCGTCGACGGTGAAATGGCTCAAGCCGCCGGAGGCCAGAATGCCGACGCGCGCGCCGTTTTTGGCGCTCTGCACGGCGTTGCGGATCGCCCGGCCGAGCTCGTAGCAGCGGCGCGGGCGCGGCTGATTGGGCGGGAAGTAGGTGTTGAGCGCGACCGGCACGATCGGGATGATGTGATCGTCGGTCATCATGCGCCGGTGCACGAAGCCGAAGGCGTGGCCCTCGCCGTGCTCCTTGGAAAGGCGCTTGGCCTGGCTGACATCGAAGCCCTGGGCGATCAGCTCCTCGATCAGATGCAGGGCGAGCTTGGCGTCCACCGGATATTCGCGCGTCTGCGCCACCTCATGGAATTGCGAGCGCGCCTTGCGCCAGAATTGCGGGGCGTCCTCGTCCATGTGCAGCGGGTTGTTCTCGATCTTGTCGCCCCAATAGATCAGCATTGCCGGCATGTTATCTTCGAAGAACTGCTCGTGCTGGTCGTCGCCGACGATGATCAGCGCATCGAGCCGGGCATCGGCCAGCACGCCCGACAGTTTCTCGATATTGGCATTGCATTGCGCGGAGCGCCGCTCCAGCACTTGCGGCGCGATCTGAGCCTCGATCGACGGATCGGCCTGCTCCAAGAGCTCACCATAGGTGCAAGGCCGGCCCTTCTTGTCGAGCAGCTTGCGGCCGGACGTGTCGATCGCGGCGTGCCTCGGATAATCCTCGGCCGGGCTGTTGAGCAGCGGGCTGTGCGAGGTTCCAATGGCGAGCACGATATCGGCCATTCTTGCTTCCTTACTGCGATACGCTCTTTAGCTTACTCATCGCCCGCCGCTTGCTCTCTTCATCTCTCCCGTGGGAGAGGTCGACCGCCAAAGCGCAGCGAAGGCGGTCGGGTGAGGGGTGACGGCCTATCGAGAATCACGAACCCCCTCACCCCGACCCTCTCCCCAATGGGGAGAGGGAGCGCTCCGGTTGCTTGCGGCTGGCATCCAGCGCACGCAGCTCGGTCTTCAAAATCTTGCCGTAATTGTTCTTCGGCAGCGCGTCGACAAAAACATAATCCTTTGGCCGTTTGAAGCGCGCAATGCGCGCAAGGCACAGCGTGTCGAGTTCCGCCGCGCTCGCCTCGCCCACCACATAGGCGACCACGACCTCGCCCCATTCGCGGTCCGGCCGCCCGATGACCGAGACTTCTCGCACCGCGCCGTGCGCGAGCAGCGCTTCCTCGACCTCGCGCGGATAGATGTTGGAGCCGCCCGAGATGATCAAGTCCTTGGAGCGGTCCTTAAGATGCAGATAGCCTTCCTCGTCGAAAATTCCCACGTCGCCGGTATGCAGCCAGCCGCCGCGCATGCTGGCGGCGGTCGCCTGCGGGTTCTGCCAGTAACCTGACATGATGACGCCGCGGCAAAGGATTTCGCCCGCTTCGCCGGCCGCGACCGGCTGATCGGCGCCGTCGGCGACCCTGACCTCGACGCTCGCATACGGCTTGCCGGCCGACGCCAGCCGCTCGCGCCAACGCGGATGATCGCGATCGGCGATATCCTCCTTCGACAGCGTGGTGATGGTCATCGGCGCTTCGCCCTGCCCGTAAATCTGGGCAAGCCGCGGCCCGAAACGATCGAGTGCGGCGAGCGCATCCTCGACATACATCGGCGCGCCGCCCCAGATCAGCGTGCGGATGTTCTCCGCATTGCATTCCGCATTGCAGGCGACCAGGCGCTTGATCATGGTCGGCGCCGCGAACATCGACATGCGCGGCCAGGCGTTGAACAGATCGATGATCTCCTCCGGCTCGAAGGCGCCGCTTTCCGGCACCACCTGCACGCCGAGCCGCGCGATATGCGGCATGATGTAGATGCCGGAGCCGTGGCTCATCGGTGCCGCGTGCAACAGCGCATCGCCCGGCGCGACCGGATCGACCTCGGCGGCATAGGCAAGGCTCGCGTGCGCCAGCACCTGATGGCTGAGCATGGCGCCCTTGGGCTTTCCGGTGGTGCCCGAGGTGTAGAACAGCCAGGCGAGATCGCCGGGAGACCTGGGCACCACATCGATCGGATCGGCCGTGTACAGCGCGACATAGTCGGCGCTGCCGATCGTGATCAAACGCTCGAGCGTGTTGGGCGCATGCGCCGCGATCTCGCCATCGATGCCCGGCGAGGCAAAGCAGACGCGCGTGCCCGAATGCTCCAGGATGTAGCCAAGTTCCGCGCCGTGCAGCTTGGCGTTGGCCGGCACGGCGGCCAGTCCGGCGTGCCAGATGCCGTAGAACAGCGTGATGTAGTCGGGCGTGTTCTTGGCGGCGATGGCGATGCGGTCGCCGGGATTCAAACCCAACCGTTCGCACAGCGCGCCGGCGAGGCGCGCCGCGCGCGCGGCCAATTCGCCGTAGGTCGCGACGACGCGCCTGCCGGAAGCTGCCGCGGGCCGGTCCGCATGGCTGAGACCGGCACGATAAAGCCACAGCGCGAGGTTCATGCGGCGCCCCTCACGTCGTTCCGGGACGCCGCGAAGCGGCGGGCCCGGAATCCAGATACAAGCTCGATACCTGCTTCTGGATTCCGGGTTCGCTCGCGGAGCCTGTCATCGGGCCGCGCTTCGCGCGGACCCGTTGGCTCGCGCCCCGGAATGACAAGATTCTCACACCGCATTAAGCCAACCGAAACGGACCGGGAATCCCTCGCCGGCCAACAAGCTGACCGTCTCGTAGAGCGGCAGGCCGACGACATTGGTGTAGGAGCCGACGATCTTGACGATGAAAGTGCCGGCAATGCCCTGCGCGGCGTAGCCGCCGGCTTTGCCGCGCCACTCGCCGGACGCGAGATAGGCCTCGATATCTTCCGCCGAAAGCCGCTTGAAGCGCACGCGCGTTTCCACCAGGCGCTGGCGGAATGCCTCCTTCGGCGTCACCAGGCAGATCGAGGTGTGCACCCGATGATTGCGGCCGGAGAGCAGGCGCAGGCACTGCCCCGCCTCGTCGAGCAATTCGGCCTTGGGCAGGATGCGGCGGCCGACCGCCACCACGGTGTCGGCGGCGAGGATATAGGCGCCGCGCAACTCGTCATCGAGCTTGATGTTCTCCAGCGCCGCCTCGGCCTTGGTGCGCGCCAGCCGGTTGGCATAGGCGCGCGGAATCTCGCCGCGATGCGGGGTTTCGTCGATGTCCGCGGGCTTTAGGGCATCCGGCTCGATGCCGGCTTGATTGATCAGGGCAAGCCTTCGCGGCGAGCCGGAAGCGAGCACGAATTTAGGCCGGCCGATCATGGTTGTTGCATCGCAGCGGGGCCAAAAGCCTAAATATGGACGGGAAAATTGGAAGCGGGCATGCCGTGTCAGTAGCGGAAGACGGTATTTTTCACAACTGAGCCTCTATTTCTGCCGGCCTAAGCTTGTGGGCACTGCGCCGAGGAAGCCACAGCGTACCTTGCCCAAGGTTGCCCAGAGCCGCCGGCGGATTTCCGCGCTTGCCAAAAAGCCTTGGCAAGTCGATCAATTCACGCAAGGTCCCGGTATTGATTCGCGCCGTATGAATAGGCCGCGCCCTTCAGCCAACGGCTGCAGCTTCCATTGCGTAACGGCAGCTACCGAATCCAGCAATCGTCCTGTCGCGAGGCAAAGATGCACGAGCCCATACTTTCGGAGGCCGATTCCGAGCTCAAGCACGAGATCAATCTGCATCGCCGCATCTTCGAGACCTCGCTCGATCTGATCCTTGTCACCAACCGAAAAGGGCTGCTCATGCAGGTCAGCCCGAGCAGCAAGAAAATTCTCGGTTATGAGCCGAGCGAAATGGTCGGTCATGTCGGCATCGACTTCATTCATCCCGACGATCTCGACTCCACCCGCAGCGAAATGCGCCAGGCGCGGCGCGGTCATGAAACGCGCAACTTCGAATGCCGTTACATTCACAAGGACGGGCATCCGGTCACCTTGAGCTGGACCGGCGTGTGGTCCGAACCGGAACAGCGGCATTTCTTCATCGGGCGCGACACCACCGCGAGAAAACAGCTTGAGAATGCCGAGCATGCCGCCAAAGAAATGCTGGCGGCGGTGATCGACGCCTCTCCCGTCGCCATCGTCTGCCTGGCGGCCGATCGCACCGTGACGGTCTGGAGCCGGGCAGCGCAGCAGATTTTCGGCTACAGCGCCGACGAAGTGCTGGGGCTGCCCTACATGCTGGTGCCGCCCGGCGCCGAGCCGGAAGCCGAATACAACAGCCTGTTCAAGCGGGCGATGAGCGGCGAGACGATGCGCGATATTCGCGTGAAACGCCGCCGCAAGGATGGCACCATCGTCGATATCAGCTTCGATGCCGCCGCCATGCACGGCCCCGGCGGCGTGCAGGCGATCGCCTATGCGCTGACTGACATCACCGAGCGCAACAGGCTGGAGCAGCAACTGCGCCACTCGCAGAAGATGGATGCGATCGGCCAGCTCACCGGCGGGGTGGCGCACGATTTCAACAATCTGCTTACCGCGATCACCGGAACGATCGACATCTTGGCCGACGCCGTCGCCGACAAGCCCGAGCTAGCGGCCATCGCAAAGCTGATCAGCGAGGCCGCCGACCGCGGCGCCGAGCTCACCTCACGCCTTCTGGCTTTCGCGCGCAAGCAGCCGCTGCAGCCGCGCAGCACCGAGAGCAACGAGGCGCTGCGGGAAGCCGGCAAGCTGCTGCGGCCGGCGCTCGGCGAGCAGATCGACATCGAGTGGAAGCTCGATCAGAACGCCTGGCCCGCCCTGGTCGATCCCGCCCAACTCGCGACCGCGCTGCTTAATCTTGCGGTCAACGCGCGCGACGCCATGCCGGATGGCGGCAAGCTGACGCTGGAGACCGGCAACGTAGTCCTCGATGAAGGTTACGCCAACGCACACAGCGAGGTTGAGCCGGGCGACTATGTCATGTTCGCCGTGAGCGACACCGGCCAGGGCATCCCCGCGGCAATTCGCGAAAAAGTGTTTGAGCCGTTCTTCACCACCAAAGGCATCGGCCTGGGCACCGGTCTCGGGCTGAGCATGGTCTACGGATTCGTCAAGCAGTCCGGCGGCCACATCAAGCTCTACAGCGAAGAGGGGCAAGGAACGACATTCAAAATCTACCTGCCGCGCGCCGACAAACAAGCGGCCACGGAGACCGGCCAACCGCCAGTTGGACTGTCCGAAGCAGGGACCGAATCAATTCTCGTCGTCGAGGACGATCCGATCGTGCGCAGTTCCGTGGTCAGGCAACTCGAGAGCCTCGGCTACCGGACCATCACGGCAAACAACGCCGCAGAAGCGCTCACCATCATCGATGCCGGCACGGCATTCGATCTCCTCTTCACCGACCTGATCATGCCGGGTCCGATGAACGGCAGCCAGCTCGCCAAGGAAGCGGCCAAGCGCCGTCCGGCGCTCAAAGTGCTGTTCACCTCGGGCTATACCGAGAGCTCGGTCGTCCACCACGGCCGGCTCGAACCCGGCGTACTGTTGCTCGCCAAGCCATACCGAAAATCCGATCTTGCGCGCATGGTCCGCCAGGCATTGGAAAGCGAACCGCCCATGCCTGAAACCGCACTTTCGGCTACGGCTTCAATAGGTTAGCGATCAGCAGGGGCCAAAACCGGCGGTAAGCAATCATTCACCAATACGCACCATAATTTGCAGGCGCTCCTTGTATTTTTGCGCGCCGACTTCTTGGGGAGTCAGGGCATGCCGCGCGTTCTCGTCATCGACGATCAGGCGCATGTGCGGGCAACGGTTCTCACCGTGCTTCGCGCGAATGGATTCGAGGTCGCCACTGCCAATGACGGCAAATCCGGTTTGCAGCGGTTCGCGGACTCCCAGTTCGATTTGGTAATTGTCGACGTCTATATGCCGGAATTGGACGGCGTCAAAGTCATCAGGCAATTGCGCGCCCGCGCCGCCAATCTGCCCATCGTTGCGATGTCGGGCGTGTTGCTCGGCGAATCCAGACATACCGCGCTCGATATCTTTCCAAATGCGTCCGACCTCTCCGATATCGTGTGCTTGAAGAAGCCGTTTCGTTCCTCGGAGCTTATGGCGGCGGTCGAAAAAGCGTTGGTGCTTGCGGCCTAAGCGGTGTCGCGACGGATAGCTGCTCTAGGAAAGGGCGCGATGGCTCACATCCTGATCATCGACGACGATCGGCTGGTGCGCGATACCGCCAAAGCAATATGTCGCGCCAAGGGCTATGACGTCACGCTCGCCGAGAACGGCAAGTCCGGCGTCGAAACCGCCCGAGCGGGCCATTTCGACGCCGTCATCGTCGATCTCTTCATGCCCGACATGGACGGCCTGCAGGTCATCGGCGCTATTTGCCAAGCGAAACCGGGCTTGCCGATGATCGCCGCGTCCGGATTCATGTTCAAAAACGATTGCCCGGAAATGCCCAATTTCGATGCGATGGCCCTGGAGGCCGGCGCGGTTGCAACGCTGTACAAGCCGTTTCGCCCGGAAACGCTGATGCGGGCCATCGAGACGGCGATGGCGAGAGCCGCGGCCTGATCGTCATTCGTTGCCGCCGCCCGGACGGCCGAAGCGCTCGCGGATATGCGCGAGCAACTGGTCGCGCACTTCGCGATAGGCGTCGAGCCGCTGCTCGCGGCTGCCTTCCGCCGCGGTCGGATCGGCAGTCGGCCAATATTCCACCTCCGCCGCATTGGTGCGGGTCAGTTCCAGCGCCTTGTGATGCGCCGGCGGCGACAAAGTGACGATCAAATCGAAATTGAGCCCTTCCAAGTCTTCCAGTTCCTCGAAGGTGATCGGCTTGTGCCGGGAGATGTCGATGCCGATCTCCGCCATGGCGGCGACGGCGAAGGGATCGACTTCGCCCTTCTGCACGCCGGCCGAGCCGACATAGACCGATTTACCGAACAACTGCCGGAATAGGCCGGCCGCCATCGGCGACCGCACCGCATTCAAGCCGCAGGCAAACAGCACCGCCTGCGGGCGCGACGAGCGCTCTGCGGCGGACAAGCTTTATTCCCCGCTCGTCCCCGCGAAAGCGGGGACCCAGCTCTCTGTCACGCCTACCGTGCTTGTGGCTCTGGATTCCCGCTCGCGCGGGAATGAGCGGTGAATGGGGCGCAGCATCGTCTAGCCCTTCCAGTGCAGCACGCAGATCAGCGTGAACAGGCGCCGCGCAGTGTCGATATCGATGGTGACTTTGCCCTTCAGCCGCTCCTGCAGGATGCGCGAGCCATCGTTGTGGATGGAGCGGCGGCCCATGTCGATCGCCTCGATCTTGTCCGGCGTGGCCGTGCGGATCGCCTGGTAGTAGCTGTCGCAGATCGTGAAGTAGTCCTTGACGATGCGGCGCAGCGGCGTGAGCGACAAAAGATGCGCGACCACCGGCGTGCCGTCCTCGGTGCGCACGTCGAACACCAGACGGTTGCCGGTGATGCTCAGATGCAGCGCGTAGGGTCCCTCATCGTGGCCGACCGGCGAGAACGCGTTCTGCTCGAGCAGGTCGTAGATCGCGACTTGCCGCTCGTGCTCGACATCGGGGTTAGAGCGCCCGATCGATTCCTCGTCGAGCGTGACTGCGACCAGACGCTGCTTGCCGCCGGCGGGAACTGATTTTGCAGAGCTCATGGCTGGTTGAGCCGGATCGAAACCGAGCGAGCGTGCGCGGTCAGCCCTTCGGCCTCTCCGAGCGCGATCGCAGCTCGGCCAAGCGCGCGCAACTGTTCGGGCCCGCATTTGACGAGCGAGGTGCGCTTCATGAAATCGAGCACGCTGAGGCCCGACGAAAAGCGCGCCGAGCGTGCGGTCGGCAGCACGTGGTTGGAGCCGGCGACGTAATCGCCGATTGCTTCCGGCGTATGCGCGCCGAGAAAGATCGCGCCGGCATTGCGGATGCGCGAAGCCAGCGCCTCGGCGTTATCGGCTTCTATCTCCAGATGCTCGGGCGCGATGGCGTCGACCAGCGCGATGGCGTCGTCGAGCTTGCCGACCGTGATGATGGCGCCGAAATCGCGCCACGAGGCGCCGGCGACCTCCGCCCGCGGCAAGGTCTTGAGCTGGCCGGCGACCGCCTTCTCCACTTCGCCGGCAAGCGCCGCATCGTCGGTGATCAGGATCGCCTGCGCGCTGGCGTCATGCTCGGCCTGCGCCAACAGGTCGGCGGCGATCCAATCGGCATTGCCGGTTTTGTCGGCGAGGATCAGCACCTCGGATGGGCCGGCAATCATGTCGATGCCGACCTTGCCGAACACGATACGCTTGGCCGCCGCCACATAGGCATTGCCAGGTCCCACGATCTTGGCCACGGCTGCGATGCTCTCGGTACCGTAGGCGAGCGCCGCCACCGCCTGCGCGCCGCCGATGCGGTAGATCTCGTCGACCCCGGCAAGCTCCGCCGCCGCCAGCACCAGCGGCTCCAATTTGCCTTCCGGCGCAGGCACCACCATCACCAGGCGCGGCACACCGGCCACCTTGGCCGGCACCGCGTTCATCAGCACCGAGGACGGATAGGCCGCGGTGCCGCCCGGCACATAAAGCCCGACCGCCTCGATTGCCGTCCAGCGCGCGCCCAACTCGACGCCGAGCGCGTCGGTGAAACGCTCGTCGCTGGGGCGCTGGCGCCGGTGATAGGCTTCGATGCGGCCGCGCGCGAGTTTGAGTGCATCGAGCGCCTCGCGCTCGCAGGCTGCGGCCGCCGCCGCGATCTCCGCGGCGCCGACTCGCAAGCCGATCTTGGCGAGGTCGACGCGGTCGAATTTCAGCGTGTAATCGAAGAGCGCCCGATCGCCGCGCTTGATGACGTCGGCGACGATGGCGCGCACCGTCTCATCCACATCGGCCGCCGCCTCGCGCTTGGCGCCGAGAAAGGCGCGGAAACGCTGCGGGAAATCGGTATCCTGGCTGTCGAGGTAAATGGGCATGACCGCGGTCCCGGCCCGCGCGCGGGCTCCTGCCAGTCAATGGCTTTAAGGCGCTGGCGCGTCAACCTTGCTCAGGCGCGCTCCGATTTCTCCGCCGCGTCCTGATCGATCACATGCGCCGGGCAGGTCGACGCCGCCCAGGACGGGCCGAGATCGGCCAATTCCGCCTCCAGGCACTCGACCTCGAGCCGCAGGACCGGGCCGCCGGAAAATGTCAGGGTGACGATGCCGGCCGGGGCATCGGTCTCGGAGAATTCGACCGCCAGCAGGTTGAGCACCGCGTCCTTGCCAGCCGGATTGACCGAGCGGCATTTGCACGACAGCACCCGCTCGAAGCGCAACGCGGCCCGCCGCCGGTGAAATTCGGCATTGGCCGATTGCGCGCTTTCCCAGTCGAAGCGGTTGAGCGCGACCACCACCCGCTTTTCCGCCGGCCGCCACAGCACGTCGGAGACCTTGACCACCGCGTCCTGCAGATGGGTGGAGGCAACCTCAAGGTCCTCCTCGTCGAGGACGACGAATTTCAGCAGGTCCATAGGTCTTAGCGCTCCCGTTTTCGCCTAGGTAGGGAACGCCCTTTGGCCGCGCAAGATGCCTCAGCGTGTCCCCGAGACCCCGGTTTATTTAGCAACGACAAAACCAAGGTCCCGAGTCTGCAGCGCACCGCTCCACTTTGATACGCGCTGTGCTGTGGCGGGATACGCTTAGCCAAACGCCGGCTCCAGCCCGGCGGCCGTCCAGCGCGGACGCGTCGAAGGATCCGTGAGCGCGCGCAGCAAGGCCGCTGCTGCATCGCGGCAAGCGCTGGCCGCGGGAATCGCCGCCGTATAGGTATTGGCGTTGTGCAATTCGCCCGGCAGCGGCCCCGCCACTTTGGCGCCTTTCACCGGCAGCACCTCGCTGATGAAAGTGGTGCCGATCTCCGCGCGGCCGTCGGCGACCGCCTGCGCAGTCTCGTGACCGCGCTTGGTGAACACCGCCTTCCTGTTCACCGCGTCGGCGATGCCCAGTTTCTCCAGCAAGTTGGCGAACATGATGCCGCCGGAGCCGCCTGCCTTGGGGTCGGTATAGGCCACGCTTCTTGCGTTGAGCAGCGCCTGCTTGAAGGCTTCCGGCGTGGAAATGTCGGGGATGGACGCGCCCTCGCGCACCACCACGCCGGTGACCGTGCGGCCGAGATCGGTGCGGCTGCCCGGCTCGAACATTCCGGTCTTTGCCAGCGTGTCGATGGCCGAAGCGGAAAGGATGACCAAGTCCGCCTGCTCACCGTTCTGCAAACGGTCGCGCAGCGAGCCGGCGGTGCCGAAATTGAGGTCGAGGCGGTGGCCGGTCGCTTTCTCGAACTCCGGGCCGATCGCTTGCACCATCGACGCCACGGCGCCGGCGCTCATGACTTTAATTTTCGGCATGGCGTTTCCTCATCGCTAGGTTTGTTTTGCGGTGGGCGTCAGGCGCAAGTGCGCGAAACCCAAAGCTCCTGCACGCGCCGTTCGGGCGCCCGCTTCGCGCTGACCCTCGATCGTCGACCGCAACTCTTCAAACTCTTCAATCGTAGCCGAGCGATTGATGGGGGCAGCGGCTCCATGCTTACTCTGGCTCAATCTGCCAGTCGCTCGTCGCCGTACCGATGATATTGGCCGATTTTCTCTGCGTGCCATTCATGAACCAGACTGCCACCTGACCATTGCTGTTGCGCCAGAGAATGTCGGCCTTGCCGTCGCTATCGAAGTCGCCAACGCCGGCGATCGTCCAGGTGGTCGCCGCTGCGCCGACGGAGAGCTTTGCTCTCACCGTCGTGCCGTCCATCTCCCAGATGGCCACGCCGCCGGTCGAATTGTTGCGCCAAAGGATGTCGGCGTTGCCGTCGCCGTCGAAGTCGCCGCTACCGGCGATCGACCAGCCGGCCGGCGCGGTCCCGATCGTCTTCCATAATTTCATCTGCGTCCCGTTTATCTCCCAAATCACCAGCGCGCCGTTGTTCGTATTGCGGAAGAGAATATCGTTCTTGTGATCGCCGTCGAAATCGTGGCAGGCGGTCTGCGGGACCGAGGCGCCGATGCGCCCAATCTTGTTGGCGACATACTCGGTGAACCATAGCGCGCCGTCCGGCCCTACGGTTATGCCTGTCGGCTGCGAATCTTTGGTAGGAACCTCGTATTCGGTGATGCTCCCGTCGGTCGCGATGCGTCCGATGTTGTTGCTGTGCCCGGACTCGGTGAACCACAGCGCGCCATCCGGCCCCGCGGTTATGCTCTCCGGGAAGGCGTTGGCGGTCGGAATCGGATATTCGGTAACGGTATGGCTAGCGTCAGTCGTGATCCGGCCGATCTTGTTGCCCGCATACTCGGTAAACCAGAGCGCGCCGTCCGCCCCCACGGCAATGCCGCGCGGGTGACCGCCGCTTGTCAGAATTGGGTATTCGCTAACGCTGCCGCCGATCGTGACCCGCCCGATCTTGTCGCCGGCCGACTCGGTGAACCACAGCGCTCCGTCCGGCCCCGCCACAATGCCATAAGGAGACCCCTGCGTAATGGTCGGGAATTCGTTGGTAACGATTCCGGCGGTCGTGATCCGCCCAATCTTGTTACCGTTCTGCTCGGTGAACCACAGCGCGCCGTCCGGTCCGACGGCGATGAAATACGGCAGAGAGAAACTCGTCGGCACGGTGGTTTCGGTGAAGTTACCGCCGGTTGTGATGCGCCCGATCTTGTTGCCGACCGACTCGGCGAACCACAGCGCGCCGTCCGGACCGGCAGTGATGCCGTAGGCGAAAGCTTTGCTCGTAGGGATGGGGTATTCGGTAAAGACGCCGGCAGTCGTCATGCGCCCGATCTTGTTCGCGGTGTTGCCGTCTTCGGTGAACCACAGCGCGCCGTCCGCTCCCTTGGCGATGGCTATGGGAACGGAATTTTGCGTCGGAATCGGATACTCGGCGGAGGCCGCCGGCCTCGCCGCCAAGAGCAGCAACGCGCATGTCGCGCAAGCCGCCAAGGCGCCGCGAATTGACCTAATATGAGGAAATTGATCCCTCATCCCCCCGAAATTTCGCTCAGGCTCATACGCGCGTGCGATCAGCCTCTGCAAGTTCCACAGCATTCTCTTTAACCCCCCCCTGTGCTTGGTCGCGCCACTCAAAGAACCGCTGATTGGCGAAGCCGTAGAGCAATGGACAATAATGCTCAATCGCCCTCTTTAACATGATTGCGCTTGTAAATGAGCACTGGGGCACGATGGCGTACTTCAAACGGCAACGTCAAGTCGGCATCCGGCTGAGTGCCATGGCAGGACCTGCGTAACAGGGGCTCTCGGTGAATCCCTTGGAATGCGTTCTTGATCTACATCAAGGAAAGGTGGCTGCGGATTATTTTTCTAATGGATTTGGTGCGGTTTGCTCCGCACCGAAATCCTTTCGCTGCTGGAGCGCCGTAAGACATTTCATTCTGAATCAAAATCCGTGCGAAGTACAAGGAGACATTGAATCATGGCCAGGATCATCGGCGCGGTCGCAGCGTCCCACACGCCAACCATCGGCTTTGCCTACGATCGAAACAAGCAGACCGACCCGGCCTGGAAGCCCATCTTTGAGAACTTCAAGCCGGTGCAGAACTGGCTCGCCGAAAAGAAGCCCGACGCGTTGCTCATCATCTACAACGATCACGTCACCTCATTCTTCTTCGATCATTATTCGGCCTTCGCTCTCGGCATCGACACCAGCTATGCCGTCGCCGACGAAGGCGGCGGCGTGCGGCAATTGCCGCCGGTCAGGGGCCACGCGGCCTTGTCGCACCATATCGGCGCCGCGCTGATGGCCGACGAATTCGACATGTCGTTCTTCCAAGGCAAGCCGCTCGATCACGGCTGCTTCTCGCCGCTGTCGATAATGTGGCCGCATGAGCCGCAATGGCCGGGCGCCATCGTGCCGCTGCAGGTCGGCGTGCTGCAATTTCCGATTCCGTCGGCTGCGCGCTGCTACAAGCTCGGCCATGCCTTGCGCCGGGCGATCGAAAGTTATCCGGAAGACCTCAAGGTTGCGCTGGTGGCGACCGGCGGCCTGTCGCATCAGGTGCACGGCGAACGGGCCGGCTTCAACAACACGGCATGGGACGAGCAATTCCTCGACCTGATTGAGAAGGATCCCGCCACGCTCGCGCGCATAACGCAAGCCGATTATGCCCGGCTCGGCGGCATGGAGGGCGCCGAGGTCATCATGTGGTTGATCATGCGCGGCGCCCTGTCGGCGACAATCAAATGCCTGCACCGCAGCTACTATCTGCCCTCGATGACCGGCATTGCGACGGCGATCTATGAAAACGAGGCGATCGCCCCGGACGCCGTGGATGTGCAGGCCGAGTATCGCCGGCATGTCGGTTATCAGCTTGCCGGCGCCGAGAAGCTCGAAGGCACCTATCCATTTACGCTGGCGCGCAGCGTCAAGGGTTTCCGCATCAACGATTTCCTCCATGCGCTTGTCGAGCCTGCCCACCGCGCTGCATTTCTCGCCGATCAGGAGAAGGCGTTTGCCGACGCAGGATTGAGCGAGGACGAGCGCCACCTGATCCGCCGGCGCGATTGGCGCGGCATGATCCATTACGGCGTCAGCTTCTTCATGCTGGAAAAGCTCGGCGCCGTGACGGGCGTGTCGAACCTGCACATCTATGCGGCGATGCGCGGCGAAACGCTCGAGCAGTTTCGGAAGACCCGCAATGCGCCGGGAGCGCTCTATTCGGTGGCCGGCAAGGACGCCAAGCAGCTCGCCTGGGATCAGCCGGCAAAAACGGCCCAGGGCGCGTAGACATAACGCGGCTGCTCGTGAATTAAGGTCGGCCTTGCTGCCCGCATAATGCGGATTGACGTGCCGCTGGCCACGCTGGCGTAGTCGCCAACTCCAAACTAGCATCCGGCACAAACGTGAAGGGCTTCTTCGGAAGTCGCTGTGCCGGAAATCTCCTCGTGTGGCGCATCACCAGAGCCAGGGCGGAGCTGCGGATCGTTTTCCGCCGTCACCGAACCCAGTTGGCGCTGTCGATCCGCGTGACGGTGGCCGCCTTGGCGGCGCTTGTGCTTGCCCAATCCTTGCGTCTTCCGTTGCCGTTGTGGGCCGTATTGACGGCGGTGATCGTCACCCAGGTCAGCGTCGGGCGGTCGCTGAAGGCAACGCTCAATTATCTTGTAGGCACGGTAAGCGGCGCCATTTATGGCGGCGCCGTAGGCATAATCATTCCGGATTCCGGCGAGATCGCGCTGCTTGCGGCGCTCGCTCTCGCCATAGCTCCGCTCGCCTTTCTCGCGGCGCTCAGACCCAGCCTCTCGGTTGCGCCGATCACCGCCATCATCGTCCTGCTGGTTCCGACAATTACTCATGCAAGTCCCTACGCGTCCGCCCTCGATCGCGTCCTCGAGGTGACGCTCGGCGGCGTCACGGGCTTTGTCGTTTCGCTTTTCGTGTTCCCATCGAACGCCCACCTCCTGGTGGTCGAAACAGCCGCGCGGACGCTTAATCAGATGGCGCGCGCGCTCGAGGCATTGCTCGCCGGCTTGCCGGGAGGTCTCGGCTTCGATTCGCTCCACCGCATTCAAGATGCTATCGGCCAGGCTTTGTCAGAATTGAATGTGATAGGCGCCGAAGCTGAGCATGAACGCTCGGCGCGTCTCAGCGCGGGTCCGGAAACCGGTCCGCTGCTGCGCACGCTGCTGCGATTGCGCCACGATCTGGTGATGATCGGCAGATCGGCCGTGAGGCCGCTGCCTGAGGCCTTGCAGGCGCGCCTCGCGTCGCCGCTGGCGCACGCCGGCGCGGCTCTCGGCGATTATTTGCGCGCGAGCGGGGCTGCACTGTTGGCGCGCCGGCCGCCGCCTTCCCTCGATGGCGTGGCATCGGCGCTTGATTCCTATGCCGCCGAGGTCGCCGCCTTGCGTCGCGAGGGCCTCACGCGGAACCTCGCCGCGGACGAAGCGGAGCGTTTCTTCGCGCTCGGCTTTGCGCTCGAGCAGATGCACAACAACGTCAGGGACCTCGAACGCTGCGTGGCCGAATGGGCCCTCTCTTCGGCCCGTGTGGGGCGCAAGAACGAGCAGTCCGGTTGATCGACTGCCGCTACATGTGCGGCCAGTGCCGCTCCTGGAACCACGTACGGTATTTCGCCATCTTGGCGCGCTGCGCCTGCGGCGCGTGCCGCCGGCAGGTCGCCATCTCGCTGCTTTTGTCCGGCGCGCCCCAGCGCCGCTCGACGCAGTCGTTCGGATTATACGCCATCTCGTATTTCACCATGCGCTCGATGACGTCTTTGAGCGACAGCGTCCAGGCCGAGCCGTCGCTGCGCGTATAGGAAAACTTGCGCGTCGCCAGCTCGGAGGCGAGCACGCGCTGCAATTCGGCCTTCACCTCGGCCACGCTCTTGCCCGCCGGCATCGCGTATCGCTCCGGCCGCCGCGCGACGCGGTCGGGGTAACCGCGCACCACGTCGATCGCGATTAGCAGGCGAAAATCGCGCGCCGGCGTGGAGAAATCCTCCCACGGCCCAGTCGTCTCGAAGATTGCCGGGCCATCCGGCATGCCCACTTCGCCGTGCCCGTTCTGATATTTCCGCCCGAGCTCGACCGCCGTGACCCGCGTCTTCACCTGCTCTTCAAGCGCCGTGATCGCCTCCTTCATGGCGCGCACCGGGTCGAGCGGCGCCGGCGACATCACCTCATCCATGCGATTGTAGAAAGCTTCGAGCCCGAGCTTCGACTGTTCGAGCGAAAAATCGCCGTACTGCGGATCCCTGGCGATCTCGCTGTTGCTCAGGCGGCGCAGCCCGCCGTTTTTATCGCGCACGATCGGCCGGAAGCGCTTGAACCCGGGCCCGCCGAGCGTGGGATCGTGCACGAACAGGAAATTGCCGCGCCAGAAGCGTTTGCGCGTCACCGTGCCGTCCGGCTCGGCGTCGACGGCAAGGAAAACGCCCGCCGCGCCGCCGATCTGCGGCACGCGCCGCACCAAAGTCAAAACGTGGCCGTAAGGATCGGCATAGATGGTGCCCGGGCGCAGCGTCTCCTGCGTCAGCGCCACCGGATAAAAATCGGTGCTGTTGTCGGCGTCCGGCGTCCGCCCGTTTCCCGACTGCACGCCGTCGCCGACCGTCCGCAGATAGCTTGCGAATGCACCGGCGAGCCCCGGGCGCGTCGCCGCCTGCGCGGTCAGCATGCTCGTCCAGCCGTGGCATTTCGGCGGCCTGCCCCCGCCGCCGCGCGAGCATTGCGAAAAGCCGAACGGCAGCCCCATCTTGAACGCGAAATAGCCGCGCAGAAAATACGGCTGGTCGGCGCAGTCGGGGCGGATGACGAGCCCCATCTGATCTTCGCCGAGACCCAGATAGTCGAACAGCACGTTGCGTGAGCGGTTGCGCAGCACTTCATGCAGCGCATGCCACGAGGGCTCCTGGTCGAGCGGCGCATCGAACAGCTTTTCGATCCAGGCCGAATACAAGTTCTCCGTCGCGCGATTCCATGAATTGCGCAGAGGCCAGACGCTGCCCCGCGTCGCGTGCGGCGACGGCGGCTTGCGGTCGCTCACAGTGATTGCGCGCGCGATCGTGCCGCATTGCTCGCTCGAAAGCCGCGCGCGCCAGTTCCCCGCGACCGGCGCCTTCACTTCGGCGTACCAGAAATAGGGCGGGCCGCCCTCCGGCTGTCGCGATGTGGCCGCAACGCTTCCATTAGGCGCGATTAGCGCAAGCTCGCCTTCGATCGGCTTGTCCACAGCGATAATGACGCGCAAGGGCGCGCCTTTCCACGGCGCAAGCGGCGAAGGCAGGAAAGCGACGCTGCCCGCAGCTTTGCAGCCCGCGGACATGTCTTCGGCCCCCGCGTCGGCAGCCGGAAAGGCGGACGTAAAAAATGCGCCCGCGATCAGCAGCAATCCGCTAGCGGCCGCTGCAAACTGGCGTGCTCGAATCAATTGAGGCTCCTTGCTGCTGTCGATCGCACTGGAATTATCGTGAAACAACCGGGCAAGTCCATGGCCGGGCGCAATTCGGCCGCGGAACGGAACCGCAATTGACGCGGCTCACCTCAGCTGCAGCAGCACGAACCATTTCTTGTCGTTGAGCGAGCACTTTTTCGACTGGCTCGGCGCCAGTGACGAATCGCCCGATGGCAGGGTCCAAACGCCCGGGCTGCAATGGCCTTCTTGCACGGCCGAGAACTTGAGGTTCCGGCGCAGGTTCAGCTTCCTGACCGAAACGGCCTGATAGACATTGCCGCTGATGGCGTAGAGTTTGCGCGCGGGCGCATCGATATAAGCGACCACGTCGCAATGGGTGTGGCGGACTGTGCGCGCGGCGGGGCTGCCACCGAGTTCCGAGCGGATGCGCTCGCGCACGGTCTCCTCGCTCGCATCGGCGAGCGCAGGCTCGGCCTGATTGCAGATCAGGTCGCCGAGGCGCGGCCTGGTCGTAGTGAGCGGACAGGCGCGGTAGATGCGCTCGGCGACCGCGTGCTTGGCCAGTTCGGCCGCGCTGGTCGCGAAAGCGTCGTAGATATAATCGCGATGGGCGTTGGAGAACGGAAATTCATTCGCCGTGACGCCCGACTGCCGGATCACGTAGCTGACGAAGGCCGCCGACCACGGCGTGTCGATGATCGCCGCGCGCAAGACCGTCTCGCGTAAGATTTCGCGCGCCGCCGGATCGGAGACGCCATCGACATCGTGCAGAAGCTCGCCGGCCGTGGCGCGCAGCAGCGGCGCAACTTGCTCGCCTTGCGTCGCGCTCGAGGCGCCGGCATAGCCGCGCACCTCGAGCTTGTCGGCTGCGGCTTCGCCATACAGCGCCCGCCAATATTTCATCACCTGCCACCAGCCGAGATGGCCGAGGCTCGCCCGCCGGACGGGGCCGTTCTCGGCCTCGTGCTCCGCCTCGGTCAGGCCGAAACGGAACAGGCGGCCAGTGGAATCAATCTCGTGTCCGCCGAAGCGGGTGAATTCGTCGATCGCGATCTGGGCGATGCGCCGGCCGAGCTTGCTCGCGGGCTTCGCGGCCGTTGCGTCGCAATTTGCCTGCACGGCCTTCCAGAATGGCGCCGCGCTGCGCTCGGCCTGGGCGAACGCCGGCTGCACGCACAGAGCGACCGCTGCAACGATGGCGCAGACAAAAGCGCGCATCATGCCTCCTGTGACGACTGACATGTTTCCAGTATAACTCGGCACGCGGACCACCGCCTGATGATCGCAATTTTTCGGCGGAGGAGCGCGGCGCATCGATGCCGCCGGCGACGACCGGTCGATATCGCCGCTAATCGCTGATCCGCTCGATCGCGGCGCCGCATTGGCCGAGCTTCTGCTCGAGCCGCTCGAAGCCGCGGTCGAGGTGATAGACGCGGTTGACGGTGGTCTCGCCTTCGGCGGCGAGCGCGGCGATGACCAGCGAGACCGAGGCACGCAAGTCGGTCGCCATCACCGGCGCGCCCTTGAGCCGGTCGACGCCCTCGATGGTGGCGGTCTGGCCGTCGAGATGAATATGCGCGCCAAGCCGCGCCAGCTCCTGCACGTGCATGAAACGGTTCTCGAAGATGGTCTCGGTAATGTGCGAGGTGCCCTTGGCGCGCGTCATTAGCGCCATCAACTGCGCCTGCAGGTCGGTGGGGAAGCCGGGGAACGGCGCCGTGGTGATCTCGACCGGTTCAAGGCCGGCGCCGTTACGGGCGATGCGGATGCCTTCATTGGTCGGCGTGACGCTAGCCCCGGTCTGTGCCAGCACGTCGAGCGCGGCCTGCAGCAACTCCGGCCGCGCATTCTGCAGCAGCACGTCGCCGCCGGTCATCGCCACGGCCATGGCATAGGTGCCGGTCTCGATGCGGTCGGGCAGCACCGAATGGCGCGCGCCGGAAAGGCGCGGCACGCCCTCGACGACGATGCGCGAGGTGCCGGCGCCGGAAATCTTGGCGCCCATCTTGTTGAGGCAATCGGCGACGTCGCCGATCTCCGGCTCGCGCGCGGCATTCTCGATCACCGTGGTGCCGTGGGCGAGCGAGGCCGCCATCAGCGCCGTGTGCGTCCCGCCGACGGTGACCTTGGGAAAGATGACCTCGCCGCCGCGCAAGCCATGTCTGGCACGCGCGATCACGTAGCCGCCTTCGATCTCGATCTCGGCGCCGAGCGCCTCCAGCGCCATGATCAGCAGGTCGACCGGCCGCGTGCCGATGGCGCAGCCGCCCGGCATCGACACCTGGGCCTCGCCCATGCGCGCGACCAGCGGCGCCACCACCCAGAAACTCGCCCGCATCTTGGAGACCAGCTCATAGGGCGCCGTGGTGTCGACGATGTGCTTCGCCGAGATGTGGATGGTGCGGCCGTTGTTGGCATCCTCGCCCGGGCGCTTGCCGGCGATCATCACGTCGACGCCGTGATTGCCGAGGATGCGCTGCAAGAGGGTGACGTCGGCAAGGTGGGGCACGTTGTCAAGAATCAGCGTGTCCTCGGTGAGCAGGCTCGCAATCATCAAGGGGAGCGTGGCGTTCTTGGCGCCCGAAATCGGGATCGCGCCGTTAAGCCGCTGGCCGCCGACGATGCGTATCCGATCCATTGTCGCCCCGCCTGCCCTCTTGCCCGTGCTCGATGCGAAAACCGGTTCCCAAGCCCGGGAGCATGCGCCGTTTCGTGGCCCATCTATGGACTGCGGGTCGCCTCGGCGCAAATCCCGATTTATTGCAAAGGTTACCGGCGCTCTGCCCGATTCGGGGCGAAAATCGGGGTGCGGGCGCCAAGATGCGCGGAACCCGGCTCAGCGCTTGTTGTCATCGTCGCGTGCGGGCGCCTGCTTTGGCGTGGAGTCCGCCTCGACGGCGCGCCCGCGCGCCTGCGCCTTGCGCCGGCGCAGGTTTTCGCGCAGCGCCTGGGCGAGCCGGCTGTCCCGGCCGCCGGGTTTGCCCGTTTTGCGCTCGTTTCCGCCCGGCTTGCTCATGGTCCCGAATATCCGCCGCCGCCCCGAGCCGGCAAGCCTTTGCCTTGCGCCATGGGTCGCGCTTATGGCAGTTTCCGCCGCGTTCGCGCCGCCCGCCAGCGGGCATTTTTCGCTGCCGTAGCTCAGTGGTAGAGCACCCCCTTGGTAAGGGGGAGGTCGAGTGTTCAATCCACTCCGGCAGCACCAGTTTCTCGACGCTGGCCGCAAGTCGTGCACGGTTTTACGCAGCACCCCTTCTTTCAGGGCCGCCGCATTCCCCCAATCGGCAGCCGGCTCGGCGCCGTTCCGCCAAAGCGGCGAGTGCACGATTACAGTTTCTTGTTCGCGCCTGGTATATTGACCTTCGGCGGGCCGACGTGATCGCCTTTCCGCATGAGACCTGATACGAGAATGAGCCCATGACAACGACGGAATCAGGACGCTCGACCCGAAAGAACTCCGGGCCGAGCCGACGGTTGAAGGCGCGCGCGAAGCGATTCCTGACGATCATCTTCGTGCTGGCGGGCGCGATTGCCGGTTTCGCGTACCGAGGCTACGTCGACTACAGCGACATCAGCGATTCCGACCGACGGGTCCTGGAATTCCGGACGCAAGAGCGGAATCTCAAGGCGCAGGTTGCCGAGCTGGCCGCAAAACTCGACGCCGCACAAACCAAGCTTAAGAGCGTTCAGGCCACGTTGGATTCCTTGATGCCTGCGGAGAACACCTACAATATCAAACCTAATGAATCGATGGTCGTTGCGGGCGGCCGTTTGACCGTTGCATTGGTCGGTCCCCCCACGAATCAAAACATTCGCATCAACGTCGGCGGCACAGAGAGACTGGCAGTCGCCGGCGATATCATTGACGTAGCGCCCGACCCGTCCACCAAGTGCCGGGTGGTGGTCCAGTCCTTTGACATGTTCAAGGCTATTCTCAACGCGTCGTGCGCGCCAGCGAAGCCTAATACGAATTCCGGTTGATCCATTGTCATCACCGGGACCGACATAATGAGAGCGGTGCGCCTTCCAAAAGCGAGATGACCGGGACTAGCCCGGCCATGCCAACGACACCGTTCGAATGGAATTCGCTCTATTCCAGCTCGATCCGCGTGCCGGTCGCGCCGTTCAAGAGCCGCTTGAGGTGAAAGCTGGCGAGCTGATCCACCGGCTCGGCGCCGACATGGGCGGCGAACGCCGCGAGCGCGCCAGGATCGCTCGCTTCCAGCTTGGCAAAGGCCTTCAGGTAACTCTCGGTCGCGGGCGTTTCATATGTCACCGGCCGCATCGGCTCGAATGCGCGCATTGCTTCGCTCTTGCCTCTGAGCACGAGGTCGCCGACCGGGCGGCCGCGAAAATCCTTGACCTGCTCGGCGAGCGCCGCGCTGACGCAGATATGGGTGCCGAGCGGCTTGTTGGCGGTCTCCAGCCGCGCCGCGACGTTGACCGTGTCGCCATAGGCCGTGTAGTCGAAGAAGCGGCCGCCGCCGAAGTTGCCGACGATCGCCGGCCCGGCATGGGCGCCGATCCGCGTAACGCCGAGCGCGATGCCTTTTTCCTGCCAGCGCTCGCGAAACGATTGGGCGAATTCGTCGAGCGCCAGCGCGCAGGCCACCGCACGGTCGCCATGGTCCGCCTGCTCGCCCGGCGCGCCGAACAGCACGTGCATGGCGTCGCCGACGATCTTGGCGACCGTCCCCTCATGCGCAAAAACGATATCGGTCATGCCGGCGAGATAATCGTTGAGCAGCGGCGCGAGAACGTCGGGCGCCAGCGTTTCCACTAGGGTGGTGAAGCCGGCAATATCGGTGAACAGGGTCGCGATGTTCCGCCGCTGGCCGCCGAGATCGACCGCTTCGGTGTCGCTGGCGAGCCTTTGCGCGAGATTGGGCGAGAAATACCGCGAGAGCGAGGCATAGGCGCGTTCGGCCGCCAGCTGCCGCTGCTTGGACTCGCGCAGCAGCTCGACATGCCGGATGGTCTTGGCAATGGTGAGCTCGAGATCGGAAAAATCGATCGGTTTGGTGAGGAAATCGAAGGCGCCCCGGTTCATGGCCGTACGGATATTGGCCATGTCGCCATAGGCCGAGACGATGATGGTCGAAAGCTTGTCCTCCGCCTCCTGCAGCTTGTGCAGCAGTGTCAGCCCGTCCATGCGCGGCATGTTGATATCCGAGATCACCATGTCGATGCCGCGATTCGCCTCCAACGTCGCCAGCGCTTCGATGCCGTCGCGCGCGAACAAGAGGTTGATCGAGCCGTCGCCGATCTTGCGGCGGAATTTCTGCAACAGCAGCGTTTCCAGGTCCGGCTCGTCGTCGACAACGAGGATGCGTGCGGTCATGCGTCTCGTCCGACTCGCGTGTCGATTTCGTTGCGCAGCATCGCAAAGTCGATCGGTTTGGTGAAGAGCGCCTCCGCGCCGCCCTCGATCGCCTTGCGCTTGGTGTCCGCATCACCGTAGGCGGTGATCATGATGATCGGGACGTCCGGGCGCGCAGCCCTCGCCTTGGGCAGCAGCTCAAGCCCGCTCATGCCGGGCATGTTGATGTCCGACAGGATCAAGATCAGCGAGGCGGCCGAAGCATCGGTGATCAGCCGCAGCGCGCTGTCGGCCGACTGGGCAAAATCCATGGTGAAGCGGCCGGCGCGCAGATCGCGGCGGAATTGCTGGCGAAACAGCATCTCGACATCGGGTTCGTCGTCGACCACAAGAACGAGTGTCACGTCTGCGCTCCTGGTTTGGCGAGCGAGGCCGCTGCGCGCGGGAGGACAATGCGGAATTCGGTGAATTCGCCGGGCGCCGTATCGACCTCGATCGAGCCGGCATGCTGCTTGACGACGATATCGTGGCTGATGGAAAGTCCAAGCCCGGTGCCTTCGCCGGCCGGCTTGGTGGTGAAGAATGGGTTGAACATTCGTTCCTTCACCTCAGGCGGAATGCCGGTGCCATTGTCGCGGATGCGGATTTCCACGCTGTCGCCAAGGTTCTTGGTCGCGGCGGTCAGAATCGGCTCGTAGCCATCATTAGCCAGGCGTTTACGCTTGGTGGCCGCGTAAAATCCGTTCGAGATCAAATTGAGCAGCACGCGCGTGATCTCCTGCGGGAACAGGTCGACCTGCCCCGCGGCCGGATCGAGCGAGCGTTCCAGCGTGATGTTGAATCCCTGCTTTTCCGCGCGCGCGCCGTGATAGGCGAGATTGAGGCTTTCCTCGACGATGGCGTTGATGTCGACCGGGCGATGCTCGCCCGAGCCTTCGCGCGAATGCAGCAGCATGTTCTTGACGATCGAATCGGCGCGCTTGCCGTGCTGGACGATCTTTTCGAGATTGCCGCGCAGCATGTCGGTGAGCTGATCGATCTCGTGACGCGCCTCATGGTCGATCTTTACGGTCTGCAGCTCTTCCTGCAGTTCGTCGATCAGCTCGGTCGAGACCGAGGAGAAATTATTGACGAAATTGAGCGGGTTCTTGATCTCGTGGGCGATGCCGGCGGTGAGCTGGCCGAGCGAGGCAAGCTTTTCGGTCTGCACCAGGCGGTCCTGCGCGGTGCGCAAATCGTCGAGCGATTTCGCCAGTTCGCGCGTGCGCGCCTCGACGCGTTCGAACAGCCGCACGTTCTCGATCGCAATGGCGGCCTGGTCGGCGAAGGTCGAGACAAGCTCGATCTGCTTGGCGGTGAAGGGTCTGACTTGCGTCCGCAACAACGCCAAGACCCCGATCGGCTCGCCCTCCCGCAACATGGGGACGGCGAGGATCGAGCGGATGTCGTCCAATCCTTGGCCCTTGCCGAAGGTGTAGTCCGGGTCGGCCTGCGCATCGGGAAGATGAACCACCTTGCCTTCCAGCAAGGCCCGTCCGACCGCCGAGCCGCGCTCCGGCTCGACTGGGACGCTCTTAAAATGATCGACGAAATCGGCGGAGAAGCCATAGGTCTCGGCGCGAAGGAAACGCTCGCCTTTTTGTCGGATGATGGTGGCCTTGTCGGCCTCGGTCAGCCGGGCCGCCGATTCAACGAGCGTTTGCAGCACGGTCTGCAGGTCGAACGCCGAGCGGCTGATGATCTTGAGCACGTCGGCGGTGGCGGTCTGCTGGGCCAGCGATTCGGTCAGCTCTTGCGTGCGCTTCTGCACGTCCTCGAACAGCCGCACGTTCTCGATGGCGATGGCCGCCTGGTCGGCAAAGGTCTCGACCAGGGCGATCTGCTTCTCCGAGAAGGGGCGTACTTCCAAGCGATAGATCATGATGACGCCGAGCAGGTCGTCGCCTTTTAGGATCGGCACGCCCAAAATTGTCCGGATGGTTTCGACGTTCTTTGCCCCGTACGAGTACTCCGGGTCGGCTTGCACATCGTGAATGTGAATCGTTCGGCGCTCCAGCGCAGCGCGGGCTGATCCGCTGTGACGGCCGGGCCGTATCGGATTTTGCGCCACCCATTGCTTGAAATCTTCGGGCGCATTGCAAGCCGCCGCCATATGCAACAATTCGCCGTCGAAACGGAAAATAAATGCCTTGTCAGCGCCGCATACCTTGACCGCGCTTTCAACGACGCATTCGAACACGGGCTGCAAATCGAAGGCGGAACGGCTAATGACTTCCAGCACCGTGGATGTCGCGGTCTGCTGCGCGAGCGATTCCGTAAGATCTTCGGTTCGTTTTTGCACTTCCTCGAACAGCCGCACGTTCTCGATGGCGATCACCGCCTGGTCGGCGAAGGTGGTCGCTAGCTCAATCTGTTTTTCGGTGAATGCACGCACCGCCTTGCGTTGCAAGGTGATGACGCCGATCGGCGTGCCTTCTCGCATGAGGGGGACGCCGACAATGGTGCGCGTGCCGCTCAGTCGCGGGCCTTCCCGGTAGGTATAGTCGGGATCGGCCAGAACATCGAGGATTTGCACAGTCCTGCCCTCGACCAAAGCGCGGCCGACCGCGGTCCCGCGGTCGATTCCCGCCGGGTGCGCCGCGAGGTAATCGTGGAAATCCTGCGAGCCGCCGAACGAAGCCTCATAGTGGAAGAACTGACCCTTCGGCCGCGCCAGGGCGGCGATGTCGGCCTCGGTCAGCCGAGCGGCCGATTCAACGAGCGTTTGCAGCACAGTCTGCAGGTCGAAAGCTGAGCGGCTGATGATCTTGAGCACGTCGGCGGTGGCGGTCTGCTGCTGCAACGATTCGCGCAGCTCGGAAAGCAGCCGCGTGTTCTCGATGGCGATGACGGCCTGCTTGGCAAAACTGCGCACCAGCTCGATCTGCTTGTCTGTGAAGGGCCGTACCTCCTGCCGGAAGATCGTGATCACGCCGACAACACGGCCATCCTTGAGCATCGGAACGATGAACAGCGTCCGCGCACCGGCGCGCTCCACCATGGCGATGAACGACGCATCCCCTTCGAGATAAAGCGGCTCCAGCCTCATGTCGGCAATCCGTTGCACCTGGCCGGTGGCAGCAGCGCGGGCAAGCGGGTGTCTGTCGACCACAGGGAATTGCGGATTGAGCCGCCGGTATTCGGCGTACGCTTCCGGCACGTTATGCGTCGCCGCGAGAGGGAAGGCGCCGTCCTTATGCAGGTTGAGGGTGCCGAAATTTGCCTCACAAAGGCGCGTGGCATTCTCCAGCATAGCGCTGAACACGGGCTCCAGCGCGCCCGGCGAACTGGAGATGACTTGCAGCACGTCCGACGTCGCGGTCTGTTGCGCCAGAGACTCCCGAAGCTCATTGAGCAGCCGCGTGTTCTCGATGGCGATGACGGCCTGAGCGGCGAAGTTGTGAACGAGCTGGATTTGTTTGTCGCTGAACGGTCGTACCTCCTGCCGGAAAATGCCGAACGCCCCCACGATTTCGCCATCCTTGAGCATGGGCACGATCAAGAGAGATCGAATGCCGGCGAGCTCGACTCCCGCGACCGCCATCGCGTCGCCGCTGAGATAGGCTTCGTCGGCACGATAATCATGAATGTGAATCGGTTGTCGGCTCGCGATCATGCGGCTGAAAGCGTTAGCCGGCGTCACTCGATGCGGCCCGCGGCGGAGAAATTCGCCGACGGCGGATGGCACATTGATGCTGGCCATCAGCTGCGGCTTACCGTCCTCGAATCGGAACAGAGAGGCGAACTTTGCATCGCAAATTTGCGTGGCATTGCGAAGCATGGCTTCAAACACCGGCTCCAGATCGCCAGACGAAGCCGCGATGACTCGCAACACTTCGCTGGTCGCTGTCTGCTGCTCCAGCGACTCGGTCAGATCGTCGGTGCGTTCGCGCAATTCGCTAAGCAGTCGCGTGTTCTCGATGGCGATCACGGCCTGCGCGGCGAAGTTCGCCAGCAGCTCGACCTGCTTATCCGAGAACGGCCGCACCTCGCGGCGGTAAATCGTGATGTTGCCGATCGCCTGATCGTCCTTGCACATCGGCACGCTGACCAGGGTACGGATGCCGGCGTCGTCCACAGAAGAAACAGCCAGTGGATCGCCCGAGCGATAGGCCCGCTCCGCGCTGAGATCGGGCACCTGGATGGGCCTGCGTTCGGTCATCGCGCGAGTGCCCGGCCGATCCGGGTTCGCCAGAAACGCCGCGCCGCCGCGCAAGCGCCCGAGATAGGCCTCCGGCAGCGCACCGTGCAGCGCCGCCGCGCGCACGCTGGTACCGTCCCACAGCCACAGGACGCCGTAGCTTGCCTCGCACAGCTCGGTCGCCTTGGCGAGCATCGTGTCGAAGACGGGCTGCAACTCGCCGGGCGAGCTCGAGATTACCCGCAGCACCTCCGCGGTGCCGGTCTGCCGCGCCAGCGACTCGCGCAATTCGCTGAGCAGCCGCGTGTTCTCGATGGCGATCACGGCTTGCGCGGCGAAGTTCTGCACCAGCTCGATCTGTTTTTCGGTGAACGGCCTTACTTCCTGGCGGTAGATCAATATTGCGCCGATGCTCTTATCGTCCTTAAGCATCGGCACGCCCAGCGTGGTGCGGGCGCCCGCGTGTTTTGCGATCCGCGTATTGCGATAGGTCTCGTCTGCATGAAGATCGGCGATGTGCACCGGCTGTTTGCTGTCGATCGCTCGACCAACCGGCGTCGCGCGAGGTACGAGAGAATTCGGCTTTACCAGTTCCGCGAATGCTGCCGGAGCGCCATGCGTCGCACCAACGCGCAGTTCATCGCCGTCGACCAAAACCAGATTTGCAAAGCTTGCCTCGCAGATGCGCGTGGCGTTGACAAGGATCGACTCGAATACAGGCCTGAGCTCGCCCGGCGATGAACTGATGACCTGCAGCACCTCGGAGGTCGCGGTCTGTTGCTCCAGCGATTCGCGCAGCTCGGAAAGCAGCCGCGTGTTCTCGATGGCGATGACGGCTTGGGCGGCGAAGTCGTTTAGCAGTTTAATTTGCTTTTTCGAAAATGGGCGAACTTCAATGCGATATATGACAATGGCCCCGATCACCTCTTCGTCCTTGAGCATTGGGATTCCCACGACACTTCGTGCGCCGGCGAGCTTGACCAAGGCTGAATCCGCGTGGCCTTCCTCGGCCGCGACATTTGCGTAGGTGACTACATCCTTGGTTTTGACCACCCGGCCAGCGACCGTTCCCTCAAGGGGAACGACCGGTTCACGTTGCCGCAGCTCTTGAAATGCCGGCGGGACATTGTAGGAGGCCGCATGCTTCATTTTATTTTCGTCGAATAGCGCCAGAATCCCGAAGCGCGCCTCGCAAATCTGTACGGCATTTTCCAGTATCGCGTCGAACACCGGTTGCAATTCGCCAGGTGAGCTCGAAATGACCCGCAGCACCTCCGATGTCGCAGTCTGCTGCTCCAGCGCTTCGGAGAGGTCGTCGGTGCGCTGGCGCAGCTCATTGAGCAGCCGCGCGTTCTCGATGGCGATGACGGCCTGGGCGGCGAAGTTCGATACCAACGCGATCTGTTTATCGCCGAACGGGCGTACCTCGTCGCGGTAGATGGTGAAGGCGCCGATCAGCTCGTTTTCCTTCAGCATCGGAACAGACAGCAGCGTTCGTATGCCGCCAACCTCGACACCTTCGACGAATAGTGAATCGCGTTCACGGTAACCCGGCTCTGAGGCCAAATCGGCGACATGCGTGACAGCTTTGGTCGCCACCATACGACCGGTTGGGGTATCGGGACCGGGGCGGAACGGTTGGCTCTCACGCGCTTTGGCGAAAGCAGGTGGCGTGTTGTGCGTCGCGACCAGGCGCAAACTGTCGCCGTCCCATCGATAGATATTTCCGAACTTGGCGTCGCAGATTCGCACGGCGTTCTGCAGCATGGCGTCGAAGACTGGCTGCAGCTCGCCGGCGGAGCTCGATATGACCTGCAGCACCTCGGAGGTTGCCGTCTGCTGCTCGAGCGCCTCGGTGAGCTCGCGCGTGCGTTGCTGCTCGGCTTCGAACAGCCGCACGTTCTCGATCGCGATCACCGCCTGGTCGGCGAAGGTGGTCGCCAACTCGATTTGCTTATCGGTAAACGGCTGCACGATGCTCCGCTGTAAGAGGAGGACCCCGATCGGAGCTCCTTCACGCAGCAGCGGCACCCCAAGCATCGAGCGCACATTTCCCGACCGGGACCTGTTCGCTATTTCGGCGTTCGGATCGGCTTGCGCGTCGACGATGTGCACGAATTTGCCTTCGAGCGCAACGCGACCAACGAATGTTCCTGCCTCCGCTCTGACCGCGTCACGCTCCATCCGCCGCCGGTGCTCGGGCGAGTGACCGTAGCTCGCGACGTGATGGTAGAGGCCATCCTTGGCGAGCCGGATCGCCGTCCGCTCGGCGCGACAGAGCCGCGCCGCCGACTCAACCAGCGTGTCGAGCACGGTCTGCAGATCGAAAGTCGAGCGGCTGATCACTTGCAGCACGTCGGCGGTGGCTGTTTGCTGCTGCAGCGACTCGCGCAGCTCGGAAAGCAGCCGCGTGTTCTCGATGGCGATGACGGCTTGCGCGGCGAAGTTCTTCACCAGCTCAATCTGCTTTTCACTGAACGGACGAATCTCCTGGCGGTAAATCGCGATCACACCGACAACATCGTTATCTTTGAGCATCGGCACGGTCAGCATCGTGCGGATGCCCGCAACATCGGCGCCCGATACCGTGAACGGATGCCCGGCCAGATAGGCCGCGGTCGCGCGCAGGTCGGCAACCTGGACGGGCTGCCGCGTTATGGCGGCTTGGTGAGCGGGCAGGTTCGGATCGCGGCGGACCAGCGCTCCGCTTTGCCATTGTTTCATGAAGGCGGCCGGCAACGCACCGTGGATCGCCGCCGTGCGGAAGGCATCGCCTTCGCTCAAGAGCATGACGCCGAGACTGGCCTCGCAAATACGGGTCGCATTCGCCAGCATCGACTCGAATACCGGGGCCAATTCTCCGGGCGACGAGCTGATAACCTTGAGTACTTCCGAGGTCGCCGTCTGTTGCTCAAGCGATTCGGAAAGCTCGCGCGTGCGCGCCTGCACCTCGTCGAACAGGCGCACGTTCTCGATCGCAATAACCGCCTGGTCGGCAAATGTCGTCACCAGTTCGATTTGTCGTTCGCTGAACGGCTTCACGACCGAACGGGTAAGCACGAACACACCGATCGTAACGCCCTCCCGCAGCAGGGGGACGCCGAGATTGCTGCGATAACCGCCTAATTTCTGGCCCTCGAGGTACGTATAGTCGGGATCGGCTAGAACGTCCGGAACGTGAACGATTTTGCCTTCGAGCGCCGTACGTCCGGTAAAGCTTCCGCGTCCGGGCCGGAACGGATTTTGTTTGGCGTATTCCTCGAACTCACGAGAATAGCCGTAATTTGCGACGAGCCTATAAAGCCCGTCGTCGCCCCGCTGACACAAGATGCCCTGCTCCGCCTCGCACAGCCGCGCCGCCGACTCGACCAGCGTGTCGAGCACGGTCTGCAGATCGAAGGTCGAGCGGCTGATGACTTTCAGCACGTCGGCGGTCGCGGTCTGCTGCTGCAGCGACTCGCGCAGCTCGGAAAGCAGCCGCGTGTTCTCGATGGCGATGACCGCCTGCTTGGCAAAATTGCCCACCAGCTCGATCTGCTTGTCGGAGAAGGGACGCGCCTCCTGGCGGTAAATGCCGATGGCGCCGACGACCTCGTTGTCCTTCAGCATCGGCACGCCGATCAGCGTGCGCGCGCCGGCGAGCTCGATGGTGGCCTGCCGCATCCTGTCGCCGTGCGTCGGGATCGCCGCGATGTCGGCAAGATGAAAAACTTCCTTCGTCTTCAAAAGCTGCCCGAGCCCGGTTTGCGGCTCGGGACGGAAGACCTGTTCGCTGCGCAGATAATCGGCATAGGCCTGCGGCGCGTCATAGGTGGCGCCGATGCGGAATGCGTCGCCCTCGCGCAGCCAGAGATTGCCGAACTTGGCGCCGCAGATCCGCACCGCGTTTTCCAGCATGGCCTCGAACACCGGCGCAAGCTCGCCGGGCGAGCTCGAAATGACGCTGAGCACTTCCGATGTCGCGGTCTGCTGCTCCAGCGCCTCGGTGAGTTCCCGCGTGCGCTGCTGCTCGGCCTCGAACAACCGCACATTCTCGATCGCGATCACCGCCTGGTCGGCGAAAGTCTCGACAAGATCGATTTGCGGCTGGGTGAACGGGTCGATGTTTGCGCGCGTAAGGAATAGCACGCCGATGGGCGTTCCCTCGCGCATCAGCGGGACACCGAGCGCGGTGCGGAAGCTGCCGCGTTTTTGCGCCCCGATAAAAGTGAATTCAGGATCGGCGAGGACGTCATCGATGTGAATGGTCTCACCGGCAAGGACCGCTCTGCCACTGATCGAACCGCGATCGATCGCCATGTTCAGGGATTTCATATAGTCGCTGTAGTCCGGCTCAAAACCGCAAAATGCGACGTATCGGAAGCTACCATCCACAATACGCGCGATGTTGGCTTTGTCGGCGCGGCACAGTCGCGCCGCCGATTCGACGAGCGTGTCGAGCACCGCTTGCAGATCGAACGTGTCGCGGCTGATGACCTTGAGCACGTCGGCCGTCGCGGTCTGCTGCTCCAGCGACTCGGCAAGATCATCGGTGCGTTGGCGCAATTCATTGAACAGGCGGGAGTTCTCGACCGCAATCACCGCCTGGTCGGCGAATGACTTGATCAGCGCCACCTGCTTGTCGTCGAAAGGCTTTGCAGCACTGCTGGCGGTGCCGATGGCGCCGATGACATTGTCGCCGCGGATCATCGGCGCGTACATCACCGAATTGAAACCCAAGCCGCGCGCAAATTGCTGGGTGGTGGGCGGCACATCGGGGTTATCCAAGACCGGAAAGTATTGAACGACCTGTTTCAGCTTCATCGCGCGACTAGCGCCTGTCTGGTCGTCGAGCGGCCGGGGGAACATTCCTGCGAGCGTCGCGAACTCCTCTTCCTGGGCGGTGGCCGCGAGATGAACCATGCCGTCCTTTACAACCTGCACCATTGCGAGTTGGGTGCCAAACAGCCGCATCAAATTGCGCACGATCGCTTCGAACACCGGTTTTGCGTCGGTCATCGTAGAGCTGATCGAGGCGAGAATTTCCGAGGTCGCGGTCTGCTGCTCCAGCGACTCGGCAAGATCGTCGGTGCGCTGGCGCAGCTCATCGAACAGGCGGGCGTTTTCGACGGCGATCACCGCCTGGTCGGCGAAGGCTTTGATGAGCGCGACCTCTTTCTCGCCGAACACCCGTGGCTCGCGATGCGCACAGGCGATCGCCCCGATCACCTTGCCTTCGCGGATCATCGGCGCGGCGATAATCGAATCGTATCCGCAGTCGCGCGCGATTTTCTGGGCCGCATTTGGTACGCGCCGATTGCCGACCACGGGCGAATACTGCACGACCTGCTTGGCCAGCATCGCCTGGCCGCCTACCGTGGCGTCATCGAGCGGGCGCGGATAGGTCTCCGTAATCCGCTCGATGCCGGGGGCGCCGTCCGCCGCCGGCAATTCGATGTTTCCGTCGCGCAGCAGTTGGACCGACGCAAAGCTTGTGTCGAACAGGCGCAGCAGATTGCGCACGACGGCATCGAAGACGGGCTTGGCGTCCGTCACCGAGCCGCTGATCGAGGCGAGAATTTCCGAGGTCGCGGTCTGGTGCTCGAGCGATTCGGCAAGGTCGGCCGCCTGCGCGGTGATGCGGTCGTGCAACCGCTTGCGCTCGAGCGCGGCGCCGACGCGCGCGCGCAGCAATGTCGGATTGAACGGCTTAGGCAGGTAGTCCTCGGCGCCCAGCTCGATGCAGCGGATGACGCTGTCGAGCTCGTCGATGGCGGAGATCATGACGACCGGCACGTGGCGCAGCGTCTCGTCCGCCTTCATCTGCGCCAGCACCTCGTAGCCGTTCACCTTCGGCATCATGATGTCGAGCAGGACGAGGTCGAAGGGCTTGGCGCGCAGAAGATCAAGCGCCTGCTGCCCGTCGCCGGCCGTGGTCACGTTCTTGTAGCCTTCGCGGGCAAGCCGTCGGGTGAGCGCGAACCGGTTGTCGTCGATGTCGTCGACGACGAGCAGCGCGGCGTCCGAGGCGCTCGCGGGTCTGTTCACGTTGCGCTTCCCGACGGCACCAGGGCCGAGATCTTGCCGAGCAGCCGCTTGAGCTCGACCGGCTTGGTGTCGAAATCGTCGCAGCCCGCGGCGATCGCCTTCTCCTGGTCGCCGGACATGGCATGCGCGGTGAGCGCGATGATCGGAATGCGGCTGGTTTCCGGCGCGGCCTTGATGCGGCGCGCCGCCTCCCAGCCGTCGACCACCGGCAGGCTCAGATCCATGAGGATGAGGTCGGGCTTTTCGCTCGCCGCGGCGGCCACGCCCTGCGCGCCGTCGGTCGCGATGATGACGGTATGGCCGGCCCGCCCCAACCGGTTCTTCAACATATAGATGTTGTCGTCGTTGTCCTCGACATAGAGTATTTTCATGTGCGTCTCGCAAATTGCCGTTTCACGCACTTTCTCAATTCGGCGGCTAGCTGGTGCAGCATCTCGTCGCGCTCGCTTTTCTGGATGACGCGCTCGACCCCGCCGTTGAGCCGGCTGCGATCCTCCTCGGTGAGGTCCTTGGCCGTCAGCACCACGATCGGGATATGGCGCCATTCGGCGGCCGCACGCACCTGAGTCAAGAATTCAAAGCCGTCCATTTCCGGCATCATCAGATCGAGGATGATGACATCGGGCAGCGTCTGAGCGAGCGCCGCCAGCGCGACCTGGCCGTTGTCCGCTTCGGTGACCTGCCAGCCGAGCGGCTCCAGCGCGCTGCGCACGCTGCGCCGCACCACGTCGTCATCGTCGACCAGCAGGACTTTGCCGGCCTCCGCCCCGCACAGGCTCTTCAGCGTGTCGATAAGCTTGCCGCGATCGACCGGCTTCATCAGGTAATCGGCGGCGCCGAGCGCGTAGCCGCGGTTCTTCTCGTCGACGATGGTCATCAGCACCACCGGGATGGGCGCCAGCGCCGGATCGCCCTTCACCGCCGCCAGCACCGTCCAGCCGTCGAGATCGGGCATCATGATGTCGAGCGTCATCGCGTCGGGCTGCAGCTCGCGCGCAAGCCGCAAGCCCTCGCGGCCGCTGTCCGCGGTCACCACCGAAAATCCGGCCCGCTCCAGATGCCGCTCCACCAGTTCGCGCACGATGGGATCGTCGTCCACGACCAGCACGAGCGGCGCTTCCGCGTCATCGCCCTCCGCGGGCGTAAGGTTGGCGTCCTGGACGCCGGCGTGATTCGGCACCAACGTCGGCGCGCCCGCCGGCTGGCCGGTCCGCACCACGCGCGGCAGGCGGATGCTGAAGGTCGAGCCCTCGCCTAGCGTGCTGTCCACCGTGATGTCGCCGCCCATCATGCGGCAGAAATGCCGGCTGATGGCAAGCCCGAGCCCGGTGCCGCCATATTTGCGCGTGGTGGAGGAATCCGCCTGCGAGAAGTCCTTGAACAGCTTGGTCATCTGCTCGGCATTCATGCCGATGCCGGTATCGCTCACCTCGACCGTGATCCATTCCGCGCCATCGCTCTGCTGTTGGCGGGCGCGGATCGTGATCGTGCCGTTCTCGCTGAATTTGCTGGCATTGCTGGTCAGGTTGAGCAGCGCCTGGCGGAACCGCATCTGGTCCGCGTGGATCGTCCCGAGGCCGGCCGCGCAATCGACGACGACCTGGTTGCCGTTCTTCTGCGCCATCGGCTCGATGGTCTTGACCACGTCCTCGATGAGCGGCGTGAGCGGAAACGTCTCGAGGTGCAGATCCATGCGGCCGGCCTCGATTTTCGACAAGTCGAGCACGTCGTTGATCAGCGCCAGCAAATGGCGGGCCGCGCGCAGCACCCGCTCGAGCGGCTCGACCTCGTCTTCGCGATCGAAGTCGCGGGCATCCTCCAGCAGCATTTCGGTGACGCCGATGATCGCGTTCAACGGCGTGCGCAGCTCGTGGCTCATATTGGCAAGGAACTGCGACTTATGCTGGCTCGCTTCTTCGAGCTGGTGGCTCTTCTCCTGGATTTCGTTGAACAGCCGCACGTTCTCGATGGCGATCACCGCCTGGTCGGCGAAGGTGGTGGCGAGCGCAATCTGCTTGTCGGTGAAGGGGCGCACCTCGGCGCGCGTCAACATAACGACGCCGATCGGCATGCCCTCGCGCATCAACGGCACGCCGAGCACCGAGCGCCAACCGCCGATCTTTTGCGCCTCGGTCAGTGTATAGTCAGGGTCGGCCTGCACGTCGACGATATGGACAGTTTGTCCTTCGAGCACGGCGCGCCCGAGTGCCGAGCCGCGCGTAGGCTTGATCGGATGCGATTGCATGAAACTCATGTACTCCTCGGCGAAGCCGTAGCTCGCGACATAAGGATACTCGTCTCCCACGGGGCGATGCACCGCCGCGCTGTCGGCCTCGCAGAGTTTAGCCGCCGATTCGACGAGCGTATCGAGCACGGTCTGCAGGTCGAAGGTGGCGCGGCTGATGATCTTGAGCACGTCGGCGGTCGCGGTCTGCTGCTGCAGCGATTCGGCCAAGTCCTCGGTGCGCGCCTCCACCTCGTCGAACAGGCGCACATTCTCGATGGCGATCACCGCCTGGTCGGCAAAGGTGGTCACCAGCGCAGTCTGCTTTTCGGTGAACGGCTGGACCTCGGTGCGCGAGAGCACGATGACGCCGATGAGGTTGCCTTCGCGCATCAATGGCACACCCAAGACCGTCCGGTATTTGCCGGTGCGCTGCAACTCGAATTGCTTGTAGTCGGGATCGGCCAGAACGTCAGCCACACTGACTGTACGACGATCGAGCACGACGCGCCCTGCTACCGAACCGCGATCGACCTCGATCGGATGGCTCATAAGGTACTTGTGATGCTCCTCCTCAAGCTCATTGACCGCAACCACATGGCATTTGTTATCGGCGTATCTCACGATAAAGGCGTTTTCGGCTTGGCACAGGCGTGATGCGGTCTTGACAATCGCGTCCAATACCGGCTGAAGCTCAGAGGGAGACCGGCTAATCACGTTGAGGACGTCGGCTGTCGCCGTCTGGTATTCGAGCGATTCGCTCAGTTCGCGCGTGCGCGCCTGCACCTCGTCGAACAGGCGTACATTCTCGATGGCGATCACCGCCTGGTCGGCGAAGGTTTGCACAAGCTCGATCTGTTTTTCGCTGAAGGGATCGACCTCGTCACGAGTCAACGAAAAGACGCCGATGGTGGTGCCCTCGCGCAATAGCGGCGCGCTGAGGATGGTGCGATAGCCGAACGTTTTCTGGTAGCCGCTGACCGTGTATTCCGGGTCGGCGAGGACGTCGGGAATATGAATGGCCTTGCCTTCCAAGGCGACCCGCCCCGTTGCGCTGCCGCGGCTCGGCCGCATCGGGTTCGCCGCCGCATAGTCGAGCGCCTCCTGCGAGAAGCCGAAATTCGCCCGTACTCGGAACACATCGCCGTCGCGCAGGAAAATGACGCCCTTGTCGGCCGCGCATAGCCGCGCCGCCGATTCGGTGAGCGTATCGAGGACAGGTTGCAGATCGAAAGTGGAGCGGCTGATGACCTTGAGCACATCGGCGGTGGCGGTCTGCTGCTGCAGCGATTCTTGCAAGTCTTCGGTGCGCGCCTGCACCTCCTTGAACAGCCGGACATTACCAATGGCGATCACGGCCTGGTCGGCGAAAGTCTTGAGCAATTGCACTTGCGTGTCAGTAAAAAGTCCCGGCTCAGTACGCGCCACAAAGATCGTGCCGATCACCTGCCCCTCGCGGATCATCGGCACGCCAAGGCAGGCACGGTAGCCTACAGCACGCGCCGCACTCTTGGTTTCGTAGAGAGGATCGGCAAGAACATCAGGCACGTGAACGACGGCGCCGGCCCGCACCGTGCGCGCGGTAATCGTCTCGTTATTGTGGTGCATTGGATATACGCGCAGCAGCGCTTCGACGCCTTCTTTACTTACGCCATGAATGGAAGCGAGCTGGATCAACTCGCCGTCGACCATGGACACCACGCTGACATCGGCATCGCACAGCTTCTCCGCGCGCTCGCCGATGATGTCGAACACCGGCTGGGCGTCGGTCGGCGAGCGGCTGATGACCTCGAGCACCTCCGAGGTCGCCGTCTGCTGCGCCAGCGACTCGCGCAGCTCGTTGAGCAGCCGTGCGTTTTCGATGGCGATGACGGCCTGCGCCGCGAAGTTCTCTAAGAGCGCGATCTGCTTGTCGCTGAACGGCTTCACCTCCTGATGGTAGATGTTGATGGCGCCGACGAATTCGCCCTCCTTGAGCATCGGCACCGCCAGCATGGAGCGGGCGCGCGCGGCCGTGATCAACGGCGATTTGGCAAATTCCGGCATGGTGGCGAGGTCGAGAATATGAAGCTTCTGCTTGGTTTCGATGAGTTTGGCGACGGCCGAGCCTTGCAGCGGAACGACCGGATTTGCTTTGCGTATCTTCTCGAATTCGGGCGGCGCATTGTGCATCGCCGACACCCGCAAATTCGTGCCGTCGTAGAGCACGAGATTGGCAAAGCGCGCGCCGCAGATGCGCACGGCGTTGTCCAATATCGAATCGAACACCGGCGCCAGATCGCCGGGCGACGAGCTGATGACTTCGAGCACGTCGGCGGTGGCGGTCTGCTGCGCCAGCGACTCGCGCAATTCGCTGAGCAGCCGCGCGTTCTCGATGGCGATGACTGCCTGCGCCGCAAAATTCTGCACCAGCGCGATCTGCTTGTCGGAGAACGGCCGTACCTCTTGGCGATAGATGGAAATGACGCCGATCGGCACGCCGTCCTTGAGCATCGGCACGCCAACGAGCGTGCGAATGCCTGCGATTTCAACCGAGGCAACCGAGATCGGGTCGCGATTGAGATAGGAGGCGCCTTCGCGCATGTCGGCTACCTGGACCGGCTCGCGCGTTTCCACGACGCGCCGCATCGGCGCGTTCGGTCCCGGATGAACGAGTGTTCCGCTGCGTCGAAGCTCGAGATAGGCCCCCGGCAGATCGCCATGAATGGCTGCGCTGCGAAAGGCACTGCCTTCGCAGAGCCACATCGTGCCGTAGGTCGCTTCACAGACTTGCGTCGCTTTCGCCAGCATAGTGTCGAAGACCGGCTGTAGCTCGCCCGGCGAACTTGAAATGACCTCGAGCACCTCCGAAGTTGCGGTTTGCTGCTCCAGCGATTCGCGCAGTTCGGTGAGCAGCCGCGCGTTCTCGATGGCGATCACCGCCTGCGCCGCGAAGTTCTGCACCAGCTCGATCTGCTTGTCGGCGAAGGGGCCGGCCTCCTCGCGGTAGATGGTGATGGCGCCGATCAGGTTGCCGTCCTTGAGCATTGGCACCGCGAGCATGGCGTTGAAGCCGCCAAGCTCGACGGCAGTGACGAACAACGGCTGACGTTCGATATAACCCTGCTCGCGGGTCACATCGGGAATATGCGCCACCCGCTTTGACCCGGTCATGCGGTGAAGCGCGCTTCCCGGAGGCGGGCGAACGAGCCGCTCGCGCATGCGCGCCTCCGCAAAGGCCGGCGGCGCGTTGTGCATCGCTGTCACGCGGAACGCGTCCCCTTCGCAGAGATAAAGGTTGCCGAATTTTGCCGCGCACAGCCGAGTGGCGTTTGCCAACAGTGCCTCAAACACCGGCTGCAGCTCGCCGGCGGAGCTGGAAATAACCTTGAGCACTTCAGCAGTCGCCGTCTGTTGCTCCAGCGACTCGGTCAGATCGTCGGTGCGCTGGCGCAACTCGTTGAGCAGCCGCGCGTTCTCGATGGCGATGACGGCCTGCGCGGCGAAGTTTTCTAACAGCGCGATCTGCTTGTCGCTGAACGGCCGCACTTCCTGACGGTACATCGCAATGGCGCCGACGATGTCATTGTCCTTGAGCATCGGGACGAGCGCGAAGCTTCGGGCGCCGGCGACGTCGACCAGTTGAACGATGCGCTGGTTTCCAGAGGTATAAGCGGGGTCCTGCCTCATGTCTGAGACATGGATGATTTTCTTCGTTGCCGAAAGGCGGTAAAGAGGGGTGTTCGGAATGTCGCGCATCGCGACGAACGGCTCGCGGCGCCAATAATCGACATATTCTGATTTGCCGTGCGTGGCGACGCCGCGGAACCCGTGCGGCTCGCGGAGGAACAAGTTGCCGAACTTGGCGCCGCAAATGCGCGTGGCATTTTCGAGCATCGCGTCGAACACAGGCTTAAGCTCGCCGGCCGACGAAGCGATGACTTTGAGCACTTCGGACGTTGCGGTCTGCCGCTCCAGCGACTCGCGCAGCTCGTTGAGCAGCCGTGCGTTCTCGATGGCGATGACGGCCTGCGCGGCGAAATTGGTCAGCAGCTCGGTCTGCTTGTCGGTGAAGGCTTTCACCTCCTGACGATAGATGCTCATCACACCGACAAGCGTATCTTCGTGCAGCATCGGCACCGAGACGATCGTGCGGTATCCTCCGAGTTCGGCACCCGCTACCACGAAGGGATCACGATCGAGATAGCCTTGTGACTTTGAACTGTCGAGGATCGACGCGACCTTCTTCGTCCTGGCCGCTCGGCCAAGTGTGCTTTCGGGCCCGGGATGGAGAACTTTCCCTTTGCGCTGTTCGACGAAGGCTGCCGGCGCATTGTGAAATGCGGCGGCGCGGAACCCCTCGCCCTCGCTCAAATAGAGTGTGCCGAACTTGGCTGCGCAGATGCGCGTGGCATTCGCCAGCACGGCTTCGAAAACCGGACCCAGGTCGCCCGGCGAGCTTGAAATGACCTTGAGAACTTCCGATGTCGCCGTCTGCTGTTCGAGCGATTCGGTCAGATCGTCGGTGCGCTGGCGCAATTCGGTGAGCAGCCGCGCGTTCTCGATGGCGATCACCGCCTGCGCGGCGAAGTTTTTGACTAGCTCGATCTGCTTATCGGTGAACGGGCGTACCTCCTGGCGGTACATGACGATCGCGCCGATGAGCTCCTCATCCTTGAGCATTGGCACCACGAGATGCGTCCGCGCGCCTGCGGTTTCGACCAGTGACTTCATGCGCGGGTTGCCGTTGATGTAGCTCTCTTCGACGCGCAGGTCGGTAATGTGAATGAGCGTTCGATCACGCGACAGGCGGAAAAGCGGGGTGCCGTGATGCTCGGCTTCCGACATGTCGACAACCGGCTCGCGCCGCGTCCATTCCGCGTAATTGGAGACGCCATGCACGGCGACGGCGCGATAGACTCCGTTGTCGTAGAGGAACAGGTTGCCGAATTCCGCCTCGCAGATGCGCGTGGCGTTTTCCAGCATGGCGTTAAAGACCGGCTCCAGCGCGCCGGGCGATGAGCTGATGACTTTGAGCACCTCCGAGGTCGCAGTCTGCCTCTCGAGCGACTCGCGCAATTCGCTGAGCAGCCGCGCATTCTCGATGGCGATGACGGCCTGCTTGGCGAAATTGGTGACAAGCTCGATTTGCTTGTCGCTGAACGGGCGGACGTCCTGCCGGAAAATGGTGATGGAACCGATGAACTCGCCTTCTTTGACCATCGGAACGACGAGAAGCGTGCGTATGCCGACGGTTTCCACGCCGCTGACGACCATCGGGTCCCGCGCGGCGTAAGCCGTGTCCCTACTGAGATCGACGACATGGACGATTTGCTTGGTCCTGGCGGCCCGCATGATCGGAGCGTTCTCGGTCGGCCGAAGCTCACCGCGCCGAACGAGCTGCATGATCGGCTCCGGCACACCACGCATCGCGACCGGCTGAGCGACGCCATCTTTGAACCGGAACAAGAAGGCAAATTCCGCCCCACACAATCGCGTGGCGTTCTCCAGCATGGCCTCGAACACGGGCTTAAGCTCGCCGGGCGAAGAGCTGATGACCTGCAGCACCTCGCTGGTCGCCGTCTGTTGCTCCAGCGCCTCGGTCAGATCGTCGGTGCGCTGGCGCAATTCGCTGAGCAGCCGCGCATTCTCGATGGCGATGACGGCCTGCGCGGCGAAGTTCTGCACCAACGCGATCTGTTTGTCGGTGAACGGGCGCACCTCCTGCCGGTAGATGCCAAAGGCACCGACAAGTTCATCGTCCTTGAGCATCGGGACGACGATGAGGCTTCGCGCACCGCCCAGATCGGCGAGCGCGACGGCCCCGGCTTCGCGCTCGAGGTAACTCGGGTCAAGTTTCAGGTCCGGAATGTGCTGGACTTGTTTGGTTCTCGCGACAATGGCCACGTTGTTTGTTGGCCCCGGCGTGAACACCGGCTCGTGGCGTCGTTTGTCCGCCCACGCGGGGGGCGCTCCGTGCATGGCTGTGACACGGAATTTTCCGTCTCCTTCCGCGAGCACCAACGTGCCAAATTTCGCCTCGCAGATACGCGCGGCGTTTTCCAGTATTGCGCGGAACACCGGTTCCAGCTCGCCGGGCGACGAACTGATAACCTTGAGCACATCCGAGGTGGCGGTCTGCTGCTCCAGGGATTCGCGCAACTCGCTGAGCAATCGCGTGTTCTCGATGGCGATGACGGCCTGGGCGGCGAAGTTGCCCAGCAAGGCAATCTGCTTTTCGCTGAACGGCCGCACCTCTTGCCGGTAGATGCCGATTGCGCCGATCAGCTCGTTTTCCTTGAGCATCGGCACAACCAGAAACGTTCGGGCACCCGCGCTCTTGACGATCGGCTCGTCGGGGATTTCGGCGGCGATGTCGGCGACGTGAATGACCTGTTTCGTGCGGGCGAGGCGATCGAGCACGGGCGCGGAGCGGCGGGGTATGAGTTGGTCTTGTCGGTGAAGCGCGGCCAAGGCCTGCGGCGCGTTGTGAATCGCCACCCGGCGGAACGCTTCGCCCTCGTACAACAACAGATTTCCGAATCCGGCATCGCAGATGCGGACGGCATTCTCCAGCATGGCCTTGAACACGGGCGCCAGCTCGCCGGGCGAGCTCGAGATCACTTGCAGCACTTCGGAGGTCGCCGTCTGCTGCTCCAGCGCCTCGCCCAGTTCATGCGTGCGCTGCTGCTCGGCCTCGAACAGTCGCACGTTTTCGATGGCGATCACCGCCTGGTCGGCGAAGGTGGTAACCAGCTCGATCTGCTTTTGCGTGAAGGGCCGCACCGCCTTGCGCTGCAGGTTGATGACCCCGATCGGCGTTCCTTCGCGCATCAGCGGCACGCCGAGCATGGTGCGAACCCCGCCGGCTTGCGCGCCTCCCATAAAGGTGAAATCCGGGTCTACCGTCACGTCTGGAATGTGGACGATTCTCCCTTCCAGCACCGTGCGGCCGGCGATCGAGCCGCGCCCACTCGGAATCGCATGGGTGTCCATATAGGCCTTGTAGTCCGGCGAGAAGCCGAAGCAGGCAACCATCTGGAAGGCGTCGCCCTTGGCTCGATTGATCGAGGCCGCGTCCGCCTCGCATAGCTGCGCCGCCGATTCGACCAGCGCGTCGAGCACGGTTTGCAAATCGAATGCCGAGCGGCTGATGACTTTCAGCACGTCGGCGGTGGCGGTTTGCTGCGCCAGCGATTCGCGCAGTTCGCTGAGCAGGCGCGTATTCTCGATGGCGATGACGGCCTGCGCGGCGAAGTTCTGCACCAGCTCGATCTGCTTTTGGGTGAAGGGGCGGACTTCACGACGATAAATGCTGATAGCGCCGACAAGGGCATTCTCTTTGAGCATCGGGACAGCGATAAGCGAGCGTGCTCCACCGAATCTTGCCGACGAGCCCGGGGATGGCCCTGCCAACTCGTCGGCGATGTTGACGACATCTTTTGTCCGCAACAATAAGTCGAGATTGCTTCCTTCAGGCGGCTTAAACGAACCACGTTCTTCGACAAATTTGGCGTGTGCCGGCAGCGAGCCGTGCAGCGCGACAGGATGGAAGATTTCAGAATCATATCGGTAAAGAGAGCCAAATTTCGCGTCGCAAATCCGTACCGCGTTTGCCAGGATCGTTTCGAACACAGGCTGTAGCTCGCCGGGCGACGAGCTGATGATTTGCAGCACTTCGGAGGTCGCAGTTTGCCGCTCCAGGCTTTCGCGCAGTTCGCTGAGCAGCCGCGTGTTCTCGATGGCGATCACCGCCTGCGCGGCGAAGTTGGTCACCAGCTCAATCTGCTTATCGCTGAACGGCCGCACCTCCTGGCGGTAGATCACAATAGCGCCGATGACTTTGTCGTCTTTCAGCATCGGCACGCCGATCAGCGTGCGCGCCCCAGCAAGCTTGATGGTGGCCTCGCGCAGCCGGTCGTCGTGCGTCGGCACGGCGGTCAAGTCGGCCACCTGGTAGCGTTCTTTCGTCCGCACCATTTTCCCGACGCCGACGTCGCCGCCGGGAATGAATGTTCCTTCGCCCTCCAAGAACTCCTTGTAGGCTGACGGCGCGCCGTGGGTCGCGCCAATGCGAAGGCCGTCTTCGTCGCCGAGGAAAAGATTGCCGAATTTGGCGTCGCAGATGCGCACCGCATTTTCCAGCATGGTGCGGAACACCGGCTCGAGCTCGCCGGGCGACGAGCTGATGACTTTCAGGACTTCCGAAGTTGCCGTCTGCTGCTCGAGCGACTCGGTCAGTTCGCGCGTGCGCTGCTGCTCGGCCTCGAACAGCCGGGCGTTCTCGATGGCGATCACCGCCTGGTCGGCGAAAGTCTTTAGGAGTTCGATCTGCCGTTCGGGGAGCAGCCCGGTCTGCACGCGCGTCAGCGCAATCGATCCGACGGGAACCCCCTCGCGCAAGATCGGGACGCCGACCACGCTGCCAAAGCCGCCGATCGTGGCCATCGGACCGAGAATGAACTCAGGGTCTGCTCTGACATCAGAAATCTGCACCACTTTTTGCTCGAGCACCGCCCGCGCCGCCGCGCTCTTTCGGCTCGGCGGCAAGGGATAGGTGCGCGTGTTCATTTCGAGGACTTCGGGCGTGAGGCCGTGGTGCGCGATGAAGTGGAGAAGCTGACCGTCGAACCGATAAACGAAGCAATACTGCGCCTCGCAGAGCCGCCATGCGCTCTCCGCGATCATATCGAACACCGGCTGAGCGTCGGTCGGTGAACTGCTGATGACGCGCAACACCTCCGATGTCGCCGTCTGCTGCTCCAGCGTCTCCGCGACCTCGCGCGTGCGCTGCTGCTCGGCCTCGAACAGCCGCAAGTTTTCGATGGCGATCACCGCTTGGTCGGCGAAGGTCTGTACCAGCTCGATCTGCTTGTCACTAAACGGCTTCACCTCCAGGCGGCGAATGGTGATCACGCCGATCGACTCGTTCTCTCTCAGGAGAGGCACAGCAAGCGCCGTGCGGAAGCCAAGCCGGACCGCCATGTCGCGGCCGTCGGGAAAGTCTTCGGCGGCTGCCAGATCATGAACGTGGACCGGCTGACGGTCGACCAAGGCGCGCCCCGAAGCCCAGCCGCGCGAGATCGGCCAGTCAGGGAAATCAACATCGATCGGTCCGTAATGCGCCTTTACGGTGAGCTTGTCGTCGTTCCGCAGCATGATGATCGAATCGTATGCCTCGCAAAGGCGCGATGACGATTCGGCCAGCGTATCGAGCACGGACTGCAAATCGAAAGTCGATCGGCTGATGACCTTGAGCACGTCGGCGGTCGCGGTCTGCTGCGATAGCGACTCGCGCAATTCGGATAGCAGCCGCGTGTTCTCGATGGCGATCACCGCCTGCGCGGCGAAGTTCTGCACCAGCTCGATTTGTTTGTCGCTGAACGGGCGAATTTCATGCCGGTAAAGCACGATGCCGCCGAGCAAGGCACCTTCCTTGCGCAGCGCGACATTCAGCAGCGTATGGATGCCAAAATTATCGACGATCGTACGTGCCCGTGAGTTGGGATCGCGATAGTCTGGCTCTTTGGCGATATCGCCAATGTGGGCGATGCTTTCGCCGGCAATGAGCCGCGAAAAGGTCAGCGACGACGTCGGCGGACGCGGGCCGCTTTGCTTTATCCAATCGACATAGCGACGTTCGCCGTGAGCCACGGCAAGATGGAAAAATTCGCCATCGTAGGTGTAGACGTGCCCGTAGTCGGCTTCGCAAAGCCGCATCGCCCTTTCGACAAGCGCATCGAACACCGACGCAAGATCGCCCGGCGAGCCGGCGATGACCTTGAGCACGTCGGCAGTCGCTGTCTGTTGCCCGAGCGCCTCGGTCAGTTCGCGCGAGCGTTGCTGCTCGGCCTCGAAGAGCCGTACGTTCTCGATGGCGATCACCGCCTGGTCGGCGAAGGTGGAGGTGAGTTCGATCTGCTTGTCGGTGAACGGGTCGACCTCGTCGCGGATCAGCGAGAAGACGCCGATCGTTGTCCCCTCGCGCAAGAGCGGCACGCTGACGACGGTGCGATAGCCAAAAGCCTGCTGGTAGCCGGTGGCCCGGTATTCGGGATCGGCCAACACATCGGGGACGTGGACCGCCCTGCCCTCCAGCGCGGCACGCCCTGTCGCGCTGTCGCGGTTCGGCAGCATCGGGCGCCCGACCGAGTATTCCACCGCCTCCGGCGAATAGCCGTAGTTCGCGCGCAGCCGATAGACGTCACCGTCGCGCAGGAAAATGACGCCTTTGTCGGCTTGGCACAGCTTCATCGCCGACTCGGTCAGCGTGTCGAGCACCGTTTGCAGATCGAAGGTCGAGCGGCTGATGACCTTGAGCACGTCGGCGGTCGCCGTCTGCTGCGCGAGCGATTCGCGCAATTCGGACAAGAGCCGCGTGTTCTCGATGGCGATCACCGCCTGCGCGGCGAAGTTTTGGATCAGCTCGACCTGCTTTTCGGTGAATGGCCGGACTTCCTGTCGGTAGACATTGATGATGCCGAGCAGCGTGTCATCTTTGCGCAGCGCAACAGCTAACGACGCGCGTATCCCGCTTGTATCGACAAACCCACGAAATATTTGATTGTCACGATACGCGTCTTCCTCGCGCCGGTCGGCCATGTGATCGAAGGACGCTCCTCCTACAATCCGATCCGCCCCGCTCCCTGCGATTGGCCGGATCGGATTGTGCCGCCACAGCCACTCGACAAACTGCGGGTCCCCGCGCACCGCGACTGCATGCAGCTGTTCGCCATCGAATCTCCACACGTGACCGTGAGTGGCCTCGCAGAGCCGGGTTGCCCGTTCGAGCATCGCATCGAACACCGGCTGCAATTCGCCAGGCGAGGAGGAAATGACGCTTAACACTTCGGCGGTGGCGGTCTGCTGCGCCAGCGATTCGCGCAGCTCGGACAAGAGCCGCGTGTTCTCGATGGCGATCACCGCCTGCGCGGCGAAATTCTGCACCAGCTCGATCTGCTTGTCGGTGAAGGGGCGCACTTCCTGGCGGTAGATGGTGATAGCGCCAACGAGCTCGCCCTCCTTCAGCAAAGGCACAGCAAGATAGGTCCGCGCGCCAGCAAGTTCGACCTGCGCAACCCGCAACGGATCGCGTTCGAGGTATCCCTTCGTTTTCGAAAGGTCCGGGACCTCAAGAATTTGCTTCGTCCTCATAACGTGACCCAGGCCGCTAAGAGGCCCGGGGTACACCACCGGATTGCGCCGGCGCTCCTCAGCAAACGCAGCCGGTGCGCCGTGCAACGCAACGATTCGAAGGGCCCCTTCTCCCTCACGGATATACATTGAACCAAATTTGGCGTCGCACAGCCGCGTCGCATTCTCCAGCATGGCCTGGAACACTGGCGCAAGTTCGCCCGGCGAAGCGCTGATGACCTTGAGCACCTCCGACGTCGCCGTCTGCTGCTCCAGCGACTCGGCAAGCTCGGCGCTGCGCTGCTGCTCGGCCTCGAACAGCCGCACGTTCTCGATGGCGATCACCGCCTGATCGGCAAAAGTGCGAAGAAGCTCGATCTGCCGTTCGGGAAAACGTCCGGTCTGCGACCTCGCCATGGCGATCGCCCCGACCGCACGCCGATCCTTGAGCATCGGAACCGCCACGATACTTCGAAAGTTCATCACCCCTGCAAGCTCACGATGCTCATAATCAGGATCCGCTTGAACATCGGGGATTTCCTCTAGGGCGCCGGTGAGGATCGAGCGAGCGGCGGCGGTCGCTCGCCCGGGCGGCATGGGATAACTCTTTTTCAGGGCTTCGCTGCTTTCGGCGGAAAGGCCATATTCGGCCGCAAAATGAACAAGCCTTCCGTCGAAACGGAACACCCAGCAGAACTGCGGCTTGCATAGCTGCGCCACGCTCTTCACGATCGCCTCGAAGACGGGCTGGGTGTTGGTCGGCGAACTGGAAATGACGCCTAGGACTTCGGCAGTCGCCGTCTGCTGCTCCAGCGTCTCCCCAAGCTCGCGGGTGCGCTGCTGCTCGGCCTCGAACAGGCGCACGTTCTGGATGGCGATCACCGCCTGATCGGCGAAGGTCTTCAGTAGATCGACTTGGCTGTCGGTGAAGTCCGTCGGCTCGGGTCGCGTCACGCCGATCGTGCCGATGGCGACGCCATTATGCAGCATGGGCACCACGAGGATGCTCCGATAGCCCCTGGCACGCGCCAAGTCTTTGATCGTCTGCGACACGTCGGGCTCGGTTTCAATATCGTAGCGGAATGCGGGCTGTCCGCTGCGAGCCACCCGGCTGTGAATCCCGGATGACGACAGCGGCGAGGGGAACGAGCTCTGCACCTGCTCAACGCCGGCTTGGCTGCCGGCAGTAAGCGCCGCCAGATGAATTTGATCGCCGACGACACGTGTCACTGTCGCCGACTGACCGTCGAAAAGACGCGCCGCGCTTTTTGCAATAACGTCGAATACCGGCTGTACATCGGTCGGCGAACTCGCGATAGCCTTGAGAATCTCCGCGGTGGCGGCCTGCCGCTGCAGCGCCTCGTCGCGCTCGCGCGCGCAGCGGTCGAGCTGTTCCTGCAGATCGGCGACGGATGCTTCTGCGGGCGGCGCCTTGCGAACCTTCGACGCCGCGCGAGGGCGCCGGCTCTTGGCCGGCTCACCGCTAGCTTCACTGCGCCGGCTCATGCCGCCCCCCGAAGGCGCTCCACGACGATGTTCAATTCTACTTATATCCTAGCAGTTGCGCCATGGCAGGAATGTGTTTCCAATCATAGTAACCCAAGGCGCGCTATGCCCACTGGCGGACGTTATGCTTGCGAAGAAATTTGTAGGAATTAAATCAGAGGTGCTCGAAGCCGGACGGCAGGAATCTACCGGGTCGATTCACGCAGTGCCAATTTATCGCAATGATTCAGAGGGATGGTTGCCCGGCGGGCTTGCCGGCGGGAGCCCAACTTTCAGCGGTTAACGGCGGCGCCTCGATTGACCACGGCCGTGTTGCCGAGCCCGGCAAGGAAGTTTTCTACAATCGGCGCCCATAAAGCGGCCGCCTTATCGGAATCGATGAGCATATGTCCTTCGGCGCCCGCCGGCGGCAGCAGGTGATATTGGCCGAGACCGCCGGCAGCGGTGAATGCCTTGAACATTTTCTTCGACAGCGGCGGCGCGAAATAGCTGTCGTTTTCCGAATAGAGCCATAAGGTCGGAATCTTCACCGTGCGTCCGAATTCGCCGGCGGCCGCCACCAGGCGCTCGGGCACGCAATTGTGGTTCGCTCGATCGTCCGCATGACCGCCGCGGCCCCCGGCGAAATTGATCACAGCCCGCACCATGGCCGGATTGCGGCTCGCCAGCGCCAAAGCGCCCCAGCCGCCTGCCGATTGGCCGGCAACGACGACGCCTGTTTTGCGCACGAAGGGCTGCGCCGTCATGTAATCGATCGCCGCCTGAATGCTGAATGCGGTTGCCAAGCCGGCCTTCTTGTAATCGGCGCTGTCACAGCGGCCTTCGTCCTCGAAATAGGGCCCGCCGGTCGCGCCATGGCCGGGCCGCAAAGGCAGCACGACGAGGTAGCCGCGATCGAGAAACCATTGCGTCAGATTGCGGTACTCGGGCTGCACGAATCTCGCGCGCTCGAGCGAGCTGTGGCTGGAGCCGTGATTGATCACGGCGAGCGGGAACGGCGGCTCGCCCGCCGGCCGCAGCACCGTGGCGCGCATCAGCAGCCGCTCGCCAGGCAACGGAATGAGCCAGATTTGCCGGCGCGCCGCGGGGTCGGCCGGTGCTTGCGGACCGGGCGCCGCCGCGCGGATTTCTGCCGCCGGTGCGGCCGCGACAGCCTGCAAGAGCAGCGCGGCAATCAGAGTTGCGAGGCCCCTTTTTCGCATCGCTGCCGGCCTCGCCTGCGGCGAATCTTATCTCGCGATCCGCAGCTTCGACAGTTTCGTGCCGATGTCGTTGAAGGCGGTGATGATCTGATTTGACGACGTCAGAAGATAGAACTTGCTCGAGTCGCTCGCGCAGTTCTGCAGCAAGGCGGAGGTCGGATCGCCGCCGGTATTGACCTGGATCGTGAACAGCGTGATGCCGGCCGCCTTGATATTATCGCAGACCTTCTGCGTGCGGGCATCGATCGCGGACTGGTTGGTGGTCCAGCGATTCTCCGTGTTCAGGCCGTCGGTCAGCATGACGATCGCCTGCTGCGCGTTCATCGGCATGGCCAGATTGTTGAAGGGATCGCCCGGCGTTAGCGCCTGCCAACCCCACGCCAGCCCGACGGTCTGATTGGTCGTGCCGGTCGCGACCATCGCGTCGACAAGGCTGTTCAAGCCCGTCCAGTCGTTGGTCAACGGCATGATCGGCGCCGGGCATGCGGCATTGTAGACCGCGGGAAACATGGTCGATTGGATGGCCGTCGTCGGAACGGTGTTGTTTACGTCATAGTCTTGGTCGCGGTCCATCACGCAACCCTGCCAGTGGCTCTTGTCGGTATTGGTGCTGTCGGTGCTCCAGTCGCCGCTGCTGTTCCAGCAGGTGCTCCAGCTGCAGCTAGTCGTGCCGCTGCTGCTCGTCCATGTGCCGTTGCTGCTGTTCCAGCTGCCGCTGTTGCTGCTCCAGCTGTTGCTGTTGCCCCAGCTGCTGCCGCCCCAGCTGCTCCACCCGGCCCCCCCGCTATCAGTGTAATAGCTCCAGTCGAGCCATGTCTCGCTGACATTGGCGGGACCGACGTTGACGCCATTGGCAAACGGGACGATCGCCACCTCGACGTCGCCGGAGGCCTGCTCGGCGCTTTTCAGCGTGCCAAGCAGATTGTGGGCGGCGGTCTGCAACGCGCCCAATTTGCCGTCATCCGCCATCGAGCCGGTATTGTCGAGCACCAGCGCGACGCGCAGCTTGGCATTGCGCCATGTCGCGGTGGAGGCGCCATCGATGGCGATGTCATCATAGCCGAGCACCGACATGATCGAGGTGGGCACGTTCGCCGAGGCATTGACCATGACCTGCGATGTGCTTGCGGTGTAAGTGGCGCTGACCGAGATATTCTGCGCTTCCGGCCGGGTGAACATGGCCTGGAAATATTTCAGGGCGTTTTTCTGCAACTGGTCGCTGCTGTCGGTCGCCGCTTCCTTCGACAACATGAGCGCTGTGGAGTCGAGCGCGTCCTGCATCGCCGTGCGCACTGAGCTGGCGCGGCTGAAATCGACCGCCACGCCGGCCGCCCCGATAACTACCAGACTAATAATAGCGAAAGTAACGGCGACATTGCCGCCGCGCGCATGGCGAAACGCGCGAAGCGCAGCGTAAAGGCCATTGGAGATCGTTCTGACCGTCATGGCGCACTCATGATTGAACGATGTTGCGCCGGTAACTTTAATCGATGTCTTTAAAAACTGCGTAAATCGGCGTCAAAGAGCCTAGTTAAAGAAAGTTAAACTTATCGCGACGCGCGGGATCGTTTGAGAGACGACTTAAGAGCGCCTAAGCGTTGTTCTGGCTTGGCTATTTCGCGGCCACGCTCTCGCTGTGCACGCCGGCGCGGCCGGTTGCTTCACCGGATCGCTGTAAAACTCGAGCGAGCCGTTGGCGCCCCATTGCAGGCGGGTGACCCGGCGCCAGTGCGCTTCGTCGGTGTCGGGATAATCGAGCCGGAAATGGGCGCCGCGGCTTTCCGTGCGCGCGAGCGCGGCGGTCGCCAGGATGCGACCAAGCAGCGCGAGATTGCGCACTGACAGTGCGCTCTCGAGCTCGAGGCCGCGCACGCTCGCCGAACTTTGCGCCTTGTCGTCCAGCCGCATGGCGGGAATGTCTTCGCGCTCGATGCGTTCGTATTCGGCAAGCGCCTCCTTCAGCGTGCGCGCTTCACGGATTGGACCGAGCTTGTTGTGCGCCAGCATGCGGCAGGCGGTGCGCACGTCGGATTGCAGGGGACCGCTGCGGCGGCTCCTGAGGGATGCAAGCCAGGCGCGCTCGGATTGCGGGATGGCGCCCTCTTCCTTGCTGGGCAGTTCGACGCGATGCTCCTTGACCAGCGCCGCCGCTGTCCTGCCGGCGCGCCGGCCATAGACCAGCGAAGCGGAGAGCGCGGAACCGCCGATGCGGTTGCCGCCGTGGATGCCGCCCGCCGTCTCGCCGGCGGCGAACAGGCCGTCGACCGCGGTCTTGCCGTCGATATCGATCTTGAGCCCGCCGAGCCAGGTATGGCTGCCCGGCGCCACTTCCAGCGGCGTCTTGGAGATGTCGATGCCGCGGTGCAGGCAGGTCTTGTAAACGTGCGGGATCTGCTTCTGGATCACCGTCATTGGGACCTTGGTCGCATCCATGAAGATGCCGCCGGTCGGGGTCGCCCGCCCGGCGTGGATTTCCTTGGCCATGGCGAGGATTACTTCGGAGCGGGTCGAGGCTTCCGCCGTGTCGGGGAAATAGCGCTTGAGGAATTCCTCGCCCTCCTGATTGCGGAATACCGCGCCGGCATTGATGAAGCCGGTGGGATGCGGGGCAAAGCCGAATAGCTCCTTGGGCGAGCAGCACATCGCCTGGAAGTCGATCATCTCGATGCCGACGAGCGGCACTCCGGCGCGGAAGCCGAGCACGTAGCCGTCGCCGGTCACCTGCGGCGGATTGTCGTTGACGTAGAACAGGCCACTGCCGCCGCCGGTTGCGAGGATGATCTTTTGGGCGTGATAAATGACGAGGGTGCCGTTCTGATAATCGACGCCCCAGGCGCCGACGACGCGGCCGTCGCGTTCGATGAGATCGACGATTGCGGTGAGCGAGTGCTTTTGGATGCGCGCGTCGGCGCGCAGCTTCTTCGACAGCACCTTGGTGAGCATGTTGCCGGTGGTGTCGTAGTGATGGCAAGCGCGGGCACGCGAATGGCTGGGAAACATCTTGAGGTCGAGTTCGCCGTCGGCGCCGCGGATGAATTCGGCGCCCCAGGATTCGAGATCATGCACCACGTCGATGATGTCGTAGACCCAGACACGTGCAAGCTCAGGATCGATCAGCTCTCCGCCGTATTTGAGAATGTCTTGCAGATGCAGTTCGGGACTGTCGTCCTTGCCCATGGCGGCGGCGAAGCCGCCGCGCGCAACTGTCGTGGTGCCGCTGGCGGCGCGGCCTTTAGTCGCCTGGATGACGGCGACGCCCGCTTCCGCGCATTCAAACGCGGCCATGGTGCCGGCCGCGCCGCCGCCGACGATCAGCACGTCGGTTTCGTGGCGGATGACCGGAATGTCGAGACGATTGTCGCTCATGATTTAGCGCGAATTCCCTTACATCTGCGTCCATTCCGAGTGCACCAGCTGTGCTGCTTACCGCTCCGGGTCCGTGCTATCGCAGGGACGAACGGAGTTGGGATCGATTTCATCGGCTCATCGCTTAGCGATTTCCAGGAAGGCATCGACGCAGGCATCGGCGAAGGCGCGGTCGTTGACGTGTAGCGCAAGCTCGTCGATGCGCACGCCCGCCACATGCTTTTTAAGCGAGTTCGCGAAAATCCGATAGTCCTCCGGCCGCTTCCAAGGGCCGCGATCGGTGCCCGCAAGATCATGCGCGCGGCGCTTGGTGTGCTCGCTGAAGCCTTCCAGCGGAACGAGCACGCGCACCGGGCCCTTGGCGGTATTGATCCGTTTGGCGAACTCACGGCCGAGCGTCTCGAATTCTTCGCTGCTGGTGCGCATCAGTAAGTTCTGCGCGTTGTATTGGAAGAAGTCGCGGTCATGATAGCGCTCCGGCACCTGGCCGACCCAGAGATTGGCGTGGTCGATCGCTCCCGGCACAATCACCTGCGGCAAGCCGGCGGCGCCGGCGCCGGTCAGCCGCTTTTCGCCCGCGGAAAACACGCCGTCGACGACGAAATCGGTGAGCTCGTGCGTGGTCACGTCGATGACGCCGATCAGTTCGCCGGAGGCCGCCAGCCGCTCGAGCGATTTGCCGCCGACGCCCGAGGCGTGGAAAAGGATCACCTCGTAGCCGAGCGACACAAGCCGCTCGCTCACGCGATCGACGCATGCCGCGGTGCCGCCGAAGGAGGATACGGCGACCAGCGGGGCCTTGTCATTTTTTGCCGCCTGTCTTGCCGCCCAATTCTTGGCGGCCGCGGCAGCCGCCAGCGCGGCGTTCTCCATCACCGATTTGGTGATGCGGTTGAGCGCCACATCGCCGATCGAGGGATACATGGCGATGTCGCTTTCTGCGACGTACCATTGCACTGCCGCAGTGCCGGCGACCGTGCTGACCATGATTTTCGGCACCAGATACGGCAAGGCGCGCATGATCGAGCAGGCGATGCTGGTGCCGTTGGCCCCGCCGATCGCGATCGCACCGGCAAGATCGCCTTTGCCGAACTTCTCAAGCAAAATCGCTATGCCGCCTTCGGCCATCACGCTGGCCGCCTGCTGACGAGAGCGTTCGCTCAGCGCAACCCAGGAGTCGCCGGCCGCAGCAGCCACGCTCGTGCCGATTACGTCGGCGCCGTCTTTGTTGTGCGATCTCAGCGACAGATCGACGACCCACGGCGTCGCCCCGGCGCGCGCGAGCACGTCCGCGATGAACCGCGCCTCCTTGCCCTTGGTATTCAACGTCGCCAGCACGGCGACGGTTGGGCTCGACGGATTCAAGAAAGCCTCACGACAGGTTTGCTGCGCATTCGCGCAACGAAGTTAGACATATTTTCGATGGCAAGGCGACATGGGATTTATGCTTCAAAACGCGGGAAAACCCCGCCCGTCTCTGCGCAAGCGGCGCCGCAGAGGGGGAGATGAACAGCGGCTAGCTCGCGACGGCGATGCGGCGTTTCTTCTTGCCGATTGGCGCGCGGCCGGTCACCTCGGCATAGTCGGCAATCGGCTTCGGCCGGCCGACGACATAGCCCTGGATGCCGTCGCAGGATTCGGCCGCGAGGAAGCTCAACTGCTCCTCGGTCTCCACTCCTTCGGCTACCACCGGCAGCGCAAGGCCATGGCCGAGCGCGATCACCGCGCGGATGATAGTGGCCGATTGTTGGCTGTGGTTGAGATTGGCGATGAAGGTCTGGTCGATCTTGATCTTGTCGAACGGGAACGACTGCAGATAGGACAGCGACGAATAGCCGGTGCCGAAATCGTCCATGGCGATGCGCACGCCGATGTTCTTGAGCCGCCTCAGGATCGCCACCGCGCGGGTGAAATCCCCGATCAGCACGCCCTCGGTGATCTCGAGCTCGAGCCGCGCCGGCGCCAGCCCCGTTTCCAGGAGGACCTGGTGGACCAGGCTCGGCAGATCGCCGTGCTGGAACTGCAAAGGCGACAGGTTGATGGCGATGTGCAGCGGCCGCGGCCAGGAAGCCGCCTCACGGCAGGCGGTGCGCAGGATCCATTCGCCGAGCGCAATGATGATGCCGCTCTCCTCGGCAAGCGGGATGAATGTGCTCGGCGGCACCATGCCGTGGCGCGGATGATGCCAGCGTGCAAGGGCCTCGAAGCCGGTAACCTCGCCGCCGATGAGCGCCTGCGGCTGGTAGTGTAAGGTCAGCTCGTCGCGGGCAATCGCCGTGCGCAGGTCCTGTTGCAACGCGCGCTTCTCGCGCAATTGCTGGTCCATCGCCATTTCGAAGAAGCGGATCGACCCGCGCGCTTCCGATTTGGCGCGGTACAGCGCTGCATCAGCGTTGGCCAAAAGGGTCGCGGTGTCGGCGCCGTCATTGGGATAGATAGCGACGCCGATTGTCAGGCCGACGCGCAACGCATGGCCCTCGATATCGATATCGGCGTCGAGCGCGCCGCAGAGCGCTTCCGCCAGAGCCTCCGCGGTTGCCGGCTGCGCGCCGGTCGGGCTGATGACGGTGAATTCGTCGCCGCCAACGCGGGCGAGGAAAGCGCCCTGGCTCGCCGCCTCCATGCGGCGGGCAACCTCCCGCAGCAAGGCATCGCCGATCGAATGCCCAAACACGTCGTTGACCGCCTTGAAGCGGTCGAGGTCGATGCAAAGCACGGCGAAGCTCTCGTTCGACAGCGCCGCCAGGTCGATGGTCGCGCCGATGCATTGATTGAAAGCAGTGCGGTTCGGCAAATCGGTCAGTGTGTCGTGGTGCGCCATGTGCGCAATGCGCTGCTCGTCGCGCTTGCGCTCGGTCACGTCGTTCATGACGGTGATGACATATTGCTGCTTGCCGTCGGCGCCCTTTACCGGCAGACGCGCGGCGGTCACGATGCGCGTGCCGTTGCCGGGCGTGACAATTGCATGCTCATCGATGAAGAGCGGCTCGCCGGATTCGAGAAGCCTGCGGTCGTAGCGGTCGATGGTTTCGGCGGCGCCTGCCGGCATGACCTCGGCTGCGGTCCTGCCCAACATCGTGTCGCGAGCAACGCCGAGATGCTTCTCGGCGGCGCGGTTGAGCAGCAGATAACGCAGGCTGGGAACCTCCTTCACGATGATCGGTGAAGGCACATTCTCCACGATCATGTTGAGGAACGAACGCGTTTGCTCCAGCTCGCGCTCGGCCCGTTTGCGCTCGGTGATATCCTCGTGCGTCGCCACCCAGCCACCGCTTTGCATCGGCTGATTGACCACCGCGATGACTCGGCCGTCCTGCAGCTCGATGTTCAGCGTGAAGGCCTTTCTCTCTTTGAGCGCCGCGCGCAGGTCGGCCTCGTAGCGTGCCGGGTCGAGCGGGAAGGTGCCTGCGGCAATGCGCGCATCGAGCAGGTCGCGAATGCCGCAGCCGAGCCAAATCCGCTTCGGGTCAATGCGATACATGCTCACGTAGCGTTCGTTCCAGACCACCAAGTGGTTGTCTGCATCGAACATGCACAGGCCCTGGTTCATGTTGTTGAGGGCGCCGTCGAGTCGAAGATTCTGCTCCTTGGTCTTTTGCCGGCTGGCGCGATCGGCGATGGCGCCGACCATACACATGGCCAGCACCGAACCGGCGACCGCGGTGACGGCAATCGCCAGCGAGCCGGGCGACAGAGTGTCCGCTCCGAACGTTCGGAACGTATCCGGGATAATGCCCACCGCAGCCATGGCGGTGAAATGCAAAGAGAGGATCGAGAAGGTGAGCAAACCGGCTCCGGCAACAAGGTCGCCAAGCCGATCGCTGCGCGCCGACGCCGCGAACGCGCTGGCCGCGAACACGACCCCCAAGATAATGGCGGCAACCACCAGGTCGCCCGACCAGATGATGGTACCGGGAACCTGCAGGCCTGCCATGCCGATGAAGTGCATGGAGGCGATGCCGACGCCGACCACGGCGCCGCCCATGGCGGCACTGAAGCCCTGCTTGCCGTAAAGCGCCCAAGCAAGGCCGATGGAAATCACCACGATGGCGACAATGAGCGACAGCGCCGTCAGACCGATGTCATAGGCGACCGGAAGGCCGGGATGGAACGCCAGCACGCTGATGAAATGGGTCGCCCACACGCCGCATCCGGCGGCGGCCCCGGCAATCACGATCCATGCCGCCCGCGCGCGGCCTTGCAACGCATGGGCGCGATGAAACAGGCTGATGGCCGCGAGACTTGCCAAAAAGCAGACGACGCCGGCGAGCATGACCAGCCGCCAGTCGTGTTCGGTACTGAGACAATTCAATACGCGAAACATGCGTCCGCACCTTGATTGCTCGAGGCGCGCCAGCCATTGCCCTCAATCCGATGCAACTTATGAGCGCGACTTTGTGCGCCCGTTAATTTCGGCGCGTTGGTGGTAGTGAATCGCCGATTAACGCTATGCCCAGGTAAACGCCGGCAGCCAAATTGCATTAAATCAGCCGTGCTTAATCAGCGCGAGCGCAGGAAAGCGAAGTCGCAGCCCTCGTCGGCGCCGAGGATTTGCTCGGCATAAAGCCGGGCATAACCGCGCGCGGGTTTCTCGGACGCTTTCGGTGCGGTGACGGCGCGCCGCTTGAGTTCCGACTCGTCGACAATAATATCGATGCGGCGCTCCTTGACCGACAAGCGGATGCGGTCGCCGCTCTGTACTAGGCCGAGCGGGCCGCCGGACGCGGCGTCCGGGGTCACATGCAGTACGATGGTGCCGAACGCGGTGCCGCTCATGCGCGCGTCCGACACCCGCACCATGTCCTTGACGCCTTTCGCGGCGAGCTTTTTTGGAATCGGCAGATAGCCCGCCTCCGGCATCGCGGCGAGCGAATGCGGCCCGGCATTTTGCAAGACAAGAATGTCATTCGGCTCGACGTCGAGCGCGGGATCGTCGATGCGCGCAGCAAGGTCTTCGAGTGAGGAGAACACGACGGCTCTGCCCTCGTGCTCGAACAGCTTGGTATCGGCGGCCGAGCGCTTGAGGATGGCGCCCTTGGGCGCAAGATTGCCGAACAGCGCGATGAGCCCGCCCTGCGGCTCCAGCGGAGACGCGCGCTCGGCGATGATCGAGCGGTCGATGAAGCCGTCGGCGCCGGCGCTGAGCCGCTGCTCAAGCGTCTCGCCGGTGACCGTCACGCAATCGAGATGCAGCAGATCGCGCAACTCGCGCAGCAGCGCGCTGATGCCGCCGGCGGCGAAGAAGTCCTCCATGTAGCCGTTGCCGACCGGCTTCAAATTCACCAGCACCGGCGTGGTGTCTGAAAGTTCGTTCAGCCGCGCGAGCGGCAGCGGAATTCCGATACGCCCGGCAATGGCCGCGAGATGAATCACCGCGTTGGTCGAGCCGCCGAGCGCGAGCAACACGCGCAGCGCGTTCTCGATCGATTTCGCATTGATGATCTTCTCGGGCGTGAGCTTGGAGCCGATCAGCCTGACTGCCGCGGCGCCGGTCGCTTCCGCGGCACGCAAGCGATCGGCATGCACGGCGGGGATCGCCGCGGTGCCGGGCAGGATCATGCCGAGCGCTTCGGCGAGGCAAGCCATAGTCGAGGCGGTGCCCATCACCGCGCAAGTGCCGGCGGTGGTCGCAAGCTGGCCCTCAACCTCGGCAATCTGCCGCGCGTCAATTGCGCCCGCGCGATACTGCGCCCAGAAGCGGCGGCAGTCGGTGCAGGCGCCCAGCCGCTCGCCGCGGTAGCGGCCGGTCATCATCGGACCCGCCACCAGCATGATCGCCGGGCGGCCGGCCGACACCGCGCCCATCAACTGCGCTGGCACCGTCTTGTCGCAGCCGCCCATCAGCACCACCGCGTCCATCGGCTGTGCGCGCACCATCTCCTCGGTGTCCATCGCCATCAGGTTGCGGAACTTGAGGCTGGTCGGATTGAGGAACACCTCCCCGAGCGAGATGGTGGGGAATTCGATCGGCAGCGCGCCGGCTGCCAAGACGCCGCGCTTCACCGCTTCCAAGAGCTCGGGGAAATGGCGGTGGCAATTGTTGAAGCCGGACGGGGTGTAGGCGATGCCGACCACCGGCTTTTCCAGCATGGCGCCGGAATAACCCATCGAGCGGGCAAAAGAGCGCCGCAGATAAAGCGAAAAATCGCGGTCCCCATAATTGGTGAGGCCGTGCGCGATGCCGACGGGTTCTTGGCTCATGCGCTATCTTTGACGGCCCCGGCGCGGGGCCGCAAGCGTCGGCAGCAACGGATTAGCTCTCGGCACGTTGAAATATCCGGTGGGCACGGCTCTTTGACCTCGGTCAAGGCCATAACTTTGGAATGCGACAAATCTGGCCTCGACAAAGCCCCTAGAACCCCTCTAAAAAAGACCCGTCGCGGGGCGGCGAAAGTAGAAAAAGCCCATGGATTACAACGTATTTTTTGCGTCCGCCCTGGCCAAGTTACGGGACGAACGCCGCTACCGGGTTTTCGCCGATCTCGAGCGGATCGCCGGCCGCTTCCCGCACGCGCTTTGGCATTCGCCTCAAGGTGCGCGCGAGGTCGTGATCTGGTGCTCGAATGACTACCTCGGCATGGCCCAGCATCCCAAGGTGATCGGCGCCATGGTCGACGTCGCCGCCCGCATGGGCACCGGCGCCGGCGGCACTCGCAACATAGCCGGCACCAACCATCCGCTGGTGGAACTCGAGCGCGAACTCGCCGACCTGCACGGCAAACCGGCCGCCCTGGTGTTCACCTCGGGTTACGTGTCGAACGAGACCGGCATCGCCACCATCGCCAAGCTGATACCGAATTGCCTGCTGTTGTCGGACGCGCTCAACCACAATTCCATGATCGAGGGCGTACGCCAGTCCACCTGCGAGAAGAAGATCTGGCGGCACAACGATCTCGGCCATCTTGAAGAGCTGCTCAAGGCCGTCGACCCGCAGCGGCCGAAGCTGATCGTATTCGAGAGCCTCTATTCCATGGACGGCGATGTCGCGCCGGTGCATGGCATCTGCGACCTCGCCGAACGCTATGGCGCCATGACCTATTGCGATGAAGTGCATGCGGTCGGGATGTACGGCCCGCGCGGCGGCGGCATATGCGACCGCGACAATGCGATGAGCCGCGTCGACGTTCTGGAAGGCACGCTGGCCAAAGCGTTCGGCTGTCTCGGCGGCTACATAGCCGCAAGCAGCGAGCTCGTCGACGCAGTGCGTTCCTACGCGCCCGGCTTCATTTTCACCACCGCGCTGCCGCCGGCGATTTGCGCGGCGGCGACCGCCGCCATCCGGCATCTGAAAACGTCGAGCTGGGAGCGCGAGCGGCATCAGGACCGCGCCGCGCGCGTGAAAGCGGTGCTCAATGCCGCCGGCCTGCCGGTGATGCCGAGCTCGACGCATATCGTGCCGGTGCTGGTCGGCGATCCGGAAAAGTGCAAGGCGGCAAGCGACCTGCTGCTTGCCGAGCACGGCATCTACATCCAACCGATCAATTATCCTACCGTTCCGCGCGGCATGGAGCGCTTGCGCATCACGCCCTCGCCTTATCATGACGATGTGCTGATCGACCGGCTGGCCGAGGCGCTGATCGAAGTCTGGGACCGGCTTGGATTACCGGTGCGCCAGCAGGCGTTCGCGGCGGAATAAACCTGCTAACGCGAAGCGAGCTCCATCCTTCCCCGGCAAGCGGGGGAGGGATAAGTGCATCAATCCTGAAATGGCGGTCGCCGCGACGGCGCCTTTGACGCCTGCGGCAACTTGCGCGGGGAGCCATCGCGCGCGACCAGCGGCATGATCGTCGCCACCAGAAGAATTCGCACCAGGTGATGCGCGCCGACATAGACCGGATCGAGATGCAGCGCCAGCGCCAAGAGCATCATGGCATCCACCGCTCCAGGCGCGAAGGCGATCATGACGTCGGCTACGTGCAGCGAGAGCACGCTGAACAGGCCGACCGCGAACAAGGCGACCACGCCGACCGCAACCGCAAACGATCCGAAGGCGGCGGCCACGAAATTGGCGATCAAGCGTAGCGGCGTGTTGGCGAAGCGCGAGCCGGTGACCGCGCCCATCGCGACCATCGCCGCATTCGCCACCCACCATGGGATCACCGCATGAATCCATCCGGTGCCGTGCAGCGTTGCTGAGGCGAGCATAGCGCCGAACAACAGGCCGCCGGGAAAGCGTACACGATAGGCAACGACCGCAACCACCGCGCACACAGCCACCAATATGATGAGTTCGTCGAGCAGGGCCGGATCGAACGGCCCGCCGCGGGCGCGCGTCCCGCTGCCGACGAGGCCGAACAGCGCCAGTCCCGTCGGCAGTCCGACCGCGATGATCACCACCCGCATGGTCTGCACGATGGCGATGGCGCGCAGGTCGGCGCCGATCTCGGCGGCAATGCCCACGACCTGCGAAAGGCCGCCCGGCGCCGCGGCGAGATAAGCGGAAGCTCTGTCCATGCCGTGCACCACGCGCAGATAGGCGGCACCGGTCGCGCCGACCGCAAGCATGGCCACGACGAGCACGGCGATGCTGAGCGGATAGGTCGCCATGCCGTGCAGCGTCGCCGGCGTCACCACGGCGCCGAGCGAGATGCCGATCAGTACCAGGATGATGCGCATCAAGAGGGCCGGCATCAGCAGCGGCCGGCCGGCAAGCGATGCTCCGGCAACGGCCAGGATCGAGCCCGATAGCCAGCCGGCCGGCACGCCCAAAAGACCGAACGCGGTGCCGCCCGCCGCGGCAATGGCCAGCGTTTCGGCGACGCGGATAAAGACTGCTGGCTGTGAGCTGGATTCGAGAATGGACAAGGTGGCGGGCTTTCGCGGAACCGCGAATGCGCAACCTACGCCGCAGCCCCTCAGACGCGATCAATGCCGCGCCGAACCGCTGGCGTCAAATGCGCGAGGCGAAGAGCAGCCTTGCCCGTATTCGCCATCGCGCGCGCTTCAGGCTTTTTCAGGCAACGCGTCAGATTGCCAATTCCGTCGTAGGGGCGGTGGCGGCACCATTGCGCGTGCTGCCGCCGAGCACGATCCGCACCAGATCGGCGGCATTGCGGGCGCCGATCTTTTGCATGATGCGGGCGCGATGCACTTCGATGGTGCGCGGGCTGATGCCGAGATGACGGCCGGCCTCCTTGTTGGAAGCGCCGGCTGCGATTTGCGACAGAACGTCGCGCTCGCGTGGCGTCAATCGCGTTTGACCGGTGAACTCGACGGCCGGCGCATGCCTGGCACCGCCATTGCGCTTGGCAAAGCTGCCGATGGCAAGGCCGACGCGCGTGACGATGGCGCGAGCATCGAAGGGTTTGACGATGTAGTCGTAAGCGCCGCTCTTCACCGCCTCGACCGCAGCGGCGACGTCGCCATCGCCGGAGATGATGAAGATCGGCGCCGGATAATGCGCCGCGTCGATCTCCTTGAGCACGGCCAGGCCGGATTTATCCGGCAGATGCAGATCGAGCAGCACCGCCGACGGCTTGATATTGCGGGCGGCGGCAATGAAGCCATCACCGTCGCCAAAGACGCTGACGCGATAGCCGGCAAGCGTGAACACGACCGAAAGCGTGTCCCGCACCGGCGCCTCGTCATCGACAATGTAAAGGTCGCTTATTACGCGCGACGACATCTCACCAATCGCCATTGGAGGTGGCCAACCGGGATATTGTACCGGAAATTGCTGGCATTCGGTTAAAAAATAACGGTATTTCAATAGGTTACGGTATTAGGGGAGGGGATAATCACTACCATGATGCGGTATGCAAGACGAGCGGTTGCCCTGTCGGGAAGCGGCAGCGTTGCGATCGAGCCAAGCCGCGTTCCTTCACCCGATCTGAATTAACCGGTAACGGCAGCTTTGGGCGGCTTGCCGCCGCCGGCGCGTTCGGCTTCGGCAATATTTCTGTTTTGCGACAGAAGCGGCTAAAATCCTTGCCTCGCCGGGGCTTAGCCGCACCGACGACGATTATGGAAACGCACATGCTACACGGCTGGGTCGTCATCACGGTGGCCCTTGCTTACATCGGCCTCTTGTTTCTGGTGGCGAGTTATGGCGACCGCGCCCGCGACCTGCGTCGCAAGGGCCGCGGCCGGCTGCTGATCTACCCGCTGTCGCTGGCGATCTATTGCACCTCCTGGACCTTTTTCGGCTCGGTCGGCTCGGCCTCGCGCACTGGTTACGAATTCCTCACCATCTATATCGGGCCGGTGCTGATGATCGGCCTGTTCTCTCCGCTGATCGCGCGCATCGTGCGGCTGGCGAAGGAGCAGAACATCACCTCGATCGCCGATTTCATCGCCGCACGCTACGGCAAGCACCAGGCCGTTGCCGCCACAGTAGCGCTGATCGCCATTATCGGCACCATTCCTTATATCGCGCTGCAGCTTAAAGCAGTCTCTGCGTCGCTTGAGACAATTCTCGCTCATATTGCGCCGTTTAGCGCCACCAACCCTCCGGTGCTGGGCGACATTGCGCTGTTCGCCGCGCTTGCGATGGCGACCTTCGCCGTTCTGTTCGGCACGCGTCACGTTGACGCCACCGAACACCAGGACGGTTTGATGCTCGCGATCGCCACCGAATCAATCGTCAAGCTGGTCGCCTTCCTGGCGGTCGGCACCTTCATCACATTTTGGATGTTCGGCGGTCCTGCCGCGCTATTCAGTGCGGCGGCGCAACATACCCAGGCCGCCAATATTCTCTCCGGCGAGCCACGCTTCGACACACTGCTGGCGACGACGCTCTTGTCGTTCGTCGCCATCATCCTGTTGCCGCGCCAATTCCACGTCACCGTGGTCGAGAACAACAGCGAAGGCGAAATCAAGCGCGCCGCCTGGATGTTTCCGATCTACCTGGTGTTGATCAATCTGTTTGTGGTGCCGATCGCGGTCGCCGGCCTCATCACCTTCCGCCCCGGAACCGTCGACAGCGACATGTTCGTTTTGGCACTGCCGTTGCAGGCCGGTTCAAGCATCTTCACCGTCACCACCTTCGTCGGCGGTCTGTCGGCGGCGACCGCCATGGTCATCGTCGAGTCGGTCGCGCTATCGATCATGATTTCCAACGATCTGGTCATGCCGCTGGTGTTGCACAGGCGCGACGGCCTGTTCAGCGGCCGCGAGAATGTCGGCTCGCTGCTGCTCATGGTACGGCGCATTGCCATCTTCGTGATCCTACTGCTCGGCTATATGTATTACCGCTCGGCCGGCGACGCCCAGCTTTTTGCCATCGGCATTCTTGCCTTCGCCGCGATCGCGCAGCTCGCGCCGGCCTTCTTCGGCGGCCTGTTCTGGCGACGCGCCACCGCCGGCGGCGCCATTGCCGGGATGAGCATCGGCATCCTGGTCTGGGGCTACACGCTGCTGCTGCCGAGCTTTGCCGACATCGGTTTCATCGGGCAGCACGTGCTCGTGCATGGGCCCTGGAATATTGCCGCGTTGCGGCCGCAAAGCCTGTTCGGCCTCCACCTGCCGCCGCTGGTGCATGGCGTGATCTGGAGCCTCGGCCTCAATCTCGCCGCCTATATCGGCGTCTCGCTACGGCGCGCGCCCACATCGATCGAGCGGCTGCAGGCCAATTTGTTCGTCCCGACCGATCTGGCGCCGATCACGCCGAGCTTCCGGCTCTGGCGCTCCTCGGTGACGGTGGAGGAACTGACCTCGACCGTCGCTCGCTATCTCGGCGAGGAGCGCACCCGCGCCGCCTTCGACAATTTCGCCGCCACGCACCGCATCAGCCTCGACCCCAAGGACGAGGCCGATTTCCGGCTCGTGCGCAACGCCGAACACGTGCTCGCCTCCGCGATCGGCGCTGCCTCATCGCGCTTGGTGCTGTCGCTGCTCTTGCGCAAGCGCAACGTTTCGACCAAGGCGGCGTTGAAGCTGCTCGACGATGCCAATGCCGCGATCCAATACAACCGCGAAATCCTGCAGACCGCACTCGACCATGTGCGGCAAGGCATCGCGGTGTTCGATAAGGAGCTACAGCTCATCTGCTGGAACCGTCAGTTCGGCGAAATTCTCGATCTGCCGCCCAGCCTCGCGCGCATTGGCATCGGACTCGCAGAAATTCTCCGTTTCGACGCCCGGCGCGGCGGCATCGGCCCCGAGCGCATCGACGATTTCGTGCGCGAGCAGATCGCGCGTTACGTGTCCGGCACCGAGCCTTTCCTGCAACGCTCGGCCGAGCGCGGCATGGTGATCGAGGTGCGCGCCAACCACATGCCGGATGGCGGCATCGTCACGACCTTCACCGACATCACAGCCAGCGTCGAATCGGCCGAAGCGCTGGAACGCGCCAATGAGACGTTGGAGCGCCGCGTGCAGGAACGCACCGAGGAGCTCACCCGCCTCAATGTGGCGCTCGCGCGCGCCAAGGGCGAGGCCGATGCCGCCAATATCTCGAAGACCAAATTCGTGGCGGCGGCAAGTCACGACATTCTGCAGCCGCTCAACGCCGCGCGCCTCTACGTCACCAGCTTGATCGAGCGCCAGGACGGCGAAGACCGCCGGCTGATCGACAATATCGACGCCTCGCTTGAAGCGGTCGAGGAAATCTTCGGCGCGCTGCTCGACATGTCGCGGCTCGATACCGGGGTGATGCGGCCGGAATATGCGAGCTTCCGCATCGACGAATTGATGCGCCAGATCGCGGTCGAATTCGCCCCGCTTGCCGCTGCCAGAGGGCTCGAGTTGCGATTTGTGCCCTGCTCGCTGGTGGTGCGCTCGGATCGCCGCCTGTTGCGGCGGCTGCTGCAGAATCTCGTGTCCAACGCCATCAAATACACACCGAACGGGCGGGTGCTGGTCGGCTGCCGGCGGCGCGGCGAGCGCTTGCGCATCGACGTCTACGACACCGGTGTCGGCATTCCGCAAAGCAAGCGGCGCGATATTTTCGTCGAGTTCCACCGGCTCGACCAGGGCGCCCGCATCGCCCGCGGGCTGGGCCTCGGCCTCTCGATCGTCGAGCGCGTGGCGCGCGTGCTCGACTGCGCGGTCGAGGTCGATTCATCGGTTGGACGCGGCTCGCATTTTTCAGTCACCGTGCCGCTGTCGAGCGCAAGGCCGATCGAACTACCGCAACGCGATGCGCCCGGCATCGATCCCGGCCAGCTGGTCGGCACCACCGCCCTGTGCATCGACAACGAGCCGGCCGTGCTCGACGGTATGGAAACGCTGCTGCACGGCTGGGGCTGCCAGGTCATCAAGGCGCCGACACTATCCGGCGCGCTCGCGGCGATTGCGCAAAGCCTTGTGATGCCGAACGGGCTGTTGGTCGATTACCATCTCGACCAGGGCAACGGCATCGAGGCGATCGTTGCGCTGCGCAGCCGGTTCAGCGCCGAATTGCCGGCGATCCTGATTACCGCCGACCGCTCGCCGGTCGTGCGTGAGCAAGCGCGCGCGCACGGAATTCTGGTGCTCAACAAGCCGCTCAAGCCGGCGGCGCTGCGCGCGCTGCTCGCGCAATGGCGCGTGCTGCGCGTGGCGGCGGCGGAGTAGTTCGCTTTTTCATCCCTCCCCTGCAACAGGAGAATCGATCACGCGCGAAGCGCGATCGGGGTGGGGTCGTAACACTTCGATGAAGCCGCCACCCCGCTCGCGGAGTTTATCATCGGGCGGCGCTTCGCGCCGACCCGTCGGCTCGCCGCCTTCCCCCGCAAGCGGGAGAGGGATTAAGACTGCCTCACCCGCCCGTTGCAGCGCCTGGCGGCGAGGGGCCGCTCTCGATCTTGGCGGCGGCGATCACCGCCTGGGTGCGACTCTCAACACCGAGTTTCTGCAGGATGGCGGAGACGTGCGCCTTCACCGTCGCCTCGGACACGCCGAGCTGATAGGCGATCTGCTTGTTGAGCAGGCCTTCCGACAACATCATCAGCACGCGCACCTGCTGCGGGGTCAATGTCGCCATGCGCGCCATCAGCTCGGCGGTTTCCGCGTCCGACCCGCCCGTGAGGTCGACATCCGGCGGCGTCCACACCCCCCCGTTCAGAATGGTGGAGATCGCGTGGCGCATGCCATCGACGCCGAGCGTTTTGGGGATGAAGCCGGAAGCGCCGAATTCCATGCAGCGGCGGATGGCGGCGGGATCGTCGTTCGCCGACACCACGATTACCGGCACGCTCGGGTACTGCGCGCGTAGGTACATCAGGCCGGAAAAACCGCGCACGCCGGGCATGGCGAGATCGAGCAGAATGAGGTCGGTTTCACCGCCGCGCTCCAGCAATTCGGTGACCTCGTCGAACGTGCCGGCTTCGGCAATATCGACGTTCTGCAGCAACCCGGCGACCGCCTCGCGCAAGGCACCGCGGAACAGCGGATGGTCGTCGGCAATCACCAACCGATAGTGCGAGCCGTCGCTCAATCAGAAGACCTTTCAAGGCCAACGAGGCCGAGCCTCGGCGCCGGCAATCTACTCCATTTTGCGTCGCCGCGGGAAAGTCAGACCTTCGGGGGCGCAGCGGCAAAGCCGCACCTCGGCGAACAGGTGCGCTGCAGGGTCTTTCGTATCGGAAAGCATCATGGCGGATCAATGGGTCACGGTGGCGCGGCGGAAAATCCGCAGCAGCGGCCAGTTGAAGCCGATCTGGCCGATCGCCGCCATCGCGTGACGCCTCCGCGCATATTTTAGCGCAACGGCGTTGCTGATGAGGCGCGTTGGGCGTTAGCTTACCGTTCCGGCATCGAGGCCGATCATGGAAGAAATGCGCCGTATTGCGTTTTCGGCGGTCTGGCAGGCTTGCGGCGTCGCTTCGCTGGTCATTTTCTGCATCATGATTGGACTTTCCTTCAGTCCCCGATGGGCGTTCCAGGCTGGCGGCATGCTCACCATGATCATGGCGGTGGCATTGACCCTCAAGTCACGCCAGGCGCTGACGCAGGATTACCGGCAGACGAGGATATGGCTTTATCTGCCACGCGATTCCCGGCCGCCGGAGGCCGAAGCGCAATGTACGATCTCGACGGTGATGCGGGAGACTTATCTCACCTTCGCCATGCGGGCAGCCGGCATCGCCATCGTGCAGTGGGCGTTAGCATTAATCGTCTCGCTTACGGGCTCATAGCCTCTCCCGCCGGCTGCCGATGAACTGAAGGATGACATCGCGGCGGTGTGGCGCACGCCGGTGCTCGATCAGATAAATGCCCTGCCAAGTGCCGAGCGCGGGCCTGCCCGCCCGCACCGGCACCTGCAGCGATACGCCGGTCAGCATGGACTTCACATGCGCCGGCATGTCGTCGGGTCCTTCCACCTCGTGCACCCAGGGCGCATCCTCCGGCGCCACGCGATCGAGCGCCGCGAGCAAATCGCGGCGCACGTCCGGATCGGCGTTCTCCTGGATGGCGAGCGAAGCGGAGGTATGGCGCAGATAGATCAGCAGCATTCCCTCGCCGGCCGCGATTTCGGCGAGGAAGGAGGCAGCATCGCCGGTGATCTCGGTAAATCCCGTGCCGCTGGTTGCAACCTGCAATGTAGCGCTGGCGATCAGTTGCGGGGTGGCCTGAACGATCTCGGACAGACGGCCGGGCACGAAATGCTGCGAAATGCGCGAGAGCGCTAGCTCTTGCGCATCACGTCCTTCTGCAAGTTGACCAGCATATTCATCAGCTGGCGCCAGGCTTCCTCTATGAAGGCGCGGGCGCGCGATGTATTCGGCTGCGTCGGCAGCTTGAGCTTGCTTTCGCTTTCGTCGGGCACCTCCTTGGGCGGCCGCGGGGGCCGCGGCGCGCGCAATCGCGCAATCTCCTTTTGCAGGCTTGCTACCTGGTTCTGCAGCCGGGTGATTTCCTGCTCCAGCGCCATGCGATCCTCCGGTAGCGCCTGGCAGGCCCAGCCCGCGGCGCGCTGGTTGCAATGAGCAACCTGTCCGGTCTGATTATCGAGCCGCACGAAGCCATCGGCGACACGGTTGAAGGTGTAGCGGGCGGGCGGCAGGTTTGCGGCATCGTCCGCTTCGGCCGGCGACGGTGGTAACGCGGTCGTAGCCGTCGCGAGCGCGACGCCAATGACGAACGTCGTTTTCCGCATGGCGCGGACCTCCAGATCTTGCCGCCTTCGGCCAACCTTAACACCGGCAAGAGCCACGCTGAACCGCGCCGCCTGCGGCTTGTTGACGGCATGCCGCAGCGCACCGGGACGCCGCGCACGGCCGGCAAATGCCACAATTAGCTCTTAGTATCAAACACTTATATGACAACCAGCGTTTCTTGACTTGCGGAAACGCGATCAGTATGGTCCGCGCGCCTTTGAGGGCGGCGGGGCAAGAGCGGAGCCGTTTCATCCACGCGGGTCGCAAGCATGGCTGACGACACGCGCGGCCCAGGTGACCGCAAAAACCCACCGGACGACGAGGCCGCTCTTTCCGCGAGGCTCCAGCGTCTCGGCGAACGGCTCGCAAATGCGAGCCGACCATCCGAAAACGGCACCGGTCCTCGTCCGACCGCCGATAGTTCGGCGTTCGCCCGCGGTTTCCGGCTGTCGACCGAGCTGGTGGCAGGCGTGATTGTGGGCGCGGTAATCGGCTGGCTGCTCGACCGGTGGCTGGGAATTTCGCCGTGGGGGTTGATTGTGTTTCTGCTGCTCGGCTTTGCGGCCGGCGTCCTCAACGTGATGCGGGCCGCAGGCGTGGTAAGCGAAAGAAATCTGGGCGATTAGACCGTCATGGATCCGATTGAACAATTTCACATCGTTAACCTGTTTCAGATCGGCAAGATCGGCAATGCCGAGATCGCCTTCACCAATTCCGCCGTCTTCATGCTGATCGCGGTGTTCGGTCTGACCGCATTCATGTTGATCGGAACGGCCGGCGGCAAAACCGTGCCCACGCGGCTGCAATCGGCGGCCGAGCTCACCTACGAGTTCGTCGCCAGCATGCTGCGCAGCACCGCCGGCGCCGAAGGCATGAGGTTCTTCCCGTTCGTCTTCACGATCTTCATGTTCGTGCTGATGCTGAACATGTTCGGATTGATCCCCTACGCCTTCACGGTCACCAGCCACATCATCATTACCGCCGCCTTGGCGCTCACGGTGTTTTTCACCGTGCTTACCTACGGGTTAATCCGCCACGGTTTCCACTTCTTCAATCTGTTCGTGCCCAAGGGCGTGCCGATCTACATCCTGCCCATGATCGTGGCGATCGAAATTCTGTCCTTTCTGTCCCGCCCAATCTCGCACAGCGTGCGTCTGTTCGCCAACATGCTGGCCGGTCACATCGCGCTGCAGGTGTTCGCCGGCTTCATCATCCTCTTGGGCGGCGCGCTCGGCGTCATTGGCTGGGCCGGCGCCGTGCTGCCCTTTGCCATGATCGTGGCGCTGTTTGCGCTTGAGACGCTGGTCGCCTTCCTGCAGGCCTACGTCTTCGCCATTCTCACCTGCATCTACCTCAACGATGCGATTCACCCGGGCCACTGAGGCCCCGACGGCAACGAAACCGGAAGGAGTTGGTTATGGATCCAGTGGCAGCGAAATACATCGGTGCGGGCATTGCCTGTATCGGCATGGGCGGGGCGGGCGTCGGCGTCGGCGTCATCTTCGGCAATTATCTGGCGGCGGCGATCCGCAATCCCTCGGCCGCGCAGGGCCAGTTCGGCAACCTGATCTTCGGCTTCGCCATCACCGAAGCGCTCGGCATCTTCTCGCTGCTGATTGCGCTTCTGCTGCTGTTTGCGCTCTAGGCTCGGCGACCAAGAAACGCCATGGCTGCGCCGGCGCATACCGCAACCACCGAGGCCGTCCCCAAGAGCGAGCACGGCGGCGGCTTTCCGCCGTTTGACTCGCACACCTTCCCCTCGCAGCTGCTCTGGCTCGTCGTCACCTTCGTGCTGCTCTACATGCTGATGGCGAAATGGGCCCTGCCGCAGGTCGCCAGTGTCATTGAAAATCGCCAGAAGCGTATCGAAGGCGACATCAGAGAAGCCGATCGGCTCAAACAGCAATCGGAGGAGGCGCTGGCCGCTTATGAAAAGGCGCTCGCCGACGCGCGCGCGCGCGCCCAAGTCATCGCCAACGAGACGCGCGCCCAACAAGCGGCCGAGGCGGAAGCGGCCCGTAAAAAGCTTGAGGACACGCTCAATGTCAGGCTGATGAGCGCGGAGCAGACCATCGCCGCGACCAAAGGATCGGCCATGCGCAATGTGCAAGCCGTCGCCGAGGACGCTACGCACGCCATTGTCGAGCGGCTGATTGGCCTCGCACCGAGCGATAAGGCGGTCGCTGACGCCGTCAGCCAGGCCCTCAAGCGCTAGGAGCCCGCGCGATGCTGCATCAGGCTGAATTCTGGGTGGCGCTCGGCTTTTTGGCCTTCCTTGGGCTGCTCGGCTATATCGGCGCGCACCGCATGATCGCCAAAATGCTCGACGATCGCAGCGAGCGCATCAAGGCCGAGCTCGACGAAGCGCGCCGGCTCAAAGACGAGGCCACCCAGCTGCTCGCCGATTACCGCCGCAGGCGCGAGGAAGCCGAGCACGAGGCGCAGGAGATTGTGGCCGGCGCCAAAGCCGAGGCTGAGCGCCTTGCCGTCGAGGCCAAGGCCAAGGTCGAGGACTTCATGGCCCGGCGCACCAAGATGGCCGAAACCAAGATCGCCCAGGCCGAGGCGCAGGCGGTGGCCGATGTGCGCAACGCCGCTGCTGAAGCCGCCGTCGCCGCTGCCGAGAAGATTCTCGCCCAGGAGACCAAAGGCCCGCTCGCCGGCGAACTGATCGCCAAGGGCATCGATGACGTCCGCAAGAAGCTGAATTAGGGCGAATACGGCGGTCGCGCGGAAGCAAACTCCGCTCGCGCCGAACGCCTGACTTCATGCAATCGAAGATCGCCTCAGCGCGCGCTCTCCGATCCGCGTAACGTCGGTGGATTGGCGCTCACCTGCGGCTTGCCTTTGCGCTTGCTCCTCGCTCGGTGTGCCGGTTTCTTCTTTTCCGGCTGCGCGCCAAGCGGATCGAAGCCGACATAGACCACATAGTTGTCGATGGCCGCGAGCGGTACGGGCAAAGGGAAGGAGATGTCGGGCTCGACCAAAGTGAACGGCACGTGGTCGACCGTATTGGCCACGGCCACCTGGACATGCGACAGCTTGGAGAAGATCGTCTTCGGCTGCACGCCCTCCTGCACCACGGCGACGCGCAGCGGCACGTCGACCGTGCCCGGGCTACCGGCCGGGCCGGTAATGATGCGGCCCTCGATGCCCACCTTCATCGTCATGGTGCCGGCGGCGACGTGGCATTCGCGCGCGGTGTTGACGATGCTGCCCTGATAGCGCAGGTCGAGCGCCGCCGGCTCAGCCTCGCCCGGCTTGCTGCCGATCATCAGCGTGGACGCGCCCGTGCGTATGGCGACGCCCGGACATTCGACGTCGGGCGTCGAGGGATTGGCGGCGCCGCCGGTTGCGACGACCGCGTCATCGGTCGTCGCCTTGGACGATGACTTGAAAAAATCCAAAGGCGATTTACTGAACAAATCATTGCTGGTGCTGCAGCCGCCGAGCGCCAGCGCCAGCAGCAAGAACGCCCTCGCCCGGCTGATTTGGCTGCTCCCTGCCTCGCTCATATTTTCGCTCGCGTTTGCTGCCCTGACCTGACCGGCCTTATAGCAAGCCGAGCGTGGCAACCCCAAGGCGCGCTCAACCTTTATCGTCCTTGAGCCGTGCATAAAGCAGGTGATCCTGCCAGGCGCCGTTGATGCAAAGATATTCGCGGGCATAGCCTTCGCGCTGAAAGCCGGTTTTCTCCAACAGGCGCACCGAAGCGGCATTGGCGGGAATACAGGCCGCTTCCAGGCGGTGCAGCCGCAGCGCACCGAAACAGAACGGAATGAGCGCGCGCACCGCCGAGGTCATATAGCCTTGGCGCGCAAACGGCGCGCCGATCCAATAACCGATGCTGCCGGCTTGCGCGACGCCGCGCCGGATATTGGCCAGCGTGAGGCCGCCGACCAAGGCCTGATCTTCGGTTCGGAAAATCAGAAAGGCATAGGCAAGATCGCTGCGCTGATCTTCGGCATAGCGCTTGATCCGCCGGCGAAAAGCGGAGCGACTAAGATCATCGGCCGGCCAAGTCGGTTCCCATGGCGTTAGAAACGCGCGGCTCGCCTCGCGCAGGCTCGCCCATTCGCCATAGTCGCCGGTTTGCGGCGCGCGCAGGAAAACACCGGCGCCGTTGATCGCCGGCATCGGTTCGGAGAAACTGACGGTTCGAAACAACGCCATGGCAGTGTCGGCGCTCGCTCAGGCGGCGCGGCGGACCAGACTTTCAGCGATTGCCGCCGTGCTTTCAAGGCCGCTGCCGGGCCCGAGCGCGGCAATGGCGGGCGGCGCCCGGCCGATCAAGGCGCGGCCGGCGGCGCGCGCGCTGGCGACTGTCACCGCATCGACCTTGCCGACGATCTCGTCGAGCGGAATCGGACGCCCATAAGCGAGCATTTGCCGCGCCAATTGGCCGGTGCGGGCCTCCGAGCTTTCCAATGCCATGAGCAGGCCCGCTTTCATCTGCGCCTTGGCCCGATTGACTTCCGATTCATTGAGCGTCTCGGTGGCGTTGGCGATCTGATCGATCACCACCTGCATCAGTTCCGGCGCGTCGGCCTCGTCGGTGCCGGCGTAGAGGCCGAAAATTCCGATGTCGGAGTAAGGCATGTGGAAGGCGTGAATGGCATAGCACAGCCCGCGCAACTCGCGCACTTCCTGAAATAGGCGCGATGACATGCCGCCGCCGAGCACGCTAGTGAAGACCTGCAGACTGTAGAGCGCATCATCGCGCACCGGCAGTCCCTGCAAAGCGAGGGCAATATGCACCTGCTCGAGATCGCGCGTTTCCACCCGGCTGCCGCCGCGGAAATGCGCTGGCTCGGGCTTTGGCGCGGCGGGGCCGGCAAAGCCGGCAAAGCGGCGTTCCGCTTCCTGGACCATTTGCGCATGATCGACAGCGCCCGCGGCGGCGACCAGCATATCGGGTCCGCGGTAATGCCGGGCGAGGTAGGCGCGCAGCCGAGTCGAATTGAACGAGCGCACGGTTTCCGGCGTGCCGAGAATGGAGCGGCCGACCGGCTGCTGCGGAAACGCGGTCTCCTGCAGGCGGTCGAACACCAAATCGTCCGGCGCATCTTCGATGGCGCCGATTTCCTGCACGATGACGTTCTGCTCTCGCCGCAATTCGTCGGGATCGAAGGCCGGCTCGGAGAGGATGTCGGACAAAACATCGAGCGCGAGCGGCACGTCGGCCTTGAGCACGCGCGCGTAATAGGCGGTGCTCTCCACGCTGGTGGACGCGTTGAGGTCGCCGCCGACCGCCTCGATCTCCTCGGCGATCTGGCGCGCCGTGCGCCGCTTGGTGCCCTTGAAGGCCATGTGCTCCAAGAGGTGCGAAATCCCATGCTCGTCGGCCGCCTCGTCGCGGCTGCCGGAGCCGATCCAGACACCGAGCGAGGCCGACTCCAGATGCGGCATGCGATCGGTCACCACCGAAAGGCCGGACGCAAGACGCGTTACTTCCACGCTCATGCCGCTGCTCCTTCACGCGCCGCGCGCGACGCCGTCACTACGAAACTTTCGACCGCCGCCTGATCGGCCGGCAGCACGCTGAAGCGTTCCGGCCGCTCGGGCAGATCGGCAAGCCAGTCCGGCAGCGCGGGGCGCGCGCCGCAGGCCGACTCGACCGCGTCGGGAAACTTCGCCGGGTGCGCGGTCGACAGCACGATCATCGGTACCGTGGCGTCGCGCGCTTCCTTTTCCGCCACTGCCAGCGCCACCGCGGTATGCGGGTCAACGCAATAGCCCGCCTCGCGCATGTAGGCGCGCATGGTAGCGGCGCTCTCTTCTTCGCTCGCGCGACCGGCGGAAAACAGCGCGCGCATTTGCTTCAACGCATGCGAAGAGACGGCGAAGCGGCGCGATTGCGCGAGCGAGCCCATCAGCGCGCGCACGGCATGGGCGTCGCGGTCATAGGCCTCGAACAATAGCCGCTCGAAATTGGAGGCGACCTGAATGTCCATCGAGGGCGAGGTAGTCGCGACCACATCGCGGATCTCATAGGCGCCGGTAGCGAAGGTGCGGGCAAGGATATCGTTGACATTGGTCGCCACCACCAGGCGGTCGACGCCAAGCCCCATGCGCGCGGCCACGTAGCCGGCATAGACGTCGCCGAAATTGCCGGTGGGCACGGTGAAGGCGAGCTTGCGGTGGGGAGCGCCGAGCGCGACGGCGGCGGTAAAATAATAGACCGCTTGTGCAACCACTCGCGCCCAGTTGATCGAATTCACGCCGGACAGGCGCACCCGGTCGCGGAAGGCGTGGTGATTGAACATGGCTTTCACCAACGCCTGGCAGTCATCGAAGGTGCCTTCGATAGCGAGCGCATGCACGTTGCTATCGGCGGCGGTGGTCATCATCCGCCGCTGCACTTCCGAAATGCGCCCATGCGGGAACAGCACCACCACGTCGACCTGGCTTCGCCCGCGGAATGCCTCGACCGCGGCGCCGCCGGTATCGCCCGACGTGGCGACGATGATGGTGGTGTGCTCGGCGCGTTTGTGCAGTACATGGTCCATCAGCCTTGCCACCAACTGCATGGCCAGGTCCTTGAAGGCGAGCGTCGGCCCATGAAACAGCTCCAAAACGAAAAGGCTGGGGCCGAGCTGAACGATCGGCGCGGTCGCGGGATGGCGAAAAGTTCCATAGGCCTCCTGCGCCATGCGGGCGAGGTCGGCCTCCGGGATATTGTCGCCGACGAAGGGGCGGATCACCTCGACCGCCACTTCGGCATAAGGCCGGCCGGCAAGGCCGGCGATCGTGTGCGCGTCCAGGGCGGGCCAGGTAGCCGGCACATAAAGGCCGCCGTCGCGGGCCAGCCCCGCGAGCATCGCCTCGACAAAATTGAGCTCGGGGGCTTCACCCCGGGTGGACATATAACGCATTGATTTAACTAAATTTTATCGTCAGCCCGCCCTACATTGACCGGGCAGAGTAGCCGCCGGCGGGCGGTTGCACAAGGAAACCGGGTTAGGCTCGAGCGTTGAGCCGGCGGACAAGCCAAAGCGCATAGACGCCCGTCAGCCCAAGCGCCAAGCCAAACCAGGTGATGGCGTATTGCAGATGGTTGTCAGGCAGACTGACCTCGATCTTGCCGGGCTTGGGCAAGCCGCCGGGCGGAACCGGCGATTCCTGATCGATATAGAACGGAGCCACCGTTCCCCAGTTCTCGGCCTGCGCCATGGCCTGCGGGTCGCGCAGATACCAGACATTATCGTTGGACTCATGCGCCGGTGTGAACAGCCCCGCTGTTTCCGGCCAGCGCATGAAGCCGACAATGTCGCTCATGCCCTCCGGCTCGCCTTGCACATGGGTTGCAACATCTTTCCGGTCATAGGGGACGAAGCCGCGATTGACCGCAATGACGCCACCGTCGGCCAGCCGCGCCGGCGCGAATACCCAGTAGCCCGCTCCGCTCACGTCCGGCCGCAAGGCGGAGCCGGCAGTGTAAACGAGCGCCGCCGGGCGCTTGAGAAATTCGCCGCGAAAGGTGACCCGGCGATATTCGTCCGTGCCAGCGTTAAGGCGCGCCCAGTTCCCGCGCGCCGGCAGCTGCTCGGCCGGCTGGTCGACGCGCGCGGTAATCGCGGCGATCAGATTTTCTTTCCAGGTCTTGCGCTCGAGTTGCCAGACCCCGAGCCCGATCAGGATGGCGACGCCGATAACGGCAAACACCGTCGCTAGGACGATGCCGGGCTCGCGCTTTGCAAGCGGCGCCCTCACGCGTCACCGCGATGCTCGATCCGGCCTTCCTCCGCCTTGTGGTGGTATTGCAGCGCGATCAGCAGGCCCTTGATCGGCCGCAACGGGCCGAGCGTCACCAACAGGATGAGCGGAATCCAAAGCGCCGCGTGCACCCAGTAAGGCGGCTGATACATGAATTCGGTAAACAGCGCGGCAAACACGACAATGAAGCCGCCGATCAGAATCACGAACACGGCCGGACCGTCGCCGGAATCGGCGAACTTGAAGTCGAGCCCGCAATGCTCGCAGCGCGGCCGCAGCGTCAGGAATCCCTGAAACAGCCGGCCTTGCCCGCAGCGCGGACAGCGCCCGAGCAGGCCCTTGGCGATCGGCAAATCGCCGGCGGAAGTATGGTTAGCCATGGGATTCTGTCCTTAAACGCAAAAGGGCGGCGCGTAATGGCGCCGCCCCCTCAGATGAGACCGCTCAATGGAAGGTCACTCGGGATGCACGGCGCCTGCGCCCCAGACATATATGCAGGCGAACAGGAACAGCCAGACCACGTCGACGAAATGCCAATACCAGGCGGCGAACTCGAAGCCGAGATGCTGGGTCGGACTGAAGTGTCCCTTCATCGCGCGCACCAAACAAACAATCAGGAAGATCGATCCGATGATCACATGCGCGCCGTGGAAGCCGGTCGCCATGAAGAAAGTGGCGCCGTAAATATTGCCGGTGTAGTGGAAGGCCGCGTGCGCATATTCCCACGCCTGCACGCAGG
>Ga0335081_10000403_pt1 | contig 78413 bp, 64 predicted proteins | sample Lox_Sample_35_FD_206713 | JGI IMG/M metagenome (GOLD analysis project Ga0335081, IMG submission 206713) | Soil microbial communities from Loxahatchee National Wildlife Refuge, Florida, United States - Lox_Sample_3.5 | ecosystem: Environmental > Terrestrial > Soil > Wetlands | place: USA... | reverse complement strand
GCTGAAGATGACACACGGGAACTCGGTCAAGCTGACACAAATCGGCTCCGAGATTTTCCGGGGCACTTACGCAAGCGCTTTGTTTTTCGACACTTCTGATGGAGCGGTTTTCTCCGGCATATGTGCTGCTAAGAAATATTCCGATGCAAAAATTAGGTGTTGGCTATGTTGCGATAGCCTGCAAAAAGACGAAACTGAAATGGAGGTGACTGATATGGCACTGATACGTTGGAATCCACAGAGAGAACTGTGGGATCCTTTTGAGAGTCTTTCAGATATCCGCGAAGAAATGAACCGGTTGTTCGATCGGTCGTTTCTGCGCCGCGGCGACGGTGGCCTGCAAGGCGAATTTGCGCCGGCCATCGACGTGGCGGAGGAAAGGGATGCTTTCCTGATCCGCGCCGACCTGCCGGGCCTCAAGAGGGATGACGTCAGCGTGACGCTTCAGGACAACTATCTCACGATCCGGGGCGAGAAGAAACATGAAGAGGAAAGCAAGGAAACAAGCTATTACCACCGGGAACGCGTCCATGGAATGTTCAGCCGAACGATCCAATTGCCTACTGCGGTAGACGCCAAGAGAATCGACGCGAACTTCAAGGACGGCGTACTACAGGTGCGTTTGCCCAAGAGCGAAGAGGCAAAACCGAAGCAAATCGACGTCAAGGTCAGCTAACGTCCCACAGAACTCGCGGAGGCCGATCCGGTCAGCGGATCGGCCTCTGTTTTATTCGGGTCTTCTGGCGGACGTAGGAGTTCACTCACCTCGCGCTGGACTTGTTCCAGTTGATCCAGACGCAAATGGGGATCGGGAATCGTAAATGACTCGCCGGATCGCGTGTGCTCGTAGACCAGCAATTCTCCCCCGTTCTTCTCGTGCACGGTGCCGCGATGCTTCAGAATCTTTTTTCGCTCTAACATGACGGCCAGAATATAGCGTGCGGCTGCCTGCCCGGGGTCGGTGGATTCAACCAGCTTGCGCAACAAGGTTTCGGCGGTCTCTTTCTGAATGGGCTCCGGCGGCGGCGCCGGAACCCTGTACTCGCCCTGCCAATACGATAAGACACCGACTCGTGAGGCATTTGCATGGCAATTGCCACACAAATCGCGGCGTTGATATCCGGTCGGCTCCAAGCTCAACAATGTGTGATACACCTCTTTGTCAACGAACGGCCGCTGGCAAACGGCACAAACGTCGGCCCGCGATTGAATATCCCATTCTGTCATTTGTGTTGCGAAATCCGGCTACGATTATAAGATGCACGAGAGTGTTTGTCACGAACTGCATGGATCAGCCAAGGAGAATCTGCCTGTGCCTCGCGTCGCTGGTGCTCTTCGTCGCGGGCTGTAGCCGGCAACCCGGGGGAGAGCGGGATTTCGCCGATGGCTTGGCGTACTTCAAGGAGGGTAAGTTTGCCAAAGCTGCCTCTCACTTCCAGAACGCATTGGCCACCATGCAAACCAATGCACTCGCATTAAACTTTCTCGGCGTGTCCCAGCTTGAAGCAGGCGAGACGGACGCCGGTTCGAAGAACCTGAACGAAGCGATCCAACTTGACCCGAACTATATCCCTGCCCGCTACAATCTCGCGCTGGCACAGTTGGAACGCTCCGAAAACGAAGAGGCGATTGCCAATCTTCGCTACGTCGTGCAGAGCGGATCCGGCCCCGCAGACGCGCCGTATCAGCTCGGAGTGGCCTACATGCAGGCGGCCGCCTGGAGCCAGGCAGAAGAAACCTTTAAACGCTATCTGCCCGCCGCGCCAAATTCCGCCGACACGCTCAACTGTCTCGGAGTCGTCGCCGTCCAGAAACGTGATTTCAATCAGGCGAAGCGTTGGTTTGAACAGTCTATCGCCGCCGATCCGAAATTTGCCACCGCTTATCTCAACCTTGCTTCTCTGGAAAACCACCACCTTGGCCAAAGGAAACAAGCGCTCACCCATTACGAAACTTACCTTGGGTTGTTGCCGAAATCCCAGCCGCGCGAAGACGTGCGCCTTGCCATGTTACAGATCAATCAGGAACTCAGTGGCGGCGTGAAACTGCCCGTACGAGTGGCGCAACCTCCCGCCAGAACGATAAAAGTCCCGGAGCCGACCCCAGCGCCGGCCAATTCTTCGCCGGAAGCTTCCAAGCCAACAGAAAGCGCGGCGCCGAAAACAACAAGAACAGCGACGGAAAATTCGGTTCCGACTCAATCTCCACCGGCTCCAAGAATCGCGTCTGTCAATCCTTCCCCCTCTCCTGCATCTGTACCGGTGAAGAAAACTCGCACGCCCTTTCCCGTGCGACATCTCGTCCCCGGCAATCACACAAAGGCACTGGTATATTTCAACGAAGGAGTACGAGCCCAACAGCAGGGCGACATTGCCGCGGCTGTCTCGAGCTATGGAAAAGCTGTTGCTATCGATCCCGCCTTTTCTAAGGCCTATTTCAATCTCGCCATCGCCTATCGTAGCGCGGGGCAAACGGAACGCGCCCTGGAGAACTACGAACTAGCCTTGATGGCCGACCCCCAATATGCCGATGCACGATTCAATTATGCCATCCTCTTGCAGGAACAGGGGTACAGGGATGACGCGATTGCCCAATACACGAAAATCCTGGAGGAGAACCCAAACGACGCCTCGGCCCATCTTTCTCTCGCCGGAATTTACGCGCGCAGTCGAACCACCCGCCCCCAGGCACGCGAACACTACCAGGCATTTCTCAAACTCTCACCGAACTCTCCCCTGGCCCGCGACATCCGTCGCTGGCTCGACGAGAACCGGTGATTCACCGCACCCGCTGCCGGCGGCTTGGCTTATTAGTGAAAGGTCTCAGCCAGCGCGATGGCCTTGACCATCCCCCGAGCCTTGTTGACGGTCTCTTGGAATTCGTACTTCGGATCGCTGTCGGCCACAATCCCGCCGCCGGCTTGGACGTACGCGACGTTTCCCTTAAGCAACGCGGTCCTTAGCGTGATGCAACTGTCAACATTGCCCGTGAAACTAAAATAACCGACGGCGCCGGCATACGGTCCGCGTTGCGTCTGTTCCAGTTCGCTGATAATTTGCATGGCACGAACCTTCGGTGCGCCACTGACCGTTCCTGCAGGAAAGGTGGCGCGAATCAGGTCGTACACATTTCGCTGTCCCTGCAGTTTACCGGTCACGTTGGAAACGATATGCATCACGTGGGAGTAGCGCTCCACCACCATGAACTCGTCCACTTTCACACTACCAAAGACGCACACGCGGCCGATGTCATTCCGCGCCAAATCAACCAACATCAAATGCTCCGCGCGTTCCTTTTCGTCGCGCAACAGTTCCTGCGCCAGGGCCTCATCTTCTTCCGGCGTCGCTCCCCGCCAGCGCGTGCCCGCAATGGGACGAATCTCCACCTGGCGATCTTCACAGCGGACATGCACTTCCGGCGACGCGCCAACCAGTTGAAACCCGCCGAAATCGAGCAGGAACATGTACGGTGATGGGTTGATGCAACGCAGCGCACGGTAAATGTCGAGCGCGGACGCTCTGGATTTCACTTCAAATCGCTGCGCCAACACCACCTGGATAACGTCTCCTCCGCGGATGTACTCTTTCGTCCGGACAACCATTTCGGCGTGCCGCTCGGGCTTCATATTCGATTCGACGTGCAACTCCGGGACCTCGCGTCGCAGTTCCAAGGCGCGCATCGCCAGCGGTTGCTGAATCTCGCGCACGACCTCGTCCACGCGCGCGCAGGCGCAGGTGTAGGCCACCTCGGGCTTGGAATCCACATGCGCGTTGGCGACCACCTTGATCGTCTGCTTTACGCGATCAAAAATCACGATCGTGTCCGTGATCATGAAACACAGAACGGGAGTATGTAAATCGTCGTGTTCGGGTTTCGGAACTGTGGGCTCAATGTGGTGGATGTATTCATAACCCAGGAAGCCGACCGCACCGCCGGTAAAGCGAGGGAGACCGGGAAGCGCGACCGGCTTGAATGGTTCCATCTCCTTTTCCACCAACTCCAAGGGGTCGCTCCCGTCGATCTTTTCAACCCGGATCACCTTCCGCGGATGCGATCCGAGAAACGAATAGCGCCCGATGTGTTCGCCTCCTTCCACGGATTCGAGCAAGAAGGACCCGCCGCTCTTCTGGAGTTTCTGATACGCCGACACAGGTGTTTCCGCGTCGGCGATAATCTCTCGATAAACAGGGATCAAATTGCCCTGCTTCGCCAACTCCAAAAACTCAGCTTTTGAAGGCGTGAACATTACGGCTCACTTTTTACCATAAACCCGCTCTGGCTTAACCAACTGCTTCTCGGTGACCTTCGCTTCTCCTTTTACGATGCTGCGGAAGAAGCACGATTTGTAACCTTCATGGCACGCGGCGCCAGCCTGTTCCACCTGGATCAGCAACGCGTCCTTGTCGCAATCGAAGGCAATATCTTTCACCTTTTGCGTGTGACCGCTGGTGGCGCCTTTGTGCCAAAACTCTTTGCGCGACCGGCTCCAAAAAACCGTCTCACCGATTTCAATCGTCCTCTTCAAGGATTCCTTGTTCATCCACGCCACCATTAACACCCGGCCGGTCCTGTGTTCCTGAATGATGGCTGGTATCAGTCCGTTGGCGTCATACTTCAATTCATCGAGAACGTTCATAGTCGAATGCAAATTCCTTTCTCCTGCAAATACCCTTTTACATCAGCCACCGTGTACTCACCAAAGTGAAAAATCGACGCGGCCAATACGGCGTCGGCCTTGCCTTCCGTCAACACTTCGGCCATGTGTTCGAGCGAACCGGCGCCACCGCTGGCAATCACCGGTATGCGAACGGCGCCACTGATCGCACGGGTCAACGCCACGTCGTACCCAGCCTTTGTTCCATCGGCGTCCATGCTGGTCAGCAGAATCTCGCCGGCTCCGAGTTCCGCCACGCGGCGCGCCCATGTCACTGCATCCAATCCGGTGGGCCTGCGCCCACCATGAGTGAAGACCTCCCAATTCGCCTCCGATCCGACTCGACCGTCCGAGGCACTGCGCTTGGCGTCAATCGCCACCACAATGCACTGCGAGCCGAACCGCTCGGCACCTGCGCGTACCACCTCCGGATTCTGCACCGCCGCGGTATTCAAGCTCGTCTTGTCCGCACCCGCCTTGAGCATCGCACGAATATCCTCGACCGTGCGAATGCCGCCGCCAACTGTCAACGGCATGAAACATTCGCCGGCCGTGCGCTCTACCACGTCGATCATCGTCGCCCGGTTCTCGGCGCTGGCCGTGATGTCCAGGAAGACAAGCTCGTCCGCGCCCTGCCGGTCGTATTCTTTGGCGCACTCCACCGGATCGCCCGCATCACGCAGGTTTAGGAATTTTGTTCCCTTCACCACGCGACCATGGTCCACGTCGAGGCACGGAATGATACGTTTGGCAAGCATGCGACGGACAGCATACAGGAGATAGAAAACAGAATCCAGCCTGCTGCGTGCGAACGAACACCGCACGTCGCCCACCCTTCTGCCATCCTGGTCACATCAAACCCGGGCTACTTTCCCTTCAACACTCTGGCCGCCTTCTTCGCGGTGGCAGCACTGTCAAATGCCAGGTACGCAACAAAACGCTTTCCGATTGCCGCTGCCGAAAAGCCGCGCAGATTGATCCGGGCCGCAGCCAATTTCCGAGCCAGCTTTGCCCCCAATCCCGGTTTATCCCGGCCCTCGACGCGAACTGACTGCAATCCCTCGGTTCTCATGAACCCCGCGGCTCGGGCCGCTTTGGCCTGCGCTCCGCCTTTGACCGGCGTGAGGAAAACTACGCCTTCACCGCGCCGCTCCGGCGCCCGACGCGCGATCACGAATTCCAAGTTCGCCTTGGCCTTCGAGAGCGCCGAGAGCTTTTCTGCCAACCCGCCGGGACGATCCTTGATCGTTGCCGCCCATACATCCACATGACTGACTTTGAGCTTCATGACTGCCTCCTCTCCGCGTTCGTTGCACCAACGATATTTTACCCTCCCTAAAGAGCGACGCCACTCAATTCGGAAGCGTCCAAAACCAGACCACACGTTTCAGCCTTCCACGTCTCCGACAATCTCTTCCACGATATCTTCAATGGTCAGCAAACCAACATGCTTGCCTTGGGGATCGACGACGATGCTCATGGGATGGCGCCCGGCACGCAGCACTGGCAAAATCCGATTCACTCGCTCGGTGGACAATGCGAACTGTGGCTTCTGCATGAGTTGCCCCGCGGTCTGCCCGTCTCGTCCCGTGTCATCAAACAAAACCTGGTACACATTGACAACGCCGACGATTTTTTCTCCATCGCGCACTGGAAAGCGCGCGAAACCAGTTCGCTGGGAGGTCTCCAGCAACTCTTTCCGGGATGTATCACGTTCAACGATCGCTGCCCGCGCCAGCGGCACCATGACATCGTGCGCGCTTTTGTAGGGAAAATCGAATACTCCGTCAATCATTGCCCGTTCTTCGGCCGTAAGAGCGCCACCCGCTTCGCCTTCCTTTGCCAAATATTTGAGTTCTTCGCGGTTGACGAAGAAACTCCGCGGAGTTTCCGCTTTGCCACCCAAACGGACAATGACGCGCATGACAAAGCCGACCACAACGGCGAACGGCGCCAGTGCCCACGCCATCGCATCGAGCGCGTCGGCCAAGGTCATGCAGAGCCGATGCGGGTAACGCCGGAACAGCGTCTTGGGAGCAATTTCCCCCAGCACGAGCAGCAGCGCCGACGCCACGATCGTCGCAACCAGATTTACCCAGACGCGGCCACCGCCGAGAAGCTGGACGGCCAGAGCCGAAGCATACACACCCACCAGAACGTTGGCCAGGCTGTTGCCCAACAACGTTGTGCCCAACAAACGCTCCGTGTTTTCGACGAATCCATTGATGATGAGCGCCCGGCGATTCTTCCGTTCGACCTCGTGCCGAAGGCGCACCCGGTTGAGCGAAATCAAACCCGTTTCCGCACCGGCGAAGAATGCGGAGCCAACCACGCCAACGATGACCAAAAACAGGTCGCGCAGAGTTTCCACGTCAAGTTTCCTCAAGGCTCAGGCGCTTCGGCTCGATCTCCAGCAGAACTTCGCCGATCCGGTTCTTCACGACCTTGCGGGCCGTGGCGGACACGTTGTTACATCGGACTTGTTCGCCCTCCTTGGGCAATACGCCGAGTTGAGCGATCACCCATCCGGCAATCGTCTCGACATCCTGCGCCTCCAGTGATAATCCACATTGCTCATTGACCAGTTCCAGCCGGGCCTTGCCGTTGATGAGGTAGCGACCGTCGTCGAGCTTCTGCACCATGAATTCGCTTTTGTCGAATTCGTCCTCGATCTCGCCCACGATTTCCTCCAGCACGTCTTCCAACGTGACCATGCCCTGCGTCCCCCCATATTCATCCACGATAATTGCCACGGGGTGCTCCTGCTTGCGGAAGCTGCGGAGCAATCGGGCCACGCTCATCGTCTCCGGGATGAAATTTGGCAATTCCATAACTTCGTCCAACTCGCGGGAAGGATCGATGAGGAACTCTTTTACGTTCAAAATCCCTTCTACCGTGTCGGGTGTTTCGTGAATGACCGGCACACGGCGATGTTTGATCTGGCGCAGAACGGCCGCCCACTCAGCCGGGCCGAGAGCGTCATCAACGCACTGCATGTCCACCCGGGGTGTCATAATCTCTTTCACCTGCATGTTTTCAAACGCCAGGATCTTATTCACCATGTACCGTTCTTCTTTGCGCACCACTCCCGCTCGCTCGCTCAAGCTCAGTAACGTCCGATATTCGTCCTCTGTCGGACCAGCTGAGCGTACTTTGTGCGACGCAAAATAGGGCAAGCGCTCAACCCCTTTCACGACCACCGCGGAAATGGCTTCGGCGGCTCGCCGGAGCAGCGAAGTCCACATGACAATCCACTGGAGCGGTCGGGCCACATGCAGCGCAAAAAACGCCGCGTTACGGATAACCACGCTTTTGGGCGCCACTTCTCCGCAAAACAAAACCAGTGCCGTGATCACAGGAACCGCCAGCGCCTCTGCGTGCTGAGGGGTAACTGCCTTCAAGAAGGCAAAACCGAGCACGGCAATCGTCACGTTGACAATCGTATTGCCAAGCAAAATCGTGGAGAGCAACCGTTGGGGTTGCTCGAGAAGTTCCTGGACGATTTGGCCGCGCCGCGGATGTGACTGGCGCAAGCGACGCAATTGAAGCTTGCCCAGAGAAAACAATGCGATCTCGGTTCCCGAGAAAAATGCCGACAAAATCAACAGCACTCCCAGGGCGAGCAGTTCCAGAATCAGCGTTGTCGTCAGCATTGGCCCGGACGCAAGTCTATGCAACTTGCGCCCGTGACGTCAACCGCGCGACGTGCCGGGTCCAACCGAGAACAACATCTACTTTGCCACTGGTGTCGAAACGGGAGGAGTTTCTACGGCCGGTAGGGACGGTGGCGGCGGCAGCAAGACCTCGACCTTCGCCGCTTTGCGCAGCTCGGCCACGTGCTCGCGCGTGGCTTGATCACCTTTGCGCCGTTTCAGGAATTGGGTCAGATCTTCCTTCACCTCATCGAATGGAAGCACCCGGGCCGGTCGGCGATCGGTTACGAGCAGAATATGATAACCAAACTGGGTGGTGATGACACCGCTGACGGTGTTCGTCGGCAACGAGAACGCGGCGGCATCGAACTCAGGGACCATGGCGCCACGCGGAAAGAACCCGAGATCACCTCCGTTGGCGGCGCTGCCGGGGTCCTCCGAAACCTTACGGGCAACGTCGGCGAACTTCTCGCCGCCTTTGACAAGGGAAAGAGCTGCCTCAATTTGGGCGCGCTTTTCCTTTTTCACGTCGTCGCTGGCGCCGGGAGGAACGCGAATGAGGATGTGGCTGGCGCGCACCGTTTCGGATTGCTTGAATTGATCCGGGTTCTCGTCGTAGAACGATTTCACCTCTTCGGGAGTGACTTTCACCTGCTTTTCGACGATGTTCCGAACCGTCTCCTGAATAATGACGTTGTCGTGAACGCGTTTGGCGTATTCCTCGGGTGTGATACCGGTTTCTGCCAATGTGGTCTTGTAGCCCTCTTCGCCGCCGAGTTGTTTCTTCACCAACTCAATCTGAGCCTGCGTTTTTTGTTCGACATCTGCCCCGGGATGCTTGCTGCCTTCCTGCAAGAGCAGTTCGCGTCCAATTAACTCATCCAACATTCCGCTCTCCAGTTCCGGGCCAGATGGCGGCAACGACTGACGCCCCCGCCGTGCCATCTGCATCGTCATGGCGCGAACCGCCGCATCGAGTTCCTTGCGGCTGATTTCCGAACCGTTCACCCGGGCCACGACAGCATCGTTGGTTACCGATGGTTTGGCCGAAGAAGTTGCTGGTTTCGACTTTTCTGCCGCCCTGACCTGAAAGGCGAGCGCGACAACAATGATAAAAGCGAGGGTACGGATCTTCATAAACTCCTTCTTGAGAATCATCTGACTATGGTCGGTTTGATGCGCAAATGCGGGCGGACGCTACCACGCGCTACTCTCCAAGGTCAAGAGCCATTATGGGTCCTTTTCGGGCAAAGAACCTTGGAGACTCATCTCGTAATACTTCTCCCATTTCGGGCAATTTCAAATCGTAGGGGGCATGGTGATCGACGCAACTCCTATCCAAAACCGCACAAAAATGTGCCGCTAGCGACGAAAACAGCCATTCGGCCAGATTTGGGCGAGGTTGCGCGGCGTGAGGGGTCTTTCTGCTTGGGCAAACAGCGCTTGGACAGCTTCGTGGGCCACGAGGTCAATTTGCTCGTCGGATGCGCCTGCCTGCAAGGCGGTTGCGACCAACTGCTCATATCGCCAGGTAGCCCCGTCGAGGATCGCTTGTTTCAGTGCACGCAAGGCCTGATTCAGAGAGGCGGGCCGATTAACCTTCACGATCTTCATCCACGATTTCGCAGAGCAATGGCCGCGCCAAAGTCGCTTCTCCGGCGAACAAACTGCTCAAGGATCGTACGCCCGCCTCTTTACTCGATGACTGGCGAGGCTTAATGTATCGATAAGCTGGAAGAATGACTACGTGACTGCGCTGCATAACAAGAGCTGCTTGCCCATAACGGTCGTCGCTTGCCTGGCAGGGGCAACTTTTGCCACGTTAGCCAGTGGGCAGGATACAAAAAGTGAGTTACTGGTTAACTACGTGTCCCCTTCGGTTCTCGCTCCCCCGTCCGTATCCACGAATGCAACCGCATCCATTGAGGTGCCACCAGGAATTGATGGCGAAGAAGCGGCGAGTTTCATGTTCCGGCCCCGGCGGAAGCTCACACAAGGAGAACGTTGGGAGAAATTTGAAAACGAGTTCGGTCTGACCGACAAGAATCCATCGCTATTCAAAGGCACCCTCGAATTGGCGAAGTATCGTCTGGACAAGACCACGTTTGCTCTCAACGAATTCGTACAGAGTGTGGAGAGGGCACTGTCGTTCGATTACGGTTTGCGCCCTGCCACCAGTCAGAATGGGACAAATTCAACAGCGCATGGTGGGATGGATCTGCCCATTCCGTTCTGGGAAACAGTGCAGAATGCCCGTTTGAAATCCGACATCGATCTGAACGTTCCAAGAGCCAGGGCTTTCGTTGGCGTGCGGCTCGTCTTGCCCATTGGGGATTAGCTCAGGCGTCCGCTTTCGCCTGTTTGGGCGGCCTTCGCCGGAACCCGTGGGAAAGCGCCAAGGCCCATACCATCCACAAGGCTTCGCGAACGATGTGACCTGACATTTTGGATTGGCCCGCGTAACGATCGACAAACGTAATCGGGATCTCACGAACGCGAAATCCCTGCATCCAGGCTTTGTAGGTCATTTCAACTTGAAAGGCGTAACCGTTGCTGCGCACGCGATCGAGATCAATCGCTTCCAGTACGCGAGATCGGAAACACTTAAGGCCGCCCGTCGGGTCGGTTACCGGTAGACCCGTGATGAAGCGGACGTAATAGGAAGCGCCTTTGCTCAGAAACAATCGCGAGAGCGGCCAGTTGACGACCCGGACACCATGGAGATAGCGGGAACCGAGTATCAGATCGGCTTCTTGAATCGCTTTCAGCATGTTCGGGATCTCGCGTGGGTCATGTGAGAAATCAGCATCCATTTCAATCAGGAAGGCGTAGTGACGCGCCAGTCCCCATTTGAAACCGGCGATGTAAGCCGTACCCAATCCCAGCTTGCCTGACCGACTCAATAAATGCAGCCGCGGTTCAGTTTTCGCCCTGGCGTCCACGATGGCAGCCGTACCGTCGGGGGAGTTGTCGTCCACCACAAGCACGTCCAGGTTGGACGCCTGCGAAAGCACCAATTCTACAATCGACTGGATGTTCTCCTTCTCATTGTAAGTCGGAATAATGACCAGTGCTCGGTCGTCCATGTTATTTCACCAAGTGCGGGTTTTCCAAAACCAGGTACTCGCCATCGACCGCCACCGGCCAGCGATGACCGCGGACATTCACGAGGGCCATCTCGCCGCTGCCACCGACGTAAACGGGCTTCCATTGAGCATCGACGATTTTCTCCACTTGCTCGGGCACCCCTTTCAAACCGCTCACATAGATCAGGTCAATTCCAATCGGCCTCTCAGTGGCCGTGTCCACACCAGAAGCCATGACCAGATACTTGGCATTCTCACAACGACAGTCAAACCAATACTCGCTGCGCGGGATCGGCACGGGGACCGGCATGTCGTTGACCGGGCCTTCGTACCGCGCACAAAAAGTGAGCATGCTCCGCCGTTCACAGTGCGCCATCCAGTAAATTTGTTTCGGCACCATCACAAAATCGTTGGGCGCCACATGCTGGTTCACATAGCTCATGGCGGCCTCTGCCTCCGCCACCGAGTGCTGCGTCCACTGATCAATCCTCGTGGAGAAATGTCCCCAAGCGCCCTTCACCGACGGAATGAAAAAAACCAGAAGACCAATTGCCGCCGGTACCCATTTTGACTCACGGCTCTGTAACCCTTTCGCGCATAACTCGCCCGCCCACGTCAACACCCCGGCAAGCCCGAGGGCCATCAACGGCAAAAATATCGTCGCCGGATAGAAAAACACGGGCACGTTGTTGAGTTTCTTAAACACTCCGTACATCAAAACCAGCAGCCAAAACGGCATCCATAAACGCAACCACTTCTCGCGCCTGACCGGCAACCAGATGAAACCGAGGGTTGCAATCACCAGCCACCAATCCCGCCCTGCCATACCGGTCCGTGGATTGAGGTGTGTCGGCGTTTTGAAACCAAGGTTCAAAACATTTCCAATGTAGCGCTGGACTTCACCGATAAATGTCGGCCGCACCTCATTGCTGGCAACGCTTGTCAGTCGGCCCACTTGCGCCATCAGTTGTCCCTCACCGTGCGCGGCGCAATACCAAAGCACAAACAATGCAGAATAGGCGCAAGCCGTCCCCACGGCGATGGCCACTCGGCCCAATCGCGTTGAGATCGTCCGACGGAACGGCGTCCCCGCCGCCAGCGGGTTGACTACCGCCACCGTCACCACCACCGCGCCAATCAATGGATAGGTGAAATAATTCGTCGCCGTCGCCAGCGAACAAAATAACCCGGCCCAGACGACATCGCGCAGACGTTTCTCTTGAACGTAGCGAATCAGGAAACCCGTCGATGCCAGCGCCAAGGTTCCGGCCATCGGATGGGACCGGACCCAGCGGAAATTGACGTTTGCCTCGGCGTACACCAAAAAGGCGGCTGCGCAAAGAAAGCCAAAATCCTTATCGCGAAGTCGCGTTCCGACCCAGAACAGCAGCGCCGCTGCCGCCAGCGCGGTCACCGCGCCCAGCGCCCGTCCGACAACGATATCGTCGCCAAAGACCCGCAGCAGGGTACCGTTGATCAGCATGTAGAGTGGTGGGTAAGGATACGGGAAAACGAAATCGTCCACGATGGGCCCGACCCGTGGCCTGCCATGAATAAAGGTCCAGCTTTGCTCCATCCACTCGCCTTCGTCACCGTACCAGTTCGGGTTCGTCCGCAAATTCGGCAGGAACAGCAACGCCCAGAGAATCAACAGCGCCGCGGCGACGCCGCGCTCCCAGTTGGTTTTCAGCGGAAATTCCATTTAGTCTTTCACGAAGAAGATCCGGATCGGACCAAAGTTCGTATTGGGCAATTGATTCAAATCGTGCCACTGCTGTGGCTGCAGTGTTTGCAGGGCCTCACGATTCCCATCCACAAGCAGCACGGTTGTGTTCGTGGTCCACTCAGATGAACCTGCCGACTGTTGCGTGATCAGGAACGGCCATTCCAGTTGTGGCAATTCCGGTTTGCCTTCATGATTCAGTTCGACCAACTGCGGCTGTCCCAGCTTCCGAACGAGCGTCGCCCGCTCTTCCGGCGTGGTCGCTGTCGCCAGGGCCAACTGAGTCAAGCACTCCGCCCTGAGCCGTTCCCCGCCCTGCTCAGCCAGGTAACGCGCCGCCTTTTGTTTAATCCCCAAGGCTGTTCCGAACGTTCCTTGTGCTCCGCCGCTGCGGCCGACAAACTGGTAGAGGCCCAGCATGAACGCGACGTTCGCTGCCGCCAAGGCGGCCACAGTAATGTAGACAATCGCAGGCTTCACCTTGCGTCCCAGCCAGTCCGCCGCCGCGCCACACGCCAAAAAATGCACGGGATACAAAATCGCGAAATAGGTCAGATATGTCCACAAGCCAGCGACAACGAACACGACGATTGGCACGACGAACCACAATGCCAGAATGGCTGACATGCGTGCCGTTTCACCTTCCACGCTCAGTTTCCTCACTCCTCGTACTGCCGCCACAACGAGCCATGCCAATGCCGCCAAAAAAGCAATCCGCTGCACGAGCAGCAAAATGTCCGGAAGCACTTCTCCCTCCGAAAAATACGTTCGACCTTTATTCTTCCAAACCTGTGCCCGGTCAAACTCAGGCGCCGCGCTGATTCCCAACCCATCCTCAATTCGTCCGGCGTTCATGATCGCGAGGGCGTACGACAGGTTTTGCTTGCTCGGCAATCGGTATCCAGAAATCGGATGCGTGGTAATGCCGTGCAATTGTTCCCATTGCTGACCGCCGCCGACAGCGTTCATCGCCTGACGGAAATCCGCCCACCCGGTCCGACTCTGCAATTGCAGATACGGAATCATCAGCACCACCGCTCCAACCACTCCGCCGGCCGCGAAACGCCAATCGATCTTCGGACGCAACCACAACAAAATGACCAAGACAGTCGCGGTCAGCGCCACGCCGGAAAAGTGAATTTGAATGACACACAACGGCAACAAGATCGCCCAGAAAACGGCCTTCGGTCTCTTGCCAAGTACCACCGCGTGAACGGCCCATATCGTCGCCGTGGCGAATACAGGGACGAAATCTTGCGCCCAAATCTTCCGCGAGTAAATGACCGCCCAGGGAGAAACGGCAAAAAAGGCGGCGGCAATCAGCCCGGTTATGGGACCGTAATACCTCCGCCCAATCCACCAACAGGCAGCCACCGCACCCAAACCGAGAGCAGCGATGCAGCCGGAAGCGAACACCGGGTTCGCACTGATCGCAAACATCGGGATCAACAGGTAAATGAACATGGGCGGGTTGGTCACGCCGACGCTGGACATCAGTCCCGCACTCGGCAATCTGACTTCATGCACACACTTTAGGGCAAGATTCGCTGCGTAAGCTTCGTCACCTTGAAACTCCAGGAGATCCAAATGTGAAAAACGCAGCCACCCGCCAAGAACAATGATGAGACACAAAAGGCCGTATTCCAACCACAGAGGCGCAGAGGCAATTCCCTTCTCTCCGCTCTCCGTGTCTCTGTGGTGCAATCCCTTCTTCTTCATTTGCGCGCTTTCAGTGGCCAACTCCAACCGAGCCCTTGCACGCGCCGGATCCGAAACAGTTCGCCCCAAATCCGCAAAGCGCTCTGCAGGTTGTACGGGATGCGCGTGTCCGGATCGTGCACCCATTTGACCGGCACCTCGGCGACGCGATAGCCTTCGCGGGTGGCAACAACCAGCATCTCGATATCGAAAATGGCTGAATTGCTCGTTACCTGTGAGAAAACCTCCTGCGCGACTTCTCGTTTCATTGCCTTGAAGCCACATTGCGTGTCGTAGATTCCACGGATGCAAAGCAGCCTCATGCCAACGCCGAACAACTCAGCGGCCCACCGCCGGTACCATGCTTGCGGCTTTTCCACGTGTGTACCCGGCACGCCGCGTGAACCGATGGCCATATCGCAGCCCTCCCGCTCCAGTTTCATCAACAACTTGTCAGCCTCTGTGATCGGCGTGCTCTGATCGGCATCTGTGAACAGAACGTATTGCCCGCGCGCATCGAGCATCCCGGCCCTCACCGCGCCGCCTTTGCCTCGATTCGGCTGCAGATCGATCAGGCGCAGCATGGGATAACTCTTTGCCAATTCGCGCGTGGTTTGTGCCGTCTCATCCCGGCTGCCATCGTTGACAACCACTATCTCGAAATTCAGGTTCTTGCCGCGCAGATACTCAACAATCCCCGGCACGTATCGTTTCAAACGTTCCTGCTCGTTGTAGGCGGGAATGACAACCGACAAGTGAGGACGCGACGGCTCCATTGACGACTCAAGTTGCCTTCCGCAACGCGCCCATTTCCCGCAATTTGGTCAACGCCTCAGCCGCATAATCCTTGTCCATTTCTTGCCGACGGATCCACGCGACGTAGTCCCGCACGCTATCGTGGGGGGTCTTGGTCGGCTGCCAGCCCATTCGCTGCAGCTTCGCGATGTCGGAAACGCTGTGGCGCGTATCGCCGACCCGGTATTCGCCGCTGATGTTTGGCTTGGACTCTTGGCCGAGCACTTCCGCCACGATCTGGGCAAACTCGAGCACGGTGTAGCCGCGACCACCGCCGACGTTGAACACCTGAAAGTTCGCTTCATCGCGTTCGAGGGCCAACAGATTGGCACGAACGACATCGTCCACATTCACGTAATCGCGCAGTTGGCGGCCATCCTCGAACACGCTGGCTGGGCGCGACTTCAGCATTTGCAGGGTAAAGATACGCAGCACACCCGAGTACGCATTGCGAAATGATTGTCGCGGACCTTGCACGATCGAGTAACGCATGGCGGCGCTGGGAATCCCATAATTACGCCCCAAGGCAATCGCCATCAATTCTTGCGAGTACTTGGCGATCGAATACTGGTTCTTTGGATTCGCCTGGATTTCCAATAGCGGCAACGGAGTGATCGCCCCGCCGCATTTAGGACAAATCGGATCCCACAAACCTTTCGTCAGCCGCTGCGGATCGCGTCCATCCGGAAACACCTCGCCATCCTTCGCGCAATGGTAGCGTCCTTCGCCATAAACAAACTGGCTGCTGGCTACGACCACTTTTCGCACGGGCAGTTTCTGCGCCACGATCTCTTCGTACAATAGCGCGGTACCGACACTGTTGACGTGGAAAAATTGCGAGAAATTCGGAAGCAAATCCTGGTAGGCCGCCAGATGGATGACAGCGTCAACCCCACGGAGAGCCTTGTGCCAATCATCGCGGTTGCGAACGTCCCCAAAAACCCGCTCGATATCTTTCGGCAGCCACTCCGGCCATTCATCAGTCGAACGATGTACCGGGGGCGATAGATTATCCAGCACCCGGACGTCATAACCGTCCCGCAGCAGCGCCTCCGCGGTGTGCGATCCGATAAACCCCGCTCCGCCCGTGACCAGGACTCGACCTTTGCTCATGCGGAATGTGTCTGCTTGAGTTTTTCGTAGAGATAACTGGTCATAATGTGATCCAGAATCATGTGGACATCCTCCACCGGGCCGTATTCATCGGAAGGAACCAGAAATGAAACCGCAGCCAGCTTGGCCAGCTTTCCGCCGCCGAATCCCGTCAGCCCAATCACCTTGACCCCGATCTGCTTCGCCGCTTCGACCGCCGCGATAATGTTCGGCGAATTGCCGGAAGCCGAAATGGCAATGAGCAGGTCACCGCGCTGTGCGAGGTTCTTCAAAGGCTCGCTGAACGCGTGATTGTAGTCCGTGTCGTTGACCCAGGCCGTCATGAGTGAGACGTTGTCGGTAAGCGCGATGACGCGGAAGCGGGGCCACGGTGCGTCCCCCTTATGGCCCAGGGTACCTTTGTTGAGATCGTTCATCATGTGCGACGCCGTCGCCGCGCTGCCGCCGTTGCCAATGACGAAGATCTGGCCGCGTCGCTGGTAGACCTCTTCCACAGCTTGCAGTATCGGATCGACCGCTTCCCACGGTGAACGATCGAGCACCTTTTTCAGGCTGTTAATGTAATTCTTTGCAAACTCGCTGGCTTTGTTCATCACTTAATACCTTTGCATATTCAAGACGACGTGGCTTCCTCCGCGCTCCAGACGGAACGGCATTTCCCGCAACTCTCGCAAAGCTTGTCGCACCGCTTGCCGTTTATGGCTCGGCACGCACAACAGGAAGAACCCGCCGCCGCCTGCGCCGGATATCTTGCCTCCCAAGGCGCCAGCCTTCATCGCGCGTTCGTAAATTTCGTCCAATTCACCGCTGCTGATGCCTGCAGCGAGCTGCCGCTTGGCTTCCCAACCCTGATGAAGCAATGCGCCCAAACCGTCGATGTCACCGACCTCAATTAGTTTCCGCACCTGATGCGCTTGTTGCACCATCTGTTGCAAAATCTCGGACTTCTGTCCGATGTTGGATCTTTGCTGTGAAAGAATGTTCGAGGCCTGCCGCGTTTTGCCCGTAAAAAACAACATGAGCATATTGTCGAGATCGTCCAAGGTGGACCGGGAGAGAATCACCGGCGACGTCCGCACGTTCTTGCCGGGGCCAAATTCAAAGGAGCGCAATCCACCGTAGGCCGCGATATACTGGTCCTGTATTCCAATTGGTTTGCCGAGAATGTCGATTTCTATCTCGCAAGCCTCACGCGCCAGTTGCTCCGTCGTCGGCGCGGCATCGACGAAATGATAGAGCGCGTTCAGGACTCCCACCGTAACGCTGCTCGAGGAACCCAATCCCGAGCCTTCGGCCGGAATGTCTGACAAAAACGAAATCTCCACGCCTTGCGATACTCCGACCTTGCGCATTGCCTCGCGTACCAATTCGTGCTCGATCTGGTCCACCGAGTCCACAATCTCTTTCTTCGTCCAATTCACGTAGATCTTGTTGTCAAAGCGCTCCTTGACGATACAATGGACGTACTTGTCAATTGCGGAACTGACGACCGCGCCGCCGTGCGTTTCGAAAAAGCCGGGGAAATCGGTTCCGCCACCTGCCAGCGAAATCCGCAGCGGTGTCTGCGTAATAATCAATTCAATAACCCCTTCTCAAAATCACGCTGTGCCTTGGCCAGCCGCTCCGGCGTCCCCACGTCCTGAACGTAAGCCTCTGGCTTCATGGCATACACGGGCAATCCTTTCTTCAACAGCTTCGGAAATGCTTCCTTCCCAAAATCACAGAACTGCCCAGCGGGAATCTCCTCCAGTATCGCCGGTTCGAGCACGAAAATACCAGCGCTAATCAGATTTGTCGAAACCTGTTTCGGATCGGGTTTTTCAACGAACCGCCGCACGCGCCCGCTGGGTTCCGTCTCCACCACACCGCCCGTCCACGGTTCTGGCGACTCGAACAACGCAACCGTCGCCAGCGCCTTGCGGGACCGATGGAATTCCACCAGCGGCGCAAACTCCACTCGTACCAGGTTATCGCCATAGAACACAAGGAAAGTGCCATCGTGCAATTTGTGTTCCATTTTCTTCACGGCGCCAGCCGTCCCGAGGATTTCTGGCTCGTGTGAGTACTCGATTGTCACCCCGAACTTTTTCCCATCCCCGAAGTAGCTCGTAATTTTCTCCGGCAAATAATGCAGGTTCACGATGAATTCTCGGATGCCCTGTCGCTTGAACAATTCGAGATGATGCTCCAGTAGCGGCTTGCCGCCGACCGGCACCATCACCTTCGGTATATCCAAACCCAGCGAGCGCAGCCGGGTCCCCAGCCCCGCGGCAAGGATGAAAGCTTTCATGCAAGCAAGGGTGATTGGTGTTCGGAAACCGGTGATCGGATAAACGGTATTACCCAGTCACCTACCTCCGGTCACGAGTCACGCCCCCTTCTCCCGCAAGTACCGGCTCAAGACCGCCCATGCCTTCTGCATCGCCTTCGCGCGATGACTGATCCGGTTCTTCACGTCGGGCGAAATCTCCGCAAAGGTCTTGGTCTGTCCATCGGCGATAAACAGTGGATCGTACCCAAAACCGCCCCCACCCCGTTCCGCCTCGATAATCGTACCGTTGCAAATTCCCTCGACGCATTCAAATAAACCGTTTTCATCGGCAATCGCCATGACGCAACGAAACCGTGCCGACCGTTTCTCCAACGGCACGCCTTCCAAACGTTTCAGCAATTCCTTGTTGTTCTCGTGGTAAGTGGCCTTCTCGCCGGCAAACCGCGCCGACCGCACGCCCGGCTCGCCTTTCAACGCGTCCACTTCCAGACCCGTGTCGTCGGCAATTGTCAACATCTTCGCCGCCGCCGCGGTCTCGACCGCCTTCTTCGCCGCGTTGTCGCGCACCGTCGCGCAATCCTCGACGACCTCCGGCAGACCGCGAATGTCCGCCGCCGACACCACCTCCAACGGCAAATCCTTCAATAATACACGGAGTTCTTTCAGTTTGTGTCTGTTGCGCGTGGCGACAAGTAGTTGCATGGGCGCGGATTATACCGCCCGCCCGCCAAAAATGAAGCTCATCCTGCGACCATCTTTTTTCCTAAGAAAACCGCGGCTCACCCGTTATTCTAGGTAAGGAGCGATATGCGACACAGCGACGAGCCAGATCGGGTAGAATGGATGCGGTCGGTGCTGGCACAACACGAAGGCCCCCTCCTCCGTTACGCGGCCCGCATCACCCGCAATCTCGAACAAGCCCGCGACGTGGTGCAGGATACCTTCCTGCGTTTGTGTCGCGAACATCCCGAACGACTCAACAGCCATCTTACCGAATGGCTGTTCACCGTCTGCCGCAACCGAGCACTAGACATCGTCCGCAAAGAATCGCGAACCAGAGCGTTGACTGAGATTGACCTATCTACCCGCGAAAGTGCCGACCCGTCACCTGACGTTGCCGCAGAAAAAAGGGAAAGCACCTGCGACGTGTTCCGCGCTCTCGATGAATTGCCGGTCAACCAGCAGGAAGTGATTCGATTGAAGTTTCAGAACGATCTCAGCTACCGCGAAATCAGCCGCGTCACCAATCTCTCCGTCAGCAACGTCGGCTTTCTGATTCACACCGGCATCAAAACACTGCGCCAGCGTGTTCGCGCCCTCGAAGGAGTATCCCATGAAGATTGATCCCAACGATCCACGCCTGACCGCCTATGCTTTGGGCGAACTCGACGCCGCCGAGCGCGCCGAGATTGAAGCGTGGCTGAAAGGTGACGAAGCCGCCCGCCGCGAAATCGAGACGATTCGTCGCGCCGCCGGCGTGCTGACCGAAGAATTGAAGGCTGAGCCGTGCCCGGAATTGACTCCAGCGCAGGTTGCAGAGATCGAACAACGCTTCGACCCCGCCGCGAAAACCGAGATCGATTTTCCGTGGTGGCGCCTTATCGGCTGGGCCACCGCAGTGGGCGCAGCAGCCCTGATGGTGGCCTTGTTCTTGCCAGCTCTTAGTGCAACGCGGAACAGAGCACAGCGGCTGGCCCTGCATACACCCAGCGAACAATCAGCACCGGTCCAGCAACCGCCGCCACCCAAGCTGCCTCTCAGCCAAAACCAGGTGGAATCGGAGCGCAATGTGGTCGCTCTGCAGCCAAGCTCTCCCAGCCCCACTCCAGAAGCGGCGCCACCCCTCACTCGGGCTCGCGAGACGGGAATCGAAGCGGGAATTCCGCCCGTGCAGGAGAGAACGATCATTTCCAGCGGTAGCGCAGCGGCACCCAGTTCTTACGGGGAAAGATATTACAGGCTTGCCGCGCAATCGGCAGCGCCGGCTCCTGGCGATCTTTCGACGAAAAGTGCCGGCAATCTCGCGCTCAATGATGGCCGTAACGAGTGGGATCAGTCTGCTTCGCGTCGCCGTCGGGTTCGGTCACAACCGGAATCTTCGGGGGATGAAATCACTATTTACCGGGGCACGCAATCGTGGACGCCTCCCGTCCCGTTCGACACCGAATCCTATCCGAGGCTTGTCGAGAACGCATTCATCAGCGTCTCGCAGAGTCCACTCTCGACATTCGGGCTCGATGTGGACACGGCATCGTATGCGAACATTCGGCGTTTCCTCAACCAGGGCTCGCTACCGCCACGCGATGCGGTCCGCATCGAGGAAATGCTCAATTATTTCTCGTATAATTATCCAGCGCCGAAACGCAACGAGCCCTTCTCGCTTTACGTCGAGATGGCTGGGTGCCCGTGGAACCCGGCGCATCGGCTCGCGCTGATCGGACTGAAGGCCAGGGACGTCGCGCCACGCAAAGTGCAGCCGATGAATCTCGTGTTCCTGATCGATGTGTCCGGCTCCATGCAGCCGGAAAACAAACTGCCGCTCATTAAACAAGCACTACGACTCTTGGTTGAACAACTCACTGCCCGCGATCACGTGGCCATCGTCGTGTATGCCGACAATTCACGCGTCGTGCTTCCGTCCACCCGCGGCGATGACAAAGAGGCGATTCTGGCGGCAATCGACAGTCTCGAAGCCGGGGGTTCGACCAATGGCGGTGCCGGTATCCAGTCCGCCTACCGCGAGGCGACCGGCAATTTTATCGAAGGCGGCGTCAACCGCGTCATTCTCTGCACCGACGGCGATTTTAACGTTGGCATTACCGACCAGAACGATTTGGTCCGCTTGATTCAACAGCAGGCCAAGACCGGCGTGTTCCTCAGCGTCCTCGGTTTTGGCATGGGCAACCTGAAAGATTCCACGATGCAGAAGCTGGCGGACAAGGGCAATGGCAATTACGCCTATGTTGATGATCTCGAGGAAGCGCAGAAGGTGCTTGTTGACCAAATGCGCAGCACGCTCGTCACTGTGGCAAAGGACGTCAAACTGCAAATCGAGTTCAACCCTGCGCTTGTCCAATCCTATCGGCTCATCGGCTACGAGAAGCGCATGCTCCGTGCTCGGGATTTCAACAACGACCGCAAAGATGCCGGCGAAGTTGGTGCCGGTCACACGACCACTGCGCTGTATGAAATCATCCCCGCCAGTGAATCGTCGCCTGAACTCCACGTGGAACCGCTCAGATACCAGCCGTCGCCGCGCGCTGCGAGTAATGAGGAGTTGATGACCGTCAAACTCCGCTACAAGGAGCCCGAAGGCAGCACCAGCAAGTTGCTCACCGCGTCGGTCAAGGATACGGATGCTTCATGGCGCGGGACATCGAGCGATTTCCGCTTCGCCGCGTCCGTGGCCGCGTTCGGCATGATCCTTCGCGATTCACCCTACAAAGGCGATGCCGACTACGATCTGGTCCTGGGACTCGCCCGTGGCGCTTGCGGCCACAACGACAACGGTTACCGCAACGAGTTCATCAGCCTAGTGGAAAAGGCGCGGTCGATGGCTGCCGAGTAATCGGTCGCGCGCTTGCGTTGGCTGTTCCCTGGCGCAGCGACGAGACAAAGGAGGAACGGCTACGAGTCACGGTCGCCAATCACCAGTAGCGTATCCTCACCATGTCATGCCGAGCTTGTCGAGGCATCTCTGTCGTTTCTGGGCGGGATTTCTCGCACAGCGGAGCTTGATTTCAGTACAGATTCTCCTACTCTTGCTGGCAATGTTCGCCAATCCGCGTTACTGGTGGATGATGTCTCCTTTCCGACCCGACAGAAGCAGACTTTGAAAAGTTCCTACGCTATGGGATTCCCTTCCTTGATGCGGAACTTCCCCCAATGTTCCGGAGAAGAAATCCGATCCACCGTTTGGCCTTTGGCTTCAAAGACAGCGAAATCAAGTTGTTGTATGCCGTCCGGAAAGATGCTCTGCCGTTGTTTCCGTCAACTGAACTAAAGCGAAGGTTTGAAGCGGAAACAGACTCGACCGAGCAGGAGCCCCCAAAGTCTATCGAAAGTTAGATTGTCAGCCAGTTCGCACGAGCAGTATTTCTACGCACACACTGGTCTCGCTGAGTCTCGTGACCAAGCCGCGACGAACGCCGGGCCGGCGGCGGGGTGAGCCACCCCGCCCTACCGGTGGCAATGATCGGGTGCGACGTGACCACGAACCGGTGGTACGACAGAGATTCCTCGATAAGCTCGGAATGACACGTCGAACGAATCCATCTGTTCTCACATCGACAACCTCACTGGGAGCCCGCTATAGTGCGCGGCTTGTGATCAGCCAAGTTTCGATCCTTTACCTCGTTTCGCTACTGATGGACATGAGCGTGGCGGGGGTGACCTTTGCCATCACGCGACGCGCCGCCGAGTTGGGCGCGAGTGCGTCGGACCTCGGTTGGCTCAGCGCGGTGTGGATCGGCGTATACGGCGCGCTGGCGCTCGCCATGGGACGCGTCTCCGACCAAATTGGCCGACGCAAACTGGCCAGCTTCGGCTGTCTGATTGCGTCAGGCATGACGTTGCTCTGTGCGTTCACGACGCGCGTGCCACTGCTGTTGTTGTTCAGCGCTGGAATCGGTGCTGGAATTTCCGGTTTCTGGCCCTCAATCATTGCCTGGCTCGGTGAAGGACTCAGCGGAACACATCTCGCAAAACGATTGACCACTTTTGGGGTGGTCTGGAATACAGGGCTCCTCTTGGGATATGGTTGTACCGGCGCGATCTTCCAATACTGGCCGCATGTCGCGTTCTATGCGTCCGCTGGCGTGATCCTGATCATTGCCGGTCTCTTGCTACTGCCTGCTCGTGCTCGATCATCCAGCGAGCCGAACAACTCGGATGCCGCCGGAACGGCGGCTACTACAACGCCGAAAGGACGCGGTTTTCGGAAGACGGCGTGGCTGGCGCTGTTCGCCACCAATTTCGCGTTGAACGGCACGAGCGCCATGTTCCCGGACCTGGCCACGCATCTCGGTATTGCCGCAGAAGTTCACGGCGCCCTGTTAGCCGCTGGACGTGGTGCGGCACTGCTGGCCTTTATCGCTCTGCAATTCTTATCCTTCTGGCGAACGCGTCTTTGGCCACTCTGGATCGCTCAATTCTGTTGTGCTGCCAGCATCGTATGGATCGGCTTGGCCCACCCGATTTGGATGTTCGCGACTGCCTGGATCATCGGCGGCGTAATGTCGGGATACGCTTATCAAGCTAGTATTTACTTCACGCTGGAGGAAATGACCGAGAAAGGCAAAGGCAGTGGATTCCACGAAGCGATGATCGGCAGCGGCATGTTCTTCGGCCCCGTGTTGGCCGGCTGGGTGGGCAACCACGGTTCGCTGCGGGCGCCTTACTTCTTTTGCGCGGTGATACTGGCGGTTTGCGTTGTGATTCAAATGGCATTAGTAGCCTGGAGGCGAAAACTGAGCCGTTAGCCCGACAACAACGCGCCTGTGATTTGTGGCGTTCGTGAAAACTCCTGGCTGCCGAAACTCGCAGTTTTGCGGCTGCGTGCCGGCACCGCTGCGCTTTCGGCTGGCGTTTGGAACTCACTGTCGGTATTTTCCCGCAAGTCAAATGGCGGCTAGGAAACCAAAAGAGAAAGCTGCAAAGAAAACTCCTGAATCGTTACGCGTGCTCTTTGTCTCCTCTGAGTGCACGCCGTATGCGAAGACCGGCGGCTTGGGCGACATGGTGGCGGGTTTGTCGAAAGCCTTGCGGCAACTTGGCCACGACGCGCGCGTGCTGATTCCGCTGTATTCGCAAATCGACCGCGCGAAGCATGGCCTAAAACCCTTCACGAGCGCGTGCGTGCACATGGGCGGCAAGGTCGAACATTGGGTCAGTGTGCAGACAGCCATGCTGGACGACACCGTGCCCATATGGTTTCTGGACTTCGACTCTTACTTCGGCCGGCCCGGCATTTACGATGGACCGTTCGGGCATTATCAAGACAACGCCTACCGTTTTGCGCTCCTGTCAAAGGCCGCCCTGCAAATCTGCAAGGACCAGCAATGGATTCCCCATGTCATGCACGGGCACGACTGGCCAAGCGCTTTGGTCCCCGTTTTCCTGAAGACATGGGACCGGTTTTTGTCGCCGCTGTCGAACACAGCCAGTGTGCTGACGATTCACAACGTTGGTTACCCCGGCGTTTATGACGCCGGTATTCTGGTGTACGCGGGCCTTGGTGCGCAGTATTTCACGTCCGACATTTTTGAGGACCACGGCAAGGCGAACCTCTTGAAGGCCGGCATTTACTTCGCCGATGCGTTGACCACGGTTTCACCAACCCATGCACGAGAAATCCTTGATCCGGTTGGCGGCATGGGACATGCCCCGTATTTGAACAATCGTCGCGCCGACCTATTCGGTATTCTCAACGGCGGGGATTACGAACACTGGAATCCGGAAACCGATCGGCATATTCCGGCGTGCTACTCGACCAACGACATGGCTGGCAAGGCCATTTGCAAACGCGCGTTGCAGGAACGCTTGCATTTGGAGACAACTGACAAGCTGCCCTTGTTTGGCATTGTCAGCCGCTTCGCGCATCAGAAGGGATTCAATTTGTTGCGTGCGGCGCTACCGGCAGCGCTCGACGACATGCTGATGCAATTCGTGGTGCTGGGCAGCGGTGATCCCGACACGGAAAATTTCTTCCGCTGGTTGCGCTCGGCATACCCGGGGCGCGTGGGGGCGCAGATCGGATTCGACATCGGTTTGAGTCACCTGATTGAAGCGGGCAGCGATTTCTTTCTCATGCCTTCGCTGTATGAACCCTGCGGTCTCAATCAGATCTATTCGCTCAAGTACGGCACCCTACCGGTCGTCCGCGCTACTGGCGGTCTCGATGACACCGTCCAGAATTATAACGAAGCTACTGGAGACGGAACCGGCTTCAAATTCTGGGAGCCGTCAGCCCCGGCCTTGTACTACTGCATCGGTTGGGCGGTCAGCACGTGGTTCGACCGTCCGCAACACATCGTCAAGCTGCGCCAGCAGGCGATGGTTCAGGATTTCTCCTGGCCAAAATCTGCGCAGCGATACGTCGAGGTGTACCGGCACGCTTTGCGGAAGAGGCAAACTGCACTTCGCTGACTTGTCACCGGGCTGCCGCGCCGATATAGTCGCTTTTTGATTTTATGCCTGAACTCCGGAAGAAATACCCATTCGATAAGATCGAACCGAAATGGCAACACTACTGGGCCGAGCACAAAACGTTTGCGGCGCACGAGTCACCAGTCAGCGTTCACCAGTCACCAAGAGAAAAGCTGTACGTCCTCGACATGTTCCCCTATCCCAGCGGCGCTGGATTACATGTGGGACATCCGGAAGGCTACACCGCGACCGACATTTATTGCCGGTTTCAACGAATGCGCGGTTTTAACGTCCTTCATCCCATGGGCTGGGATGCGTTCGGTTTGCCGGCCGAACAGTACGCGATCGATACCGGGACACATCCGGCGGTTACGACGCGTAAGAACATCGACACGTTCCGCCGCCAAATCCAGATGCTCGGGTTCAGCTACGATTGGGACCGCGAGGTCGACACCACCGACCCCAACTATTTCAAATGGACCCAGTGGATCTTCCTGCAGATTTTCAATTCGTACTTCGATCCCGTTGAAAACAAGGCGAAGCCCGTTGTCGGTGTAGAGGCCGCTGTCCCAGCGGAAACTGCACAGGCAGGGACGCCTACGCTACCAGAACGTCTTGCCTACGAGGCCGAGGTGCCCGTTTGGTGGTGCGAAGGCTGCAAGGCGGTGCTCGCCAACGAAGAAGTCAACGCCGACGGCACCTGCGACCGCAAGGGACACAAGGAAGTCTATCGTCGACCCCTCCGCCAGTGGATCCTCAAGATCACTGCTTATGCCGAGCGATTGTTGAACGACTTGGAGTTGGTCAACTGGCCCGAGTCGATCAAAGAACAACAGCGCAACTGGATCGGCCGGAGCGAGGGAGCGGAGGTGGATTTCCAAATTGCCGGTGGCACAGGCGTCCCTGCCTGTGACAGGATTCGTGTCTTCACCACCCGCCCCGACACGCTCTTTGGCGCGACGTACATGGTGCTGGCGCCGGAGCACCCGCTCGTCGAGCAGGTCACTACGCCGGCTCAGCGCGCCGCTGTGACCGCGTACCGTGCGGAAGCTCAGCGCAAGAGCGAATTGGAACGCACCGCGTTGGAAAAGGAAAAGACCGGTGTCTTCACCGGCGGTTACGCGATCAATCCGGTCAACAACGAGAAGATACCGATCTGGGTCGCCGATTACGTGATGATGGGTTACGGCACCGGCGCGATCATGGCCGTGCCGGCCCACGACACCCGCGACTTCGAGTTCGCGAAGAAATTTGGGTTGGAGATTCGCACCGTCGTCCAACCACCTGAGGGCATCGAGCCTCACGGTTTCACCGGTGACGGCGTTTCCATCAACTCCGGTCTGATCACCGGCCTGCCAACGCCCGAGGCCAAGAAGAAGATCACCACTTGGCTCGAAGAGAAGGGTCTCGGCAGAGCAACCGTGCAATACAAACTGCGCGACTGGCTGTTCTCGCGTCAGCGTTATTGGGGCGAGCCGATTCCGATCATCCATTGCGAGAAGTGCGGGACGGTGCCGGTGCCGGAGGACCAGTTGCCGCTGGAATTGCCTGAAATGAAGGATTACACGCCGACTGGTAACGCCGAGCCGCCGTTGGCGAAAGCGACGGATTGGGTCAACACGAAGTGTCCCTGCTGCGGTGGTCCCGCCAAGCGCGAGACGAATACGATGCCGCAGTGGGCCGGCAGTTGTTGGTACTATCTGCGCTACATTGATCCGAAAAATGATCGCGAATTCTGCGCAGAGGAGAAGGAACGATACTGGGCAGGCACAATGAGGCGTGAACGGCCCACAGCCTATAGCCCAATGCCCAAAGCTCTTGTCGATCTGTACGTCGGAGGCGCCGAGCATGCGGTGTTGCACCTGCTTTACTCCCGGTTCTGGCACAAGGTGCTTTTCGACCTCGGTCACGTCTCGACACCGGAACCATTCATGCGCTTGGTCAACCAGGGCATGATCCTGGGCGAAGATAACCAGAAGATGTCGAAGTCGCGCGGCAACGTCATCAATCCCGACGATGTGGTGCGGGAATACGGCGCCGATAGCTTCCGCATGTACGAGATGTTTATGGGACCACTAGAAGCAACGAAACCGTGGAGCACGGAAGGTTTGCAGGGCGTGTATCGGTTCCTCGGCCGCGTGTGGCGGTTGTTCTGCGATGAAGACGGCGGATTGCTTGTGGATGATTCTGCGCCCGATCCGCAGCTCGTTAAAGCTTTGCACCAAACGATCAAGAAAGTTGGCGAGGATACCGACGCGCTCGCGTTCAACACCGCGATCTCCCAGATGATGATCTTCGTCAACGAAGTCACGGCGCAGGCGACGCGTCCGCGGGCTTTGCTGGAACCTTTCGTGTTGCTCCTGGCGCCCTATGCGCCGCATCTGGCTGAGGAATTGTGGGAGAAACTGGGGTATCAGCGATCCCTGACGTATGAGCCGTGGCCAAAATACGACGAAGCCTTGCTGAAAGAGGAGACGGTCACCGTCGTCGTCCAGGTGAACGGCAAACTGCGGGACCGCATGGACGTTGCCGCTGAGACTTCGCAAGCCGAACTGGAAAGACTGGCGCTGGCCAATCAACGGATACAGGAGTTTCTCGCGGGCAAACAAGTCCGGAAAGTTATCGTCGTGCCCGGCAAGCTGGTCAACGTGGTTGCCAGTTGAAGAACCCACATTGTCCTCGGATGAAAAAATTGGTTGTCGCGACTGCGAAGATGGTTAATATTGTTGCGAGGCATGTGTGAGAGTCCGCCATGTTCAAGCTGACGAGACAAGAGCAATTGATTGTGGCGTTCTTCTTATCGGCGCTTCTATTGGGAACAGCGGTACGGGAATGGCGCGCCCGGCATCCCAAGCCGGCGCGCTCGGAAACAATGGAGATGAGGGTCCGTTAGATGCAAAAGTTTAACTTTGCCGAGTCGGTGGACGAGATCGTGAGGGAAGACGGGCGGTACGACAAAGATGCGTATTATTTCGTGCGGGAGGGACTCGATTACACCATCAAACTGCTCAAAAAACAGTCGCGCGGCACCGGCCGCCACGTCAGCGGACAAGAGCTGCTGGAGGGTCTGCGCCGGTTCGCCCTCGAGGAATTTGGGCCGATGTCGAAAACCGTACTCACCTATTGGGGCGTGAAGCAGTGCGAAGATTTTGGCGCGATCGTTTTTCACATGGTGGACAAGGGCATTCTCGGCAAGACCGAGCAAGACACCCCGGAAGACTTCAAGGGTGGTTACGATTTCGAAGAGGCCTTCGTCAAACCCTACCGACCCTCGCTGCGCCATCGCCGCCGTCGTCACGCCGAAAGCACGGACGGCCACGGCGAACGTTACCGCAGCAAAGTCGCCGGTCGCTCTTCTGACGCCAAGAAACTGAGCGGCGGGACCAATTGAGTGTCTGAAGCGGCATGGCATTTCAATATCTCCGGCGCAGCCCCGCGGCGGTGTCCGGATTGCTCTTGGCCGGAGGTCTGATGACTAGCGCCCAAACCCTTAACGCCCCACCCGTCCATAAAGTCATCCTCGACAATGGGCTGACGTTGCTGGTGCGCGAAGACCACAGTGCACCGGTTGTGAGCGCGCAGGCGTGGGTGCGGGCCGGCAGTATTACCGAAGGCAAATGGCTGGGCGCGGGCTTGTCGCACGTCCTGGAACACATGCTGTTCAAAGGCACAACCACCCGGGGTGTGGCCGAGATCGCGAAGGAGGTCGAGGACAAAGGCGGTTACATCAACGCCTTCACGTCTTTTGAACAAACCGTCTTCTACATCAATATGCCGTCGGAAAACTGGGGCACGGCCGTAGACATCCTGGCCGATTGCATGCAGCACGCGACCATTCCCGAGGCGGAACTGTTGAAGGAGAAAAAAGTCATTCTCCGCGAGATGGCGATGAATAATGATGATCCAGACCGGCGGGCCCAGCGGATTCTGTGGGCGACCGCCTATACGACTCATCCTTATCGATTCCCGGTGATTGGCTATCCGGACATCTACAACCGCGTTACACGAGATGACGTCGTCGCATACTACAAGGAGCATTATCTGCCGAACAATATCGTTTTCGTGGTCGGCGGCGATGTGAATGCTCAACAGGTCGAGCAGAAGCTGCGCGAATTGACCAAGGATTTCAAAAAGGGGGCCATCGAGCCGGCGTTTGTGCCCCCCGAGCCGCCGCAACTGAGTCTGCGCGAGCGCGATGAGGAAATGTCCACGCAGCTCTCGGAGATTGATCTGGCATGGCACATCCCTTCGATTACCAGCCCGGACGTGTATCCGCTGGATGTGTTGAGCATCGTCCTCGGTCAGGGCAAGAGCTCGCGATTGTACGTCGAACTTCTTCAGAAGCGCGGCTTGGTGCATTCGATCGACACCAGCAGCTACACGCCCGATTATCCGGGCATCTTCGTAATTGATGCCAAGACCGATCCGGACAAACGAGAAGCGGCGATTGCCGCCATTCGCGAACAGGTCAAGGCGCTGGCGGAAAACCCGGTTAGCGACGCCGAATTGCACAAGGCGATCAACATCAGCATCAGCAGCTATCTCGACCGTCTCAAAACGATGCAGGGGCAGGCGAACGATATCGCGCAGAACGAATTCCTCGTCCACGATCCCGATTTCTCCAAAACGTATTTGGAAAACCTGAAAAAGGTCACGCAAGCCGATTTGCAGCGCGTCATCCAAAGATATTTCACCGACAACAATCTGACGATCACTTCGTTGAATCCGACCGGCACCTTGGGCAAAGAGAAGGAGGCTGCGGCCGTCCGGACCGAGATTCAGATCCAGAAGTTCGAATTTCCGAACGGGTTGCGTTTGCTCGTGCGCGAAGATCCCAAGCTGCCGCTCGTCGATTTCCGGGCGGTGATGAAGGGGGGTGTGCTCGCCGAGACCGCTGCCGACAATGGGATCACCCGAATGACCGCGCGCATGTTGTTGAAAGGCACGAAAACGCGCACTGCCGAACAGATCGCCGAAACCATGGAGTCAGGCGGGGGCGATATCAGTTATTTTGCCGGCAACAACAGTTTCGGCGTGTCGGCGGAATCGTTGAGCGAGAATTTCGACCGCACGCTGGATTTGCTGGCGGACGTGCTGCAGAACCCGACGTTCCCTCAAGACATGCTCGCCCGGGAACGCGACGTGCAAATCTCGGAATATAAGGCGGAGCAAGACCAGATTATTCGACAGGGCCAGCAACTGTTGCGTGAAGCTCTCTACCGTGAGCATCCCTATCGTCTCAACGCCCTCGGCACTCCCGAAAGCCTGGCGAGAATCACGAGCACTGACCTCGCGAATTTCCAACGCCGCTTCATTGTGCCGAACAATATTGTGCTCACCGTTTTCGGCAACGTGAAAGCCGATGAGGTGCGCCGGAAAGTGGAAGCCAGATTTGGCGAGATGAAATCTGTGAAGTTGGAGTTCCCGCGCATCGGTCCTGAGCGGCTCAAAACCGACGTGAACAAGGTCGAGAACGTGCCGAAGGAACAGGCTGTGTTGCTCATTGGCTACAGCGGGACGGACATATTCAACAAGGACCGTTACCCGTTGGAGTTGCTCGACGAGGCTTACTCGGGACAGGGCTCGCCCCTGTTCTTGCGCATTCGCGATGAACTCGGCTTGTGTTATTACGTCGGAGCGTACGAATTGGTCGGGCTCGATCCTGGTTACTTCGTTTTCTACGTTGGCACGACTCCGCAAAACGTTGGCACCTGCGAAAAGGAGATCCTTGCGGAGTTGGACAAGCTGAAGACCAACGGCCTGAGCGACAAGGAGTTGAGCCGCGCCAAGAGCAGTCTGCTTGGCCAACGCCGCGTCCAAATGCAGGACAATTCGCAACTCAGCATGATGGTTGGGCTGGACGAACTGTACGGACTCGGCTACGATTTCTTCAAGACGGCGGAGGATAGGTACCGGGCGGTCACCGTGGACGACGTCAAGCGTGTAGCCCGGAGTTATTTCGATGGTAAACCGCACGCGATGGTCGTCGTCGAACCGGCGGCAAAGTAGCGCGAGCTTCCAGCTTGCGATCCATTAAGACCGGCAAGTTGAAAGCTTGCCAGCGGAGGAAGACAGCATGGCCGAAGTTCAAAGAGACACGTTAGGTTCAACTGAGGACACACTGCGATTTCTGGATATGGTTGGTTTGTTTGGCACGCAAGCCATGATCGCTCTGGGCAAGCTGGCCAATCCGGCGACTGGAAAGGCCGAGAAGAACCTGCCGGCAGCCCGCCTGTTCATCGACACTTTGGAGATGCTCGAGCACAAGACCAAGGGCAACCTGACTCCCGACGAGTCCAAGGTGCTGCAGGCCACGCTTACCGATCTGCGCCTGATGTTTGTCGAGGAATCAAAAGAAGGTCAGGGAACGAAGGGCCAAGGACAAAAACCGGAGACTCAGAGTCCTGAGCCGGGCTCATCTCCGTCTGGAGAAGCGTCGTCGAAGACGGATGTTTCGTCCGAAGAAGACAAAGTCAAGTTCCACAAGAAGTACGAGTAGTTGTCCTGAAGCAAAAGTGGTCTCGTAAATGGCGGAACAGACCTGCGTGTCTGTCCAAATCTTGCGGCATACGGGGCAACGCCTGCCTTACGCGGCGTACTCGTTACTAAACCGTGTTTTCTGCCGCCCGTCTTTTCTTCCTTTCCATCCACCAAGCAATCCAGATGCAGGCTTCGTAAAGCAGGCACATGGGTGTGCCCAACACGATCTGACTCATCAAATCCGGTGGAGTAATCGCCGCGGCAATAAAGAAAATTAACGGGATCGCGTAGATCCGTTTCTGTCGCAGAAACTTGTGTGTCACGAGGCCCAGTCGCGCCAAAGCCAGGATGACCAAAGGCAACTCAAACGCCAGCCCGAACGCGAGCGAGACCACGGTTACAAACGAAACATAATTCTGAATCGTCCACTCGGAACGGATGTGCAAACTTTGATTGTAGCCGATGAAGAATCGCAGGGCGTTCGGGATCACAACGAAATAGGCCATCGCCACACCCACCAAGAACAACCCCACACCGAACCCGAGCACGGGTGCCAGCATCCTTTTCTCCTGAGAGGTCAACGCCGGCAAAAGAAACTGCGCCAGGAAGTACAGCAAAATGGGGCAGCAGACGACTATACCAGCGTACAACGCCAGCTTGAGCGCAACGGTAAATCCGCCCGTCACTTCCAACGTGCGTAGAAACGGTTCTGCATTACCTGTCGCGCGTTGCAGCGGATAGATCAGCAACTTGAGGAGTGGAGACGCGAGAAAGAAGCACGCCACCATCGCCACGCCGAGCGTCGCCAACATCTTGATGAGCATCCAGCGAAGGTCTTCAAGATGCTCGAGAAAGGGCTTAACCGCGCCCTGTTCCACATCCTCTGGCTCGCGTGAGTCTGTCATAGCTCACAGCACTCTCGCGCGATCCGACCGCAGAGGGTGTCAGGCGTGTTTTGTCGACTCTTCTTTGGGAGGAGATACCTGCTTGGACGCTGGGATCGAGGGTTCATCATCGCTGCTGATCTCTTTGGCAGCCTTTTTGAACTCCTTCACGCCCTGCCCCATCGACTTCATGACTTCGGGGATCCGTTTGGCACCAAACAGGATCAGGACGATGAGAAGTACAAGCAGAATCTGTGTCCAACCGATTTCCATAGCAGTCCTTTGGTTACCGCCACTTTACGCCCACGAGGGGCCAGTTGTCAACGTGACCAAAGTATCATTGGTTCACGACCACGAACTCATCACGGCGGTTCTTCGCCCATGCCGCCTCATCATGCCCCAGATCCACAGGCCGATCCTTTCCGTAACTGATCGTTGACATTCGGCTGGGGTCCACGCCCAGTTTGATCAATTGTTCGCGAGCAGCCAGGGCCCGCCGCTCTCCCAGAGCGCGATTATATTCCGCCGTGCCACGCTCGTCACAATATCCCTCAATCACCAATTTACCCGGGTTGGACTTCATGTAAGTGGCAACTGCTTCCAGCTTCGAATCCTCGCTCGGCTTGATCCGCGCGCTGTCATAGTCGAAATAAACGGGCTGAAACTGACTCTGCGGCAATCCGCCCTCACCAACCATCGGCCGCGGACCAACGCTCGTCTCGCCGCCGGGACCAAGCGGCGCAATCGGTGATTCCGCGCCCAGTCCGCCACCACCACTGGTGCCCTTTTTCCATGGCGGATTCTTACACCCGGTCAACCCAAACGCCGCAATGAACGCCATCAAAACGACTTGAGCTAAAATCTTCGTCCTCATGTGAGGTTGTTCCCTCCTGGTGAAATCTTATTTCATTGCGTCCGCAACTTACGGTCCCCACGCTGGTTCGGACGCCCCTCCTTCAACCGCGGGCAACTGTACTTGTTCGCCGGTCACAACGTCAAGCAGATACAGTTGCGTCCGCCAATGCTGCGTCTTCGCAAACACGAGGTGCCGTCCATCCGGGGCCCACGACGGATCCTCGTTGTCCGCACTGTCCGCCACAACCGGCCGTACGGCTCCCGTGCTGCTGTCGAACAAGCCGATTTGAAACCGGCCACCCACGCGCGACGTCAACGCCAACATGGGCTTCATATCCGAGTTCGCCGGCGGCCGGGACCAATCCGGCTCCGTGTTGTAGCTCGGCGAAACCGTCAGCCGCGACGACGCACCGCCAGCCCGGTTGATCATCCAGATCTGCGGGGCACCACTGTCATCACTGACATACGTGATCGCCTGCCCATCCGGCGACCACGTTGGCGATGATTCGCCGCCGCGGGTGTGCGTCAGCCGGTGCAAATCTCCGCCCGTGGCGCTCATGGTGTAGAGTTCCGGATTGCCGTCCTTGCTCAGCGTCAGGGCAATCGTAGCTCCATCGGGCGAGAATGTTGCACCCGAGTTCAAACCGGGAAACGTGGCCAACCGTCGACGCTGTCCTGTGTACAGATCGACCTCCAGCACGTCGGGAAAAAGATTCTTGTAGCTCGTATAAACGATCTTCCGTCCATCAGGCGACCAACGCGGACGGACGCTGATCGATTTGTCGTAGGTAAGCTGATGGGCGTTGTAACCGTCGTAATCCATCACGGCCAACTCCTTCACGCTGCCACGGGTCCAAACGAAAGCGATCTTCGTCTGTGCAATCCCGCGCTGTCCAGTGATCGTTTGCACGATATCATCGGTCAGTTTGTGCACGACCCGCCGCAGATCCTGGGCGCTCCCTTGGTAAGATTTGGAGAGCACCACACGTTTGGTGGCTTGTTGCATGACCACGCATTCCACGGATAGACCGGTGCGGTCGCCGCGAACGGCCCCGCTTTGGACGAATTCAGCACTGCTGGCTGGCGCCAACGCAAAATAACCGGACAACCGCAAATCGTTTTTCAACACCTCGGTTACTTGCCCGGCAATCGCCGCGTCTCCACCAAATCCCGAAACGCCAAACGAACGTCGGCCCTTCACCACGTTCACCTGCGCGTGCGATGTTGCCGTCACCCAGGCGAACCCAATGACCATTAACCATTTCCCATTACCCATTTCTGCTAACCCTCCAATCGGAAATTCACGGAAATATCGGCGGAATCGCCGCCCAATCCCTCCGGCAGCGGCTCGAGACGCGGCACGCTGCGCGCCGCAGCCAGTGCGGAATCATCCATCAATTTGTTGCCCGACGAATGCTCCAATCGCACGCCATCAATCCGTCCGTCGCGCGCCACCCGCAGCACAATCGTCGCTACCAGTTTCTTGTCGAACCGGACCGCTTCCCCCGGTTGTTCCCAAGCCTCGTACATCCGGTCGTGAACCTGCAAATAGTAAGACCAAAATGGCGAGCCTTTGCCGATGCCCCCCGCGATGCCGTCTTCTGCGCCATTCGGTGACCCGAGTCGTCCGTACCTGGACTCGCCGGTGCCGCCGCCGGGCGACCGATTATCCCCTCCCGGCGTGCCGTCTTCGGCCGCAGTGAGGGCGCTGGCAAATCTCCTTCGAATCGCATCCGCGCTTTCGGCCCGGCTTGTCGAGCTGGCTTTCGTCAACGCCTTCGCTGCGACTGTCGATTTCACTGCGCTCGTCGGCTTCACGCTGGTCTTCTTGGCAATTGTGTTAGCCATCGGCTTGGGTTCGCGGGTCGTGCGCTTTCTGGGAACCGCTACTTCGTTCGGATCCTTCGTTGGTTCGGATACGACCTTCGGTTTTGGCGTCGCCTGTTGTTCGTCCGATGCGAGCGTCGCCGGGTTTGGACCGCCCGTCTCAGCAGAAGATTCGGGTGCGGCTGGTGGCGGGGCGTAATTGCCGCGTCCAACTCCGGGACCTTTGGGCAGATCCCCGAGAATGTCAGCCGGTGTGATCAGCGTCACCGGCGTCGGAATATTTGACCGGGCATTGGAGAGCCACCCTTCAAACACCACGATTCCGACGACCAGCGCTCCATGGATAATGCACGCCAGAATGAAATTGCGCCGAAACCTTTTCTCAATTGCGCTCATCTCCGCGTCCGTCCCGACGTGGTCGGGAACAACCTCGGTGGTGTCTCTTCTTGCGTCATCAGCGCGATGCGGGTGATTTTCGCAGCGTGCAACTCCGTGAGCACTTCCATCACCGCACCGTAATTGTTCGCTTCATCAGCTTTCACCAGAATTGTGATCGGTGGATTCACCTTGGCCAATCGCTCCAATTCGACGCGCAACTGCGCCTGCGAGAGGGCGATGTCGTTGAGAAAAATGTGTCCCTGCCGGTTGACGGATAACGTGCGCGTCTGTTCGCGCTTAATCTGATCGGTCGTGCCTTTTGGCAGATTGATATTCATCCCGTATTCGACCACCGGAAAGAAAATGATGACGGCAATGAAAAGCTGCATGAACAAATCGACCAACGGCATGACATTGATCTCGCCCAACTCGGGCAAATGTCCGTACCGTTTGCTCCGATGCGAGGGGCGACTCACTTCGTTCCTTCCGCCCCCTCACCTTGATCCTCTCCCCCGAGGGGGAGAGGAAAACCATGCGATCCCCTCTCCCTTGTCGTGTAAGGGAGAGGGTCAGGGTGAGGGTTCAACCAAATGTGACTCATATCAGTTCGTCACGTAGTTGTGTTCGACGGCGTTGACGAATTCTTCGGCAAAACTCTCCATCTCCATCGTGGAATGCCGGATCCGTTGCGCAAGCCAGTTGTAGGCGAACAGCGACGGCACGGCGACCAGCAGGCCGACTACCGTGGCCAGCAACGCCGCCGAAATTCCTGGCGCCACCGCCCCGAGCCGGACCGTGCCGTATTCCCCCATGGCGGCAAACACGCTCATCACGCCCCACGCGCTGCCCAGTAATCCAAGAAAAGGTCCGCCCGTTACCGCCGTGGAAAGAATGCTCACGTGTGATTCGAGCTTCATCACCTCGGCGTCGATTGCTCGCCCGAGAGCACCGCGCAAAGTGTCCAGATTCACCACCGTTCGGTCCGCAATGGCGAGTTCGGAATCGACGGCGGCCAGCGTCGTCGTACCGCTGCCGCCGAACGCCTTGTAACCGCCAGCTACTTTGCGGGGTTGATTGCCGTTGCCGAATTGCGTGGAAACTTCCTCGGCTCCCATCCGGTAAATGTTGTACAGGGGACACTCGGTCATTTCGTAATTATTGATGAAGAGATGCAGCGGGTCGCGCTCACGGCGGAATTGCCCCAGGAATGAGTCGCCCGTCTTCCGCGCGCGGTTCAGTTGCTGTGACTTGGTTAGCATGACCGACCAGGTCAAGGCGGAACCGAGCGTCAACAGCAGCACGATCACCTTGCCCTGCACGTCGGCCTGTTGAAAAGAATACAACAGTCCGGTTGCAAGAACGGCATTCATCCCCAAACCTCCTTGTTATGCCCCGAAAGCTCGCCACGTCCCCACGTGGCCTTCAAGGCACGACGCACTTATACAACTTGGGGCAAAAAGGTCAAAACTTTTCTTCAAAAACACTCGCCAAGGGCGCACCGGCGCACTGCCACCGTGATTGGTGAGTCGTTGATAGGCGCTTTTTATGTCCTTTTCCTCACACCAATCTTCCAGCTCTTCTGGCTGAAAAGATTAAGGTCCTCCTTGTAAGCGACACGTTCCAAATCGTCCTTCCCCGTAATCTTCTCCAGTATTCTGGCAAGTAGGTTATTCATGTGACCAAGGCGTTCGCCACTTGGGCAACCGCCGCAGGCATCGAAACTACGCTGCGCTCCGTCCACGTCGAACCCGGATCGGAAACCTTACTGTCGTTACCGAAAAAGACCGCGGATCTTGCTCAGAAATGCGCCCGAGCGCATGTGGCGGAGATGGGCGGCCCATTTATCTTCGGCAAGATATTTCCTTTGGAAACCCGCTTCTTCCTTTTTCATGATTTCCAAAACTCTTGTATCTTCGTCCTCATCCAGCCAGTAGCCATGCCCATCCTCACAGAATTCCATTTCGAGGTCGTAAAGCCGGTACTTGAATCTCTTGAGCCATTTGCCGCATTGAGGGCATCTACGAGTGGTGCCGGTGGAACTGAAGACCAAGGTGCCTTTTTCATCGTCGCCAAAATCGAACACCTCATCTTCGAGCTGTTCCAATTCCCGACAGTCCAGCCACATTCCCTTACAGGATTGGCAGTATTCAACCTCGACGCCGTGGCGTTTCGTTGGCACCAACTCGACATTGCACTTTGGGCATTTCATTGACGCTTCCTAATCATTTCATTTTTCAATCGCGAAAGGATGAACCCTTGCGATTCCTCCCGAACTAAGCGACGCAAGCTCGCAGCCGGGATCGCTCATCCGTTAAGTGAATTGAACAACAAGGTCCACTCAAAGGCAAGGGCGGGCTTGTAAGGAGAGAGCACCGGCGCTTCGGAGCGCCTCCCATGACCCACGGACCAATGCGGGTCATTGACCTTCGGAATTGCCGCACACGGGCCCGGATTCGGTCACGACGCGGAATTGCCCGGCGTTCGGCGCGCGGTGAATATATGCCTCGTCCCAGAAAGGGGAAATCAAATCCGACGCCTGCCTGCGTTCGGCTCATCGGATCTAGAAACTATGGTTCTGCAAGTATTCACGGAAATGCGGGCGAAGCTTATCCATCAAAACAGTGTAGTAAATCCCGCTATAAATCCCACAGCCGATCAGGACGCCAGCCATGCCGCAGATCCACTCGATAGATGCGGGAAAACCGAACGCGTACTCCAGAATGAGGCCGATGATGTCTCCTGAGAGGGCAAAAACCAAGATGGCCAATTGGCCGACCCAGAACTGCCAGAGACCGAAGCCAAATCTGAAGAAACAATCGCGAAGCACCTGGCGGCGCTGGCTCCGGGTTAATCCGGCTAATTCAGGCACGTCTTTCCATCCCCGGTAAATCTTCATGTCGGCCATTCACCAGCAACGTCTTACACCAATCATTTTGGTATCTCTGCCAACGCAGCTTGGGCCAGCCCAGTGAACACGCCGGGCTTCGCTGGCTCGGTAAAATGTCCCGCTTCAAACAGGGCCAGAACCAGTTCCAGCCTCTCGCGGACCACCTCGTTTGCGCCATCGCCCGGGAAGGCCTCAATTTTCTGGCAATAGATTCGCGTACTGCGGATGGAGGTACTGGCCATGTGGTGAATGACGCGAAAGTCGTCGTCCGAAAAACCCAGAGAGCAGAGTTGATCCAGCAATTCGATTGTGCGTTTCGGCATATTGATCCCTAACGGTTGCATGTCCCTCTGAAAGAATTGTAGTCCGTCCACCGGACACAGCAAGACGGAAATCGGCAGCCGAAATGAACGATTGGGTTGACGGAGCCGCGACGTGGTTCCAACTGTCACCGACTTTGCTTTTGCCAAAAACTCTTTTGCCTTTCTGGGTAAATTCCCCTAAATCTCGGGTATGGCAACGAACAACAATGCTGTTACACCCCGGGCGCAAGACTATGCCCAGTGGTATCTCGACGTGATTAAACGCGCCGACCTCGCCGAGCATTCACCCGTGCGCGGTTGCATGGTCATCAAACCCCACGGCTACGCGATCTGGGAAAAGATGCAACGCGAATTGGACGACCGCTTCAAGGCCACCGGCCACGTCAACGCGTATTTCCCGCTTTTCATTCCGTTGTCGTTTCTCACGAAGGAGGAACAACACGCCGCCGGTTTCGCCAAGGAATGCGCCGTCGTCACGCATCACCGCCTGAAATCCATCGACGGCGAAGTGGGGGTCGATCCCGAATCCAAGCTGGAGGAACCGCTCGTCATTCGTCCGACCAGCGAAACCATTATCTGGGCGCAATACAAAAACTGGATTCAAAGCTACCGCGACCTGCCGATTCTCATCAACCAGTGGGCCAATGTCGTTCGCTGGGAGATGCGCACCCGCTTGTTCCTGCGCACCGCGGAATTCCTCTGGCAGGAAGGTCATACCGCTCATGCCTCGGAAGCTGAAGCGCTGGAAGAAACCTACCGAATGCTCGACGTCTATGCCGATTTCGCTGAAAACGTGGCCGCTGTCCCGGTCATCAAAGGCAAGAAGACGCCCGGCGAACGCTTTGCGGGCGCGCTCGAAACGCTCTGCATCGAAGGGATGATGCAGGACGGAAGAGCCCTCCAAATGGGCACAAGCCATTACCTCGGCCAGAATTTCGCGAAAAGCTCCGACGTCACCTTCCTTAACAAGGACGGCAAACGCGACTACGTCTATGCCACCAGTTGGGGCGTGTCCACCCGACTCATCGGCGCTTTGATCATGACCCATTCCGACGACACCGGGCTGGTCCTGCCACCCAAACTCGCGCCGATCCACGTCGCGGTCGTTCCCATATTCAAAACCGACGCCGAGAAAATCAAAGTCCTCGAAGAAGCCAGCAAGGTTTTTTCAGAACTCAAAGCCCAAGGCCTTTCTGTCAAACTCGACGACCGCGACGGCATCATGCCCGGCGCGAAGTATTACGAATGGGAGGCCAAAGGCGTTCCGATCCGCATCGAAATCGGTCCGAAAGATCTCGAGAAGGGTAGCCTCTGCCTTGTCCGCCGATTCCTGCTCGAGAAGGAAGGTGAAACGGAACAAGACCAGCGCAAGCGCCGCAAGACGTTCCTCCCACGTACGCAAGCGCTGGCGTCGATCAAGCCGACGCTCGACACCATGCAGCGCGAACTGCTGGAACGCGCAAAGGTTTTCCGCACCAAACATTCTCGAGTCCTCAACACGATGGAAGAGTTTGAACGATTCTTTGCCAAGGATGCACCCGGAGGATTTGCCTGGGTTCACTGGGCTGGCACTCACGAGCACGAAGACGAAATAGCCAAACGCTTCGAAACGACGATTCGCTGCATCCCCTTCCCCGACCAGCTTCCCGACGAAGCCAAAGGCGAAGGACGGTGCATTCTCACCGGCGGCGCCTCTAGTCAGCGCGTCCTTGTGGCCCGTGCGTACTGAGAACTATTATGCGGCGCGGTGGGGCACCCCGCCCTACCGGTAAATTCGGTAGGGAGGGCTGCCCTCAGCCCGCCATAACTGATTTCCGCCGCCAAAATGCTTCATTCCAGTCCCAATTCTTCGGCCACCAATTGTTGGTAACCTTCCTGCAGTTGGCGCGTCACTTCCTGCGGCTGACCCCAATTGGTCACTGGGGCGATCTCGATGAGACTGTTGGTGGCAAACACTTCGTCGGCAGAGTCGAGAAACTCCGGGCCGAAGCCGGTCTCGTTGACGGGAATTCCCATTTCCTTGGCCAGCATCAACACAACATGCCGGGTAATGCCGGGTAGAGGTCCTTCCGACAATGGCGGTGTATACAACTGTCCATCTTTCACCACGAAAAGATTGCTGGTGGTGAATTCGACAACCCGGCCGGCCGCGTTCAACAGCACCGCCTCATCCGCGCCTTCCATGGCAGCTTGCTGTTGTGCCAAAACATATGGCAACCGGTTCGCCGTCTTGTGCTGTGAGAGGTGAGAATCAATGCGCACCGTGGAAACCAGGGCCGTCAGATTGCGCGTCGCCAATTCGTGCGGGCGAACGGTCACCACGATGGAATCGCGGGTTCGGTACACGCGAGCCACGCCATCCGCTATGTCGTTCATTTCGGTCAGGGACCGACAGACTGCGCGCAACTCTTCCGGCGAGAGTACCGACTCGATTCCCAACGCCTGCAGACCTTCGAATAGCCGGTCCATGTGCTCGACCGCGCGAAAAAGCCGTCCGCCATACGTCCGCATGGTTTCGAACACGCCGTCACCGTACAGAAATCCGCGGTCAAAGATCGACACGCTGGCTTGCGCCTCAGGGCGGAAGCGTCCGTTCACGTACGCGTAACAGCTCGATGCCATCGAAAATCCCCCGCGCTTTCGCGAGCGTCTCCTTGTACTCGGCGTCCGGCTCGCTGTCGGCCACGATGCCCCCGCCAGCATGAAATGTCAATCTTCCATGAGCCTGATTTCCGGTAGCACCGGCGTCCTTGCCTGTGATTATTCTCTGGTACACCACCGTGCGAATAGCGATGTTGAACTGCGATTCGCCGTTCGGGCCGAAATATCCGATCGCGCCGCAGTACACGCCACGGGCATGCGGCTCAAGTTCGTCAATGATTTCCATCGCGCGAATCTTGGGTGCACCGGTAATCGAACCACCGGGGAAACAAGCTCGAACGCAATCCGCATGGCGTACCCCCTCGCGCAACGTCCCTTCGACCGTCGCCACCAGATGGTGCACCGTCGCGTACGTTTCGACCCGTTTTAGTTCGCGCACGCGGATGCTGCCGAATTCGCACACTTTGCCGAGGTCATTGCGTTCGAGATCGGTGATCATCAACAGCTCTGCGTTGTCCTTCGGCGCGCGCAACAATTCGTCCGGATCACGTTCGCGTGGACTCGTACCCTTGATTGGACGAGTGACCACGTGCCGGTCGTGAATCTTGAGAAAACATTCCGGGGACGTTGACAGAATCTGCGCGTCGCCGATGTCGAGGTACGCGCAGTACGGTGCCGGATTGGCTGCGCGCAACGCCAGGTACACGTCGGCCGGCGACGCGTCCACTTCGCATTGAAAGCGCTGCGAAAGGTTCACCTGATAAACGTCGCCGGCTGCGATGTATTCCTTGGCACGAAGAATCATCGCCCGGTAGGCATCACGAGTGAAGTTGGACGTTGGTAGGGACGGACCGCCGGGCCGCCCGTGGGTGTCACCAACGACGCGGCGCGCCCGGCGGTCGCGCCCTACCTTGGACAAATGCACATCGTCGTAAAACCCAAACCAGCAATCCGGCAACTGAACGTCGTCCACGGCGCGGGTCGGCAATCGCTCAATGTCGTTTTTCAGACCGTACCCGAAATAGCCGATGGCGTAGCCGGGCCATGCTTCCAATTCGGCACCGAGACGCTCGAACACATTGCATTCGCCTTTCCCCCGAAAAATCTTGATCGGCTCGGCCGCCAACAGCGAGCGACCGCCGCCGCTGGCAGTATCCAGCCAGACGCAATGCGACTTGCCCGCCAGTTCCTCGAACAATTTTGGGAACTCGGTTCCTGGACGCGTGGGGACAATCGAGGATTGGCTCACGTTGAGGATCGAATACTCCCGCCGAGTTGGTGGAGCAATCGTTCCAACAACGCCTGCCGATTCTTCAAACGTTGCCGATAAGCCGGTTTCCTTGTGTGATGGAATTCGGGATTAATGTTCGCATGCTCGTTGCGAACCATCTCGAGCAATTTCACGCGTTCTTCCTCGGAAAGATCCAGTTGCATCTCGTCACCTCCTGCCGCTGGGTTCTTGTTTCCACCTACAATATAGCCCATTATCAGCCACGCCAATGATGAATGCTTCCCCGCGTCCACCCGATGCCGCGCCCGGCGGCATGCGCGGCGCGACCCGCATGTACGACCCGACCGAAGCCGAACACGACCGGCGGCGGCGACGCATAATGAACGCCGCGTTTGTGGTGATCCTGCTTCTGAACCTCGCACAAATCCATTGGATCGGCGTGCATGGCTGGGATTGGTTGAGTGGGCTCCTTCTGATGATCGCCGCGGCGCCGCTCGGTCTTGGCGCGAAGGTTTTCGAACTGCGCTTTAAAATGGCGACCGCAGAACGGCGCCGTGTGCTGCATGAATTGCCCAACCGCAAAAAAGCTGAGTTTTTCGCCTACGGCATTCTGGCGATCATCGTTTTTGCGCTGGAATCGCTCCGGTTTACGTGGGCGCTTTGGGGAATCTGGTTGTACGACTTCATCACCTACTATCACGACCGACCCGAACGGATCCGTCATCTGTACGCGGTCATGAAAATACTGGATGAGCTGCGCGGCTTTCGCGCTCCGTGGGCCTGGGTCTTGCCGGCGCTGGCGTTTGAAGTGGCGCGCCGGTTGTTGTAGCCGCAGGTTTATCTACCTGTGGCAGCGTCGTAGGCGACCAGGGCTTTAGCCTGCGCGGGGAAGACGCACCCGTAAGCCGAGTTCGACGAGACGCCGCCGTCGTATGCGGCAATGGTGCGGCTACAGGGAAACCGGTTCTGTTAGGCGTTGCTGCAAGCTAAGGAGGAACGCCTGCGCCAAGTGAATGGAGCGGAACGGTCACGATTTCATGCAGCTCACGAAAACGTCGACAGATCGCGGATCGCGCGCTCGTCCTTGCTGGGGGTGACAACCGCCACGTTGAGCCGGTGGTCGCGGAACAATTCGCTGGCGACTTCCTGCACGCCTTCCAGAGTGACTCCGGCCATGCGCTTCTCAATTTCCTCAGGTGTCGGTATGAAGCCGTAAGCGAGCAGATGCTCGCCAAGCCACATCATCCGGTTGGACGTGCTTTCCAACCCGAGTCGCATCTGTCCGATGGCGTAATCCTTCGCCCGCTGCAATTCGAGCGCCGAGGGCGGCTGCTTCGAGATCTTCCGCATCTCGGCCAGGATCAATTTCAGGGCGCGCTGCAGCCGTTTGGTATCGAGTCCCGCCGAAACCACCACCGCCCCGGTGTCGTCAAAGTAACTTGTGGACGACTGCACAGAATACGCCAGTCCATGCTGTTCGCGAATCACCTGAAACAGCCGGGAACTCATGTTTTCGCCGAGAATCACGCTCAACAACTTCAGCGCGTAGCGCCGCTCGTCGTGCCGGGAATAACCGCGGATGCCGATGGCCAGATGGGATTGTTCGCAATTCTTCGTATAAAACCGCAGTCGCGGCGACCGCTGGACTGTGCGGGCCGGCTCGAATTGCGGCGAACGACCATTCCTGGAAAGCTCCAGCCATTTCTGTACGCGCTTCACGATATCGTCGTGTTCGCAATGACCGGCTACGGCGACCACAGTGTTCGCCGCGACGTATTTCTTCTGTTTGAAATCGAGAAAGGCCCGACGATCCATCGCGTCCAGCGTCTGGGGCGTGCCGGTGAGCGAACGGCCCAACGGATGTTCCGGCCAGAGCGTTTCGGTCAGCAGCTCATGCACGTAATGGTCCGGCTGGTCACGGTACATCAACAATTCTTCCTTGATCACGCCGCGTTCTTTATCGATATCGGCGGCGGCAAACCGCGGGTGCTGAACCATGTCGGTGAGCACATCGAGTAATGTATCGAGATGGCGATGGCTGGCCTTGGCATAATAACAGGTCGTCTCTTCGCCCGTGAACGCATTGAGATAACCGCCAATCCCTTCCACCGTCTGGCTGATCTGGCGGGCGTTGCGCCGGCGAGTGCCCTTGAACAAGAGATGCTCGATAAAATGGGCGATGCCGCTCAACCGCGCCGGTTCGTATCGGCCGCCCACGCCAACCCAGACGCCGACCGTCACGCTTTCCATGTGCGGCATTTCGGCGGTCGTGACGCGCACGCCGCTGGGCAATTGTGTGATCCGGTGCATGATCGGCGAATCGTAGTGCCACTTGTTAAGCGGCCTCGAACGCAACACTAATAACCGCGTTACCATCGCACGTCAAACACGCCGTTCCTTGGGCATTGCCCTGTTTGGGAGGACCATTCCGCCCCGGCGGACTCGTGGCCACGCTTCCTGGGCGGACGCGACCCTTCGGCTTTGCTCAGGACAGGCTCTGCCCGTCCCTCCAGTCCGCAAATTCGGACGCTACCGTTCGTCGGACATTCTGCTCATTCGCCGGCAATGCCGGCCATTTCCTGGCCGCAAAAAGAGCGGGAGCGAAAGAACTCTTTCGCCCCCGCCTTGTTTTCTGTTCTTCTTACTGACTGCTATGCCTTATGATGCAGGACGTGATACGGCTCACGGATCACATCGACGGTTCCCCACACTGCTCCAGCTCCCAGTGCGATCCAGCCCAATAACAACGATACCAGCATGAATGCCTTGCCGATTTGATCCAACGCAATCACCAGACTCATGCCCACACCGAACGCCGCCGCCAGCAGGAAGAAGATGCCGGCCACGCCGACCAGGTCGAACGGTTTCCGACCGGTCTCGAAGCCTGCGATCTTCGCCAGCCAGGGCGCCGCCAGGCAGATTAACCCGAGCACGATCAACTCGTAATACATTCTCTTTCACCTCCCCTCTCCCCACCGGTTCCAACAACGAACCATTGAAGAAAGGAATGGACGTTCTGCGGCTACAGAAAACATAAGACCGACTCGGACAAGACGCAAACGCGGGCCGCCGCAACGACTAGGAATATTTGCTAGACACCCGTGCCACGGTGGCCCAGTGGCACAACACACTTGATTGGGAAGGTTGTTTTGTACGCCGCAGGTTTATCTGCCTGTGGCAGCGCCGTAGGCGACCAGGGCTTTAGCCTGCGCGGGTCGAACGCACCCGTAAGCCGAGTTCGACGGAGCCGAATCCAATGAGACGCTAAGGCTAACGGGCAGCAAACGCCGCCGTCGTATGCGGCAAGGTGCGACTACTCTTCGGATGAAGTGTGTCGCAACACCAGTGCTCCGTCAACCTACATCGCAAGGGTTGTTGGTAGGGTCGGACCGCCGGGCCGACCGTTGCGGCGCGCCCGGCGGTCGCGCCCTACCCTTCCAATCAACTTTGACAGAGCGCTAGCGCATTCCTATCCCTTGTAATGGTGGAACATGCTGGCCAACAGAATCAGTTCGGGATGCGCCACTGATAACTTCGGCAGAACAAGCTGGATGCGCGACCGGTAAGCCATGAGTTTCTCTCGCAGGGGACGCAAATCGTCCACCTTGTCCCAATGAAGTTTGTTCAGGTCGAGAACCAGCCGATTCTTGCTTCGCGCCAGCGAATCGTGGATGCGCTGCGCCAATCCTTCCGTATGCGCCTTCGAGAGCGCGCCTTCCAATCGCAACCAGACCTCCTGCCTTGCGTGTTGAAGTTCGACGCGAATGGAGAGTTCGGGAATCGAGATTTTATGAGGGATTTCTTCCCAGAGACGGAAGTCGCTCCAGCGTTTGACAGGCATGCGATACATCGTCCTTATCAGTCGGGGATGCTGGAAGAGATCCAGTTTCAGGGTCGTCCAGGTCCAAAGCGCCGCGCCTACAGCCAGCACCGACTTCGACTGATCCGCCAACGTGGGGCGTCCGAATTCGGCGCAAATCCGTTGCTCCAAATCGCCAATCCAACGTCGCGTTGCCGAGTTGGGGCCCAGCAGCCGGCCCGCGAGGAATACCGGGTAAGCGCACCGCAAATCATTGGCGTACACCTCGGCCTTCCGTCGCAGCAATGGATTCGGTGAGTTCTTCAGTTTTTGGTAACCAAGGAACCGGCCTTCGAGCACGCGGAAGATGCTCGGGCCAAGCCGCTGGAAATCCTGCTCGAAACACCAGCGCTGCAAGCCCTCGATCTCTGCGGCGGAAAGCGTCGGATGTTTCATGGCCGCGGCGAATCCGTCGGCGATCCGATACATCGATTCGCGGTCACGCACATACTTCTCGTGCAACAGCCCTTCCTTCATGACCCGTTCGCCAAAGGGCGTGCCGGGCACGGGACCGTAAATGAGGAATTGCGCCAGCGACGGCTTGAGCTTCATCAAGCCATCCAATTCCTCTGCCACGATTTCGGGGGTCTGGTAATCGAACCCAAGGATCATCGACGCCAACACCGTGATGCCGTGTTCGCGAAACTCGGTGAGGATGTCCCCAATCGGACGGCCCTGTTGTTTGGCGTAGCCCGAACGGGTTCCTTCGTAGCCAATCCAGAAACCGTCGATCCCCATTTCGAGGATTTCTTCGACGGTGTACTGGCTGATGGCCTTGACACTGGCAAACGCGAAGATCGACAGCGTCTTGCCGCTCTTCATCACGCAATCGCGGAATTGCATCGCCCGTTTCTTGTTCAGCAGAAAATCCTCGTCGATGATTAGGAAGACCAGACTCGGGTCCATGTCGAGGTACCGCTCGACGACAGCAAAGATGTCCTTGCCGTCGGGCAGCAGTTTGATGTGCTTGCGCTTGTAGAAGTGCGACGTGCAGCAAAAATCGCAACCGTTGGGACAACCGAGTCCGGCAAAAACCTTGCCCGTTCCCGACACGCGCCAACCGAATACCTTAAGATCGCTCACAATCAACGGATGTTTGTACGGCATGGGAATTTCGGGTTCGCCGAGCAAGCGGCGCATGAATCCGACCCCTTCCTCGCGGCAGATGAAGTCGGCATAGGGGGTGAGTTCTTCGTCGGTCAGAATCGTGCCGTAGCCGCCGAGGACGATCTTGGTCTGGGGCGCGTAACGGCGAATCAAGGCGACCATGTTTTTGACCTTGTGAAAAATCGCCATCAAGAAGGAAATGCCCACGTAGTCGTAGCCCTTCTTGAGTTCGTGGATCAACTCACGCTTGGATGGGTATTGCAAAACCACCGTTGGCGCGTCGAGGTTCTCCGCAATGTACTCGAGGGAAAATTGGATGTTCACCGTGCGCGGGCTGAAAATGCCCTGGGCGCGCGTCACCTGCCGATAAAGCAATTCGTAACCAACGGAGGGCGCATCGCCACACTGCGGCCCCATCGGGCGGCACACGGTCGTTAAAAGTACTTTCTTGGTCATAATTCTACACACTTCTTCCGAGTTTTAGGTCAAGATGTCGTCGCTCCGTTGCGACTCAAACCAGGTGGGTCGGAGTGTTACTACCTTGGCTAAAACCAGTAGACGCTCAAATCACCGCAAAGTCAAAGGCCAATTTCGGGCTGCATGCAGATTCCGCCACGAATTCACGAATCGACACAAATGGGAGTCGTCCTGATTTGGAGGCATCCCGCCCCGGCGGGATCGTGGCCGCGTTTTCCGAACGGACGCGACCCTTCGGCTTTGCTCAGGACAGGCTCTGGGCGTTCCTCCAGTCGCCAAATTAGAATATTACCAACAAATGCGAACTGTTAGCCGAGAAGCACGATCTACGTTTTGCCCAAAAAGAACAACGGCAGTGTTTGGTTTCGTTTGATGCGGCGAACCGCATCGAACGGCCTGAGCTCTGCCGTTGCAACCTCAGTTTACTTTATCCGCCGGTGAAAGCTATTCGGCAAAATGCCGAATCCGCTACCCCAAAGAATGGTAGGGTCGCCGCCCGCCCGCCAAAACCGATACCCGTGTAGTCGCACCCTTCACGGGTGCGTCTCTAGACGACTCGGGCCGCTGCGCCGTGATAGCGCCCGGCTTCGCCCAGTTTCGTCGTGGACAGGATGATTGCCGACCAGGGCCTCGGATGTTAACGCAGAACACGTTCAGATGCCTGCGCATTTCCCCACGCCCGGATCAGCGCTACGGTTTTCATGGAAAGGAACAAGGTGACCCATGAAGGCCAGGATGCCGTCAGAAGACCTGATCCGGAAGCGCGCATTCGAGCTCTACAAGGAACGGGGACAGGAACCCGGTCACTGTGAGGAGGATTGGGAGCAGGCCCGATTTGAGATCATGCACCTGCCCCTGCATGTCGTCCGCTTACGTCCCTTGGGGCCGCAGTTGCCTCTTTCGCCCCGGTCGCGACGCCGTGCGGACTCGGGCAACTTCCAAGACGTATGTTGCCTTATTGCCCGGATCCGTTGTCCACTCCGCCGCATTGAAAACAATTGATGTCCATAGACACACACACCGACCAAGACTTTACCGGAATAGTACCGACGAGAGTTGCCATCGGTGCGGAATGGTTCCCATCTTGACCAGGGACGTGCCGGGTTATCACATCAGCATCCATCCCGACACGCATTGGAAAGGCATGACGATTCAGTTGTATCTGCCACGGGACGGTTCGATCAAGCACGTGGGGACGATTTTCCATAGGCGCGTGGCAGACAATTCGTACGAGAAAGCCCGGCAAATGTCTTTCTTGCCGAATACGGGATATGCGTTTGCTGTGGACGGGGATGCCTATCACTCGGTGGACACGGTCGGCCCGGAAGTGGAGACCCGTGATTCCATTCTGTCGACCTATTTCGTGGATCAAACTCCGCTGCAGATCGTGCGCAACCGGGTGAAGCGCATCGGCAATTTCATTCGCAACGAGTTTCGGGGACGCGAGTAGGCAGACGCGGCGGCGATGTCCAAATTTACTGGCTCGAGGGACGCGCGGAGCTTGTGCTGAGTGCCGTCGAAGTATCGCGTCCGTTCGGGAAATGCGGCCACGATCCCGCCGGGGTGGGTGGCCCTCCAAAACAGGATACGACCCATCGGCTGATGGCTTGCCAGCGCCCTTCGAAATCACGTAGAGTACAGATGCAAACACAAAAAAAGCGCACGTGTGTGCGCTTGGCAATTTCCCGGGCCCGTAGCTCAGCTGGTTAGAGCAGGGGACTCATAATCCCTTGGTCCCAGGTTCGAATCCTGGCGGGCCCACCAATCTTCCCCCCTTCTCACGCCGCAACGCATTCGGCGGTTACATTCATCGACTGGAGTTTGTTGGCGATTTCTTCGCGGTAGATCGGATTCATCGTGATGACGGCATCCGGGCGGTAGTCCTTCAAGAATTCGGGTGGGACGACTTCCTGCCCGGTTACGGGCACGAACCGGCCGTGCTTGTGCCGGTTGAGATCAACCACGTACGAAATCGCGGCGTCACTCCGCATCAGGTTGAGGAACATGATCCCTTTCGATCCCCCACCCCAGACGACGACTTTCTTTCCCAAACGTTTCATCTCCGCCAGTTGACGACTCCAACTGGCCACCTTCTCGTGATATTTCTCGGCAAAGACTTCCACGTAAGAATTAATCTCTTGAATCTCCCCTGCCCCACCGTTCTCGTCCGCAGTCGCGGTGTCCGTGACTGGCAACGCCTCGATCGTGAGATATTGCCCTGCAAAAGCATCTTCCAAGGAGGCGACGCGGAATCCAGCCGACGTGAATGCGCGCGCCAACGAGTGGGCGGAGAAATACGAGTAATGTTCGTAAATAAGGTCCCAGATGCCGAGGTCTTTCAACGTGTACATCACATTGGGAACTTCAAAGAATACCACCATGTCCTTCTTGCCGTCGATCCCTTTGCGGATCTCCTGCAAAAAAGCGACGGGGTGCTGCAAATGTTCCAGGACCTGCCGACAGCAAATGAAGTCGGCCGTGTTTTGCGGATGTCTCGCCGGATAGAAGTCGCGAATAAACCGGACACGCGATTTCAGCGCGGGATCGATTTCGCGCTCCTCGTAACTGTGATCGTAACCAATGCCGCGATTGTGCCCCATCGCGCACAACAGGAGGAGGAAGTCGCCTTTGCCGCAGCCGATGTCGACGACGTGCTTGTCGCGCAAGTCGTAGCGTTCGACCAATCGTTTGGCCAGCCCCTGCGCATACGACCTGAACTTTTCCGAGTAATGCAGCGAGTTCTCGTACTGTTGATCGTAGCCACCCATCAACTCGGGTCGAAACGCGGCATTAAAGAAATGCCCGCATTCGCGACACCAGCAGAGACGCATTTCGCCGGTCGGCGCCGCGAGAGCGTCGGCGTGCGTCGGCCACAAGACGTTGCAGTACACCGGCACCGGCGGCGTCTCGATGAGCACCGCAGTGTCCGTCAATCGACAGACCGGACAATCCGTGGAGTTGTGAACGGTGGTCATTTTACTTTCGCTGGCAAACTGTAGCCGCGGCGCTCAGTCGCCGCGAATTCACGCCGACAGAGCGGCGTGGGTACAACGTCCGTTCCCGCCCCTGCACGCCGGCTGAGCGGCGTGGCTACAACGTCTCGGAACGGAGCGCGTCCCTCCACAATTCGTACAAAAGGCCAAGAGATGGGTTCCAGAACCTGCAACATCCACTGCCGCACCACGCGTTTCAGATCCTTGAACAGGTTCTTGCGAGTCCACCGCATCCAATTCAGCAGATAGAAGTGGCACCACAACCGCGACCTGAAACTGAGTGGTGTCTCCCACACGCCTTGCAGATAGCCAAACCACATGCGCCAGTATGGCAGCGAGATGCGGCCAACCTTCTTCGTGTCGAACCATCCATCGTAGGTATGGTACTGCGGCTTGGCCACGCGAGCAGAACGGGCCGGATGATCGCGATTGAGAAACAGAGCTTCCGGAATCTCGTGGTATCGTCCCAGCAAAGCCAGCCGCGCCATCAGCACACCGTCGCCATGCGTGTACGCCTCATGGCCGCGCGTTTGCCGCAGGGCACTCAGCCGCATCAACCCGAGAATGGAATAACAACCGCGCTCGTAGAGCATCCGATTGAATCGCTCTTCGGGCCGGCAGGCGGACGCGCTGGGCGGCGGGCCGGCGGTGGGTTTGACAACGTGATGCTGAAAGACCCGTGTCGGGGCGCCAAATTCGTCAATCATCTGAACCCGTGTATGGCAGAGGACAATCGAGGGATCGCGGTCCAGCACTGCGACACAACGTTCGAGGCATTCGGGCAGCCAGAGGTCATCGTAACAAGCCCACTGGAAGTATTCACCCGTCGCCAATTTCGCGGTGCGGTTGAAATTGGGGGCGGCTCCGAGATTGATCGCGTTGCGATAATAACGGATCCGTCGATCCCGTGCGGCATACTGCCGGCAGATGTGTTCCGTTCGGTCCGACGAGGCGTTGTCCGAGATGATCAGCTCGAAGTCTCGGAAGGTTTGAGAGAGGAGGGATTCGAGCGCTGCGGCCACATAGCGCTCACCGTTGTATACCGGCAGTCCAATGCTCACGCGCAATCGAACAGCCTTCATCAGGCACGCTCCGTGTTGTGGGAGAACAAACTCCCTGTGTCATCCACGTTTCGCTACAGCCGCGCCATGGCGGCGAGTTGTTTTGCGCCTCCATTCACTGCACAGGAATCAATCGGGGTCGCAACCCCATATCTCGCAGATCGCGGGAAATTTCCTCGACGTACACGGGATTCATGACGATCACCACGTGGGGCCGGTAATCTTTCAGGAACTGCGGTGAGACGACTTCGTGGCCGGTGCCCGCCATAAACGTGCCGTGCTTGTGCGGATTGACATCGACAGCGTAGGCGATCTCATCGGTGACGCCGAGTGTGGTCAGGAGCGTGACGCCTTTGGAGCCGCCGCCCCAGACAACGACGCGCCGGCCTTGTTGTTTCATCTGCGCAAGGTCATTTTTCCACGCGTCGATCTTCGCCGAAGAATGCGCTGCGAAGTCGGCGATTTCCGTCCAGAGCGCCCGCACGTCTTCGTCGTCTTCTTCGTTGGACGGCTCGACGGCTTTGCCGGGTCGAGCTTCGATCATGAGATATTGATTCTGGTAAGCCGTCCACGTTTCCAGCACGTCGAATCCGGTGCGTCGGAACAACCGCGCCAGCGAGCCGGGTGCGAAATACGAGCAGTGTTCGTAATAAATGTCCCAAAAGGCGCGTTCGCGGAGAATGCGCGGCAGGTCGGGCACCTGAAAGAAAATCACCGTGTCCGGGCGGTCACCGATCGAGCGTCTCACCGTGCGCATAAACTCCGCGGTCGGATGAATGTGTTCGAGGGTCATTTTGCAGCAGACAAAATCGCCGTGGTACTTCGTGTGTTTCTCGGAATAGAAATCCTGGACGAATTTCATCCGGTCCCGCGCCGGGCTGTGGTTGCGTTCGACGACGTACGCGGGATCGAACCCCACGCCGCGGTTGTTTCCCATTTCGCAGAGCAAACTGAGGAATTCGCCCTTGCCGCAGCCGATTTCAATGATGCGTTTTTTGTGGAGGTCGTAGCGGTTGATCAGGTCGCCCGCCAATTCTTCATGGAACTGCCGGAACTTCGCCGAGAACCCCTGCGTCTCTTCGTACTTTTGTGAGTATTGATGGAGCGAAGGATCGAACGTGACGTTCGAGACAAACCCGCACGCGCCGCAGAAGCCCAGAACAATGTCCCCTTTGGGATAGCTGATCGCTTCCTCGCGGGTATTGAAAATCAGGACGCTGTGCGCGGAGACCCCGCGCGACTCGTAAAACATCCGCATTCCGCGGTGACCGCAACTTGGGCAAATGCGTTTGGTCATAAATGGGCCACGACGGAGCGTGGCCCTCCCCTCAATTCTTCCATCGCAGCGAAGCGTCCAGGCGACCTTCTCGCAGAAGCTTCTGGATTTGTGCGAGTCGCTTGTAACGTTCGCCTTCGAATTCTTTAACCGTCAAGCCCACCTGCTGGTAGGCGGCGTGAAGCTCGCGGGCGCCCGAGCGGGCGCTCCACTGCGGCTTGAATTCCGGCAGCATCCGCAGGATTTTGCTGCAATCGACCCGGTAACACCGTTTGTCCGGCCCGGCTCCATCCGCGAAATCGATCCGGCAATCCGGAATGGTTTCCTTCACAATGTCGGCCAACTCGCGGACACGATAATTATCCTCGTTGCGACCGACGTTGTAGGCCTGGTTATGCACCAGTTCGCGCGGCGCGGCGAGCACGGCGATGAACGCGCGGCTGATGTCGGCAATGTGAACGATGGGACGCCACGGCGTGCCATCACTCTTCATGTAGATCCGTCCGGTCGTCAGCGCCCACGCGGCCAGATTGTTAAGCACCAGATCGAACCGCAACCGGGGCGAAACACCGAAGGCCGTGGCATTACGCAGGAACGTGGGAGTAAAGTCGTCGTCCGCCAATTTCGAGACGTCCTGTTCGACCATGACCTTTGATTTTCCGTACGGTGTGACGGGATTGAAGGGCGATTCCTCGGTAAGCATGTCCTCGCCGCCCGCGCCGTAGTTGCTGCACGAAGAGGAGAAGATGAAACGGGAAACGCCGACCTCCTTCGCGAGTTGGGCCAGACGGACAGAAGCGCGGTAGTTGATGTCGTACGTCAGTTCGGGATTCAAATCCCCGAGCGGATCGTTACACAGCCCGGCGAGATGAATGATGGCGTCGAATCCACGAAGATCGTCGGACGTGGCATCGCGGATATCCTTGCGCATGTCACGGATTTTCCGAATTCCGTTTTTGCCGAACGTGCAGGCCTCGAACAGATCGGAATCCATCCCGACCACTTCGTGCCCGGCATCCAGCAACATCGGCACCATGACGGTCCCGATGTAGCCTTTGTGACCTGTAACGAGTACACGCATATTCAATCCTTCCACGTTTTCCAAGGGGCTTTGCCGCTGAGCCAGAGCTCTTCGAGCAACACCTTGTCGCGGAGCGTGTCCATGCACTGCCAGAACGAGGTGTGGGCGTAAGCCATGAGTTGACCGTCGCGCGCCAGGGCTTCCATCGGAGCACGTTCCCAAGCTGTCATGTCGCCTTCGATATAATCGAAGATCCCGGGTTCCAAGACAAAGAACGCGCCATTGATCCAGCCCTCGGCGGTCTGGAGTTTCTCGGAGAATTCCTTCACGCGCCCGGACCCGTTGAATTTCAAATGACCGAAACGCGCAGGAGGCCGAACCGCGGTCATGGTCGCCAATTTGCCGTGCGAGCGATGGAATTCCAGCAGGTTGGCCAGATTGATATCAGAAACGCCGTCGCCCCACGTGAGCATGAACGCCTGATTGCCGAGGTAAGGCTGCAACCGCTTGATGCGACCACCGGTCAGCGTCGGTTGTCCGGTATCGATCAATTCGACGTGCCAATCGCGTTGCGAATTGCCGTTGGTTTTGACGGTACGGGTTTTCAGGTCCACGGCGAGGTCGCTATTCAAATGGCAATAATCAACAATGTACTTCTTGATGATCTCGCCCTTGTAACCCAGCGCGATGACGAATTCATTGAAGCCGTACGCGGCGTAATGTTCCATGATATGCCAGAGAATCGGTCGGCCTCCGATTTCCACCATGGGTTTTGGTTTAATTTGGGTTTCTTCAACCAGTCGGGTCCCAACTCCTCCCGCGAGAATGGCTACTTTCATAACTCACCTGTCCTTTCTTCTCGGATTTGTTTCGATTTACCGAAAGGTTTAGCGTCGCACCAACTCTGGCGCAGGGCGGCTTTGGGGGATGACCGGTTGTGGGCCGGGCACGATCCGGTACCGCGCGGCCCGCTTCAGGTCTTTCCACAGTTTTTTCCGATTCCACCGCATCCAATTGAGCAGATGGAAATAGCACCCCAGGCGCGAGCGGAGGCTCAGCGGCGTTTCCCACACCGCTTGGAGATACCCCAGCCACATGCGCCAATAAGGAAGCGAGATCTGTCCCCGCTTTTTCGAATCGAACCAAGCTGCATAAGTGTGGTACTGGGGCTGCGCGACCCGAGCGGAGCGGTTGGAATGATCGCGGTTGAGAAATAGATACTCGGGTATCTCATGAAAACGCCCCAGCAGGGCCAGCCGCGCCAGCAGCACGCCGTCGCCATGCGCATACGATTCGATGCAGCGGGTTTGGCGGAGCGCCTGCAATCGAATCAGACCAAACACCGGATAGCAGCCGACTTCGTAGATCATGCGATTGAATCGTTCTTCCGAAGCACGAGCGTCGGCCTGCGGCGCAGGACCGGCGGTGGGTTTGACCGGATGATGCTTGAAATCTTTGATCGCGGCGCCCTTGTCATCAATGATGCGGGTAAGCGTGTGACACAAAACTACCGAAGGATCACGATCCAGCACGGCCACGCAACATTCGAGGCATGTGGGCAACCAGACATCATCGTGACAGGCCCACTGAAAATAATCGCCGGCAGCCAATCCGACTGTCCGATTGAAATTCGGCGCGGCACCAAGGTTTTCCGCATTGCGATAATAACGAATCCGACGATCCTGAACCGCGTACCGACCGCAAATTTCCGCGGTGCGATCAGTCGAGGCGTTGTCCGAAATGATAATCTCGAAATCCTGGAAGGTTTGCGTCAACAACGACTGCAAGGCTACTTCCAAATAGCGCTCGCCGTTGTAGACCGGCAGTCCAATGCTCACACGAGGTCGGGAGGCCTTCATTGCGGCGGTTTTGTGATGACTGAAAGCGGACGGAAGTTCCTAGGGCACCAATCGAACACGGTAGTAACGGCATGGCCCGAGGAGGGCGGCGTTTTGGTCAACGTAATTGGTCTCCGTGTCGCCAATCCCGCTGATGACAAGGGGGGTACTGAGGTCAGTAAAACTGTTCGAGTAATCTGGGTCAGAACTGTCCATGACCTGTACCACGTTGGTGCAACCACCAGCCGTCATCCAGGTGACTCGTACGTCGTTGCCCTCGGGCGCAACGGAAGTGATGCGGAAAATTGAAGCGCTATTCGTCGGATTGGTACCCACGAGGAACTCTGACCAGTTATCCTGACCGTCGCCGTCCGGGTCGTCTGCGGATTCTGCGCCGGGGCAGTTCGTGCAACCAAAGTATTGCATCTGCCACGATTCGAAGGCGGTTAACGGCGGTGGCGGAGTGGTGTAGGCGCTGGCATAGAGCTGCTGGACGTCGTCAGCCGTCAGGGAGCGACTGAAAATCGCGATCTCGTCGAGTTTGCCCTTGAACAAACGGGAGCCTGACGATGGGTCATAGCCGATCAACAGCGATGAATCGAAAGCCTGCTTGGGCAGATTGATCGTTTGGGTGGAGGCGTTCAACGTGCCGTTGGTCCCAAGATAAATTACGGAATTGGTTGGCGAAACCACCAACGCAACGAAGGACCATTGGTTTGTCGGGACTGACAGACCGGTGCTGTAGCCGAATGTGGATCCGTCATTGTTCCAAGTGTAGCGCAGCTCGTTGAGAATGGTCCCCGGGCCGAAATGCAAGCCCGCCACCGTGCTCGCGCCTCGGCAAAATGCAATCCCAGACCAAGCCGCCTGAGATCCGTCGGGATTGACCCAGGCGGTGATAGTGACCGTATTCGTATTGAGGTTGAGATTCGGCATGGTGAGGTAGGAATTAGACGTGTAATTGAATTGCATCGCGGCGTTATTGGTTTCGAACCCCGGAAAGGCGGGATATTGAGGGCCATCCACCCCTGCCGTGACGCTCGAACGGATGGTGCCGTTGTGGGATCCAATGGAATCGACGGCAATCGTCGCACCGTTGGTTTCATTCAATCGCCAATAGGCAATCGGGTTGTTGGTGACGACCGTGCTAGCATAATCGCTTGAAAGCGGCGGTGGCGGCGGAGACGACGGCGGAATTGACAATGCAACGGTGGCGAAAAATTCGCCGCGCACTTCAGCGGTGTAGTTGGTTCCGGGCCCATCCACATGGCGAAGAGTGCCCGTGGATGACCCCTGCTCTCCCGGAAGCAACCACCAGTCGCCCACCATGTACACGCGATTGGATGCATCGGCTGCCATCCCCGGAATGCGCCAGACCAATCGGCCAGACTGGTCCGCAATCAGGCCGTGGTCGATAATCGTCGGCGATTCATTCGTGGCAATTGACAAGCTGAACAGATGAAAATCCTGGTAGCCTTGTTCGCCTTCCTGACGATTCGTTCGTTGGATATAGAAGACCCGGTCTTGTCCCAACGCCATACCCAATCCATAGGGGCCTATGTTTTGAATTACACTGAAACCCGACGCGGAATTCGTACGAAACTGACTCGCGTCAAACATGTAAAGCTCGTTGCCCTCCTGGAGCCGGAAAACGCAGCGGTTGCCATCCAACAACGGCTGCGCCCACGCCCAGAACCGGTCGCCCTGCACATCATCGGAAGGCAGTACATTGGCCCAGCGATCAATCTGTCCTGTAGCGGAGCTGACTCGCAGCAAAGAGCCATTATCACCCTGCGGGCTGATCCAGCAATCGCCAAGGCTGTCCACAAAGAACCAAAAGGCTGCGATCCCGGGCACCTGACCAAGGAGTTCTTTTGTTCCGGTGGGAATATCGATCCGATACACGTAGCTGGTGGGCGACGCTAACCAGTCTTGTGTGGCGTACACGAGCAGCTTGTCGCGCACCGGGTCGAGCCCGATGCCGGCGTAGATGGTGTAATTGGAGCGGATCACGCCGAAGTCACGGAACTGGCCCGAGGCCAATTCGTAGCCGAGGACGTGCGCCCCTGGGTAAGCGGCTTCGCCTTCGGGCCACTCGTTACCCAGGTGCGTGGCGAAATATAGCCACCCGTCATGCTCGACGATGTCGCTGTGAATCTTACCTTGAGGCGTGGTTACAGTTGGATCTTCGCCGCACACCAGCGTAATGTCGTTGGTTAACATCGTGAGCACACCGGTGTCCGGGTCATACCGAAAAAAAGCGGCGCCATGCTTGTTGTCGTGGGTCGAACTGGCAAAATAGCAGTTGCCGTCGGAGGCGAATCTGGTCCCCTGCCACTGGCCATCCAGAACCTGCACGTACGGATTGAGAGGAAAGGATGTCACGTTGAGAGTGTTGGTGGCACCGGAGAGCATGAACACATTGAATGTTCTTCCAGTGGTCGGCACCGCCGGCGGATTGGTCCAACCGTTGGGCGCAACGGTGGTCAAATTGGTCATCGGCAGGCTGAGCGCAACACCGGAATAGGTTCCCGTGAGAATCGGACCGGCGAAATAATTCTGGGCGTTGCGGACTTCATAAACATCGCCGCTATTGAGAACGCTGCTGACGTCCACATCGACGCTGTTGGAATTGCCCCAATTGTAAACGACGATGTTGGCGTGCTTCGATTCGTAGGCATTGGGAATCAGCGCGATCTTGTTCGGCGGGGTGCTGTTCGAGAAATAGCTGCTTTGCGAATCCAAACCCGTGGCCGACTTCCAGTTGCCGAAGGAATAACTGGTCCCGTTGTTGTTGAAATTCGCCCCCCCGTTGCCGTAGTACGAATTGCCATTCACATTGTACCCGGGGACGGTTTGCAGCGCCAACAGGTTACCATTCGTGCTGATCAAGGTATTGTTCGTGAACACCAGCGCGTCGTAATGCGTGGAGCTGATCTGAAAATTCCCGGCACCCGAGCCTCCGGCGATATAATTCCCCCCGAAGACGATATTGCTGTTGGAATTGCCGCCGTAATCGGCGCGCACCGTTACGCCGTTCATCGAAAGGTCTTGAAAGATGTAGTTGCCGAGCAAAGAAAGGTTCTCGATGCGAGCGCTACCTCCAAATACCATCTGTTCGCCTGTATCGTTCTGCGGATAGTTTGCGATCCGCGCGTTGCCAAAGATGGTATTGGCTTCAATCGAAAGATTTCTGACCTGACTGTTGACCGTATATCCCTGAATCCCGTTGGCGAACTGATCGAAGATGATGTTATCGGAAAGCCGCATCACACCATTGGAATTCTGGCAATAAGCGCCGTGGCCGTGACCGCCGCCATTGAGTTCCTTCCAACCATTGTTATAGACCAGGCATCCCGAAACTTCGCAATTGACCCCCTCCTGCCACAGTCCCAATCCGCCTCGGGTGTCGTGGATGATCAGGTTGATCAATTTGATGTTGCCACCCCGGACCTGCACCCCGGAAGGCAGAGGCAAATCGGCGGGTGACGGGTCCGAGCCGGCGACATTGACGACCCGCGTGGTGCTCAGGCTCGCCACTTCCAAATCCCAAAACCATGTGTTGCTCCCGTAAATATAAAGAATGGTTTGATCGTCGGTACCCGTATACTGAGGATACTCTCGAAGGATCACGTGTTCGCCGGGATAGGGCCGAACATTAATCGGCGCGTTGGTGGTTCCGTGCAGATAGCTCTCAAATGCCGGATAATTCGACTGCGAAGGAATGTATGTGCCCCCACGCAGCCAGACCGTATCGCCCGGATTCACCGGAGCATTGGAGTAGAGAGCGGATTCCAAACTCCACGGATTTCCGAGGCTGCCGTTGCCGTTCGTGCCTGCCGTCGGCGAGACGATGAAGTCGGCAGCCTGCGTCGATACCGACACACTGAGGAACAGGAAAAGAATATGACGCAACTGCATGACGAGGAAATTACGGGAGCGTGACCAAGACACGATAGAATTTGTTGGATTGCGTCGCATTCAAATCGGTGACCGTACCTTGACCGCCATTGGTCACCGGGCCCGTGTAACCACTGAGTGACGCCCATCCATTCGTAGTTAAGCTGCTGTTGAACTCCACCGCATAGGTGCGTCCGGTAACGATTGGATTGTACAGCAAGTTCTTCTGATTGGGCTGCCCCGTAACGCTGGCGATTTGGAGGATGAACACGGAGGTGGGGTTCGTCGGATCCAACCCCGCCACGTATTTGAACAGGTTATTCTGGCCCGTGCCATCGTAGTCGGTTCCGGGGTCGGCTTCCACGCAGTTGGTACAGCCGAAATATTGAAATTGCCATTGGGCGAATGGATCTGAGATCACGCTATTGGTCACAATCAACTTCACCTGTCCGGCCGTGTTCGTGTCGATCGAGCAATCGTAACTCCCCGGGGGTCTCGTGCCGATGGTCACGCCGTTGTATGTCAGTGTGCCGCTGTAGGTGAGCAGCGTGTACGTCCCGTTGGTGAAACCGCCGGCATCGGCGACATTCAAGGTGCCGCCCAACGTCAGATTTCCAAACACAACGGTCTGGTCGCTACTATTCCCCAACTCATACTGAAGCGTTGCGGAGTTCTCCACGGTCAGATTATTCGAGCACGTCAAGGTTCCGATCGTCGTGCCGGGGGAAAGGATCGCGCCGTTGGCGACGATCAGATTACCCTTGACGCTGCCCGACCCCCTCAGGGTCTGACCACTTGCCAATGTCAGAACTCCTCCGCAACGGGCGCTCCCATCGAGCGTTGCGCTGCTGACGACGATGACGTTCGGGCTGTTGGCCACCGTCCCCGAGCCAACCAACGCCAACGTGCCATTGCTGATCGTCGTCGCACCTGTGTAAGTATTGAATCCGCTCAGCGTTAAAGTGCCGGCTCCGATCTTGGTCAGCGCGCCGCTTCCCTTGAGACTGCCGTCGTACCGAGTGCTGATCCCGTTATCGCCCACCGTGAGCGTTACGGCTCCGTTCGCATTGCTCAGCGCGATATCTCCGTTTCCGGATAATCCGCCGAGGAGGAACTGATTGGTGGAACTGAAGGATAATCCGCCATTCACCAGATTACTAACAGTGCTGTTTTGAACCGCCAGCGCGTGGCCCAACATCAACACACCATTGCTGATCGTGGAGGTGCCAGTGAAATCGGAAGCCGTAGTGATCAGCATGGTACCGAGCCCGGTCTTAATCAGCCCACGTGTTCCGCCAGCATCTTTGTCCCGCAATTTCGTTGTGACGAACAAATCCGGGGAACTGTCGCCCGTGACGTCGGCGACATCAAAGGTCACGGCGACGCCGCCGGCAACCAACGCGCCCAAGTTGATCCCGGTATTCGCATCCAATGTGGAGGGCGCCGTGCCACCCACCACGACGTTGCCGTCCAGGGCGAAGTTACCGGCCGTCCCGTCGTAGGCATACGAGCCCGGGCCGGTCGTGATGGTTCCACCGTTCAGGGTAATTGGACCGAAATGTTGATGACCGCCGCCAACGATCTTCACGATGCCGCCATTGATCGTCCAAGATTCATCGTTCTGCACATTATTAACATTGGTCACGTACAACGAGCCCCCGGCGTTCACGGTGACAGAACTGTTGAAGGCCAACGCGCGATTCTGGTCGGGCGTAGCAAGTAAGAGGATGCCCTTATTGACGATGGTGCCGCCCGTGTAGGACTGCGGAGTGTTGATGGACAAAACGTTCGTGCCGGCTTGCACCAACACGCCGCTGCCGGTAATGGCGTTCGTGATCGCCACGGCGTCGCTGCGGTTAAAGACAAGTGTGCCGTTATCGGTGATGCTACCCGGACCGAGCGCCCCTCGATTGCCGCCGATGCCGAGTTGCAGTGTGCCGGCGCTGATGGTCGTGCCGCCCGTATACGTGTTGTTGTTCGTCAGCATCAACGTGCCGGGCCCCAGTTTGCTTAGCGACCCACTACCGGCGCCGATCGCCGCACCGATCGTGAGGGCATTGGTGCCAAGCGTGGCGCTGGTGTTGATGACCAAGGTTGCATTGCTCGCTCCGAATTGCCCGCCGCCATTGATGCTGAGCGCCGTTCCGCCGGGAAAGAGCAGGCCGAAAGTCACTTGCAACACAGAACCGTTCGAAATGATCAGCGACGGCGCATCGCGAAAGTTGAGGAGATTGGCCGTCTCCGAGTTCGTCACGATCCCCACAGTGTTCAGGTAATTCTTGGCGGGGTCGGCACCATAAGCAGGCAGCGTGGCGTCGTAGTTGGTGAAAGCGACTACATTGTTGCTCGAATTCAGAAAAGCCGGGTCGCCACTTCCCATGACGGCCCAAGGACCGAAAAACGTGTTTGTGGTTCCGGGGAGGCGGACCCCGGCGCCGCCCGCGGTGAGGAAATTCACCGAGACGTCACTGCCAACGCTCAGGTTGCCGCTGGTGAAGTCGAGTACGGTGTTGCCCGATTGATTGATGATGGTCGAGGCCCCGGAGTTAGCGGTGAAAATCAAGCCGGAGATTCGCTGCGTAAATACACCTGAGGCATTTCCCAAAACTTTGAGGGTCGCCCCGTTGAGCAGCAAGGGAGCGTCGCTGGAGATTTTATTGTTGTTCTCCGTGCGGTAGTCGAGAGTGAGGGTGCCGCCGCTGACGCTTGTGGAACCTTCGAATGTATTACTGCCACTCAACGTCAATTCCGCCGCGCCGTACTTGGTCAGGGTGCTCATGGTTCCCGCCCCACTAATCGAACCCGCAAAAATGCCGTCGCTTGTTTGATTCACGCTCAGCGGATAGTTGCTGAGGTTGAGGCTGCTCCCCGCCGCGCCGCTCAGGGGTCCAATGGAATACGCCGTCGCTCCAAATTGAAGCAGCGAGTTGGGCAAACGTTGGGAACTCCCACTCGGAGGAGTAAAGTCCGCGTACATTCCGTACGTGTTGTTGCCCTGATAATAGGCGATGACCATATCGTGCGAGCCGGCGCTCAAATTAACTGTGCCGGATCTTGTGGTTAATCCCTGAAACGCGTTGTTGGAAACGATATTGTTGCCGTCGATCCATAACATGCTGCCATCATCGCTGGTGGTGCTGAATGTGTAGGTTCCCGTAGACGGCGCATTGAATTTCCCCGTCCAACGGACTTCAAAGTTGTAAGCGTTGGCGACCAGCGGAGCTGGGAATTTCGTCGGACCCGAACCGCTGAAGGCGAAGTCGAAATTGGTCCCCGCCACGGTGCTTAGCGACCATAAACTGGGAGTTGCACCTGCGAGATGATTGCTTAACGAATCAAGAGAAACAAAGTCGGGATCGGCATTACTAACGTTGAGGGGCGAAATAGAATAATACTCGCCCATCAAGCCGGCAGATGGTCCAAGGACAACGGAAGCGCCGCCGGCAAGGGTCAGCCCACCATTCAGCGGACTTGCGGAAAGATTCAACGCCCCTTGTTGAACGCTTGTAATTCCGTTGTAGGCCGGCGTATTCGCAATCGCCAATCCACCCGCTCCGTTCTTGGTAAAGCCCCCACTGCCGCTCATCGGAGCACACGCCGCTAAACGGTTTGTGGCTGAGGCTACGTCAAAGCCGCCACCGCCGGAGCGAAGGACGACGGCGCGCTCGAAGCTTGAATCATTGGTGCCGCTGACCTGAAGCATCCCGCCGTTATCCAAAGTGAGGACTCCATAGTAGCCGAGGTGAGTATCCAAGCCGATCGAGACCGTGCCTGCGTTAATCATCGTTCCTCCCGAAAAGGTGTTCGATCCTGTGAGAAGCAACGTGCCAGCTGCTGTTTTGACGATCTGTCCTGTGCCGCTGACGATTCCGGTATGTGTCAGCGAAAGAGGGTTGGCGAACGCCAAAGTGGCATCATCTTCGATGTCCCCCAGCAACACTCCGTTGCTCGAGGTGCCGTCCCCCAATTGTAGCGTTCCGCCCCGGACCTGTGTGGACCCCGTAAAAGAGTTTGAACCAACGATTGTCAGTACACCGTTCCCAGTCTTGAGGAGGAGACTGCTATCGAACAGAAAAGCGTTGTTGGTCGTCGGGTCGTTGGCGACGTCGCTGATGCCGCCCGCAATAATCGCTGCACCCTCACCGGAAACGTTCAACGCGTGAATGAAAATGTTAAGCGGTCCGCTAACCGTCAGTGTCTTTCCGGTTGCGATGCACCAAGTCTGAAGCCCGCCAGCCGACAGCGGGTTCGCGAAGCTGGCGGATTCATTGGCGGTGATGCCTCCGTTTCCGTTCGTCAACGATCCACCCGCGAATGCGTATCCCGCGGCATTGGTGGCAATGCTCACACTATATGCAGAAATTCCGTTGCTGACTGTGACGGTTCCGCCGCCGGTCGGCGCGAAAACGGCGGCGTAATTGCCATTGCTCCAAGAGTGGTGCGTAGCGCCGCCGTCCGTTGTCCAACGTGCGCTGTTGGTGCTCCATGCACCACTACCGGCCAGATCCCAAGTCTGCGTTGCGGTCGCGCCGGGGAGGAAGGCAGCCGCTTGACTTCCAAATCGCTGGCCCAACCCAACGACCGAAGTGGTATCGAAATGAAGGCCGTCGGAGTGCAGATTCATCGATGTCACGAAATAAGCATTCGAGGCGATTTGACTGGCGTTGTACTGGGCTTGGCGAATGAGCGCGAAACCCGGAGCGGGATTGTCGCGGTTGAGTTCGCCGATGACGAAGGGAAGATTCGGCAGATTCAGGTCGCGGCGCACCGCCGCGATGAAATTCGTGAGCTCAGTCTGGTAGTCATTGGTTGCGGTCGTATCCGCTTCCCCTTGATGCCAGAGCATGCCCCGCACGGTATAGGTGTGGCCGTTGCTCGTGAGTGCCTGAAGAGCCGCCGGGACGCCGTTCGTCAAATCTTGGTACATGACCCCGGCGGTGGCGCCAATCGGAAGGTCCGGATTCCACATCGCATACAGATCCGATCCCGTATGGCTCACCTTGATCAGGGCGATATTGCGGCCCGGTGCGGCTTTCGCCAGGATATAGCCGATACTCAACTCGGGCCCGAAGGTGTTTGTCAACACCCCGTTATCTTCGCTGAATCCAGGTTTTAAGGTCTGCCAACTCGGTATGTAGTTGGTCGCAAAATGGTTCTTGTAGTAGATCAGCACGTTGGTCTGGGGCTGGTTCCAGAACGAGAAGGCGCCCGTCAACTGGTTTGTGTCGCCCCGGCCATCCATGTTGGATTGCCCGGCCAAGATATAGACATCGTAGTTGGTGGCAGAAAGCGGCGCCGCTGCTCCCCAGCACAATCCCCAAAGGCACACGAATCCCAAGATAGTATGCCGGTGGATGACCTGCGATTTGACCACGTCTCTCCCTTTTTCCCCGCGTTCGAAAATCAGGCTTGTTGGAGATACCAATCTACAAACTTTTCAATGCCGGTCTCGATGCCAATCTTCGGCTGATAGCCAAGAAGGTGTTTGGCTTTGGAAATATCCGCATAGGTAACTGGAACATCGCCCGGTTGCAGGGGCAATTGCCGAACCTGTGCCTTCTTCCGCGTCGCTTTCTCTATCAACCGCACCAATTCACGAAGTTCCACGGCCCGCGATTCTCCCAGATTGATGATCTCATAGCCGAATGGGCGGTCGAGACACGCCAACACTCCCTGTAAGATATCGTCGATGTATGTGTAATCGCGTCGGGTGCTGCCATCGCCGAACACATCGATCGGTTTGGCCCCACAAATGGCGGCGGTGAACTTACGAATGGCGAGGTCCGGCCGCTGCCGCGGACCGTAGACGGTAAAGAAGCGCAGGCAAACCATGTCCATGCCGTACAGATGATGATACACATGGCAAAGGGCTTCGCCGGCCAACTTCGTGGCTGCATAGGGCGAAATCGGTTTGAAAATCGGGTCGTCCTCGCCAAAAGGTACTTTTTGATTGACGCCATACACGCTCGATGACGAAGCGAATACGAATTTTTTGACGGAGAATTCACGCGCCAATTCGAGCAGGTTTTGTGTGCCTACGATATTGACGCGAGTATAGAGCTGTGGGTGTTCCAGCGACGGGCGAACGCCGGCCCGCGCGGCAAGATGAACAATCGTATCGAAATTCTGCGCGGCAAACATGGGCCGCAAATCGGTGCAAATATCCGCCGCGACCAACTCCACTTGATTGGCGAAACCGCGAATGTTGTCTCGTTTGATTGTCGGATTATAGAAATCGTTGAAGTCATCGATCACGGTGACCGTGTCGCCGCGGCTGAGAAGTCTTTCGACCACATGTGAGCCGATGAATCCCGCTCCTCCTGTCACCAAGACTTTCATGGCCGCAAACGTACCATGCCGCTGTTTCGGATTGCACTCCTGAAAAATCGGCGACGGCAGAGGATTTTATGCGAGAAGCTCCCGGAGCTGTATTCTCAACGTGCTGAACCAGTTGTGGAATACCTTGACCCGCTTTGGCGAACGGCCTTAGTATTCACGTTTTCTGAGGCAAAGAGATTGCTTTCTACAAAGCGACATGATTGGCGCTCCAAAAGTTAGCTGAAACACAGGAGGAACATGAGGATATCCAGATTGATTTCTTGGGCCGCCCTGCTCACAGCCATCGGTATGCTGTCGTTCCATGCGGCGAGTTATGCCGCGGATCCTTTGCGGCCCGACGCCAGCGAGCAGGTGAGCTTGCTGCGTCCGCACCTGTTGATTCCTTCCTGGCGCATCGGACCTTTCGACCTGCGTCCGTCACTCTCCGCGGGCGGAACGTATGATGACAATATCACGCTCGGCACCGATGGGAGCAAGCTATCGGATATGATCTGGACGATTACCCCAGCGCTCACGGCCGTGGCCGATAACACCATGGAAGGGTACGGAACGTTGTTATCTCTCCAGTACAGTCCCTCCTTCTTGTTTTTCACCCGGCACTCGGATAACGACAACGTCGACCAACACGCCAGCTTGGAGGGCTCTTGGACAATGGCCAAGCTGAGTTTGGGATTGAAGGAGCGATTCGACGAAACCAAGACGGGGATCATAGAAGTAGGTGAGCGGCTGCGCCAACGTACGTATTACACCGAACTGGATTCTCGCTATAAACTGGGTGACAGAACTTCAGTTGAGATGAATCCGCGGTTGACAATTTCCGAAACTGAACACCTGATCGGCTACACGGAATGGGGTGTCGACGGCTTTTTGAATCGGGAGCTTTCTTCGAAGATTACTGGCGGCGTGGGTGGATCGGCTGGCTACGTGGATCCCAGTGATGGCCCGGTCCAAACGTACGAGCGCTTGCTCGGCCGTTTGATGTATGCCCTGACGGGGAAAGTCGAGGTCGACGCCAATGGTGGCGTCGAATGGCGCGATTTTCACAGCCATCAATCGACCTCGACCATCCCGGTGTTTGGCATCGGCGCGGCTTACCATCCGTTCGAAGGAACCACGCTCAGCCTCGAAGCCGGACGGCGCGACGAAATCTCCGGGGCTCTGACGAATGAAGATTACACCGCCAGTACTGTCAGCCTTGCCGTTCGGCAACGCGTGCTGACGGATCGCCTGCATGTGAGCTTTACCGGAAGCTATGAAAATCGTGATTACCATGCATCCGCCGAGCAGGTCTCGGGGTCGCGTACTGATGATTTCTACCTGTTGCGCACCGAAGTCGAACTTTCCCTGGTACGCCACTTTACAGTCAGCGCCTTTTACCAGTACGAAACGGATTCCTCGAGCGTTCCCGCGCGACGCTTCAGCGATAATCAGTTTGGCTTTCAAGGCACCTGGAAGCTATAGTTCTCACCAAGGTCTCGGATGATGCGGACGGGCAAACTCATTTGCGTAGCAGCGCTGGCAGCCGGCTTGGGAATCCCCATCAGCCGCGCCCAACAAGCGGACGACCTTGCCTCGGCGACTCAGAACGCCTCGACTGCCGAGGCGAGCCCCGGTTCGACGGAACCCCCCAGCAACTCCGTTGCGCTGACGACGAAAATGCATCTATTGGTTCCGGACGATCTGATTGAAATCAAGGTTTACCAGCAGCCGGATTTGGAGACCAAAGCCCGCATCGATCAGGACGGCACCGTCACGATGCCCTTGCTGGGCGCCATCACTCTCAGCGGGAAAACCGCTGAGCAGGCCCGCGCCCTGATTCGGGATTTGCTCGCCAAGGATTACCTCGTCAATCCACAGGTCAGCGTCACCGTCATTGAATACGCCAAACGCATGTTCACTATTCTGGGCGAAGTCCAAAGGCCTGGCAGTTATGAAATTCCCGAGGGTCAACCCTTCACGCTGTTGCAGGCAATTGCCCTTGCCGGTGGATACACGCGCATCGGCTCGCCCGGCAAGGTCCTCGTCCAACGCACGGTGCGAGGCCAGAAGAAGGTATACAATCTTGACGCTGGTTCCATGGCCAAGGATGAAAACGCCCAACCGTTTGCGATCCTCCCGAATGACAACATCACGGTCGGCGAACGTGTTTTCTAATCTGGCTTTGGTGTAAGCGTCAGCGCGCCGCGAAGGAGTGCGCCCTGGCCTGCAGTTGTTGCCGCACCCGTTTCCATGGGTCCACTTGAATCGTCTCCTCTTCGCCAGTCTCCTCCTCAAGGATTTCGGAGTCCAAATACGGTTCATACTCGGGAACAAATTTCCGGAGAAGCAATTTCAGATTGTCGGCCGTCGTGCGGTGCAATTGCATCGCCAATTGCTCCAAGAACTCTTCCACCTCTTTGCGGGGAAATGGATCGGAGACGAACCGCAAGATCTTGGGATGCGTGGTGGGCAACAGGTTTTCGGTCTCGTGGCTGATCTCCTCGAATAATTTCTCGCCCGGACGTAATCCAATGAATCGGATCTCAATGTCCTCGCCTGGTCGAAGGCCGGAAAGTTCGATGAGCTGCCGGGCCAGATTCACGATGCGGACCGGTTTTCCCATGTCCAACACGAAAATTTCACCACCCTGCCCTTGCGCCGCGCTCTGCAGCACCAAACCGACCGCCTCGGGAATGGTCATGAAATAACGGGTCACGTCCGGATGGGTGACGGTAACCGGACCGCCCGCGGCGATTTGTTCTTTGAAGGTGGGAATCACGCTCCCGGAAGATCCCAGAACGTTGCCAAAGCGAACCGCCATGAACTTCGTTCCGCCCAGTTTCGAGCGCAATCTTCCGAAATCAAACATCCGCAGGTCCAATTCGTCCTTCGGCTTGTCCCCGTTCGATTGACTCGCCCACAACGATTGGACGAAAACTTCCGCCATTCGCTTGGTGGCACCCATCACGCTGGTGGGATTGATGGCCTTATCCGTCGAAATCAGCACGAACCGTCCGACAGCGAACTCCGATGACAATGTGGCCAGACGCGCGGTGCCCAGCGTATTGTTCTTGATCGCTTCGCATGGGTGGCTCTCCATGATCGGAACGTGCTTGTGCGCCGCCGCATGAAACACCACGTGAGGCCGATATTGCCCGAAAATCGACCGCATCCGCTCGACGTCCAGAATATCCGCGATCAGCGGCACGATGAGCCTGCCATGCCCGAGCCGAATCAATTCCTGCTCGATGGGGAAGAGTTGCACCTCGCTACGTTCCACCAAGAGCAGGCAACGCGGTTTGTACGTCGCAATCTGCCGGCACAATTCACTGCCAATGCTGCCGCCGGCGCCGGTGACCATCACGACTTCACCCTTCAGCGTCCGGCGAATATGCTCGGTTTCCAATTTTACAGGCTCGCGTCCCAGCAGGTCTTCGATTTCCACGGGCCGAATCTGGCTAACCTTGACCCGACCCGTCGCCAGTTGATCCATCGACGGCACGGTTTCAAATCTGAGGTTCGCCTTTTGGAGCACATTGACGATCTCGCGGACCCGCCGTCCGGGTGCCGACGGAATGGCAATGATAACTTTGTCCAGCTTCCAGTTCCGCCGACTGTCCAGAAGAGTTTCCGGTGCGCCAAAGACCGGAATGCCATGCAAGCGCCGATTCCACTTATTCGCATCATCATCAAAGAACACGATCGGCCGCATTCCCAAGCGGTTCTTGAGGAGGAGTTCGCGCGCCAATGCGGCGCCGGCGTCGCCCGCTCCCACGATGCCGATGCGGCTCACTTTGGCTTCGCGCTGATCGGGTATGTGCAGATAGGCTTCGCGAATGCGCCGGAAGCACAAGCGGATTGCCGCCAAAGCCAGCAAGGACAGGAGGGTATCCGATACAATCACACTGCGCGGCGGGGCGAATCTTCCGCCGGTCGCCACCCAAAGACCGGCCGTCAGCAGCCCGCTCGCCAGCAAGGCCCACGCGAGGCGTTTCAGGTCCGGGATACTGAAATAGCTCAGGAGCCCGGCGAATTGCCCGATCAACAGCAGCAACATCAACTTGACCGGCACCAACCACAGACACACCAGCCAGAACTGGCGTTGATCCTTGGCCGGCAACGAAAAATCAAACCGCAGCTCATAGGCCAGCCAGAGACTGAAGATCAGTCCAATCGCGTAGACCACCAGCACGACTGGAATTCTCCATTCCGCTGAGAAGTCGAACGCCACTCGCCGGCATAAATGATAGAATCGCCGGCTCAGACCATACCCTTTACCATTCTTTGAATCGCCCATACCTTTGTCCCCTTTCTCCCGAATCCCTGAATTGAAAGAATGCGTTGAGGCTGTGCTGTGGAAATCTGTAAACGATCTGTCGCTGCCAGGCTCGCGCCCGCGACGGCGCCCTTTAGAGACTGGGCTGCCGGACCGAACTTTTCTGAAGGTTGTCGGAACCGAATGGAAATATAGTGCGCAGAATGATCCGCGTGTCCTGCCAGAGATTGGCTTGCCGATGATACTGGAGATTGAGGGCGATCTTTTTCGGCAGGCAATACTCGGTGTAAAATTTCTCCGCGTCGGGGGCGTTCCGCAATAATTCTTCCTCGTGACGAAACTCCACGGATGCCAAGTCGGTAATGCCGGGCTTGAGATCCAGAACTTCCCGCTGCGCCGGCGTGTAACGCGCCACATAACGAGGCACTTCCGGACGCGGTCCGACAAAACTCATTTCCCCACGTAGCACGTTCCAGAGCTGAGGCAATTCGTCCAGTTTCGTTTTGCGGAGAAATCGGCCAATCACCGTCACCCGCTGGTCTCCCCCCCGGGTGATGCTGGGTCCATGCTTTTCGGCGCCGACAATCATCGTGCGGAATTTCCAGATCCAAAACCGCCGCCCGTATTGGCCGATTCTCTTTTGCAGAAAGAATACCGGGCCGCCGTCGCTGAATTTTATCAGGACGGCGACCAATAGAAGAATCGGGCTGAGCACTACCAGACCCAACCCGGCGAAAGAGGCGTCGAACGTCCGTTTGGCGATGGGGTTTGTCACGCTATTTCAAATTTTGGGTGACGACTTCCTTGACCATGTCGCACACGTACTCCGCTTCCGTCTCGGTCAAATCAGGATAGAGCGGCAGAGTCACCAACTCCGGATATACCGTGGCCGCGTGGGGCAGATCGGATGCACGACAGCCGTAGGTCTCCCGGTAATACGGATGCATGTGCAACGGCATCCAGTGCACGCTGGTACTGATGCCCCGCTGCTTCAATTCGGTGATGAACTGCGCCCGGTCGATTTTCAGTCGGTCGAGCTGGAGACGCACCGCGTACAGATGCCAGGAATGAATCCGGTTGGGTTCCTGACGCGGCAAGATAAGTTCGTCAACTCCGCGCAAATGTTCTGTGTAATAAGCGGCCCATTTTGTTCGTTGTCGGTGAAGGCGACCCGCCTTCCTCACCTGATGCAGTCCAATGGCCGCCGCGATATCGGTGAGGTTGTATTTGAAGCCGGGCGCCACGATTTCGTAATACCAGGAACCTTCTGCCGAGAATCGCTTCCAGGCGTCTCGCGAGATGCCGTGCAGCGACATGATGCGCATCCGTTCCGCATACGAATCATTTTCGGTACAGGCCATCCCACCCTCGCCCGTCGTGATCGCCTTGTTCGCGTAAAAGGAATAACAACTCACGGCTGCGTCCGCACCGACCGGCTTCCATGGCGATTCCGCATCCGACCGATAGTAAGCGGGACAACAATGTGCGGCATCCTCAATGATCTGCAGGCCGAAACGGGCGGCCAGACGCAAAATCGCCGGTATGTCTCCCATTTGACCGCCATAATGGACTGGCAAGATCGCCCTGACCTTCTCTCCTCGATCCAGAGCGGAAACGATCCTCGCCTCGGCATCGATCGGATCCAGATTGAAATCGGAGGTCCGACAATCGACCAGAATCGGCTTGGCATTAAAATATCTCACGACTTCGGCGGTCGCCGCAAAGGTCACCGTGGGTACGATTACGGACTCGCCTGACTGCAGTCCGATGGCCTCCAAAGCCAGATGCAAGGCTGCCGTGCAGGAATTCAACGCAATCGCGTGCTTCTGCCGGACGTAGGTCGCAAAGTCAGCTTCAAACTGCTTTGTTTTGGGGCCCGTAGTCAGCCAACCGTTTTTCAACGTGTCGACGACTTCGTCGATTTCCGCCTGCTCGATGCTCGGCCGGAAGAACGGAATGACCTGCGCCTGTTTTGAATTCGTCGTGATCATCGCGTCCTCCGCTCGCCCATCGCTTTCCCTTCCGACGCCGTGATTTGCGGCAGCGCCGCGACATCGACATTTCCGTCCGGACCGAGCGGCAGATGTTCACAAACCAGGAAGCTTGAAGGGATCAGCTGCTCCGGCAACTGATGGAGCAAAAACTGATGCAATTCCTGCGTATCGGGCGGACCGTTGCGCGAGACGATGTACGCCACAAGATGCTGGGCGCCTGGCGCGCTTTGTGAAATAACAGCGGCCGCACTGAGTCCCGGATGTTGCAGCAAGACCGACCTGACCTTTTCAAGTTCGAACGCCCGCGCCGTCGCAGCCGGGCCATCTGTCTCGCGATTCGGCTTTTTCTGCGATCTCTTCGCTTTGTGGTAGGCCGTAATGGTGCGGTAAACCCGTTGCGCGTCATTCATTTCACTGGCGATCCATCGCATGCGCATGCCACTGAGGAAAAGGCTTGGATGAGACGGCGGCAAAGTTGTTGTTGGTTCTGCAACCGGGGACCGGGTCGGTTGTGCGTCGGCAGCAGCTCTCGGCTGGAGCGAGATCGAGGCGACGTGACCGGCCGGCAATCGGCAACTGTATTCGCTCCCATCGACCTGCAACCGATCGCCGGCAATTCCACTGATGAAGTCGAAGGCTGGACTATTCTTCGCCGTGCGGATCAGACGGAAATCCACCCAGTCGCAACCGCGCGCCGCCGCATCTTCCCCGAGATGCGCGAACATGCGCTGCTCGACGCCTTTCCCCAAAGCCCGGCAACTCAGCAGGAATGTGTCGACTACCAGACGATTCGCTTCGGTCCAGAAGATCAGCACTCCCACCAGACCGTACTCGCCAAAGCGGTCTTTGACTTCCACCGTGAGAATCTCGGCTCCGTTGTGACGTTTTAACTCTTCGATTTCGTTTTCCGTTCTTCGGATCGTGGTGCAATTGAATTGGTTTGTGCGCTGGGTCAGTTGGGCAACCCGCGCCAGTTGCTCGGGTTGCATCGGAGCCATGTGGATTTCCAGTTCCAGTCCCGCCAAGAACGCCGCAAAGCTTGGGGCCTCGTGAGAGAAACGCTCGCGCCAGGCATTTTCCTGGTAGAGAGCGGTTCGCTTTTGATCTTCCGCGGTCAGTCGCAGATGATCGAACGCCCAAACATGTCGCAGGAACTGCGGAATCTCGTTGCTCGCGGTGGGCAATTGAATCGTCAACACTTCGGGACAATCCGCTTCCACTTCGGCGCACTCGATGGGATTGTCATCTATGAAGATAAAACTGTCGAGACCAAGCTTCAGTTCCGCGGCCAGCGACTTGAGATTTTCCGACTTGGAATGCCAGTTGATCCGCCAAGCGACGAGATGGTCGCGCTGGAGGATCATCTCCGGCCGCGATTGGAAGACGTCCCAGACGTCCTGCTCGTTGTTCTTGGTGCACAAACACAGCAACATCCCGGCGTCGTGCTGCGCCAACATGAATTCCTGCAGGGCTCTGCGGGGCGAATCGATCGTCACTCCGGCCGGGCCGTCCTCTCCACAGACTCCACCCCACAATGTCTGATCGCAGTCGAGGACGATCACTTTGCGCGGCGCAGTTTTCAACGCATGCATCTTACGCGCCAGGACCGTCCCCAACGCGGTGAAATATTGTGGCGTGTACGGAACGTGCCCCAGCTTGTCCGACCCGGCGTCGTAGTGATCGCCCACCGGATAGGCGGCGAGCAGTTCTTCGGAAGTGACCGCATAGACTCCGCTCGTCTCGACCAAGGCCGCGACGAGTATTTGTTCCATGCGATTCGAAAATGCGCTGTAATTTCGATCCGATCTCGCAGCCGGAGAATCCGGACAGAGACAAACGATATGCGCGGAACTGGATCGGCTTGCGTTCTGTCTCAGTGCTTCGGCCAGATCACGAATGTTCCTCTCCACGATCTCCGTCTTTTTGGCTCCGGCCGCATTGCGCCACCAATCTTCAACCCGAATCAGGTACACATTGATTCCGTGTTGGTTTTTGGCAACCAGACTTCCGGGGTCGAGCAGTTGCTGGAAAATTTGATTGTAAGGCGCGAATTGGATCGTGGCATTGACTCCCAATTCTTTCATCCAGAACGCCAGGGATTCTTCGATCGGCTCCGCCGTGAAGGTCGCCGTCAGAGCAATTGCCATCGACATTGCAGGTGTTTCAGGTGTCGGCGCCCCCAGGCCTTTCCCGAGCGCGTGCGCAGCCGAATGCTTCGCCTGTGCCTCCGTGAGGGCGTCCTGTAACTGCTCGGCAAGAACCCGAGAGCGTGGCTCGCGCACAATGGCCCCGTGGTGGCCAGGGGTATCGTGGATTTTTAACCCACCCTGCACCAATCCGTCCCAGCCGAGTGTGGGATCCGGATAAATCCCTCGTGGCTGTTCGGTGGCTCGGAATAACGTCGCTCTTCCAGCATAGGGTTGCGGTTTATAAGTCGTAGCCGCCCGGTAGCCGATCACCCGTACCTGCTTGATCCCTTCCGGCCAGAATGCCTGCCCCACCCGTTCACGGATCTGGTCCCACAAACGTTGTCGTTTCCACCGAAATTGTTTGTTCCAGCGCCGCGTCTTATCGCCCACATACCGCAGCTTGTCACGTCCCCGGCTGGCTCGCAGATTGCCCCAGTGCAGTGCCACCCGATCCAGCCACCAGTCGGCCCGCCGTTTCCATGCTGTGGTTGTCGGCAACAACTTCGGATAACCCGGACCGTTCGTGTCGAAAAACGCCAGCAGACCGACTTCTTCACCCGCGGCTGTCAACTGCTGCGCCATCTCATAGGCCACCAAGCCGCCGAAAGAAGAGCCGCCAATATAATAAGGTCCTCGCGGTTGGAAACCCCGGATCTCTTCGATATAGCGCGTTGCCATTTGCTCGACTGTCAGATTCTCGATGGGGCGTTTGCCGTCCAATCCGATGGCCTGCAGTCCATAAAATGGCTGGTCGACGTCCATGTATTTGGCCAGATCGAGATATTCGAGAATGTTGCCGCCCACGCCGTGGACACAATAGAAAGGTGGCTTGGATCCGCCCGGCTTGATCGGCACCAAGGATGCCCACGGTGATTCCCAGCCTTCCTGGCGGAGAATCGCCGCCAACTTCTCGATGGTGGGCGCTTCAAACAGGGTTACCAACGGCAGTTCCTTCCCCGTCAATTTCTTGATCTGCGAGAACAACCGCACTGCCAGCAATGAATTACCTCCCAGCTCGAAGAAGTTGTCCTGGATGCCCACCCCATCCACTTTCAATACTCCCGCCCAAATATTCGCGAGCGCCTGCTCCATGGCATCCCGTGCACCCACGAATTCATTGGAAACCTCCATCTGCACCGGGGCAGGCTCTGGCAATGCCCGCCGGTCAATTTTCCCATTTGGCGTCAGCGGCAACGCATTCAGGATCATCACGCGCGACGGCACCATGTACTCGGGCAGCGTTTGCTTCAGGTAATTACGAATTTCCTGAACCGTGGGCACTGGAGGCCCGTGGCTGATTACGTAGGCCATTAGAAAATTCCCGCCGGGAGCGCCGTCCCGCACGACTACGACGCCGTCTTTCACCTGGGGATGCCCACGAAGCACCGATTCGATTTCGCCCAACTCAATTCGATAACCGCGAATCTTGACCTGCTGATCGACTCGGCCCAAAAATTCAATGTTGCCGTCCGGCAGGTATCGCACCTTATCGCCGGTCCTGTAGAGCCGCGCTTCGGAGTCACCACGGAATGGATCGGGCAAAAACCGTTCCGCAGTCAATTCCGGTCGATTGTGGTAGCCGCGACCAACTTGCACCCCGCCCAAATACAATTCTCCGGGCACAGCAATCGCCACTGGCCCCTGCTGATTGTCCAAAATGTAAGCTTGCGTGTTGGCCACCGGACGGCCAATCGGAATGATTTCCGGCAGCTCGTCACGTTTGATCGAATAAACGACTGAATCAATGGTCACCTCGGTCGGACCGTAGAGATTATGCAACTCGGCGTCCAAGGTTGTGCAAAACGCGTGGACAACGTCGCTGGTCAGGGTTTCGCCTCCGCAAAAGACCCGGCGCAAGCTTCGGCACGTCTTGAACTCAGGCGTCTCCAACAGCACGCGCAACAACGAGGGGACCAGTTGCAGGGTGGTAATGTGATGACTGTTGATGGTTTCGACCAGATAAGCTGCGTCCCGATGTCCTTCGGGTCGGGCAACCACCAGACGGCCGCCCACAAACAGCGGCGCGTAGAACTCCCAGACTGAAGCATCGAAACTGATCGGCGTCTTCTGCAACACACTGTCGCGTTCATTGAGCGGGAACACCGACTGCATCCAGCGCATGTGATTGACGATCGCCCGATGCGGAATCATCGCGCCCTTGGGTTTGCCGGTCGAACCGGAGGTGTAGAGCAGGTACGCCAAATTTGCATCGCTGACCGGGAAGTTCGGATTGGCCACGTTTCGACCGGCGCCCTTCTCCCGGTCCAAGCTGATGGTTGCCCACTGGTCCGACGGGGAGAGGGAAGCCAGCGATTTACCTTTCATCAACACGACCGAAGCATTGGCATCCTCCAACATGAAAGCCACCCGGTCAGGTGGATACGTTGGATCAATCGGGACATAAGCGCCTCCGGCTTTGAGAATTCCGAGCAGGCCGACCACCAATTCCAACGATCTCTCGAGACAAAGGCCAACCAGAGCATCCGGGCCAACGCCGA
>Ga0335081_10000402_pt1 | contig 78539 bp, 66 predicted proteins | sample Lox_Sample_35_FD_206713 | JGI IMG/M metagenome (GOLD analysis project Ga0335081, IMG submission 206713) | Soil microbial communities from Loxahatchee National Wildlife Refuge, Florida, United States - Lox_Sample_3.5 | ecosystem: Environmental > Terrestrial > Soil > Wetlands | place: USA... | reverse complement strand
AGGCTCGCCGGCTGATCCCAAGCGGATTTATGCCTCGCAGTCGAGTGGCTGGTTCGGCCAGGTCATCCAACGCTCCGCCGACGGCGGCAAGACCTGGAATCCGCCCGGCGGCGGCCCGATCATGAGTCCCCAAGGTATGCCCCAGGGCGAGAGCAACAAGTTTGTGTACGAAGGCGAAGTCGGCAAACATCTCTGGTACGACGGCACGCCGCATCCGTGGGAATTCAAACGCGTCTGGCATCTCGAACCGTCGTTGACCGATCCAGAAACCTGTTACGCGGGCGTGGAAGACGCCGGTCTGTTCCGCACGACCGATGGCGGACATTCGTGGAAGGAATTGCCGGCGTTGCGCCACACCAAAGGCGAACTCTGGCAACCCGGCGCGGGTGGACTGGGACTGCACACCATCCTGCTCGACAAAACCAACCCGAATCGCATGTATGTCGCCATTTCCGCAGCAGGCACGTTCCGCACCGACGATGGCGGCAAGAGCTGGAAGCCGATCACCAAAGGGTTGAACATGCAGTACGAGTTGCCGGACAAAAAGCAAGAAGTCGGCTTTTGCGTCCACCGCATCGCGATGCATCCGTCGCGGCCGAATGTTCTGTTCATGCAGAAACATTGGGACGTCAACCGCAGCGACGACGCCGGCGACAACTGGCACGAGGTCAGTGGAAATTTGCCGAGCGATTTCGGGTTCCCGATCGATGTTCATGCGCACGAGCCGAACACCATTTATGTCGTCCCGATTAAGAGCGACTCCGAGCATTATCCACCCGATGCCAAACTGCGCGTGTATCGCAGCAAGACCGGCGGCGACGAATGGGAACCGCTCACAAAAGGCCTGCCGCAAAAAGATTGCTACGTGAACGTGTTGCGCGATTCGATGGCTGTGGATTCGCTCGACAAATGCGGCGTCTATTTCGGTACGACGGGCGGACAGGTTTACGCGTCGGCTGACTCCGGCGATAGCTGGTCGCCCATCGTCCGCGACTTGCCGGCAGTATTGTCAGTCGAGGTCCAAACGCTGAAATGAAATCAATACGTGTAGCCGCAGGCTTTACGCCTGCGTGGGACGGACGCACCCGGAAAGGGTGCGACTACAGTTCCGGGCAGTCGCCATGATTCGAATAGAACTCCCATTTCACCTGCGCACGCTGACTCAAATTACCGGGCGCGAGGTGACCGTTGACGTCGCGCCTCCGGTCACAATCGGTTCGGTACTCGACGCCGTCGAAGCCAAGTATCCGGTTCTTCGCGGCACCATCCGCGACCACGGCACGTTGAAACGCCGTCCGTTCCTCCGGTTCTACGTCTGCGAGGAAGATTACTCCAACAAACCGCCCGACACGCCCCTGCCAGAGGAAATCGTCTCCGGCAAAGAACCTTTCGCCATCATCGGCGCCATTGCTGGGGGATAGCAGTCCAAACCATGCGGTCACAAACTGTGACCGCATCTCGCCGCAAGGTCGCCATTCTAAGCTTGTCAAAACCGCCGCCGGTTGTCTGTTGTTGACGACAAATCTCCACTGTTGGCATACTGCACGGCCATGAGCGTGAAGGGCTCATCAGTTTCCATCGCGAATCTCGACCGGCTTATCTTAGAAATTCGCGGTCACAAGGTCATGCTTGATGCAGATTTGGCTGCCGTCTATGGCGTAACGACCAAACGGCTGAACGAAGCGGTCAAGCGCAACTCCGAACGATTTCCGTCAGACTTCGTGTTTCAGCTTACCGCAGAGGAGATAGCGGCTTTGAGGTCACAAATTGTGACCTCAATGAACCGGTCGCAATTTGCGACCGGTTCCCAAAAGCACCGCGATCCGCGCTTTCGACCGTATGCCTTTACCGAGCACGGCGCGATCATGGCTGCCAACGTCCTCAATAGCCCGCAGGCCGTTCAAATGAGTGTCTTTGTCGTCCGGGCATTTTTAAGAATGCGCGCGGCGCTGTCGGACAACCGGGAGCTTGCGCGCAAGCTCGCCGCTCTGGAGAAGGAACTCAAGGAGCGCCTTGACGTTCACGAAGCCGCCATCGTCACCATCCTCCAACGCGTCATGGACATCATCGATCCCCCGCCTTGCCCGAGCCGCCGAAGAAAGACATCGGCTTTCAGGTGAAAGAAGCCAAAAAAAGGTATCGTACCTGCGTCTGCCAGTAACCGGTCTCGACGTGGCGAAGCCTCGCTCGCCCAAAGCTGTCATTCTGAGCTTGTCGAAGAATCTCTGTCCTCGCCGTTCCTCCGCTTCTACGTTTGCGAGGAAGATTGGTGCAACGAATCGCCTGATAAACCGTTGGCCGACGAAATCATCTCCGGCAAAGAACCCTTCGCCATCATCGGCGCGATCGCGGGCGGTTAAGATCAAGCCGCTTCGGTTGGGAACATTAGATTATCCGTGAAATTGAATTTGTCTGATAAGATCGTCTTGGCGGGCGGACGTTCTCGGAACGCCACAGTTCGCCCAGACTTTGTTGAAAAACGGGAGGAGGATTTCCCAAGCCGGCCTTTCATAGTTCACTTCTCCCTGCCACTGAATAGTGTCATGCAACGCACTTCCTCTTTCGCCGTTATTGTCCACAGCAATGGCATAGCCTTTGATTCCGACAAGACCAGCCTCAATCCGCAAAGGCTCGGGAATGTGCAGATGCGCTTGGGCGAAAGTCAAGTAGTTCTGGAGCGCCAAGACAAAGTACTGTTCAAGATAGTTGCCAGCGATGTAGGGCCTACTTTGAGGCACTCCCAACCAGTCATTCATAGCCCGCTGATGGTCTGCATTCAGAAAACGTGCATCGACGGCCCAGACTTCACGGTTTAGAAAAAGCTGCGTAAAATGAAATAGCTTTCCGTCTTGGGGAGATTCGCAAACCACCGCTCCGAAAGTGTTTCTTCGAACGCCATACCCTTTAACTCGGCCCATCGGCTGCAGATAGCCTGTAACCGCCAAGCTTTTCGCCTCAAGCTCTGTCTCTATCGGCGGCACACCAATTGTCGGACAAACCCTCAAATATGCCTTACCTCCGTCCGGAACAAGCAACGACTCTAGATTATCCTCGGGCAGGAGATCCTTTGCGTTGTCGAAGAAGATCGCTGCGCTCTTTGTAGACTGTCGCGGTACGAATGGTTCAGCTTTTGTCGACGTTGAAGAACTCGTTGACAGAATCAAGCCGACCGCTTCGACCAATGCCTCGACTAGTCTTTCGAATTGGTCGTCCTTATCTTCAGCAGACGCATGTGCAAGCCGGTAAGTGATTGGCCAACGAAGATGGCGCAAGTCGAATGGAAGCGATTCCGCATCAGGCTTTCCATAAGCGGTGTTCATAATGCCGACTAGCCGAGCGTGCGTATGGCATTTTAGCGCGTATCCGTACTCGATCAAAACGTTTGGGTTCGGGAACTGACGCGTCTTACCGGCAGAATTGGTCAGTTGGTCTTTCGACTGGCCAATGAATGTTAGATCCGCGACGAATACTGCACACTCTTCTACCTTCCGAAGAATGGTTTCAGTAATTGGCGGCGACCCGGCAACGCCCTTTGTATCCTTGTCGAGTTCCACTGTCGTGTCTCGCAAGGCATTCTCGAGGGTTGCATCAGAGTGCAATCGCGCCAAAGCTTCAGTAAGCGCCTTCTCAATGAAATTCCGATTGAGATTTGGCGGTGAGTCGCTTTGCCAGGAATAAAATACTGTCAGCCGTTTCGCCATGGCTGAATTCTTATCCAATTTGACCAGGCACGCCAGATTTTTCCAAGAGACTTAAGGTGCATATAACCTATGTCAAACTTCCCCGTATGTTGACTTGCCGGTGGGCTTGCTACCGGTCAGGTGGTGTGGCCGCCTCGATCCACAGGTCCGCGCCGGCGATGTAGCTGGTCTCCAACGAGGTTTGCGTTGCAGCGGTTGCCTATTTGTGCTCTATTTCGGGGCACGGTCGCAGTTGAAAGCACTTCATTTATCGCGATGAGGATTCTTGTGTCAGGCGCGGGCATCGGCGGGTCGGCGGCCACTTTGTTTCTGCGGGCCAGCGGTCACGACGTGGTCACCATCGACAAAGCGCCGGTGTTCAGCCGGCGCGGATACGTTTTGTCGCTGAAGAATTTCGGCCTCAGTATCATGGAGTCGCTCGGGTTGGACGAGGAACTCGAACGTTTCGGCATCCCCTTCCGCATGATTCTATACCGCGATGCCAAGGGCGCCCTGGTCCGGGAGTTTTCGGAAAACATGGCGGAGCAAGCGACGCGAGGAACGATGTTTTTACTGCGGCCGGATCTGCATCAAGTGCTTTACTCCGCCACCGCCAAACAGACGCCCGTCCGATTTGGTACGCACGTCACCGGCATCGATCAAAAGAACGGCGCGACGACCGTCACGTTCTCCGATGGGCGCGCCGAAACGTTCGATCTCGTCGTCGTCTCTGAGGGGTTGCATTCCTCCTCTCGCCGATTGCTTTGGAACGATGGCGGGTTTCATGGGTTCAACATCATTTACGCGGCGACGATGGTTGATGCCGTGCACGAACTCCCATTCGAAGTGTTTCAATTCTATTTCTGTCCCGGCGCGACGTTGATGTTCATGCCCCTGAACGAGAAGCAGATTCTGCTGCAATGCTATTTCCGCGGCACACTGCAAAACGGTAATCGCGCGCAGCAAATCGGAGACATCGTGCACCGTCGTTGTCGGCATCTTCCCCAGCACATTCGCAACGTCCTGGAGCGCATGGTGAGCAACGACGACATCTTTTGTGACACGGTCGGCATGGTGACATTGCCCGACCTCACCCGGGGACGCGTCGTCATGCTGGGCGATGCCGGTTATTGTCCGACGTTTCTTTCGGGCATGGGCGCGTCGTTGGCGTTGCTCGGCGCCAAGGGATTGGATGAAAGTCTCCGAACCGAGGCGAACGACGTGTCGCGCGCCCTGGCCAAATATAACCGCCTCATGCAACCCGCGATCGCCCATTACCAAAACAACGCGCTCGTCAACATGCAGCGGATGGTCAGCAGTGATTTACTGCACACGCTGATTCACAGTTGGATGATCCGCCTCTTCGCGCCGACCTTCATCGTGAAACAAATGGCGCACGAGTTCGACCTAGAAAGGCCGCTCTTGCAGCAGTTCGGCAAGCTTGAGGTTTGAGAGGCCTACTGGCTCCCGGTCACCAAACACCGGTCACCGAAGCTTCACTCCTTTCGCAGTCCTGCGCCCTGCGCTGAGAGACGGGCGATGGAGGCCCGCCATGTTTTCCCGACCAATCAATCCGATCTTCAGCCTGTTTCTTTTGCTTTGATCTCTCTGATCGACTGGAGTGGTTACGGCGGGAGGAAGTGAATGCCGTGCTCGGCGCCGATCTGGAGGATCACTTGCACGTTGGGCGGATTTGCTTTCTGAAATTCGGCTTCGCAGCGGCTGAAGAATGTCTCAAAACCCGACGGCGCGATAGTGATCAACTTGCGACTCGATTTATTACCGATGTTCTTGAAAGTGTGCATCGAATTTTTCGGCATAAACACTGCGCTCCCCGGGCTCACTTCGGTCTATTGGCCGTCGTAGGAGAAACTCACGCGCCCTTTGAGGACGTACCACCACTCGTCTTCTCCATCATGCCAGTGCGGCGGTGGACCACCACCGGGTGGAGTGATATCGGTCCACTGACTGTACTGACCATCAGTTTCTTTGCCGGTCAGGTGGAAAATGGGCTTCGTCGCCAAACGCGCGGACAAGACGTGCGTTGCCGCGAAACAAATCGTCGGGGGAAACGCAGGTTTTGGATTCATGGCGGCATCATAGCATCTGCGTGGCGTCCTGAGTAGCGTCTGACCCATTCGGAGCACCATGGCCTGCAATCTGGTTGAAGTCGGGCAGGCCGAGAAAACAAAGTCGGCAACTTTTTCTGGAGCGCATTCATCGAAATTAAATGGGAGGCAGAAGATGCAACCAAGAATCAAAATTGGAAATGTCAGCCCCGGCGCGTACAAAGCCATGTTGGGCTTGGAAACTTATCTACATCAGTGTGGCTTGGATACCAAGCTGCTCGACTTACTCAAGCTGCGTGTTTCACAGATCAACGGCTGCGCTTACTGCATTGACATGCATTGGAAAGACTTGCGCGCTGCCGGTGAAACGGAACAGCGGCTTTATGGTTTGGATGCATGGCGCGAATCGCCCTCTTACACCGATCGCGAGCGCGCGGCCCTGGCGTGGGCCGAAGCCGTCACCCTCGTCACCGATGGTCACGTGCCCGACGAAGTGTTCGAGGAAGCAAGGAGCCAGTTCAACGAAGAGGAATTGTCCAATCTCACGCTCGCTGTGGTGGCCATCAACGGTTGGAATCGGCTGAGCATCGCGTTTCGTGTGGTGCCGGGAACATATCAGCCAGCCAAAGAAAAACATCAGGCCGCAGCGTAATCATTTGGCACCTTACCAAGGTTGTACGGCGCGATGCCTATCGTACAAGTGTCGCGCCGCGCCGCTAAGGATGGGATGAGGGCGCGAGACCCGGCGGAACGGGAGCCGTTCCGCTGCAGGCGTTCGCCCCCTACGAAAAGGACGATGTTGCCATTCTCGGATTTGGGCCGATGTTACCCATGGCGTGAAAACTCAAACTTCAAGGAGGACAACATGATCACTGTAATGGGAGCCACCGGAAATACCGGAAAAAAGATCACTGAACGACTGCTCGAAGACGGCGAGGAGGTGCGTGCACTCGGCCGATCGGAGGAAAAACTCGCGGGGTTTAAGCATGCCGGAGCCGAAGTGCTCACCGGCGACGCGGCTGATGCCGCTTTTCTAACGAAGGCGTTTCGCGGAGCCGATGCCGTTTACACGCTGCTGCCGCCCAGTGTGCAATCACACGATTACCGCGGCGAGCAGAATCGACAAGGCGAGGCCATCACGAAAGCGATCCGTGAGAGCGGCGTCCGGTATGTCGTCGCTCTGAGCAGCCTTGGCGCAGATGTGGCCGAGGGAACGGGACTGCTCGTGGGCTTGCACGCGCAAGAAGAACGTCTCAGGCAACTCAAGGACGCAAACGTGCTCCTGCTCCGTCCAGCTTCCTTCTTCGAGAATTTCTACACCATGCTTGACCTGATCAAACATCAGGGAGTCATTGGCAACACCCTTCCGCCGGACGTGGCCATCCCGATGGTCGCGACTCGCGACATCGCCGATGTGGCAGCGCAGACGCTTCAGGCTCGAGACTGGAAAGGCGTTGTCGTCCGCGAGTTGCTCGGCCCGCGCGATCTCACTTATTCCGAAGCGACCCGCATCATTGGCAAACACATCGGCAGACCGGACCTGAAGTACGTCCAGTTGTCTTACGACGACATGGCCAAAGGACTCCGCCAAGCGGGCATGTCTGAGAATTTCGTCGGACTCTTCATCGAGATGACGCGAGCCTTTCGCGAAGGGAAAGTCAAACCGCGCGCCGGACGGACGTCTGAGAACACGACGCCCACGCGGTTCGAAGATTTTGCGGGCGAGTTCGCCCATGCCTACGCTGAAGCAGCTTGAGTGAGGGGCGAATACAGAATGAGCTGGCGATTTATTTAGTCGCTCGCCGGCTTACCGAATCCTGCATCTTGGGCTGAGAGTCTCGCGATTGCGGCCCAGTCCGACTCGGCCATGCCTTGCGCCAGGGCGGTCACAAATCGGTCACGGACCAGACTGGCGATTGGCATGGGGACAGCCGCCTGTTCGGCGGCGGCCAACAGCAGCCGATTGTCCTTCAAACCAAGCGGCAGCTTGAAACCTACCGGCTCAAACTTGTCCCCCGCGATCATGCTTCCGTATGTGCGATAGATCGGCGCGTTGAACAGCGAGCCGGTGAGAACTTCCAAGAAGGCATTCGGGTCGATGTCGAATTTCCGCACGAACGCAAAAGATTCAGCCAGACTTTCGATCACGGCGGTAATCAGGAAATTCCCCGACAACTTGATCACGTTGGCCGCGGGAGCGTCTTCGCTGGGATGGAATGTCTTCTGGCCAATCGCATCGAAAATCGGCTGGCAGCGTTTGACCTGATCCGTGGGACCGGCGGCGACCACGAATAATTTCGCGGCAGCCGCGGCGTCGGGCCGGCCGAACACAGGGGCGGCAAGATAGTGCTGGTGCTTTCCGCGATGTGCGTCAGCCAGTCGCCGAGACAACGCGACGCTGATCGTGCTCATGGAAATGTGAACGGCCCCAGCAGGAAGCGCGTCGACGGCGTGTCCTGGCGCGAAAAGGACGTCTTCCAGTGCGTGGTCATCGGCCAGCATGGTGATGAGCACCTCGACGTCGGTGGCAGCGTCGCTGGGCGATTCGGCAATCTTCGCGCCCAACGACTTGAAACTCTCAGCCCGGCTTCCCGTCCGGTTGTAAACGGTGAGTGAGTGTCCCGCTTTGATCAAGTTCCGCGCCATCGCCGATCCCATGTTGCCAAGACCAATGAATCCGATCTCCATGTGTATTTCCTTTCCTCCGTCCAGACAAGTCGAAGCAGTGTCGTATCTGAAATCGAGCTAGTCAACTGTCGCCAGCGAATCGCAACGAGGTGTTGGCGGCCAGACCACGCAACCGAATCTGACCGAGTATTCCGAGGTTAGGCTCCCGTGGCAATCTCCGCACGCGCACCACCTTCAACTTCACCACAGGGGGTCACGATGTCCCTGTCCTTTCCCAATGCTGGTCAACAAAGAGATTGACTTTTGAATCTACAGCTTGTAAGAACCGTGGCGGTGACTCCCCAGAGTTTGAGAGAGCCGCAGCTTGCGGTCGCGGGTGTCTGACGGTTGGCATTTCTCCGGCTTGGGGGAAATGGGTCGTTGTTCAAAAAATGCACGACAGGAGGCGACTGTCATGAATGCACGTTTGCTCTCATTCTTCGGAATGTTCGTTTTAGCCGGTTCCAACCTTATGGCCGGTCCGTGCCTCAATGTGGCGTGTTCCACCAACAAGGTCGTGGAATGCAGTTCGGCGTGGGATTTTGACACGCCGACCGTTCTCGGCAATTGCTGTGGATCCAATGAGACGATCACGGTTCTGAGCACGACCACAAACGGGTTTTGTCCACAGATGCTCACGCGCACCTGGGCAATCACGAACGGCTGTGGTGACAGCATTATCTGCAGCCAAACCGTCACGGTAGCGGACACCACGCCGCCCGTAATGTCGTGCGCCAGCAACAAAACCGTGATATGCGGAAGTAATTGGTCGTTTGATCCACCGGTAGCCACTGACTCCTGCTGTGGGAGCAACCTGATCGTCACCATCGTCGACACGGAAACCAACGGCGATTGCCCGCAGTTGATCACCCGGACCTGGCAGGCGGTGGATTGTTGCGGCAATACCAACATGTGCGACCAGGTGGTGACGGTGACCGAGACCAACGGACCCGTTGTGATGTGCTCTTCGAACAAGACAGTGCAATTCGGCACCACTTGGTCGTTCGACCCACCAGTCGTCAGCGATTGCAGCACGGTCACAACCAGTATCCTGAGTACCGTGACGAACGGCTACTACCAAATAACCTTTAACGGGGGTGGCAGCGCAGCTCACGGGGAGATCTATGTCGTTGACGGTGCGGCAGTCAGCGGCACGCTGGACGTGACCGCTGGTGACAAGATGGGACGCTACACCTTGCTCCCCGGATCCGGAAGCATCGATGCCTTCTTTTGGTGGGACAATCTGGTTTATCCGGATTCTAATCCCTTTGTCAATTGGGACGGCCTCATGTTCACTTCGGATGGCACACTGAACGGGTACAAGATCAACCTCTACGGCCTGGGCCTTGGGAACTATGGCTTCGCTGGGGGTAGCACGGAAGATCAACCTTTTGACCCGGATGTTAATGGGGTCGCCACGATAGCTGCTGAACCTCCGCAATGGGTCACCCGGACCTGGGTCTTCGCAAATGCCTGCGGCTATAGCAACACGTGCAGTCAAACTGTCTCTGTACTTAATCTCGTCGCGCTGAACATCACGAATGAAGTCGACTTCGGTAGTAGTAACAATGTCGTTATGACCTGGAACACAAACTCTTTGCCCGCCTACGCGGCAACTCACATCATCCTGCAAGGCTCCTCAGGCCTGGCGTTTGATCCGACGAACAGTATTTGGCACGATATTTACACAAATCCGTCCTCGCCTGTCACTGTCACTGCAACAAACCAACAACAGTTCTTCAGACTTAAGATCACGTTCTGACAACTCCCGACGTCCTCACGCGGCGTAACCGCCATCGATTCGGAGGCCCGCGCCAGTGGCGTAGCTGGCCCCAAAATCTTTCGGGGTAAACTGTGGGGTTGGGCATTCAGGCGTCAAAGCCCGCGATCTCGTCGAGCTGCACAAACTGCAGGGAATCGACCTTCATAATGGCCAAAGGGGATTGCACGAGCCAGACTGCCCAATCCTTTCATGGCAACGGCTCGCAAAGTGTATCCGAAGCTGCGGTTCGTCCTGTTTGACTGGGGCGATACGCTGATGTCGGAAGCCGGACCGGTCGATATTCCGATGGCGGACTGGCCGGAAGGCGCAAGAAACAGCTTGCGTCATCGTATTCATAGATGACCCCAATGATTCGATAGCGTTACTATGGACTGACCCTTTCCAGAATCACAAACGGCTTGAGATGGTCGTAGGACTTTTTGAACCGCTCTGCGAGATTTTCGGCCTAGTCCGTAAGCGGTAACAAAAGAAAACTGATGGAGTGGGCGTGGAGCGGGAGGAACCGGGTGTTCTGGACAAAAAGAAAGAGCTTGCATTCCGATAGAACACAAGAGTACAAAGCCACCAGCCTCAATCGTTTGAGGCGTGTTTTTTTGCGGCGCACCTCTGCGTCTTGTTTGCGTGACGTTTGTCTTGGGTACACGGGTTGTGGCGAAGTGACCTGTGAATGTGGGGGCGAGTTAGTTATGCAAGACTTCCAATGTGGTTCGCAGCTCGATCAGCAAGGGGCTACTGACGCGGTACACGAACACGCGGTCAATGCAGGCCTTTGCGCTGGTTTCCCAAATCTTGCACAACGAATGATCGCGTGTAGGCCTTCGGGTTTTGTGATCTTGGCTTTGGCGTCCTTGTTCATCCTCCAAGCTTCCCCCGCTCTTTCGGATTCCCTGATTGAGTCCGACATTTCCGAAAGCAACGAAATAAGTCAAGCTGCGCAGGAAGGCTTTAGGATGTTCCTGCCCCGAGCTGAGGCTCAGAAAAAATCCTATGGTTTTGAAACCAACGACATAGTTAGCGAAGCCGTACTGAAGCCACCGGTGGAACTTTTCATTTTGGATGAGAAGCGGGTGCTGGCGTATCAATCCGGTCAGTCCGTTGAATCGCTGCTCAAACCGACTGGCCAGTGGTTTGTCCCTGTGGCGATAGGTGGCTCAAACCGGGCGATGATCCAAGTCACACAAACTGCGGAACACAAATGGTCCGGTACCGGCTGGGGATGGTCACCGCTGGCCCGCGGGTGGCAGATGATTGAAACGTGGTGGCCGGCTTCTGGCAAGTTCACCCCGTTACTCATCATTTCACCGCAGATGTCCGGGTATTATTTCACCGTGCCTCAGGTTCCGCCGGCCAATCTGACACCCTTCGTAAATCCTAATAATGCGGTCGCTGCCAGGGACGGCACGCCGCCGGTGTTGGAAACCGCCCGCCAAACCGTTCAGATGATACAAAACGTCTTGGAGCAACGAGAGAAAGAACCACGATCTCAAACCCAACCGTAGAGGACTGAAGATGAAAACAAACCGTTCTTCGATCAAGATGCTGGTGATTTGTGTTTGTGTCTGTTTGTCCAGAGGCGTGATGGCCACGACACTCGACGTGCCGTATTACCAACAGGTCTGTCCCGAGTGGTGTTGGAATGCCAGTGCGGAAATGGTGCTGGCATATTACGGCTTCACGGAGGGTGCAACTTACGAAGAAGGCCAAACCAACATCGCAGCGTATGCCGCAGCCAGCCTCTGTGTCCCCAACTATCTGTCCGGGGAGGGTAATGAGGCGACAAAAGTGGCTACTTGGACGGCTGGACCAAACTGTGCCGCTGATGAGGGGGCATCGGCGTACGTGCCGGTACATGGCGACAATCTCATCTTGAAGCATTTTGGTGATATCAACTCGACACTTCACGGGTCTCTGACGGTATCGGAATTGCAGGATGAGATTGACGGCGGCCGACCGGTGCTTATTGCCATCGGCTGGTACGATAAGGCCGGCAAGCGGCTGGGTGGCCATGTTGTCGTCCTAATTGGATTCGATGGCACAGTCGTCGACATCAACGATCCGTGGCCGTGCGATGGCGTGCTTCACCTCAACTACACATCGCTTCTTGAAGGAGGACCCGGTACCTACGTCGCTGGGGCGGCCGCAAACGTTTGGGAAAATTCACTGACAACCGGCGGGGCGTTGGATCTGGTTTTACTGATCGACTCGACCGGCAGTATGAGTCCTGAAATTGACTCTGTTAAGGCGGCCGCGCAGGCGATCATCGCCGGCACCTTTGACACTTTTACAGGCGCTCGGGTGGCCGTGGTCGATTATCGAGATAATCCGGATTGGACCGGCGACTATGGTTATGATTACATTTACAATGTCGACATACCGTTCACTACCAATGTGGATGATGCCGTGGCTGCGATTGATCCGATTTATGCCGAGGGCGGTGGTGACATCCCCGAAGCGGTTTATTCTGCCATGTATGACACGCTCCAAGGCACGATCGTCGGCGGCTGGCGGCCGAATCCCACGCCGCACCTCGTCATTGTCATGAGCGACGCTGGCGGGCACGATCCGGTTGAAGATTGGGACGGTGGTCATTCAATGGATGATTGTATTGCCTTGGCCAACACCAACCAAATCATCATCGATGCGGTGGCTTGCGGCGTTGGCGGGGGGGATTTGGACCCCGACTGCGTCGCCGATCTGGGCGGTATGGCTGGCGGCACTGGCGGGAGCTTGATCGAGGCCGGATCGTCAAGTGGTGTTGGACTTCCTGATGCTGCAGGCGCCGTCAGCAATGCGATCAACCAAGCCACGGGCGAGCACTATCCCATCGGTTCCATCGCAGCGTTCCAACCCAAGTTCTCGTTTAGCTTGACCGGCATTGGCATGGGCGCGCGGCCAAAATCCTACAGCATACAAATCCTCAAATCGAATACCATCACGGGTGTTTGGTCCACCTACCTTGCCGCCAAGGTGAGGACCAACTCCTACACTCCGACCAGACCCCTTCCTATCGGCACTTATCGGTGGCGCATCGGCTTCAAGCAGCCAGCCTCAACCGTGCTCTCGCCATCCGGGCAGATCCTGGCAAAAATCAAAGCGGCGGTTAATTATGAAAATGACTACACCGAGTTTCAGCGCGAGGATATCCTGCCCGGCGATGCCACTATCGTGTCACCGAGCAGTTATTTCGTAGCCTCGAGTTCGACGCAAGTTTACACCTTTGATGTGGGAGTGAATGCATCCTCGTATTACATCGTCATCACCGATGAAACCAAAGGCAAGATCTTCAGGAAACTGACGGTCAAGCCGCCGAAAAAACATCCCAACGCCTCGCCTCTGACCTTCACAGTGAAAGGTCATACGGTCGGCCATTATTATGTGTGGACGATTGAATCCTTGAACTTCGACCATCCCAAACCTTGAGGTGATGCCTTAAAGGAACCTGCGTGAGAAAGGCTGTTATCATAATCCTTGTCGTTGGCGTGGCGGTCATGGCCTATGTGGTAACGCGTCTTGGCGGCGCAAGGATAGGGGTAAGGGCAAGGGTTGCATCAAACGGCAGACAGTCAATGACCGCAACGACTCATGGCGAACAGTTCGCATCGGTTCGTTCCCCCCAGCCTGTTGCAATCCCGGATGATACCGCCGGCAGCATCCCACAGAATTCCGCAAACACCGCTGCCGGACAAGCTGCGGCAATGGCGCAGCCTGGATCACCCGTTGACATCCATTCGCCAATTGGCCCGGCAATTGCGGGTGGCATCGGTAGGCAAATTGCCGCGTCAAGGCTTTCACCCGGCATCCCCTATCGCGCCGCTCCGACCCAAGCCACCGTCGTGAAAGAAGTGGATGAGAACGGCGTCGTCATCTCCAGCACCAACCCCGACACTGCCGACAGCGATGATCGTGCTGCTCTGTTGGATGACATCGTTAAGAACCACGGCAATGCCGCGTCCTCGGAATTGCTCCAGCTTTTTGAGCAGGCACGAAGCATAGATGACAAAAATGAAATCCTTTCTTCTGCCACTCAGATTCCGTCTGATCAAAACACCCGCACCCTGCTGGAGCTCGCGCTCAGCCCATCCCAACCTGCCGAGCTGCGCAGGGACGCCGTTTTGTATGCCGCCGATCAGCAACCTGACCTGCTTTCGCGTTTCACGGACGATCCCACGCTCGGTGTCGAAGTCCAGAGCATACTCAGTGCCGCCGAATATCCCGAAAATGCAACCATCAACGGCGCAAATTCGCATCCGCCGCTCGGCAAAACATCCCGTCCACCCGCCAACGCCAACCAAGCCCTCGCCCATTGACCTCTTCGTGCGTCGTTGTCACTACCCGGTGTTAGCGTGATTGGTTGGATGCATTCTACGGCGTTGACCACAATGCAGATCGAGCACGCGCGACCTCAACGCTTGCCGGTTTGGATTGTACGAACTAGACTGCCCATCCTTTCATGCCAACGGATCGCACACTGAACGCGAAGCTGCGGTTTGTCGTGTTTGATTGGGGCGATACGCTGATGTCGGAAGCCGGGCCAGTCGACATTCCGATGGCGGACTGGACGGAAGTCAAATGCATCGACGGCGCACACGACGTGTTGGCGCAATTGTCCAAAGTCTATTCCATTTCGATTGCGACGAATGCAACGATATCAAAGCACAACGACGTCCTGCGCGCCCTTGATCGAGTCGGCTTGAAGCAGTTTATCAACGAGGTGTTTTGTTTCACCGAACTCGGACGCAAAAAGAGCGAGCCGGAATTCTGGGATGTTGTGCTGACGAAACTGGGCGCGCACCGCAACGAGGTGGTCATGATCGGCGATTCTCTAGAGCAGGATGTCCTGGGGCCAATGCGTGCCGGGATTCGCGCGATCTGGTTCAACTGGAAGCAGGAAAGCTACTCTGGAGCGGCTTCGTTCGAGTCAGTGCGATCTCTCCGCGAATTGCCAGCCGTGATCAACACCGGCTGATTCGATGGATTTCACGGCGATTCACGGCACCAATTCCACCCGATAGAACAAGGCCGGTGTGTTAGTGGCGGCGCCGATGTCCAGATAGTTCGTGATCGTGCCGGTCGTGTTGGTGACCGCGAAAATCTCCGTCGTGATGTTCGTCAGCGAATCGCCGCGGTACAACGCGTTGGTGCGGCCGGGGCCGGTCATCCAGGTAATCCGCAAATCATTGCCTTCCGGCGCGATGCTGGTGATGTGGAAGTAGGATGCGCTGTTGTTCGGATCGGTGCCGGCAAGATACTCTTGCAGGTTCGACATGCCGTCGCCGTCGGGGTCGAGGGAGGCGTCGCCCGCATAGAGCGGGTTGAGGCCGTGCTGTTCTTCCCAGAGGGTGGGAATGCCATCGCCGTCTTGGTCGAGGCTTGGATCGAGGATGAAACCGTTGTAATGGAACGAACCCAAGCTGCTGAGGACGATCCGTCCGCAGGGATTGGTCATCACCAGCGTATCGACGTAGATTGAGCCCGAATCAAGTTCCAGTGTGCCGCTGCCAACGTCGAGCACAGCCGTGTTCGCGGAATTGGTTACATATAGGCCTCCACCGGTGACCCTGACAACGCCGGTGATGGTACAATCGGCGCTACCGACGGTCAGATTGGATGTAATGATAGATTGCCCACCGGCAATGGTGAACGTACCGTCGGATGTCCCGCCAACCAGAACGTCGCTCGCCTGACAAGTCCCGTTGGACACTGTCACGAATCCGATGCCATCCGCACCGATTTCGACCCCGGCGGCGGTGGCAAGCAACTGCCCGCCTGTGATCCAAACGTTGCCGGTCCCGCCGCTGGAATAGCCAACATACATCGCTTGCTCGACAATCCCGGTGCCGCCGGCAACGCGAAATGTACCTTGCCCGCCTTCGCCGATAGCGATAGCGCCCGTCTGGCAGATGCCGTTGGAAACCGTCAGCTCACCATTGCCCGGTTCCCCGAGATACGTTGCACTGTTGTTGGTGACGATCAGTTGGCCGCCTGTCACCCAAACCTCGCCCGTCCCACCAGCCAAAAGTCCAATGTCGAGCGAGGAAGACAACAAGTTCGTTCCGCCCGCAACGGTCAACACACCGCGTGAGCCAGCGTAGAATCCCAATGCGACAGCGGCGGCTCGCCACGTGCCGTTGGATACCGTCATCCGTCCGATCCCCGAAACACCGATGCTTGTAGCGACATTCGTCACGGTCAATTGTCCACCTGTCATCCAGACCGTGCCGGTGGAACCATCGACAGCGCCGAGGATCAGACCGCTGGAAAGCCGGTTGGTACCTCCCGCCACGGTCAGCGTGCCAACCGAGCCACTGTTGAGGCCGAGCCAGACGTCGTGCGTCAGCCAGGTGCCGTTGGTGACAGTCAAACTGCCGTTGCCTGTGTCGCCGATGAAAGTGGATTGGTTGGTGACAATGAGTTCACCGCCGCTGAGCAGGGCGCCGCCGTCGATTTGCAGGGCGGGCGAGCCGCTGACGGCCAGCGAGCCGCCATTGATGGTGAGCAAACCGCCACTGAGAACGGATAAGCTGGTGGCGATTTGCAATTCGTTCGTGAACAGCGCGGACAGGAGGAGTGTGTTGGTCGAACCACTGGGAGCGGATAGGACGAGATTGTTGATGGACAAGACGGACAAGTTGGCGGTGTATCCTGCCGTAACGCCGTCGAGTGTGATGGTTTTGTTGCTGGCATTGGTAATCAAGTCCGCGGGATCGTCGACGGATGGTGCGGCGGAAGGAGCGCTGGGGCTGAACAACCAATTGTGCGCGATTTCCCATTTGCCGCCCGTGTTGTTGGTCCAGCTATTGCCGGCTGCCTGGCTGGGCGAAGGAACGAGATAGTAGGCGTTTTGCTGCGGGCCATCTTCCCCGTAATGGTCGCCCGTGAAATACACTTCGCCGCCGAGCCCGATCAGGAGGCGCATGGCGCCGGGATAGATCATCTGGCCATAGGCCTCGTAATCAGTTGAATAACTGTTGTTGGTGAGGTCGACATAAGGCCAAACCATGAACTCCATGTAGTAATTGGTGCCTTTGCGAGGGATGTTGGGAAATTCGTTGGTGTGGAAATTGAAAAAGCCACCATCGTCCGATTCGGTATTCGCCACGGATTGGTTGTTACGAATTCGTTGGAGGGTTGAGGAAACATCGACGGCGCCCGTATAAATGCCCGAGCCGTAATTCCAAATTTGGATGTCGTTGGTCTGACCATTGGCGTCATAGACAACGCCCACATTCGTCGGCACGTTGGCGATGGCGGCGGCGACCGCGGCAGCGTCATGCGTCGCATTGCTTGGGAACGAGACGAACGAATAGGTGTTGGCATAAGAGGCGAGTGTCGTTACGAGCGTGGCCGCCGCGATCACCAGCCACAGTCTTGGCGTCAAAGGGAAATCAACGTCGAAGCCGTATTCGAGAGTGGCCGAGACCACAAACGCGATCTAGGCGCCGAGGGAAGCCAGTCTCGCTATGGCAGGGGATAACCTTGTAAGCAGACGCGGTGAGGGCGTTGCGCTTAAGCGAGCCGCTTGACACTTCGATCCCTGCGACAGTTTGAGTTTCACTGCGACCTGCGACTCTGAAAAACACTCGCGACAGAGCAACGTAAATAGGACGACACCCTCTATGCTTTGCCAGCGTACGAATCAGTCAAACACAGATACTGCCTTGCGGTCAAGGACATTTCGGCTTTGCGGGCCAGTGGCGCACCGGAAACCGTCATCGCTCACGCCGCGTAGCCGCCATCGATGCGAAGACCCGCGCCGGTGACGTAGCTTGCTGCAGGACTGGCGAGCCAGGCCACGAAGTTTGCGATCTCGTCGGGTTGCGCGTACCGCTGCAGCGCGGTGTACGACTTGGCCTGCTTCGCAAACTCGCCGGAATCGGGATTCATGTCGGTGTTGGTCGGACCCGGCTGGACATTGACGACCGTGATACCGCGTGGCCCGAGATCCCGGGCCCAGCCTTTCGTCAGCCCGGCAATCGCCGACTTGGTCATTGCGTAAAGCGAGCCGCCGCCAAACGGTACGTAATCGCTGTTGCAACTCCCCATGTTGATGATGCGACCGCCGTCGCGCATGTGACGCACCGCTTCCTGCGTGGCCACAAACGCGCCTCTCACGTTGACCGCCACGATGCGGTCGAAATCTTCGACCGTGAGATCGTCAATCGGTTTGATCACCAGCGTGCCGGCGTTGTTGGCCAAGGTGTCGAGCCGGCCGAATGCTTTCACCGACTCCGCCACGGCGTTTCTCACCGCAGCGACATCGGCGTTGTCGGCTTGGATCGCCAATGCCTTGCCACCGGCGGATTTGATCGTCTTGACCAGTTCTTCCGCTTGCTTCGACGAACTGGCGTAGGTGAACGCGACAGCCGCGCCATCGGCCGCCAGCTTCTGCGTAATGGCGGCGCCGATACTGCGCGAACCGCCCGTGACCAGCGCAACTTTGCCCGCGAGAGGGTTGGACTGCGGACTCACCGCAACCCTCCGCTGACGCGGAACGTCTCGCCAGTGATCCAGCCGGATTCTGGCGAAGCGAGAAACACGACTGCGGGCGCGATATCGTCGGGTTGGCCGATGCGGCCCAGCGGAGTCTTTGCCTCAGCTTGTTTGCGGAATTCACCCTCGACCATTCCCGCGGCATGCAGGCCTTCCGTCTCGACCACGCCGGCATTGATGGCGTTGACGCGTATCTTGCGCGGTCCCAGTTCGGCGGCCAGCGATTTCGTCAACGCATCGACCGCGGCCTTGCTCGCGCTGTAGACCGAGAAGCCCGGAGGCGCGCTGGTGCTGGCCACCGAACTGATGTTGATGACGCTGCCGCCTTTGGAGCCGAACTGCTTGACCGCTTCCTGTGTCGTGAGAATCAAACCCAGCACATTGACGTTGAATTGCTTGTGGAAATGATTCTCCGTGACTTCTTCGAGCGGAAGAGCTTCATAGACGCCCGCGTTGTTGACCAGAATATCGGCCGCGCCGAAAGCCTTCTTTGTTTCGGCAAACAATCGTTTGATGTTCGCGCTCTTCGCCACGTCGGCTTGCACAGCCTTCGCTTTGCCGCCGTTCTTGGCGATTTCATCGACGACCTTGTCCGCGTCCTTCTTGCTGGAAGCGTAATTGATGACGATCGACGCGCCTTCCCCGGCGAGTTGTTTGGCAATGGCCGCGCCGATGCCTTTCGATGCGCCGGTGACAACAGCGACTTTGCCTGCGAGACTTTTTGAGTTGTTGGTGCTCATGGTGCAGCTCCTTATACTGAACTCGGTGACTGCGTGTGTTTGATCGGGAGCCGGATTTTGAAGCGGGTGTCGCCGGGGACGGATTCGAATTCGATTTCGCCGCCGTGACGATCGGCGACGATGCGATTGCTGATCACCAAACCGAGGCCCGTTCCCGAGCCGACCCCTTTCGTTGTGTAGAACGGCTCGAAAATGTGCGATTGGACTTCGGGTGGAATGCCGTTGCCGTTGTCGGCGATTTCCACCACCACCTGGTCATCGTCCAAGAATGTGGCGATACAGATTTTGCCGGTGCCATTTACGGCGTCGATGGCGTTGTCGATCAGATTGGTCCAGACCTGGTTGAGTTCGCCGCCGTAGGCCATGATGCGCGGGATGGCGCGGTCGAACTTCCGCGTGACCGTGACCTTCTTGAGTTTGTGGCCGAGAATGGTCAGGGTGTTCTCGATGCCTTCATGGATGTCGACCTCTTGCATGGGTGACTGGTCCATGTAGGAGTAGGCTTTGACGGCTTTGACCAATTCGGAAATCCGTCCTGTGCTGCCGTCGATTTCGTTGAGCAAAGAATTCAACGACAAACTCGCTTCCAGCCAACCGAACGCGGGCGTCAGCGATTCGCGGGGGAGTTTGCCGGCCAGGGTGGAAAGCTTTTCGCTGCTGATCCCGGCGGAGACGAACGCCGGCGCCAGTTTCCAGCCGTCGATGACGCCGTGGTTCTCCAGCCGCGTCGCGATTTCTTCTTCGCGGTCGCTGCGGGCGAGCGAGTCGAGCGCCACGGGTTTGGCAGGGCCGTTCTCGGATGCGTCGATGAGGAATTGCCACTGGTCGGGGTTCAACGATTGATGAAGCTCGCAGGCGTACGACTGAATGTTCTCGACGACTTCCCGCAGATGCGCTGAAGCCCGGCGCGCGGCGGTGGCCGGATTGTTCAACTCGTGCGCGAGCCCGGCGGCCATCGTACCGAGCGAGGCGAGTTTCTCACGTTGTTGCGAGTAGCCTTCCATGTTGCGGACCCGGGTAGCCATCGTACGAAAGATCTGGCTCGCCACCGACGGGCAGGTGCTCAGCATTCGCCAGAAATCATCCTTGCCCAACCGAAACAAGCGGGAAGGTTTTAGGGCGCGGATCGTCGCCAGGTTCGCGCTGTCCAGCAACAGAGCAATCTCGCCGAGGAACATTCCTGGTTGAACGATGCCCATCAGAATCGCCTGATTGCTGTAGTTGCGGCTGGCGCGCATTTCGCCTTCCAACAACACGTAAAAGGATTCGACAGGATCGCCCTCGCTCGCCAACACCTTGCCGGCTTCGATTTGGATAATCTCCCCCGGCTCGAAGCAACGCGTTTGCTCTCCCGACAAACTGGAAAAAAGCGGGATAGCCCGCAGCGCTTGAAGAGTCGATGGATCCATGGCTACACGGTACTGAGATATTGATGGATGAGTTTGACGGCCATCGCGCCTTCGCCAACGCCGGAGGTCACGCCTTTCATGGACGAATGGCGCACGTCGCCGGCCACGAAGATGCCAGGGATGCTGGTTTCAAGCATGAACGGATCGCGGTCGGGCATCCAGCCGCTCGGGCGCTTGCCGTCCTTCAACAAATGCACCCCCGAAATTATGAAGCCCTTCGCATCGCGATCGACCACGTCGCTTAGCCAATCGGTGTACGGTACCGCGCCAACGTAAAAGAAAAGGGCGCAGGCGGGGACCGTTTCCCGGGCGGAGGTCTTATTGTTCACCAAGGTGATGGATTCACAGTGCCCGTTGCCTTTGACCTCGACAACACTCGTGTTCAGTTTGACGGTGATGTTCTTGGTCGCGGCAAGCTGGTCTTCGAGGTATTGCGACATGCCGGCTGAAAGCGATGGGCCGCGCACCAACATCGTGACACTCCGTGCATATTTGGAGAAATACATGGCAGCCTGACCCGCCGAATTCGCCCCGCCGACGATGTAAACATCTTCGTTTTTGTACGAAAGCGCTTCGGTCATCGGCGCGTAGTAATACACGCCGGCGCCGTTCAGTTGTTCCACGCCCGGCACGTCGACCTTGCGATAAGCGATCCCTGTCGCAATCAACAAGGCGCGGCAGCCGACCTCCGTGCCGTTGCCCAGTTTGACGAATCGCGACGGACCGTCGACCCGAACGCCGGTCACTTCCTGCGGCGCGAGAATCTCGGCACCAAATCGCCGGGCCTGCGTGACCGCGCGCCGGGCAAGGTCGAAACCGCTGAGCCCGTTGGGGAAACCCAGATAATTCTCGATTCGTGAACTCCGGCCCGCCTGGCCGCCGGGTGCCTCGCGTTCGATGAGCAGTGTCTTCAATCCGTCGGCGGCTCCGTACACGGCCGCCGCGAGACCGGCCGGCCCGGCGCCGATGATCACGAAATCGTAAAGCGGCAACTCGGCTTTGGTTTTCAATCCGAGTTTCTCGGCCACGGCGGCCGGAGATGGATCAAACAGATGCGAACCATCGGCAAAGACCAGCACCGGCAACTGTTTGCAGGTCGCGCCGCAGCTCTGCATCAACTGGACGGCCGCATCATTGATCTCCACGTCCAACACCTGGTACGGGATGGAATTGCGCGCCAGAAAATCCCGAATCTGAGTGAACCGCGGCGACCAACGATAGCCGACGACTCGAATCCCTTCAAACGGCGGCCGGAACGATGTCTGCCAATCGTCGAGCAAATCGTCGACGACGCCGTAGAGACGTTCCTCGGGCGGATCCCACGGTTTCATCAGGTAATGATCGATCTGGACGGAGTTGATGGCGCGGATCGCTGCGTCGGTGTCGGCGTAGGCGGTAAGCAACGCGCGCTTGGCGTCGGGGTAAAACTGCAGCGCCGACTCCAGAAATTCCACTCCCGACATGCCCGGCATACGCTGGTCGACCAGAAACAGCGCGACCGGATCGTTGCGGAGTTTCAATTGCTTGACGGATTCCAAGGCGACTTCGCCCGAATCGGCGGCCATAACCCGGTAGCGATTCCCGTATTGCCGGCGCAAATCGCGCTCCACGGCCCGCAACACATCCGGGTCGTCGTCGACGGTCCATATCACCGGTTTGGCCATAATCAGGAGCGACGCTTTCCTTTGGATGCCTTGCCGATCATGATGGCTTCCTCGATTTTTGTTTTCAACGTCTCGAAATCGTCATCGTCGTCGTTGCGCACACCGTTGATGAACGTTGTCGGCGTGCCGCCCACGTCGCTGTCGACGCCACTTTGGATATCCTCCTGTACTCGCTTCGCATAAACGCGCTCTGCGACCTCGCGTTCGAATTTCACCATATCGAGGCCGAGCAGGGTGGCAGCCCGGACCAGATTTTCGGCGTCGAGCGCGTCTTGGTGCTCGAACAAATAGTCGTGCATCTCCCAAAACTTGCCCTGACCACCGGCCGCTTCCGCGGCTTCGGCGGCGCGTTCGGCGTAGGCGTGAATCCTCGCCAGCGGGAAATTGCGGAAGACAAATCGCAATTGCTCGCCAAAATGCTTTTGCAGTTTCTTGATGACGGGATAGGTGTCCCCGCAGAACGGGCACTGGTAATCGCCGTATTCCACCAACGTCACGACGGCCGACGACGGGCCTTGGATGTGATCTCGCTTTCCCACGGGAATGGCCAGCGTTGCAGTTTCAAAATCATTCATGGTTTGATCTCCTTAGGATTCGAGTTTGCGTTTCATAAACTAGAATTTTCACTGGAGCGCCGACGCAAGAGGCTGCGAACGATAATGCGGGATCGTTGTTTAGAGCACCCAACGATACTGTAGTCGCAGGCTTTAGCCTGCGCGGGAAGGACGCACCCGTAAAGAGTGCGGCTACGGGATGGGCGATTTTGTTAGGCGCACTCAGCCATCCGTGATTGACACGGGTTCGTTGGTCGGAGTTTCGGATATAGCTCATAAAACTTGCCTTTAAATGGGCATGGGTTCAGGTCATGCATCTTTGGTGGCTTTATCGGCAATGGTGCTGAGAGCGAGGCCCATCGAGGCAAGCATCAGTTTTGCTCCAGCCACGCTATGCCGGTTCGCCAACCACTCCGGCTCGTTATAGGAGAGCCAGGTTTTACCGGAGGCGTCCTGCCAGACGAGGGCTTTCAACGGCAGATCGATGCCGATCGTCTGACTCGCCTGCATCAAAGGAGTGCCCCCACGCGGATTGCCAAACACGATGAGCTTAGTGGGGCGCAACGTCAGCCCCACCTCTGCCGCTAACGCTGCGTGATCGATCCGGGCAAAGACGCTCATTCCGTGTGCTTTGACTTCTGTTTCGAGCCGGTCCATCGTCTCCTTCGGTCCGATCTTGCTCTGAACGGTGATCAATCCCTCCATCATCGCGTCCTCAAGTTCGTGCGGCCGATACTTGCTCCTTCAAAACAGGCGCGGATACGGACGGCACTTTGGCAAAGAGGACGCCGAGGCCTTCCGCCATGGTCGGATGCGTGAAGATGGCGTCGCGCAAGGCGGTATACGGAAGTCCGGCAATCATCGCGACCTGCACGGACGCCATGATTTCTCCCGCTTCCACACCGAACGCCGTAAACCCAAGAATGCGATCGCTCTTGTTATCGACCAGGGCCTTCATAAAGCCCCGCATTTCGGAAAGCGTCCGGGTTCGCAACACCGCCCCCATCGGGATTTTTGCCAATCGGTACGAGATGCCGCGCGCTTTGGCTTCTATCTCGTTCAAACCAATGCGGGCCAGTTCGGGATCGGTGAACAGGCAGAAGGGGACTTGTCGACCCGTTGTCACGTGATGGCTGCCCAGGATGTTGTCGCATACGATTCGGAAATCATTTTCGGAGATGTGCGTGAAATGCGGGCTGCCGGCACAATCGCCCGCCGCCCAAACGTCGGACGCCGTCGTTTCCAGGCGCTCGTTCACTTTGATGTACCCACGGTCGGTTGTCTCCACTCCGGCGAGGTCAAGGCCAATGCCGTCGGTGTTGGGCGTGCGACCGGTCGCGACCAGCAGATGCGTGCCATCCACGACAATTTCCGAGCCGTCACGGTTCGCATGCAGTTTCACGGATTGACCGGACTTTCCCTCCACACAGGTGACGCGAGCGCTTGTCAGCACATCGATTCCTTCGTCTTTGAACAACGCATGTATGCCATCCGATACATCCGGATCCTCGCGATGGACCAGCCGGGACTTCCGTTCGATGAGCGTGACACGGCTGCCGAACCGGCGCATCGCTTGCGAAAATTCGAGGCCGACGTAGCCGCCTCCCAGGATCAACAGATGTTGTGGAATCTGGTCCAACTCGAGTGCTTCGATATGGGTCAACGGCTTCGCTTCGGCCAGGCCCGGCGTCGAGTCGATGGTTGCACGCGTTCCGGTATTGATGACAACGTACTTTCCGCGCAGGAGCCGCGTGGTGCCTTCGGCGGAGATCACCTCGATGGCTTTAGGTCCGATAAACCGTCCGAAACCCATGATCAGTTCCGCCCCGCTTTTTTTGTAGTTGTCGAGATGCAATTCGACCAAGCCCGCGACCATCTTTCGTTTGCGCCCCCGCACGGCGGACATGTCGATTTTCCAATCCTTCTTGGTGATTCCGAACTCCTCGCTCCGCCGGAAGTAAGAAGCGACTTTCGCGCTGTGGATGACGTTCTTGCTCGGAAGACAGGCGATGTTGGGGCAGGACCCTCCAACATATTTGCGCTCAATGACGGCGGCCTTCATCCCTTTCCTGGCTAGGGTCCAGCCGATGAGTTTGCCGGCCGCGCCGCTGCCCAACACCACGACATCGTATTCCTCTAGAGACGGCACGTTCTCCTTTGTCTGTTTTTCAGTGTTGAGTTTCGGTGCTCACGAGATGCTATCGCTTCGCTACCGGTTGTGCGGACTTCTTGCCCGCGTCGGCTTTCCTCAGCGGACTTTGACTTCGCCCGGCTGGTTGAGGCGCCTTCCCGAGAAAGGCGAGCAACTCCTCGTTGACCCGGTCCTTCAAGGTCGAGCACATGCCGTGCGGTGCGCCCGCGATCACCTTGAGCGTGGCGCCCTTGACTATCTTTGCCGAAAGCAACGCCGAGTCGGCGATCGGCACGATCTGATCGTCGTCGCCGTGCAGAATGAGCGTCGGCACATTGAACTTCTTGAGGTCTTCCGTGAAATCCGTTTCGGAGAAGGCCTTGATGCAGTCGTAAACGGCTTTGTGTCCGGCCATCATCCCTTGCAGCCAGAACGAATCGCGCAGGCCCTGTGAAACTTTCGCGCCTGGCCGGTTGAAGCCGTAGAACGGCATACTGAGGTCCTTCCAAAACTGCGAGCGGTCGGCGAGAACGGCGGCCCGGATATCGTCGAACGCTTTCATCGGCAAACCACCGGGATTGGCGGGCGTCTTCAGCATCAACGGCGGGACCGCGCCAATCAGCACGGCTTTGGCCACGCGGTTCGTGCCATGACGCCCGATGTAACGGGCGACTTCGCCGCCGCCTGTCGAGTGGCCGATATGAATCGCTTCCTTCAGGTCGAGCGCCTCGACGAGTTTTGCGAGGTCGTCGGCGTAGGTGTCCATATCGTTGCCGTTCCAAGGCTGACTCGAGCGGCCATGGCCGCGGCGATCATGGGCGATGCAGCGGTATCCGTGGTTGGCCAGGAACAACATCTGGTCTTCAAACGCGTCCGCGCTCAACGGCCACCCGTGACTGAAGACCACAGGCTGTCCGGTTCCCCAGTCCTTGTAGTAGATGTCGACGTTCCCCAAGTTTTCTTTACCGATCTTTAAGTATGGCATGAGAACGCTCCTTTCCTGTTTGTGAAACAACAGTTATCGGTGCGAGAAAGTCGTCCTGATGGGGAAGTCCACAGCTTGGACTGAAATCGCCACCACCAAGAACAGCCAGTCCAACTCGCCACCTCCGACCCGCAAGAACAGGTAGCACACCGTCACAACAATTCAAGAGCGAGGGGTACAAAACAGTATGACAATTCGCTGTAGCGGCGCTCTGTGAGCGCCGAAGGAGTGGGGGGTCTATAGGAGGTCGGCAGTCGCAGACCGCCGCTACAGTTCGCGCGCACACACACTCCGAAGACGCTATCGCCTGCTCACCGAGAAATCTTTTTCGGTTCCAAGAACGTCCCTTCCTGAAGCTCCTCGTACGCCCGTTGGAGTTGTTCCTGCGTGTTCATAACAATCGGTCCGTACCACGCGACCGGCTCCTTGAGTGGCTGGCCCGAAACAAGGAGAAAACGGATTCCGTCCGGCCCGGCCTGCACCGTGACTTCGTCGCCGCTGTCAAACAGAACGAGCGAGCGATCCTCGGCGGCCGTGGGAGGCGTTGTGTCTGCCCAGCCGACTCCTTCGGTCGGCACCGCGAGAGGACCAGACGCGTTGCAGAATTTGCCGGCCCCCGCGAACACGTAGGCAAACGCGTGGCGGGTCGTCTCGACCGGGAGACTCTTCCGTTTGCCGGGCGGCACTGACACATCGATGTAGATCGGGTCCGCAGCGATCCCGACCACGGGACCACGTTTCCCCCAGAAACTTCCACAGACAATCCGCGCGCGGGTGCCATCATCGTCGACGACCTCCGGAACTTCGGGCGCCTTGATTTCCTGGTAGCGGGGCGCCGTCATTTTGAGCGACGATGGTAGATTCGCCCACAACTGGAATCCATGCATGCGGCCGTCGACGTCGCCCTTGGGCATTTCCTGATGGATGATGCCGCGCCCCGCGGTCATCCATTGGATGTCGCCGGCGGCAATCGCGCCGCGGTTCCCCATGCTGTCGCCGTGCTCGACGGTCCCGGCGAGGACGTAGGTAACGGTCTCGATTCCGCGGTGAGGATGCCATGGGAATCCGGCCAAATAATCCTCCGGAATGTCGTTGCGAAAATCGTCGAGGAGAAGGAACGGGTCGAACTCGGTGGTGTTACCGAAGCCGAACGCGCGCCGCAGGTGCACCCCCGCGCCTTCGAGGGTTGGCTTGGATTTGATCATCCGCCGAACGGGTCGAAGAGACATGAGAACCTCCCGAGTTTACGTCCTGACCGTTTCGGTCAGTAATGTGATGTTGTTATCGCCACCAACGTCTTGCGAGAACCGGTAACACACCATCGCCACAATGCAAGTGAGGCGGACCGTCAAAATGCCAAGCGTCGCAACCTGCCGGCATCCGGCCCGAAGTTGAATGTATCATGCAGGCCGGGCGGCTATTTGTCGGGCTGGCCGTAGTTCTGTTGCATTCGATTTAGAATGTCATCCACGGTGGGCTTGCTGCCGGGCCGGTTGGAATTTGGTTGGACCTTCTTTGGAACTGCATTTGTAGAGGTGGAATTGGCAACCGGAGACGATTTCTTTTTTTCGGCTTCGGCCTTGGCGGCGGCCGCTTTCTGGTCAGCGGCTTTCTGCTCGGCCGCCTTCCGTTCAGCGGCCTCGCGAGCGGCCGCGGCCTTTTGTTCGGCGGCCAGCCGAGCGGCGGCGGTCTTCTGCTCCGCGGCCTGCCACGCGGCGGCTTTCTGAGGGTCATACCCGAATTGCTTCTGTAGATCCGGTGGCAAATCCGCCAAAGGCACCGTCGCCACTCCCGTTTCGTGATAAATCGTGACGGTGGCGGGTGTAAGTCTGCCCCAGCGAACGTCTTTATAGGTGGTGCCGTCGATGGTGATGCTATTGGACTCGGTATTGCTCATAACGCCAGCCGACGCCACCTTGTTGGTAATACTGGCAGGGCCGGGTGTGTTGGTTTCTTCGGCGAAAAGGGTGACGGCAACCACGCTACAGAACACGAGGAGAACTCGAGGGATTTTCATAGTTGGTCGCCTTTCGATTCTGGATTCTACGACCGTTGCTGTTGCCAGCAAGCTTATTCGGGACCTGGCGGTCAGGGAGACGTTCGGCAGGCAACTCCACATCAGTTTTCCACTCGGCCCGGGCTTTGTGACCAATTCTTAACAAATTAGTGTTCGTCTTGAACGCGGTACGTTGTGTAATTTCTCCAACCATGACTCGTAAAGTTTTCGTCCTGGCATTCTCCACGTTGATGGCGCTGACATTCGTCGATTTCAGTTCCGCGCAGACGACAAACCTTGCTGCCAAAGTTCTGGCCGCGGACGACGCGCTGCCGTCGTGGCGCGAGGGCGCAGCCAAAAAACGCATCGTCGAGTTTGTCGCCAGCGTGACAACGGCTGGCAGTCCGGATTTTGTGCCGGCCACGCAGCGCATCGCCGTGTTTGACAACGACGGCACACTGTTGAACGAGCAGCCGATGTACATGCAACTCGCCTTCGCCCTGGATCGGGTCAAGGCACTCGCGCCGCAACATCCGGAATGGAAGGACAACCCTCTTTTCAAAGCGGCGCTTGACCGCGACCTGAAGGCACTCTCCGCGATGGGTGTCTCGCGTATCCTCCAACTAACCTTCGCGGCTCAGGCCGGGCTGACGACCGAAGAGTTTGAGCACGTCGTCAACGACTGGCTCGCCACGGCCCGTCATCCGCGGTTTCACCGGCCGTACACCGATCTGGTGTATCAACCGATGTTGGAAATGCTGGCGTATCTTCGCGCCAATGGGTTTAAGACGTTCCTCGTGTCGGGCAGCAACCTCGAGTTCATGCGTCCGTGGACGGAGCGCGTCTATGGGATTCCGCCGGAACAGGTGGTGGGCGGCAGTTTCAAGACAAAATTCGAAATGCGCGACGGCCGGCCGGTCATCACCCGGCTGCCCGAGCTCGATTTCGTCAACGACAAGGACGGCAAAGCGCTGGGCATTGAGAGATTCATCGGACGTCGCCCGATCATTGCGTTCGGCAATTCCGACGGCGACCGGCAGATGCTCGAATGGACGACCGCCGGCACTGGCGCACGGCTGGCCGCGTACGTACATCATGATGACGCCGAACGCGAGTCCGCTTACGACCGCACGGCTCTCTTTGGAAAACTCGACCGTGGCCTCGACGAAGCGCCGAAGCGCGGCTGGCTTGTGATCAGCATGAAAAACGATTGGAAACGCGTATTCGCTTTCGAACAATGACGGGCCGCGAAGCCTTGCCGCGCGGCTCCGCCGCTCTAAAGTTGCCATCCTGAGCGCGGCGAACGGATCTCCTTCGTTTTGCGTGACTGCCGATCACCGACCACGAATCACGAGGACGATGCCAGCTCGCGTTCGAGCATTTCGTACCGGTCGATGACCTGGCGGACGAAGTGACGTTTCTCGTGGTACGTACCGGGAAAGAAACTACCCTTGAACCCAGCAATGATGACATGGCGCAGTTCGCGCGGAGTCATTTTCAATTTGTCGATGGCGATTTGCAATTCCCTGCAGACAGTCGTGTTCGAGACGAGACGGTTGTCGGTGCAGATGGAGACAGAGAGTTCGTGGTCGAGCATTTGGCGGAGCGGATGCCGGGAAAGATCACGCATGTGCGGCAGGGTTTGCGCGTTGCTGGTGAGGCAGACTTCGATGGTGATGCGCTGGCTCGCGATATACTCGGCGAGACGGTCGGTGTACGCCACAGGATCCGGAATATCGGGATTCTGAATCATCTCGTGCGCGAACATCCACGTGCCGTGACCGATCCGGTTCGTGTAACATTTCGTGATTGCCTGAAAAATGGATTCGGGTCCGTACGCCTCGCCGGCATGGACGGTTTTGCGGATGAAGTGATCGTGCGTGTATTGATAGGCCGGGCTGTGATCGTCGGCCGGGTAACCGGACTCCGGTCCCGCCAGGTCGAAGCCGACCACGGGTAGGCCTTTCTTGTGCGCGAGATCAACCGCGTTGCGCGCCAGTTCCATCGAGGCGGTCACGCAAACTTGTTTGGGCGATGCGGCCGGCAGGATCTCGAAGAGCCACGCGTAATAGGGTGACATGTGCGGCGTCACAAACCGCATCGCGCTGAAGATGATGCCGAAATGAAATGGGATGTCCGCGCCCGAGGTGACCGGCTTGGTTCGGTTGTGCCGCTTCTGCGCGCGTTCCAGTCCCCGGCACACCGACCGGACGACGGTTTCCAAGTCGAGCCGGTCGTTGATGTAGTTCTGCGGCGCGAACCGGACTTCGAGGTAGCGAACCCCTTCGGCGAGGTTGTCCTCCGCCAACTCAAACGCGACACGTTCGAGGTTCTCGGTATTCTGCATCACCGCGTGAGTGTAGGCGAAGCCCTTCAAATACTCCGGCAAATGCGCGTAATGATTCTTAAACACCAACCGACGCATGCCGTCTTCGGTGTACGATGGCAGCTTTACGCGATGTTTCTTCGCCAACTCGATCAGCGTCGGCAGACGCATCGATCCGCCGAGATGAACATGGAGGTCGGTTTTCGGAATGCTCTGGATGAATTGGGTTGAGATCGCGGACACAGGTCGGAAGAATAGCGATAAGCGCGTGGCTTTACAGGGAAAAATCGTACGTGTGACACGGAGAGCGTTGTAGTCGCCTCGCTCTGTCGAGGCGCATCCGGACACGGCGGCAGAGCGCCGCGGCTACATGTTCCCGTGCGGGGATTCGCGCCATCTGGTTGGATTGGAAACAGGAGAGTTACCACGGGACGGCTTCGTTCCGGTCCGTCCGCTCTCTCTACGAAGTACCCGCGGTGATCGAAGAAGATTAGCTGACCAAACGCAGGACCCGTCAACTCTCCATCAGTTCGCCGCCGCGTCCCGGTGAGCGCTAAAAGGCTTCTAAGGGTTTTATTATACGAGAACCTCATGGTTCTGCTGTATAGACACGCAAAACCCGCTTTTGCTACAAATCGCCACGGTCGCAGCAATCAAAGCTAGGAAATAGTCGGTTATCGGTCAGATTGGCTCTGTGCGAGTTCCGATGGACGAGTAGGCCACGACGCTTCCTCCCACCGCGCAAGCAATTGGTTTTAGGCGAAGCCAAGAGGCAAGGTCATGAAGAAGTAACATTGACATGCGGATGCTAAACCATGGCTTACTCATTCCAAAATCTGGTGTTTGAAGGCGGTGGCGTCAAAGGTATCGCCTACGTCGGCGCGATGCAGGTGCTCGACGCAAAGGGGATTCTATCGAACATCAAGCGGGTGGGCGGCACATCCGCTGGCGCAATCAACGCCGTGCTCGTCGGACTGAATTACACCGCCAACGATACCCTGCAACTTCTCAAGTCGATGGATTTCAAGTCATTCATGGACGACGACTGGGGGATCGTGCGGGATACCGCTCGCCTGATCAATCAGTTTGGCTGGTACAAGGGTAATTCGTTTCGCGATTGGATTGCTGACGTCATTGCCAAGAAAACCGGCAATTCGGAGGCCACCTTCAATGATGTGTTCCAGATGAAGGACGCCCAAGGGTTTCGCGACTTGTACTTTATCGGGACAAACCTCTCCACCGGCTTCTCAGAAGTGTTTTCCGTCGAACACACCCCGCGGATGTGTGTTGCCGACGCCGCCCGCATCTCCATGTCCATCCCGCTCTTCTTCGCCTCCATACGCAGTCCACGTGGCGATGTTTACGTGGATGGCGGCGTGTTGGACAACTATCCCATCCGACTTTTTGACCGCCAGAAGTACGTGGCCGAGAACTTCGTCATCCCCCCGGATTATCAACAACACAATCAGGACCTTACCCAGCAAGGGCTGAGCATCAGCCCTTACGTTTACAATCAGGAAACGCTGGGCTTCCGGTTGGACTCCGCTCAGGAAATTGCAATGTACCGGGACCATGCCGAGCCGCCCGAAAGGAAGATCAATGATTTTTTCGATTACGCTTGGGCATTGGTTGAGACCATCATGAACACACAGGACAGCTACCACCTTGAGAGCGACGACTGGCAGCGCACCGTATACATCGACACCCTCGGCGTAGGCACCACGGATTTTGGCCTGAGCGACCAAAAGAAGGACGAGTTGGTGCAGTCGGGCATCGACAACACAAAGAAGTATTTCGATTGGTACGACGATCCAAAGAACCATCCCGTCAATCGACCAACGTAATTTGGAGGAGAACAATTAACGGAGGAATCTTATGCCGCCAAGTGATCAGGGATGTCGTCTCAGATGCAGTATCCGACCCGCTTCGAAGCAGCGTTAACCGGTCACGAATAAGAGGAACCATGAGAATCATCGCTTACATACGTTTGCTGAGTTTCGGCTTGGTGCTGGTCAGCTTGTCTGCTGGGTGCGGCACCGTACCGATTCAGAATATCCAAGACTTCACGACGGGCGTTACAGCAGCACAAAAGCAAACCACTCTCGCATTCCAAGCCGTTACCGATTTGACGAGTGATGACGTCATTGATTACGCCGCGGCACAGCCCACTTTGACTGACGAGAACTTCTTCTTGGTCTTGGACCCAAAAGCCGAAGCCGCTTGGGATCGGTCCTTTTTGGCGTTGGAAAAGTACGGCCAAGATTTGGTGGTGCTGACTTCGCCGGACTTAACCAAAGACTACAAAGACTACTCCGTCAGTTTGGCGGAGGAGATTAAGAAGACCGGTCAGGTATTGCAGGGGGCAAATCTTGTCACCAGTGCGCCGGAGCCATCGGCAGTCTTGGCGACCGCTTTCACGAAGCTGGGGGACTTGTTGTTGCGCGCCAAGGCGCAGGCGGACGCGAAACGCATTGTCAGCGCCACCGATCCTGCGGTGCAGCAGATTCTGTTCGAGATGGCGGCAGACATTGGAGATAGTGATGGGACAGGCATCCGTGGTACGGTGCATGCCCACTGGCAGCAACGTAAAGGGAAATGCCAAGTCGCGTTTACGAAGTCTGACGATGCCGGTAAGCGCAAACTCGCCGTGCAGTTTGCAGGTCTGATAAGTCAGCAACAGGCGCAAGACGCTGTTCTGGAATCGCTGCACCGTTCACTACTCGCCTTAGCCAGCGCGCACCGCGCCTTGGCCAAAGGAGAACCCTTCAGCATGGCTGCCTCCATTGCATTCATCAAGAACGAAGTCCAAGACACTGAGCAGTTGTACAGCAAGTTCAAAAACTCTTCCGAGGACTGAAAGAAGGATACTGCCGATAAAGATGCGGAGGATCAATGAATTTAACACTCAAACAATTGCATGATCTCTTACTGGCGCGGCACAACGCGCTTTCCGATCAACTGGGCCACGAAGCCGATCCGGCGAAAGCCGAAGCCATCCTGACCGAAATGCAGGAACTCCTCCATCGGATCGACCTTGTGCAAGGCCTGCTGTTCCGTCAGTCATCCCAAAAACTGGATGATTGCTTGGCCCGGATCAAAAAGGCCGACGATGCCCTCGGTCAGGCAACTCAATCGATCAAGAACGCGGCGGATTTGGTCAAGTCGATGAGTGAGTTTCTGAAAGCCGTCGATGAAGCCATCGACCTCGCCAAGACGCTGGCGGTGACCTGAAGCGCTTGCATTGCGGAGCAAGATCACGATTTTCGGAAAAAGGTGCGAATGGATACAAGATCAGAACGAGAATGAAAAGGCAGGCGAGTATGAGTATAAAGAATATAATCGACCTCGCGAAAACCCTCGGTACACAGGCGATCGCCAAGATCAGGGACCCCGGACTGATATTCATAGCGCTATTCTTCGCAATTGGCTTATATCTGATCCTGTTGAACCTTCGGGCTGAGGATTTCTGGATTACGGTGGTGTTGGTGTTGGCATTGATCGTGACATCTCTTAGCGCTTTGGGAAGGTCAAATCGATGCGGGCGCTTCTTTCTGGTCAAGCCGGACAGAAACAATGCCCTGTTTTTGAGGAGACCATGGATTGGATCGTCTCGAAAACAGGAGTGCAATATCCTTAGTTTTTGGGTGGCTCTTCTATCGTCCATTGAAGTTCGGTTATTGGGTTAACTCTCCACTCAAGACAGGTTGTACTCTGCACATTCTACTGGTGGAGATACCAGTCGACACCACATCGATCGATAGGATTATTCCAGACTTGATATCGTTCACATGAATTAAGTCGATGGAGGGCACTGCTGATTGTGGTGGCTGGCAGGCACGCCCTTGCAATTTATCGCTTCTGCGGCGAGGTTTCGCTCTGGCGTTTGAAAGGACGGGTGTTGCAGGTCAGGTTCGACGTCCTTGGCGGAAACAAAACAACAACCAGAAAGGTGGCTCCTGATGAAAGAGGTTCGCTGTAAGGATGCCGGTGTGGATTGCGACTTCGTGGCGCAAGCCGAGACCGAGCAGGAACTGATGAAGAAGGTCGCGCAACACGCGCGTGAGAAACATGGCATGACCCAGGTTACGCCCGAAATGGCGGCCAAGGTCAAAAAGCTCATTCACGATGTGAAGTGACCAACGCTCTCGAAGAACAGATGGGCTCGGGCGTGCTTGCGCCCGAGCCTGTTTGCTACGCTTGGTTGTGCGAGGGTCTCTGACCCCGCACAGATTTCGACCCCGCGGTCGCGGGGTCTCCCGGTCAAGCCGGAGAAGGGAGACCTGCGGTCATCGGTGGCGGTGCGGTCGGGAGACCGGCGCCGAACAGCGGCAAATCTTGAAATGAGACTAGTTTCGGTCAATGTGTCGCAGCCGAAGCGCATCGCCATCGACAGCCAGAATTCGGTCATGACCGGGATTTTCAAGGAACCAGTGCGCCGTCGCGTGATGTTGCGGACGCTGAATCTCGAAGGCGACGGTCAGGCGGACTTGACCGTCCACGGTGGCCCGGACAAGGCCGTGTACGCCTATCCGATCGAGCATTACGATTACTGGCAAGGCACGTTGAAGCGGAAGGATTTTCCGTTCGGTCAATTCGGTGAGAACTTCACGGTCGAAGGAATGAGCGAGGACACGGTTCACATCGGCGATATCTATCGCGTCGGCGGCGCAGTGGTCCAGGTCACGCAGCCTCGCGTGCCGTGTTACAAGCTGGCGCTGAAGATGGAAATGCCGGCGTTCCCTCAGATCTTCCTCTCCAGTGGGCGATCAGGATTTTATCTGCGTGTTTTGCAGGAAGGTGAGGTCGGCGCGGGCGACGAGATCGAACAAGTCCAAGCCGACCCGGCGCAGTTGAGCGTTCGTGACATTCTTCACCTGGCGTTCTTCGACAAGGACAACGCCGAACTCATCAGGGAAGCACTAAAAGTCCGCGCCTTGTCGGCCGCATGGCGCGAGATGCTCGACGAGCGGCTTGTCTCACAAAGCCGTTGAGTTTTCAGGCGTCACCGCCTTCGTCTGGAGGATTATGTTGAGTTCGACGTCGCTCGCGTGAACCAGGTCAAAATAGTGACGGTCGCGGACCGGACAGGAGACGGGGCAACGACAGAGACCGTTGCCGCAAACTACGGCGGCGTCTCGTCGGACTCGGCTCGACAGGCTCAGGGTGACAACTTAACAAGCTGTTGAAAAAGTGGTTGAACCTGCAAATCCGGTTGTAGGCCGACTCTGTGAGTCGGCGATCCCTTCGAGAATTCCGCCGCTTCGCAGAAGCGGCCTACAGTTGGACGGTTGGAAGGTGAGTTTTTCAACAACCTCTTCGGCTACGGTTCCACGGCGTGGACCGTATAACCGCCGGACTTCTTGTCGGGTTCGAGTTTGAGGAGGCCGCGTTTCTCCGCGTCCTGCAGGAGATCGTTGAAGGAGCGGAAGCCATAGGCGCGTTCGTTGAAGCCGGGGTGCCGGCGTTTGATGGCCTGCTTGATCATCGAACCGTACACGGGATCGTTGGCGTCGCGTTCCGCCGCGAGGGCTTCCAGCGTTTTCACGACCAGATCGAAGGCGTCGGCGACCGCGAGGCTGGCCGGACCTTTGGTGTCGGTGTCGCTGGGTTTGGCTGCGGCCGGTTGCGCGGCACTTTTCTGGCGGCCCCGCGGTGGAACGGCGCGGACCAGGTCGTCGTAATAAATGAATTCGTCGCAGTTGTTGATAAACAGATCGGAACTGGAGTTCTTGACACCGACGCCGATGACCTTCTTCGCGTTCTCCCGCAGCTTGCTCACCAGGGGCGAGAAATCGGAGTCGCCGCTGATGATGACGAAGGTATCGACGTGGCCCTTGGTGTAGCAAAGATCGAGCGCGTCCACGACCATGCGGATGTCAGCGGAGTTTTTGCCGGACTGGCGGAGGTGCGGAATTTCGATGAGTTCGAAGGCGGCCTCGTGCAGATCGCGCTTGAAGGCTTTGCCGCGCTCGAAGTCGCAGTAGGCCTTCTTCACGACGATATGACCCTTGAGTAACAGTCGTTCGAGAATCTTCTCGATCTCGAACTGCGGGTAACTGGCGTCACGCGCGCCCACCGCGATATTTTCCAGGTCGAGGAAGACCGCCATCGTGGCATTGGAATCTTGCGTAGTCATCGGCCGGGCAGCTTACCAGAAACAAGGCCTTTGCGCACTCGGAAAAAACTGAAGCGCTCTGAGCATCGTGCTCTGAACTATGCGCACGGTACGGCACACCACTTACAGCCCAAAGCCTTTCAGACAGCGATTCTCCGCAGCGACATGGATTGTAGCGGCGGTCTGTGACCGCCGTATTGATGCGAACGTCAAATTCTCGACGCTCAGAGAACGCCGCTCACCCGGCCGTTACCATGTCCTCTACAGCACACATTCAAACGTTCTGACTCAGTGCATTCGTCCGTAGAATTATGTTAGGTTTGACGTCGGTCGCATGAATCAGGTCGAAACAGTGTTGGCGCTGTTGATCGTAGTGGCGGCTCTGGCGATTGTCGCGAAGCGCATCGCGTTGCCGTACCCGGTCTTGCTCGTAGTGGCCGGTCTCGCGCTCGGGTTTGTTCCGGGTCCGCCGCCGTTGAAACTCAATCCGGAAACGGTGCTGCTCCTTGTGCTGCCGCCGTTGCTCTATCCGGCCGCGGTGTTTACCTCGTGGCGGGATTTTCGCGCCCACCTCAGCAGCATTCTTTGGCTCGCAGTTGGATTGGTCCTGGTCACGACGCTCGCGATCGGTTGGGTGGCGCACGCGCTGGGTGGATTGCCGTGGGCGGCCGCGTTCGCGCTCGGCGCCATTGTGTCGCCACCGGATGCCGTGGCCGCGACTTCCATCGCCCGACGGCTTCATCTGCCGCGCAGAATCGTGACCATTCTGGAAGGCGAGAGTCTGGTGAACGACGCGACGGCGCTGGTGGCGTATCGGTTTGCCGTGGCGGCTGTGTTGGTTGGCTCGTCGTTTTCCTTCGGCGCGGCGAGTCTGTGGTTTCTCTGGGTGGCGAGCGGTGGGGTCGGACTCGGACTTCTCATCGGGTGGCTCGGGTACCACGTGCAACGGCGATTGGACGACCCGCCCATCCAAATTACGATCTCGCTGTTGACTCCGTTTGCGGCTTACATCCCGGCCGAGCGACTGCATATCTCGGGCGTGCTGGCGGTTGTGACGGCTGGGCTGTTTCTGGGGTGGCGTTCACCGCGGATGCTGACTTCGCGCACGCGGATTTACGCCTACGTTTTCTGGGAGATCGTTGTATTTCTCTTGAACGGCTTGGTCTTCGTCATGATCGGATTGGAACTGCGCGAAATCCTGCAACGGCTGACCAGTCAATCGTTCGCGATGCTAATTACTCAGGGGGTTCTCCTGAGTGCGACCGCTATTGTCGTGCGTATGCTATGGGTGTTTTCGGCGAGTCATTTGCCGCAGCGGATGAGCCGGCGTGGGCGCCGGCGCGAACCGTCTCCACCGTGGCAACACGCTGTGATTATTGGTTGGACGGGCATGCGCGGGGTCGTATCCCTTGCTGCCGCATTGGCGATCCCGCTGACGTTGCATGACGGTTCGCCTTTTCCCGGGCGTGATTACATTCTGTTCTCCACCTTCTGCATCATCTTCGCAACGCTCGTGCTGCAAGGTCTGAGCCTGCCGGCGGTGATTCGCAGTCTGGGGGTTGTGGACGACGGCGCCGCCGAACTCGAAGAACGGACCGCGCGCATCAAGGCGAACGAAGCCGCGCTGGCGTATCTGGAGGAACTCAAAGGCAACAACGAAATCCCGCCTGAAATTCTCGGCCGTCTCCGGGCCAGTTACGACGATCGGCTGCGTCAACTCGACGCCTGCGCTGATTGTTCCGCGGAGAAAAATGGGGCACGACCAGCCACATCGTTATATCAACGCCTCGAACAGGAAGCGTTGACGGTGGAGCGGCGCACGATCATCCAGTTGCGCGACGAATATGTTATCAACGACGAGGTCCTGCGCCGGATTCAGCGGGATTTGGATCTCGCTGAGGCGCGATTAAGAGGAAGCCGGGGGAGCGATTAACAGCTTGAACGTCGAACACTCAACGTTGAACGCGGAACTTAGAACGGCGCGGGCGTCGTGGGGGAACGGGCGTCTCGCCGTTTGGTGGAACTGATGAACGGGCGAGCCGCCCGTTGCACTATTGCAATTGCGTAATGCGAGTCGACGAAGAACGCGGTATACTCAAATTCAAGGAGCGAATCATGAAACTCAATGTCAAAGCGTTTGCGATTACCTGCGGTTTGTTGTGGGGTGTCGGATTGTTCGCGCTTACGTGGTGGATCATCGCGTTCGAAGGTTCCACGGGCGACCTGTTGATCATCGGTCACTTGTATCGTGGTTACAACGTCAGCCCGGTGGGCAGCGTGATCGGTTTGGTGTGGGGGTTTTTCGACGCGTTGGTTGGTGGCGCGATCTTTGCCTGGCTCTACAACGTGATTGCCGGCGGCAAATCGGAACACACCGCAGAAAAAGGTGTTTGAAGTTACGGCGTCGCGGGGAAGGGGACTTCCGTCCAGCCGATCCGCTGGATGTTCTCCGAATGGTCTTCCACGAACGGGTTCTGCTGGACGGCGATGCGGACATTTTTGAAAGTGATGTCCGTCGCGTAGGAGCACGCGACGCCGTTGGTGCCGGAGAGATCGAGGTCGGTGAGCGTGACGTTTTGGATGGGGCTTTCTTCCAAACCCTCGATGACACAGCAGTTCCGTGAGTTGACAGCCGTGACGTGGTCAATGTGGATATCACGGAACACAGGGGTCCTTTCGGAGAAGGGTTCGGGCGGAGTTTTCACGTAGCGCAGGGAAAGGATGATGGCGTTGCGGACGTTCTTCAGACGGAAGTTCGAGGCAACAACATCTTCCACGACACCGCCGCGACCGCGCATGCTTTTCAGGCGGATGCCGTTGTCGGTGCCATCGCCGGAGCAGTCGACGAAACGCACATGCCGGACGCTTCCGGATTCTTCGCTGCCGATGGCGCAAACGCTATGGGCATGGGCTACGTGGCAACGGACGTAGGTGATGTCTTCGGTGGGACGATTGACCTTTCGACCCTCTTCATCGCGGCCGGATTTGATGCCAAAGGCGTCGTCGCCCACGTCGGCAAGACAATCGTGGACTACGACGTGACGGCAGGAATCGGAGTTTAACGCGTCGGTGTTCGGTGAATCGGGCGGATTGATCATTCGGCAATTGCCAACATCGATGTTTTCGCTGTAAAGCAGGTGGACGGTCCAGAAAGGCGCATTCTGGAAAGTTGGACCTTCGATGCGGACATTCTTGCAGTCTTTGATTTGAACCATCATCGGCCGGCGGCGAATGGGACGGTCGGGACGAGCGTTGCCATGTTCCGCCATGTCCATGGTGGCCCACCAAGCGGCGCCCTGTCCGTCAAACGTACCCGGGCCGGTGATGGCGATGTTGGTGAGGCCGTTGGCAAAGAGGAGGGGATGGGGACCATTTTCGGTGAGACCTTCCCAACGCGAAGTGATGTCTGGATAGCTGGCCCGGTTGGTATCGAAAAGAACAACCGCACCCTTGTCGAGATGGAGCGTCATGTTGTTCACCATGTCGATCGGACCGGTAAGGTAATGACCCGCAGGGACGCGGACGATGCCGCCGCCAGCTTTTTGGCAGTCGGCGATGGCCCGGTGGAAGGTATCGGAGCTGGAGACCTTCGGATTGTCCACGGCACCGTACGCAGTGATGTCAAAGACGCGTTCGGACTGTGATGCGACGCCTCCGTTTTTTCCCGCGGCGCATCCGACGAGCAACCCGGTCAACAGAACCGACAAGAAGATCTTAATCGCCATTCTGATTGCTGGACTCATTGGCTCAATCCGTTTCAGCGACTGTACCTGCTTCTGGTCAACGTGGCAAAATCATAGTTTGCCCCGTTCGAACCGCGGGTTTGTCCAGCCGCGGAGCAAGCCAGCGGAGGACGCGGCCGGTCAAGGTTGGCGACAGGCTTCGGCTGGCATGGCCATGTGGCAATCGCCAAATTTCAGGCTGCCCCCACGCTTGCCAGAGCGCCTCCATGGATTTCCTGTTCACAAACAGATCGTGGATGGCTTCGATCAACAATATGTTTTCCTTGGGAATGCACGGCCGCACTGTGGCCAGGTTCAACACCGTCCGATTCAACGCCTCACAAGCCGGCCCCTGCCTCAGCAATTCCTGTCGAAGGGCAGGCCAGACGATTTGTTTCGCGAGTGAGAGAAAGACATTCAGGTCGAGGCCGGGGGCGCTCAGGACGACGGCAGAGAGGCGCGCGTCATAGCAGGCCGTCAAACCCGCCAGCGCACCGCCGTAGGAATTACCCCACAGTGCCACCGTGGGACAACCTTCCGCCAACAGCCAGCCGGTCAAGGCGCGAATTTCGTCAATCGCCTGGGCATACCCGATTTTCGCTGTCAGCAGGTAATCCGGCCAATTCAGCCCCGTCAGTTGACGCGGGCGTCGTTGAAACTGGAATGGCGCAATCAACATCGCTGCGTTCAATCCCGCTCGATTGCAGTGGCGAGCGATCAGTGGAAACTCGAAATGATAGTCCGGGTCGCCCCCGGCGCCGTGCAGTAGGATAATGACCGGGCGATTTTGCCAGTCCTGCGCACAATGGTAGAGCCGGCCATAGGCGACGTTGTTCTCCGCGAACTCAGTTGGTCGCGGCGTCGGGAAGTGGAAATTTCGTGCGTCAGTGAATTCGAGCCGCGCCGGGGGGGCCTCAACCGAAATGAAGTCCGGGCTTTTCAGAAGATCGAGCGCTTCTTCCAGCTTTGTATTTGGCGGATGGCCGTGCCGTTTCTGTAGGGACTTGACTCGCATGCCCCACACCAATTGAATGGCGAGCCAGTCCAGCAATTTGGCTACAGGCGCGATCATGCGTTGGTCACTTGATTGAAACTCCTGCCGCTGCCGCGTCCAGAACCTTCACCACGCCCCGATCCGCATCCACTTCGAGCCATTGTCCGGTCCGGATGATTTGTGTCGCCGGCCCCACGTTGACCACGGCCGGGATGCCGTATTCGCGCGCAATGATGCTGCCGTGGCTCAACAGGCCGCCCATGTCCATCACGATACCGGCCGCCGCGACAAAGTAAGGCGTCCAACCCGGATCGGTGAACGGAGCAACCAAGATCTCACCGGGCTGCACGCGTTCATCGGTGTCTGACCGCAGGATCACACGCGCGCGACCGGTCACCGTGCCCGCGCTCACGCCAAGCCCATGAAACACCTTCGCTCCCCAATCCACCGCTTCCGGTTGAAAATTATCCGGATCAAAGCGGCCAATGATCACGGCGGGTGGAGTTATTTTCAGATTTTGCTCGTAAAGCGCTCGTCGCTCGGAGACGAGCGCGCGCAGATCGGCGACCTGGTCCCACAACGAGCCGCTCGGCAGTTTCTCGATTTCCAGAAAAAAGATGTCGTTCGGCTCCGCGAGCCGTCCGCGTGCCGCCAGGCGCCGACCCAACTCCAGCAAGAACCGGCGCAAAATCGCAAATGTCCGGATCGCCTCGCTTTTGATATTCTCCCGGAACCGGCCGCCTTTCTGCGCCCGATACAGGAAGAACCGGAAGACGGCTCGCTTCAAAGGATTTCCTAGCTTGCCGATGCACTTGTTTTGCAGGGCAACGCGCTCGTCCGCCAATGCGTCCTGGCGGAGGATCGGGCTGGGATGCCTTGCGTGGATGGCTTCAACGTAGCTGCGCACCGTATCCAGAACGAAGTCGGGGCATTCCGACCAGCGCGGGTTGAACAACTCGATCTCGCCGCGCGCATGGTGACCATGTCGATGCATGAACGCGTTCCACCGCGAGAGAAAATCTCGTCCATCCTGGCAAGCTTCGAGCCGCGATGCCAAGGCGAGAAATGTGCGCTCGGCGAGCAGAATGTTTTTAATCTTCGGTTCCCGGGCCGCCAGCTCCGCCAGCCGCCACAGTTCGTAACCGGCCGCGGCCGTATCCAATTCACCGACCCCGGCCAGCAACCGGTTCGCCGTGCTTTGCCCTGCTGCGCCGAACCATCGTTGGCAAAGCTCAAACAGAAGGAAAGTGTCAGCAAAACCGAAAGCGAAGGCTGCGAGCGCGTTCGCATTCCTCAGTGCCTCTGGAACGAACGATGTCCGTATCGTCCTCAACAACTCGTCGTCGGATAGCGTGCGGGGTTCGATGCGGGCAAAATCATCATTGGCGCATCGAACCGCTTCCGCCGCCGTTTCTCCGCGCCGGGCCGGATAGAAAAGAAAATTCAGCACGAGCGAGGACAAGCCGGTTGCCATCTGCCAGCGACGAACCTCAATCTGCGGCAGATCGGCTGCCGAGATCTGGATTTTTCCCAGCGCCAGCATGACGTCCTGTCTTCCACCCAGGAAATCTTGCAGTGTTCGCTTCCCCAATCCCGGGATGCAGCGGCCCAGAGCGCACGCCGTGTTGAAATTGAAATACACGCGACCGGCAATCAGGCCAACAATCTGTTCCTCACTGACCCGGACGCCTCTTGACAGCAAAAGCCATTGCAGAAGCTCGTGCAAAACCGGCATCAAGACTGAATAGGTCATCGGCGTTACCACGTCTGGCATCACTTCGCCCGCATTCGCGTTCGTCCACACCTGGCGGTTTTCGAAACTCGATTTCCACCCGGATCGCAATGTCGTCACCGCGCGGGCCTGCAACAGCCAGATCTCCCCGTTGCGCACGCTCCATTCGATGTCCAAAGGACCGCCTGAAACCCGCTCCACTTCGAGACCCAGCCGAGCCAACCGCGTCGCCATCGCATCATTGAGCGCCGGAGCGGTCGCCTTTTCCGCCGCAAGCTGTCGTTCGCAGACGCCATTTTCGGCGGCAACAATCTGCACTCGCTTCAAGGCCGTATCCCGCCGGGCCACCCGCAGCTCCGAACGCGATACCTCGATGCGGTCGGGCGTCACCTGGCCTTGGACCACGGCTTCGCCCAACCCGAACGCCGCTTCGATGAAGATGGAGTCGGAATCGCCGTCCGCCGGACCGGCGGTGAACATCACTCCAGCGGCATCCGCATCAATCAATTGCTGGACGATCACGGCCATCTGTGCGCGGCTAAGCGCGATGCCTCTTCGCATCCGATAGGAAATAGCCCGCTCGGAGAACAGTGAAAGCCAGCAACGTTTCACCGTGGCTACAACCGCATCGCCGCCGCACACGTTGAGAAACGAATCGTGCTGCCCGGCGAACGACGCCTCCGGCAGGTCTTCTGCGGTCGCGCTCGAACGCACAGCCCGGGCATTGCCAGGTTCAGGTTCCATGGCAGCCGCGATGGCATCTGCCACGTCGTCGGGCACCGGCACGAGCCTCAAGTGCTGCTTCAACTCATCGGCTACAGCGCGCAGGGCGACCGGATCTTGAGCATCGCACTTCTCGATGATTTGCAGCCAACACGCAATCCGGGGATCGGATCGCATGAAGCGTTCGTAGGCGTCGGTTGTGACAACGAATCCGGTCGGCACAGGCAGCCCCGCAGCCAGCAATTCTCCGAGATGAGCCGCCTTGCCTCCGACGCGGGGCAAATCCTTGAAACGAACCGCGTCCAACGGCATCGTGAGTACGCCGACTTGGCTCGCTGGCTCCGGAATATTCATTCCTGTTGATTTCGACATTGATCACCCCGAATCGTCACGTCGAGAAGGGTTACGTGTCTCACTGCGGGAACGCCGCGTATTCAAACAAGGAATTGAAGACGTTTAGCGATTTGGAAGTTAGTGAGGCCTCATTCCACCGCGACGCGTTTTCCCATCTCCGCCGACTCGTAAGCGGCATAGATCACGTTCACGCATTCGACGGCGAGGTCGATGCCGGAGCGTGCTTCGCGACCTTCACGAATTGACATCACAAAGTCCTCGATTTCCTGCGCGAAACCACGGAACCAATCTTCGTCGCAACTCGGTCGATTCCAGCCCGCTTTCGTCTCCAGTTTTTCCGTGAAGTATTCCTTTTCAAAGACTGACGGATCGGCGGCGTAAGTTTCGATCGCGTCGTTGGAGGTCATGTTGGCCTTGATCAGGCCGTCGGTCATGAAGGCGGTCACGCGAGTGTTCAGGCCGCCCAAGCCGATGTCGCTGACGAGAACCGTAGCCCGCGAGCCGTCTTCAAACGTAATTGCCAAGTTGGCCCAGTTTTCCACGTCAACCGGGTCCGCGCTAATCCATTTATTCGCTCCGGCTTCATTGGCCCGCTTGGAAGCGCTGCTGTGAATTAAATCCGCAGTATCCGCTAGCACGGACACGGGCCGGATGCCTTTGCCCAATCGCAGTTGGCCTTCCCATTGTTTCAGGTGCAGACACGCTCCAACCGAATGCACGCCCATCCGCAGTAACACACCGCCGCCGGTCGATTTCCATTCCTTGGAGAACACCGAATTCGAACCGGAGTGGTTTTCCTCGGCACGGAGTTCCAGGATCGAGCCTTTGGAAGACGCAATCAGCCGTCGCATTTTATCGATGGGCGGCGCATACACCCAATTCTCGGCGTAACAAAACTTCACGCCATTGCGTTGAACCGCTTCGCGCACAGCTTGCGTGTTCTTGCGCGCGCCTTCCCGCATACGAGCACGCGGTACACGCGACCCAATGGGCTCGGGATCACCTTTTGCGCCGAAATAACCCGTGAGCGGCTTCTCGACGATGATGTGCTTGCCGGCATCGGCCGCCCGGATGGCAAAGTCGTGATGCAGCGCCGGCGGAATGCAAAGATCGACCGCATCGATGTCGCGCCGCGTTAGCAGCGCATTGTAATCCGCGGTGACGAACTCAATCCCGGCTTCCCGCGCCAACGCACTGGCCGTTTCTTTTGTTCGCGAGCATACGCCGCGAATCTGCACCACGTCGCAAGGCAGCTTGGCATAATTTGCCAAGTGCATTCGGGCGCCGTAGCGCGCGCCGACCAGACCAATGCCCAGAGTTTTCATTCCAGATTCTCCGAATAACGTTTGTCCCACGAACATCTTCGGATTCGGCCAAGCAACGGATTGACATTGTGCCCTGTCCGAAGTTGATGACAAGTCATTTTCAGTACGCATACTTGACTTGGAAGCCGACGGGAAGCATCCTCCTGGTGATGAACACGCGATTTGGTTGTTGCGCGTTGGTGGCAGCGGCCTTGGTCGTGGCCGGCTGTTCGAGGACCAGGGAAAGTGGCCCACCCCGCGGAGCGAAAAGCCAAGGTTCAGAAGAGGTGCCACAGCCAGCGGCGCGGACAGCGATGTTGCCGCCGGGGCATCCCGACATCAGTGGAATGAGCACGCAAGGTCTTCCTCCCGGCCACCCCGACATCAGCATGAGTGGACAATCGCTGCCAGCGGGAGCCACGACCGAGGCGCCAAATCCGCAATGGACCGTCCCAAAAGATTGGGAGCAAGGCGGAGCAGCACCAATGCGTCGCGCGACGTTTTTCGTGAAGGGCGCAGACGGTCAGTCGGCGGAAATTGCCATCTCTGCATTTCCCGGCGACGTGGGCGGATTGATGGCCAATGTCAATCGTTGGCGCGGCCAGCTCGGAATGGGACCCATGGCTCCGGATGAGGTCGCTTCGATCACGTCGGACATGGATGTCAATGGAACGAAGGCGACCGTGGTGGATTTTCATACAGACAAAGCACCCGCGGGCAAGTCCGATCCGCAACGCATGATTGTGGTCACGCTGCCACATGAGGGCAATTCTTGGTTTTTCAAAATGACCGGCGACGCTCCATTGGTCGGAGCGCAAAAAGACGCGCTGCTACAGTTCGTCAAATCCGTACAGTTTTAAAGGTTCGCTGAACAGTCGCTAAATTGGCTGATTTCACAACTCTGGCCGGATCGTGTGATCACGGGTTTGGCGCGTTGTTAGGCACAGCGTTTCTGTGGGCATCGACTTCCATTCTTGCCGGACGTTGAACATTCTGCCATTAATTACGTCCATCGGAGGTGGATGAAGAAACTCTGTGCTATTTGGTTGTTGCTCATCGTTGTCGGCTATCCAGCGGCAAGGGCTGCGGCGCCAGATGAAAACAAGATGTACCGGGTCGCCGAAGCGGCGTTCAAGGATGGACTGTATGATCTCGCCGAGCGGCAATTCACCGATTACTTGAAGCAATTTCCCAATTCGGACCGAGCCGACGGCGTGGCCTTGGACCTGGCGCTGGCGCAGTTGAAGCAGGGCAAATGGCAGGCGGCCGTCGATACCTTGCAGGAGGCGCTGGCGAAATGGCCAATGGAGCGGCGGCCCGACAGCTTCCGATTTTGGCTGGCGGAGGCATTGGTGCGCGGGGAACGTTACGCACAAGCGGAGCAACGCTACCAAGAAGTTGTGGACAAATACCGCGCCAGTCCCTATCGCCAGCAGGCGTTGTATGGACTCGCCTTCGCACGGTTCAAAGAAGAGCACTTCGACCAGGCGATGGCCGCCTTGGATGAACTGGACAAGCTTGGTCCGAAAGCGGAATTGGCGCAAGAGGAGGAATTGCTGCGCGGACAGGTCCATCTCGCACTGAAAGAATTTCAACAGGCCGAAGTCGTTCTCGCCAACGTAACCGGGAAATATCCCAATTCACGGGCCGCTTTTCGCGCAGATATTTGGCTGGGTGAATCGCTGGCGCGCCGCAATCAATTTGATGACGCGCTCAAACGTTACGATACCGTCATCAAATCGTACAAGTCCAATCCGAACAAGCCGGTCGGCAGCCAATTGGCAGCGGAAGCCTGGCGCGGCGAAGGATGGGTTTACTGGCAACAGCAAAAGTACGATGACGCCGCGCAAGCCTTTGCTCAGGCATTGGCGCTGGCACAGGAGCCAGCTTTGAAGCGTGAAGCCATGTTGAAACTTGGCGAGGCCTACGTGCGCGGCGGCAAACTGGCCGAGGGTGTTGCGAAATTGAAAGCCTATCTCCAATGGAACGCAAATGACCCGTTGGCGGATGAGATTCAGATGACGGTGGGCGATTTGTTGTTGCGAAACAATGAATTCGCGGCGGCCCTGCCGGAGTACGCCAGTTTGATCAACAAGTATCCGCAAAGCGCCTTGCTGGCCAAGGCCAACTTCAATGCTGGCTGGTGCGCCTGGAAACTCGACAAGCTGGACGAAGCGCTGCCGTATTTCCACCAGGCCGCCACACTGGCCAGGGATCCGGCGCTGGCGGCGGACGCGCTGTTCAAAGTCGGTGACGCCGAATTTGCGCTCGGCCAATACGCCGATGCGATCAATGATTATCAACGGTTGATCAGCACCTATCCGGACACGAAGCTGATCGAGCGCGCCATTTTCCAACTCGGCCAGTCCTATCAGCACACGCGCAACGCCGACGCGGCGACGCATGTGTTTGAGTCGCTCGTCCAGCAATATCCCAAGAGCGACCACGCCGCCGAAGCGCAGTTCAACATCGGCAGCATCGAAAGCGGTATCGGCAAGGAAGCGGAGGCCCGGGGAGCTTTTGCCGAGGTGGTGAAGAACTATCCGGAAAGCGAGTGGGCTCCGAAAGCGCATTTGGCCATTGGCGAGTCATTTTACCGCGAAGGTCGATACGATGACGCGGCGGCAGAATTTCAAAAATTGATGGCGGCGGCACCGGATTCTGAAGTCGGCCAGCGCGCCTTCTACAATCTGGGTTGGTGTTATGCCCAGAAAGGGCAGGCTGACAAAACGCTGTCCGATTTTGGCGGGTTTCTGAAAAAGTTCCCCAATGCCACCCTCGCACCCGACGTCCAGTTCTGGATCGCCGATTATTACCTCAAACGCAAGGATTACATCAAAGCGCAGGAACAATTTCAGTTGGTCACGAAGAATTACGACACGAGCAAGCTTGCCGACAGCGCGCAATACATGGCGGGACGGGCCGCTTATTTGCGACAGGATTACAAGGCCGCCATCGAGATTTATGAGGCGCTCTTGAAGAATTACCCCGACTCGGCCTGGCGCTGCGACGCCCGGTTCGGGCAGGGCGATGCGCTGAGCGAACTCGGTCAGTTCGCGGACGCCTTGATTGTGTTCGACTCGCTCACCAAGGAATTTCCGAACTGTTACCTGATCGGCGAAGCGGAGGGGCGAAAAGGCGATTGCCAGTTCACGCTGGGACGGTTCGAGGAGGCGATCGCCAGCTATCGCAAAGCCTTGGACGCGTCGCAGGAAGCGGATCCATCATTGCGCGACCAATTGTATTACAAGATTGGTCAGAGCAATGAAAAGGCGAACAAGCTCGACGAAGCCTTTGATTGGTACAGCAAAGCGGTTTATGAACAATCCGCCGCGCCCGATCCCAATGCGCCGCCCGAGCGATTTTGGATGTGCAAGGCGGGGCTGGCCGCGGCCAGTGTGAAAGAGCAACAACAACAATGGCGCGAGGCCATCATTCTGTATCAGAAACTCGCTGAGTTATGTCCGGATATGAAACCGCTCCTGGACGAACGGGCCCGCAAACTGCGGGTGGAACATCTGATCCTGTTCTGAGAGGTGAGTGCGTGTTTATCGTTGAAAACAAGCAGCGTATGAGCTAAGCAGAGGCAAGATGGCGTCCTTTATTACAGTCATTGCCAAAGGTGGACCGCTGATGTGGTTCATACTCGTCGGCGCTATTCTCGCACTGGCGGTCTTCTTCGAACGATTCTTTCACTATCATCGCGCTCAAATTCACACCGGCGACTTTGTCAACGGCATCCTCAACTCCTTGCGCCGTGGCAACGTGAACGAAGCCGTCGAAACTTGCGACGACACGCCCGGCCCGGTCGCGCAAGTAGTGAAATCCGCCCTCATCAATCACGACCGGCCGCGCGACGAAATCCGCGAGGCGGTCATGGACGCCGCGCGAACGGAAGTGACGCGTTTGGAGCACAACCTGCCCATTCTGGTGACCATTGCGCAGATCACGCCGTTGCTCGGATTTCTCGGCACCGTCACTGGGATGATTCAAATCTTCATGCAAATTGAGAAGACCCAGTTGGCTTCCCCAGGGCAACTGGCCGGTGGCGTGTGGGTGGCGTTGCTGACGACGGCGGGCGGCCTCGTCGTCGCCATTCCCAGTTATGTCGCCTACAATTATCTGGTCAGCCGCGTGCAAAACCTGGTGGTCGACATGGAAAAGGCGGCCAACGAAACGCTCGCCTACCTCGCCCGTCGCGAAGATCGGGCGCCCTTGGAGGAGCCGATTATTCTCGCCGCAAAACAGAAGGCTTGATCTCCGAAGCCCAAGATGACTTTTAAAACGCACTGCCAGATCTCGAAAGGGTTGGTGGATCCCGCCCCGCTGGTCGATGTGGTGTTTTTGCTGCTGCTGTTTTTCATTCTCAGTTCCCCGTTCGTGATGCAATCCGGTTTTGGCGTGATCATGCCGACCACCCCTGTGCCAACGAGGAGCAGTTTCCCATCTCTCGTGCTCACCGTGACCCGTGACAATCTCCTGTTCTTCAACAATCAACCGGTGACCCTCGAGAACTTCGGGCAAGCGTTGCGCGAAGCCATTCAACAAAAGAACAGCCACGAGTTGATTATCAAGGCGGACCGTGCGGTTTCCTTTGGAACCATCGTGCAAATCCGCAGCATCGCAATCAAAGCCGGTATCACCAGCGTCAATGAGGCTGCCCGTGCCGAGGCATCGCTGCCGGGAGCGACTCCCTAGGACATGAAGCGGGAAGCCAGATTGCCCCTGGCCCAGGGGCAATTAATGCTTTGGATCTTGGTTGGCTCGTTGTTGGCGGTGGCGGCCATGCTGGTCTTCTTCAAAGTGTCTGGAATCCGTCGCGTGCCGGTTCCCCGTGAGGTGCCCCGCATCGAATGGATGCCCCCCATCCACCACGGTCAACTGTCGTCAAAGGACGAACTCTACGTTCTGGCCGATGTGTTGGATCCAAGTCTGCTGTCGGAGCCCAGTCGTCACGGGTTTTCGGAGAAAGCGTGGGAACGAAACAGCGAAGCCAAACACCGGACTCTCGGTTGGAAGGAGCAACCGGCCTATCTCGCGATGACGCCTCCCGCAGCGCCTCCTTCTTTGTTGGAACCATCGCCTTTGGATACCGCCGTTCTTTCCGCCGCCGAAAAGACCGCGGCGCAGCCCGAAGAATCCGATGTAGAAATGAGTCCGCCGGCGGTGACGGTCAACCAATCAGTCATCCGTGTGCTCGGCCCGCTCGGAAATCGGGGCTTGATCCGACTCCCGGAGCTGTCGGTGATCAGCAACTCCGTGCCGCTGCGGCCGACGCAGGTGCGCATCGGCGTCGGCACGGGCGGTTTGGTGCGCTACGCTTTGTTGGATCGCACCTGCGGCAACGACTCCGTCGATGCGCAAGCGATTTCCCTGGCCCGCCGACTGCGATTTGAATCTGGGGAGGACGCTACCTCGCCCGAGTTGACCTGGGGAATTGTACGTTTTCTATGGGCCACTCAGGCGCCAGCGACGACCAATGCCGAGACCGTCGTCGCGCAGCCTTGATAGTGGCAGGCTGAGGTTGGTGGCGGAGCAGAGCCAAATCCGGTGAGATGCAGCAGTGTCGTTCTTGCCGCAATCGGTCGCGATTCAGTGGTTGTTCAGACTGCTCACGTGTTCCGCTCCGGGACAAAATTAAACCAGTGCCGTAGTTTGCCTTGGCTTTTGTCGCCCAATATGTATCGTTGAGGATGCGAGCGGAACAGACATTGTTTTCGGCAAAAGGAGAGCCTGTCCGCCTAACCAGAATGCGGATGGAGTTCCGAACAATCACGGAGGTTTTCTACCATGGGTATGTGGATCGGACGCAATCGTAAGGCTCGGGTCACATATGGATTCGACGATATCGCCCTGGTCCCCGGCGATGTGACCATCAATCCGAACGAAGTGGACACCACGTTTCAGCTCGGCGCGCACAGGATCCGTGTGCCAATACTGGCGAGCGCGATGGATGGCGTGGTCGATATGCGGTTTGCGATCGAGATGGGAAAACTTGGCGGCGTGGCTGTGCTCAACCTCGAAGGCGTGCAGACACGCTACAAAAACCCCGAGGAAGTCCTCGACCGGATCGTCAACGCCAGCAAGGACGAAACGACGCATCTCTTACAGCGTATTTATACCGAGCCGATTCAGGAGGACCTGATCGCGGCGCGCATCAAGAAAATCAAGGATGCCGGTGTTCTTTGCGCTGTTAGCTCCATTCCGCAGCGCGCCGAACGCTTTGGCGCCATCGCCGAACAGGCCGGCGCTGACATCTTTGTGGTCCAATCCACCGTTTCGACCGTGCGCCACATTTCGAGCGAATACAAAACGCTCGACCTCGCCGCGTTCTGCAAACGAACGAAGATTCCGGTGGTGGTGGGCAACACGGTGACGTATTCCGCAACGCTGGAACTGATGCAATGCGGCGCGTCGGCTTTATTGATCGGCGTCGGACCCGGCGCGGCCTGCACCACCCGCGGCGTCCTCGGTCTCGGCGTGCCGCAGGTGACCGCCACCGTCGATTGCGCTGCGGCTCGTGATTATCATTTCAAACAAACCGGCCGCTACATCTCCATCATCACCGACGGCGGCATGAGCAAGGGCGGTGACATTTGCAAAGCATTCGCCTGTGGCGCGGATGCGGTCATGATCGGCAGCGCGTTCGCTCGTGCCAACGAAGCGCCCGGCAAAGGATTTCATTGGGGCATGGCCACGCCGCACGCGAATCTGCCGCGCGGCACCCGCATCCGCGTCGGCGTGACCGGCTCGCTGAAACAAATCCTGTTTGGTCCGGCCGAACTCGATGATGGTTCACAGAATCTCGTCGGCGCCCTCGCCACCTGCATGGGCAGCGTCGGCAAGAAGACGATTCGGGAATTTCAGGAAACCGAAATCATCATCGCGCCGGCGATCAAGACGGAAGGCAAGGTCTTCCAAACCGTGCAAGGGGTAGGCATGGGGAAGTGAAGGGGGAGGGGGCTGTGGGCTTTGAGCTATGAGCTTTGAGCAGTGAGCTGTTGGACTCGAGCATTGAGATGGAAATGGAGGAATACAAGAGACTGGAGGTGTATCAACTCGCGCACCAACTCGCGGTTGAGATTCATGCGGTTTCGTTAAGGTTGCCGAAGTATGAACTCTACGAACAGGGCAGCCAGATTCGTCGGTCCTCGAAAGCGGTTGCTGTCAATATCGTAGAAGGTTTTGGCCGGCGGCACTATCAGCAAGAATACGTAAGATTCCTGGTCTTCGCTCATGCGTCGTGCGAAGAAACCATCGAACACTTGGATTTGCTCTTCGACACGAAATCCATCAGTGACAAGGAAGAATTCGATCACCTGCGAAGCGATCTGGACACGCTCGCCCGTAAACTTAACAAGCTCATTCAGGCCATTCGCGGCTAACTCTTATGCCCCACCGCCCAGAGCCCAAAGCCCAGAGCCCAGAGCTCATCATCATTCTCGATTTCGGCTCGCAATACTCACAAGTGATCGCGCGACGAGTACGTGAGTGCCAGGCGTTTTCACAGATCGTGCCGTTCAACGCGCCCGTCGCCAAGCTCGCGTCCCTCAAACCGCGCGGCTTGATTCTCAGTGGTGGGCCCGCCAGCGTGTACGCGAAGGACGCGCCGCTGGCCGCTTATGGCATCTGGAAACTTGGCGTGCCCGTGTTGGGAATCTGTTACGGCATGCAAACCATGGCCTACCAACTCGGCGGCCGTGTTGAGAAAAGCGACAAGCGCGAGTACGGTCAAGCCGAGGTGGAACTCGTCGGCAATTCGCCGCTGCTGGCGAAGCTGGACAACCGGCAAAAGGTTTGGATGAGCCACGGCGACAAGGTGGCGAAGTTGCCCGCAGGCTTTATCGGCATCGCGCGCAGTGAGAATGCGCCGTACGCCGCCATTGCCGACCCGACGCGTCAATTGTTCGGCCTGCAGTTTCACCCCGAGGTGCATCACACGCCAAACGGCAAGCAAATCATCTCGAATTTCGTTCACGGCATCTGCGGCTGCGGACGCAACTGGACGATGAGATCCTTTATCGAGCAGTCCCTGGAGGAGATTCGGGAAACGGTCGGCAACGACAGGGTTTTGCTCGGTCTTTCCGGCGGCGTGGATTCCAGCGTCGCCGCCGCGTTGATTCACAAGGCCATTGGTGACCACCTAACGTGCGTGTTTGTGAATAATGGCCTGCTCCGCAAAGGCGAGGCCGAAGGCGTGCAGCGCGTGTTTGGTCAGAACCTCCACATGAAATTGCAATACGAAGATGCCACCGATGTTTTTCTGAAACGGCTGCGCGGCGTCACCGATCCGGAACGCAAACGCAAGATCATCGGTCGCACCTTCGTGGAAGTCTTTGAAAGCGCTACAAAATCAGTGGCGCGACCGTCCCGGTTGCGGTCGTTAAAGTTTCGTGGCTTTCGCTTTCTGGCGCAAGGCACGACGTATCCCGACGTGATCGAGAGCGTTCCCATCGCCGGCAATCCTGCCGCCATGATCAAATCGCACCACAATGTCGGCGGCCTGCCAAAACGGATGAAGTTCGAATTGCTTGAGCCGCTCCGCCAATTGTTCAAGGACGAGGTCCGCGAGGTCGGCACCGAACTCGGTTTGCCGCGCGAGATTGTGCGACGCCAACCGTTCCCCGGCCCCGGCCTCGCCGTGCGCATCCTTGGTGCCGTCACGCCCGCCCGCTTGCAGATTGTTCGCGAAGCCGATTGGGTGGTCATCGACGAAATGAAGAAAGCCGATTTGTATTACAAAGTTTGGCAAACATTTGCCGTGCTATTGCCCGTCAAGACGGTGGGCGTCATGGGCGACGAACGCACTTACGACAATGTCGTCGCCATCCGCGCCGTTGACAGCGTGGACGGCATGACCGCCGACTGGGTCCGCTTGCCCTACGATCTTCTGGCGCGTCTCTCGACCCGCATCATCAACGAAGTCAAAGGCGTCAACCGCGTCTGCCTCGACATCTCCAGCAAGCCTCCCAGCACGATTGAATGGGAATGAACAATCAATGTCAGGGTCGTTTTCACCGCTGTAGCCGCAGGCTTTAGCCTGCGAGGGAAGGGCGTAGCCGCTTAAAATTGCGGCAATTCTCAGGCGGGCCCTGACCGGTTTTCCCGTTTTCCGTCCTCCGCCCTCATCCTTCTGCTCTCCGCTCTCCGTTCTTTTCCTTTATCCTTCGGCCACTCCGAGTGATCCTTCCATCACCTCAACTGAACCTGGCGCCGCCCCAACTGATCTTCCCGCCACCCTGACTAAACTTAGCGTCACTTTGACTGATTTTAGCGCCACTCTGATTGAACCGGCTCTTACTCTGACAGATTTTTTCGGTTCTCGGCCCGGAGTCGGCGCAAGATCAATCAGAGTAGTCTTAAGTTTGATTGGAGTCGCGTAAAGATCAGTCAGAGTCGCTCGCGGATTTGATGGAGTCGCGTCAGGATCAGTCAGGGTGACGTTAGGATCAGTCAGAGTCGTCGCCGGATCAATCAAAGTGACGTCAGGATTGAGAAAATCGGCCTAAGGAAGCGCCCGACCGTAGATGGATCTGGCTAGTGAAGCATTTTTGCCAGGAATCCCATCTTCAAACTTTGAACTTGTTTATTACCCTCATTCCGCGCTACAAGGCGATTCGCGAGTAGGAGAACCGGCGTCCTGCCAATCCCGTCCGTTGGCATCGCCCCAAACCGTTTGGGAGTATAAAACAAAGCGATGATCGCTGCGGGGCTGTCGGGTGGACTGGGAGAGAAAGTGCTGCTGCTCAAACTTTACAGAATAACGAGATTTGACTCCGTTTTAGAACTTGGGCTGGGCCTAATTTGCGATTTCTTGTAATTGCTCACGCTTCTTGCGAAGAAACAATCGAACGTTTGGATTTACGTTTTGAAATCAAGTTCATAACGGATAGCTAGGTTAAAGACTTACATCCAAGTGAATCAAGGATTGGCGGATTCGTTGTTCGACATCCCGTCAAATTAAAACAATGAAGATCAACTACCCGAGCGCTGCGGCGGCACATCAAATCGGAAACCTGACATTACTGACGGTGTCGAGATTTTCAGCGGCACTTGCTCTCTTGATTCTCGCTGGTGTTTTGCCCCTGACCGCTTTAGCCCGAGAAGCTACCGTCATTTATCTTTGTGCGGATTGGGGACCGGCAATTACCTTGCCGTCAAAGGCAGGGGAGCACGTCCAGTTTGATGACAACCAAGACGAAATCTATTTCCTGAAACAGGTCATCGGGGATGGAGTCGGCATTTACCTCTGCAAGATGAAGGCCGATGGGAGCGCAAAGACTGAAATCCGTCAACTCTGGCACAATCCCAACTACCCCATTGATACGCAGGGACAGTCCACGTGGATGGATGTCAACCGAAGCACGCGGAAGATCGCCCTGTCGATCACGTATGCCGGAAGCGACATAACGGGCCTCTGGACGGTCAACCTCGACGGTGGCGATTTGAAACGAATCATCACACCCGACCAGAACACCAATTACCTGCAAGCCATCAATCATCCGAGTTGGACACCAGACGGTAAGTGGATTGTATTTGAGGAGGAGTTGCGCGGGATGAATCCGAATCAATACCGCATTGTGAAGTGCGACCCTCAAGGCAGAACCGCCGTACACCTAACTGATGGCCCAAAGGACCGACAGCCGAGTGCGTCTCCGACTGGCAATCAAGTCGCTTATCTCCATGATCCGATGAAGAAACTCGGAGAGAGCGGTGGCGATGAACTCTGGGTCGCACCAACAATCTGGCTTATGAATATTGATGGAACTGCTCATAGGGAGATTCCGAACCCACTAGCAAAGCCGACTTGGCCAGCCAAAGGAGTGTCCGGTACTTGGCCCGCGTGGAGTCCTGACGGCAAAATGCTTTACACCCTGAGCGCAGGAATCCTTGAAGTCGAATCTGGGCGAGTTGTTACTGACAGGCAACCGTTGCTGGATGGCAAACGGTGGGCAGCAGAGTATGCGCACTGGGGAAAGCTCGGCCTTCTGGGGTCTGCAAACGGTTTTCGGATCACTTTGACAGACGACGAACTAACACGTGTGAAGCTGCTCGCCACGTCGGGAGTCGAGAACGTTCGATCGGCCATCCAAGGGATACCAAGGAAGGGGAACTGAGATGCATTGTGATCAGGTTCTTGTTTGCTTGACGCTTGCCTCCCTTTGCTCCGCAGCTTATCCCCAGACCTCCAAGGTAGTGCCGTGGGCGCCCTCTGGAATCCAACGTTAGCGCCATTCGGGTCAGGTCTATTGAAGCCGTTGACCCCATTTATACAGCCTGTGCCGGATAAAGGGGTCAACTCTTTACAATTGACATTCTGAGCAGAAGGAATGATCGCGGTTGACTTTCCGCGCTGGCTCTCAGATCATCATCCCAATGACTGTATGCGATGTGCGGTTGAACAATCTGTCGAGAGTAAAGAGTTGACCCCTTTCATGACCCCTTTCAGGGACATGACCGCACCTTTGGGACCTATAAGAATGGACTGTATACGAATGGGCGCCGCGTGCACAGCTTTCCCTACCATTTACAATCCGGCTTGTGTAGCGGTCGCAACATGTGCGGCAATCGGAGCTGGTATCGCGGCTATGTGCACAGCTAGAGCGACTTATTAAGAAGAATATGTTCGGTTCTTAGTGACAGACAGAATGGCAGATCTCCTGGAAGGCATAATTGATTTACTGACCGTGGCAATCGGAGTGGTCTTTATTGTTGCGCTTTTGATTGAAGGATCCTCCGGGGATGCAGACGTTCGGAATGCCGCTCGTCGTTGGGTGCGTGTGACATGCATCATGATGGTGGCCGGATACGCCTCGATTCCGTTAGTTCATGCAAAGGAAGATCCGCGCCAGTTCGTTTCCCTGTTAGAGACATTGGTGCTGGTCTTCGTCCTATTACTCATCTTATGCTACAAGAGAATCAGGCAAACTCTAAGATTAGATCGTTGGCCAATGATCTGCTTGTTATCCAGTTTGTTACTACTTCCTGCTACTTGCGCCTTCCTTTTCGCCAACCATTCGAACCTGTCGCCCATGGAACGCTCTGTTCCATTAGTGTGCGGTGTCATTGTTGGCTTGATGGTAACTGTGAGCATTGTGAAATCGCTTGGAACGAGACAGCAGTGTGTAAAACGATCAGTGTGGATATTGCCCATGCTGGGTTCTATAGGCTTCATTTTGGCATATGACGGTTCTTCATATTTAGCTGTCCTCGTCTTTATATGGGCCGACGCCTCCATGAGTTTCGTTGCTGGCGTTGCATTAGAGCGACTAATGGGTAAGCCGATTTATTGGCGAGATCTGACTTAAATCGCGGTGAGCGCGGAAGAGTGTATGTGCTGTCCAAAATTCGTGACAACAGACCTGTCCAAAATAAGTTTTGTCGAGTCATCGGGGTCAACTCTGTAAACTGTAAATTGCTCTGAGTGATTTCGTCGACTGCCAAGCTGGATTTACAGACTACGGAGTTGACCCCTCACGCACGAATTTCGAGAATCGAATGCTGAGCCGATTGGGCTTGCCGCGCCTCAGCAGCCGGAGTAAGCTTCGGAAGGCTGACTGATGGCGAACTTCTCGACAGATCACCAGTCGAGACAGGCAACCATCGGTCGCTTTTTTCCGACTTAGGTCGTCGAGTTGATGTTCGGTGAAAGGAGCGTTATGAAGACGATTCTTCGAATAGTGATCGGTTTAATGGTCGCTGCTTCGCCCGCTTTTGCTGCTGCTGACGACGGTTCCGCAGTGTCTTTGGTGGTCGGACCGACGCATTTCAAGGACGGGGATTCGATTACCATCGAGCAAGTGGTCGCCACCACTCCAAATCTCGCGGTGGGTGACAAGGTGACGGTTCGAGGCCGATATGAATTGAGGACCGAAGAAAAGGCGCAGCTCTGTCTTTACGTGACGACGAAGGAGGCTGTCCCCGTGCCGACCGTCCCCAGCCAGCAGACGGAGGCGAAGAAAGGCTCCGGCGAGTTTGAGCTGACCACGCGAATGACGCAGCCGGGTTTTTTACACGTCAGTTTCTATCGCGTTTCGAACGGAAAGCGTTTCGGGAGCATTTATTTCGGTACCGAGCAGCAAATGAAAGAGTGCAACGACAGCCTCGCGCTGGATGGGGACGACAATACCGAGGCAAGCGCTTCAACAAGCGGGAGTCCGTCCGGTCGGTGACTTGTCGCATTCGCCGAGAGACCGCTGTGTCGTTGCAGTAGCAAACCCGAGATGTAGTTTTCGCGGCAACCGAATGCACCACAGGCAGGGACGCCTGCGCCACCAACCACTTTAGGCGGCGCGAAACCACGACATGCGTCGGGGCGTTCGCGCCGAAGAGAACAACGAGGGGTCAGGTCTATTTATTATTCAATGTGCTTGACTGACGCAGCGGTGGAGCGCTAGCGTGGGGAGATGGCACGACCGATTCGCATCGAGGTGGCGGGCGGCTGTGGGATTGGGCAAGACAGGTCAACGGCGGTCTGAACAAGGATGGTGCACCAGCCGGAGGCCGAGCTGGTGGCCGAGCAGTTGGAGCGCTTGCGACGTTATCGGTGGAGTTCATATCCGAGTTGCGCCGGGCGGTCGAACACCGAGCTGGTTGCTGACTGGCCGACGCAGTCCAATGCCAACGCCGCAGCGGATGCGGAATTCGAGGCGCGCTATGGCGAGCTCATCCTCAATGGCGGAACGCTGCAAGTAGATCGGTTTGTGATGACCAATGCTTGCGCCCAGTTTGTTCGCACGGGCGGCACTTTGATTTACGGTATTGCGGTGCTGGACCCGGACCGCGACGATGACGGTGACGGTTTGTCGAACGGTTACGAACAATCGCACGGACTCGATCCGCTCGATCCCGTTAATGCAACAATGGATTCCGATGGCGACGGTCTGACAGACTTGCAGGAGTACCTTGCCGGCACCGACCCGACCAACAGTGCGTCGGTATTCCGCATCACTGATATCGAGCCCATAGGAGACGACATGCTCCTGACGTGGACTACGGTGGGTGGGAAGAAGTACGCGGTGCAGACGGCAACGGGTGATTACACGAACGACTTCATCGAACTCGCCCCGGTGATCGTTGCCCCGGGCACAAATGAATCGACCTTGAGCGTCATTCATTTGGGCGGTGCGACGAATGCAGTAGGAAGATTCTACCGCATCCGGCTGGTGCCGTAGAGGCACATGCACAACCGCGATTACTAGATGGACTTCACCAAGGCCTGATCCCCACGCAGGCTAAAGCCTGCGGCTACATTTTTGTTCGCCGCTCTCGACGCGGATCCTGGCGACCGCAGCGGAACGGTGACCCGTTCTTCGCTCCAAACCCTCCGCTGGCAAGTCGCAGATTGAAGGCTTGACCCGAGCCGGGCATTCTCCTATAGTTTCCCGTAGATTTTTGCGGCATGGTGAAGAGTGGGTCCACGAACCCACTTTTTTATTCCCCGAAGGGGCGATGCCGCCGTAAGATACAATTTATGAACGGCGAACTCATAGCGGTGCTGGAGTATTTGCAGCGCGAGAAGGGCATTGACAAGGAAACCTTGCTTCAAGCCGTCGAATCGGCTTTGTTGCAGGCGTCCAAGAAAAGTGTCGGCCCCGCCCGCGATCTGCGCATCGAAATCGACCGGAAAACGGGTGCGATTCGCGCCCTGGCCAAACTGCTCGTCGTCGAGAATGTCGTCAACAAGCAGGAAGAAGTTTCGCTCGCCGACGCGCGCCGTCGTCAGCCCAACGTTCAACTCGGCGAAAGCATCGAGGTTGAAGTCACTCCGCAGAACTTCGGACGGATCGCCGCACAGACCGCGAAACAAGCGATGCTGCAGCGCATCCGGCAGGTCGAGAAGAACATGGTGTTCGAGGAGTTCAAAGGCCGGGCCGGCGACATCCTGTCGGGCACGGTGCGGCGGTTCGAGCGTAGCGATGTCATTATTGATCTCGGCAAGATCGAAGGGGTTATGCCCAGCCGCGAACGCGTGCCGACCGAGGAATACCAGCCCGGCGATCGTCTCCGCGCCTATATCCTGAGCGTGGACAACACGATTCAAGGGCCGGAGATTCTGCTGTCGCGCAGTCATCCGGATTTTGTCCGCAAGTTGTTCGAACTGGAAGTTTCAGAGATTGCGGACAAGACGGTGGAGATCAAGGGGATTGCCCGTGAGGCGGGCTATCGGACGAAGATCGCCGTTGTTTCCCATGATGAGAAGGTTGATCCAGTCGGCGCCTGCGTCGGGATGCGCGGGATGCGCGTGAAGAACATTGTCCGCGAACTCAGCGGCGAGAAGATCGACATTATCCGCTGGGACCCGAATGTTCGGCAATTCGTCACGAACGCGCTGGCCCCGGCCAAATTGCGGAACCTGGTGATTGACGAGGCCAAGCACTCGGTCAAGATTATCGTGGATCCCGACCAGCTTTCTCTGGCGATTGGAAAGAAGGGCCAGAACGCGCGATTGACGGCGAAGCTGACGAGTTGGAACATCGAGATCGAGAAGGAAGAGACCGCCGAGTTGGGCTTCGAGGAGAAGGTGGCCCGCGCCGTTCAGGAAATGACGGCGATTCCAGGAATCGAGCGCGAGGCGGCGGAGCAGTTGGTTCGTGGCGGTTTCCATTCTTTGGAAGGATTGCTGGCGGCCGACTTGAATGATTTAACAGATATTTTGGGAGCAGAAAAGGCGACGGCAGTGCAGCAGGCGGCCATTGCGGAACAAGAACGCCGCGAAGCGACACCGTCGGTTGAAGGTGAACAAAAGACGTAATGAGTATTCGGGTACATGAATTGGCAAAGCGATGCGGCCTGACGAGCAAAGAAATGATCGCCAAACTGCACGAGATGAATTATCCCGTGAAGACTCCCTCGAGCACGGTGGACAAGATTACCGCCGAGGCAATCGAGAAGGAGTACGGTTATGTTCCGCCGCCCCCCGCACCGGCGCCAGAGCCTCCTGTGGTTTCTGCGCCGCCTGCGCCGCCACCTGAACAGGCTCCGGCCATTGCTGAAAAGGAGGCAAGCGAAGCTGCTGTCGCGACCATGACCGGGCCGCCGGCTGTTGTTGAACCGCCCGCGACCGTTGTGGAGACAGCCAGGCCCGCACTGGCAAAGGTCGCGCCGCCAACTCCGCCGCCGCCCGCACCCGCCGTTGCGGCACCTAAAACGCCGGCGCTAGCGCCTGCGCCGGCGCAGGCACCACGGGCAGCTCCCACGCCGCAGCCGACGGTGCGAATTACCACGGCACCCCGAGCTGTTCCTGCTGCTCCTGTCCCACGTCCAACTACACCCGTTCCGGCGGTGGTCGCTTCAGCGGCTCCCGCATTCGTGGTAGACGACAAAGGGAACAAGGTGATCCAGATGAAACCGCCGGTCATCGTGCGCGATTTCGCCCAGCGGATCGGCGTCCGGCCACATGTTTTACTGAAGGAGTTGATGGAGTTGGGTGTGTTCGCCAACCTCACGGAACAAATCGGGGAGGACATCGCGCGCAAGGTTTGCGAACGCCACGGATTTCTGTTCGAGTTGGAAAAACGCGAACGCGGAGCCGGGATTGTCCACGCTCCTCCCAAGAAGGTCGAGCCGCTCGAAGTCGGCGAAAAGGCCTCGGACCTCAAGCCGCGACCGCCGGTCGTCACCGTGATGGGGCATGTCGATCACGGCAAGACCTCGTTGTTGGACGCGATTCGCAAGACGGATGTCGTGGCGCACGAGAGCGGTGGAATCACGCAGCACATCGGCGCGAGCGTGGTTTCGTTGCCGGAGGGCAAGACCATCACTTTCCTGGATACGCCCGGCCATCAGGCGTTTACGAAGATGCGTGCCCGTGGCGCCAACGTGACGGATATCGCGATACTGGTCGTGGCCGCCGACGACGGGATCATGCCGCAAACCATCGAGGCGATCAATCATGCCAAGTCGGCGCAGGTCCCGATCATCGTCGCCATCAACAAATGCGATTTGCCGACTGCCAATCCCGACCGCGTGAAGAAGCAACTGCAGGAACAGGGGCTCAGTCCCGAATCCTGGGGCGGCGAAACGATCACCGTCGAAGTTTCGGCTACGACGAAGAAAGGCCTCGACACGTTGCTCGAGATGATTCTTCTGCAGGCTGAAATCATGGAATTGAAAGCCAGTCCCAAGGTGCCGGCGAAAGGCAACGTCATCGAAGCGCAGGTCGAGCCGGGGATGGGGCCGACGGCCACGGTGTTGGTGCGCAAAGGGGTGTTGCGGGTGGGCGCAGGGATTGTGTGCGGGCCGCATTGGGCGAAGATTCGGGCGCTCATCAGCGACAAAGGACAACGTGTTAAGGAAGCCGGTCCATCCACACCAGTGAAGATTGTTGGTCTTTCCGGGCTGCCGGAGGCGGGCGCTGAATTTCACGTCATGGAGAGCGACAAGGAAGCGCGGGCGCTGGCCGAGCAGCGGACCTTGGAAGCGCGCGCTGCGATCACCGGCGAAGCCCGCGGTTCACGGCTCGAAGATTTGTTTACCCAGCTCAAAGAGGGTGAGAAGAAGACACTGCGAGTCGTGTTGAAGGCGGACGTGCAAGGATCGTTGGAGGCGATTGCCGATGCGCTGGGCAAGCTGAAGAGCGATAAGGTTGAACTGGAAGTCATCCACGGCGCGGTGGGCAGCATCACCGAGAACGACGTGCTTTTGGCCAGCGCCTCGGGCGCGATCATCATCGGTTTCCGCGTCAAGCTCGAAAGCGGAGTGAGCGACGCCGCCAAGAATGAAGGCGTGCGGATTAAACTTTATACCATCATTTACGAACTGATCGAACAGGTCGAAGAATCGATGGAAGGAATGCTCGAGCCCGAATCGAAGGAATCGGTGGTGGGCCATGCCGAGGTCCGCAAGATTTTCGAACTGTCGAAAGGGCCGCCCGTGGCGGGTTGTGTCGTAACTGACGGCCGCATCGCCCGGAGTGCGCGGGTCCGCCTGTTGCGCCGCAAAGCCGTCCAATATGAAGGACGCATCGCAAGCCTCAAACATTTTCAGGATGATGTCCGGGAGGTCAAGGCTGGTTCGGAATGCGGGTTGCGATTGGAGAACTTCCCGGGAGTTCAGGAAGGCGACGTCCTGGAGTGTTACACGGTCGAAAAAGTCGCTGCGAGTTTGTAATTCAACATCAACCGCCCAAGCGGAGGACAAGACACGGAAACGATTCAGTCGCGTGCGCGTTATTCTTTTTCTTGGGCCAATATCACCATGAGCAGCCACCGCATTCAACGAGTTTCCGAACTGGTGAAACGCGAGGTCAGCCGGATCGTGCTGGAATTGAACCTGACCGATTGTGGATTCGTCACGATTACCGGGGCCGAAATCAGCCCGGACCTCAAGGAAGGTCGGGTTTTCATGAGTGTCATCGGATCGCCGGAACACAAGCAGCGCGCGCTCGGAATTTTGGAACGCCAACACGGTCACATCCAACGTGAATTGGCGCGGCATGTCGTTCTGAAATACACGCCCAAGCTGAAGTTTGTGCTTGATGAAACGGAGGATCGTGCCAGTCACATCGAACAGTTGCTCGATGAATTGAAGCATGAAGAGAAATGATCGAAAAGATTGTCGGCCGCGTGACCTCACGCCGTGCGACGAGTCAGGGGATACACCTTACAGCCTTTCGAAGACCTGATGGATGCCTCGCAACAAATTGCCGAGTTGCTCCGGAACCAGAACAGCTTTCTGGTACTCACGCACTACCGGCCGGATGGGGACGCCATTGGATCGCAATTGGCGCTGGCGCTGTTGCTGAAAGATCTCGGCAAGGAAGTGGAAGCGTGGAATGACGATGACGTCCCGGCCAAGTTCCGGTTTCTGCCGCACACCGAGTTGATCACCCGGCCGCCGGCGGAGCCGAAGGATTTTGACGTCGTGATCGCCATCGACACTTCGACGTGGCAGCGGGTCGGCACGGCCGCGCAACGGATTGGGAATAAGAAGCATTTCATCAATATCGATCATCACGTCAGCAACGAGAAATTCGGCGACGTCAACTGGATCGTGCCGGCAGCGCCTGCGTCGGGCCAGATCGCATTCGACCTGCTGAAACGCGGCGGATTCCCTCTGACGCGCGAGATAGCCACATGCCTGTTCGCGGCCATTTCGACCGATACCGGCTCGTTCAGTTACGCCAGCACGACGGCGGAGTCGTTACGCGTCGCCGCCGAGTTGGTTGATACCGGCATTAATGTCGGCGAGATTTCCCGAGAAGTTTATGAGAGCTACCCCTACGCGCGATTGATGCTGTTGCAGAAGGTGCTGGCACAACTGCAACTGACGCACGAGCGGCGCATTGCCTATACATGGGTCACCGTGGAAATGTTTCAGCAGTCGGGAGCCAAGCGCGAGGACACCGAGGGATTGATCGACTACGCTCGCGCCATCGACGGCGTGTTGGTGGCGATTTTGTTTGAGGAACTGCCCGAACCCGGGAAAGTCCGCATCAGTCTCCGGTCGAAGCATCCGCAAGTGGACGTGAATTCCGTCGCTTCCCAATTTGGCGGCGGCGGTCATCGCGAAGCGGCCGGAGCGCGCATTTCCGGCGAGCCGCGCGAGATCGAACGCCGCGTGCTTGCGGCTGTAAGCGAAGCGTTGAATGGGACGGGACTTTGAAAGCTCCAACCGCCAATTCCGAAATTTCAGGCAAATGCCCATAGACCATGCTTCAAGCTCGAAACCCATACGGTCCAAAAGATCGGAATGAGTCCGCAACTTTCTCCATTCGACGGCGTCTTGTTGGTTGATAAACCGGCCGGCTTGACTTCGCACGACGTGGTGGACCGGGTGCGGCGCCAATTTGGGTTCAAGAAGGTCGGTCATTGCGGCACCTTGGATCCGGCGGCGACGGGGCTGCTGATTCTCGTTTTGGAACGCGCGACAAAGTTGCAGGATCGATTAATGTCCGAAGACAAGACTTACGAGGGCACCATGCTGTTGGGAGTTTGCACTGATTCGCAAGACGCCGATGGTCGGGTGATTGCGGAAAAGACGGTCCCGCCATTGACCGGGGAAGAGATTGAAGCAGCGTTCGCCAAATTCCGCGGGGACATTCAGCAGGTGCCGCCGATGGTCAGCGCGGTGAAACATCAAGGCACGCCGCTGTACAAACTGGCGCGCAAAGGCAAGACGGTGGAGCGCGAGCCGCGGCTGGTGCACATCTATGATTTGCGCGTGCTGGAGCTGGCCCTGCCGCGCATCAAGTTTCGGGCGGCCTGCACCAAGGGAACCTACGTGCGGACTCTGTGTTCGGATATCGGCGATTTGCTGGGCTGTGGGGCGCATCTTTCTGAGCTGCGGCGGATACGGTCCGGCAAGTTCGATGTGAAAGATACGCATTCACTGGAGGCCATTCTTCAGCGGACACGCGAGCAGCTAAGAGAAATCATCATCCCGATTTTGAAATTGGCCGATTTCGTTTAAACGCAATGCAGATTTTCCGTTCCATTGAGGAAATTGTCGGTAAATTCGAACGGGTTTTTCTGGCCATCGGTGTCTTCGACGGCGTTCATCTAGGTCACCAGCACGTGATCGGCCAGGCACGAGACGACGCGCAGAGCGAAGGCGGGGCCTCAGTCGTGCTTACTTTCGATCCGCACCCGATGCAGGTTTTGCAGCCCGACAAGGCGCCGCAATTGCTTACGTCGACTCCGCACAAGCTCCGACTAATCGAGAAGTTGGGGGTGAACGCCTGTCTGGTGCTCGGCTTCGACAAAGCGTTCTCGCTTCTGCCGCCAGAGAGGTTTGTCGAAAAGGTGGCACAGGCGATCCATCTGCGGGAGATCTGCGTCGGCACACGATTCCGTTTCGGCCACAACCGCGACGGCGACGTCCACTTGCTAAAAGCTCTGGCGCCGAAGTACGGGTTCTCGGCGCAAGAAATCCAGCCAGTCAAGCTTGACGACGAGATGATCAGTTCGACGGTCATCCGTCAGCACGTCCTGAATGGAAGATTGGATCGCGCTGGGGCAATGTTGGGTCGGCCCTTCTCGATCGTTGGCACGGTCATGGCGGGGGATCGTCGTGGACATGAACTCGGTTTTCCAACAGCCAACGTCGATTCGCACAGCGAAGTCCTGCCCCCGGACGGCGTTTATGCAGTTCGCATACTATTGGGGCGGGGGAGTCTTGGCGGCGTTGCCAATGTCGGCGTCCGCCCAACTTTTGAACAACCGACGGCTGGGCGCGTGTTAGAGGTGCACATTCTCGATTTCGACAACAAAATATACGGACAAGAAATCGAGGTCGAATTCGTGAAGAAATTGCGCGAGGAACAAAGGTTCGAGTCAATCGACGCGCTCAAGCGGCAGATTGCAGCCGACGCTCAAGCTGCTGGCAAGCTGCTTGGTAATCGAGCGGTGTCGTCGAGATAAAGCCTTGGCGATTTCTCATTCACTCCGAGAGGAGCATTGCTGATTGTTTCCAGCAACGAGGGAGATTCTTCGCTCCGCTCAGAGTGATACCCTTTAAGGAAGTGGCTTAGACGCCGGCCAGCGTTCTTAACTTCCGGCTGGCTGCAACGCAAACCCTCCTACTGATCGTGCATCTGGAGAATAGTGCTAGTGTCCACTCCCTCACGCGAATGAAAGCCAGCGAAAGCACCGCAATAATCTGAAGGCGTAACGTTCGCGTTCAATTTCTTTGCGGATGCGGACGGCGCGACGCCGCAGGATCGTCAGGCGCGATTTGGCATTAGGTCTTCTTGGCTTCGTGAACGTTAAGCTGTCGGACACCATCGAAGATGTACCAAATGCCGGAAACAAGAGTAAAGAACCCGGCGGCATAGAGTGGCCACTCGTAGGAAGGATGCTCGATTTGCAGCAGGACCCAGCCGAGCGTGATCATTTGGAAGAACGTGGCGCATTTGCCGACGATGCGCGGGCGCGCCGTCACGTGACCGGCCAGCATGTGGATCAGCACCGTGCCGGCCAGCAGAATCATATCCCGGCTGATGACCAGCACCGGAAACCACAACGGCAATTGGTCGAACGGCGTGCCATCCTTGAATCGAATGCTCAGCAGAATCAGCCCGGATACAAGCAAAGCCTTGTCGGCCAACGGATCAAGAAAGCTGCCCAATTCGCTCTTCTGGCGGTACCGACGCGCGATATATCCATCCACCGCGTCCGAAATAACGGCCGCGGCAAAAATGGCGCAGGCCGCCACACGCTCCCATTCTTTCTCCCCGCCCTTCTGAAAATTCCGAATGTAATCCAGCGTCACCCACACGAACAGCGGGATCAAGAGAATGCGAATGATGGTGATTTTATTCGCCGTGGTCATGGACCGAGATGGAAAAGTCGCCTAATCATTTCTTGGACCTGTCTACTGCCCGGCGCAGGCGCGCCAAAACGCGGTCGCGACCAAGCACCTCCAACATGTGATATAAGGATGGCCCGGCCGATTTGCCGGAAACCGCGACACGACAGGGATGAATCAGTTCACCGGTCTTCACGCCCAGTTCCGCCGCCAACGCTTTCAATGCGGTTTCGATGCCAGCCACGTCCCACGAGTTCACCGTCGCAAATCTGTCCGCAAGTTTCGTCAATCGTTCGCTCGTTTGGGGCGCGGAGCAGGATTTCTTCACCGCCTCGGGATCGAACGGGTAATCATCCGTAAAGAAATAGCTGGTCCAGTCCGGAAGTTCCTTGAGCAGTTTGACCTTCTCTTTGACCAAGCCCAATACTTTCGGATCATCGTGTCCTCCGACAAAAGGTCGCGCCAGTTCAATAAACCGTTCCAGCGACATGGCGCGAATGTATTCGGCGTTGATCCAAGTGAGTTTCGCCAGGTCGAACCGGGCATTGGCCCGCAGAATCTGTGGCAAGTCAAACAATCGGATCACGTCGTCAATGGGCAAAATCTCGCGGTTATCTTTGGGCGACCAGCCCAGCAGGCAAAGATAATTGCGCACGGCCTCCGGCACGTATCCCTCATTGAGGTACGTCTGGAGCGATGCCAGCCGGGCTTTCTGCGGGTCCGGATCGCTCTTGCTCATTTTCGTGCCGTCCGGATTGAGAATCATCGGAATGTGTGCGTACTTCGGCGGCTCGACTCCGAACGCACGAAACAAGGCAATGTGTTTCGGCGTGTTCGACAAATGATCTTCGCCGCGAATGACGTGCGTGATCTTCATCTCCAGGTCGTCGACCACGTTGACGAAGTGGAACACCGGATTGCCGTCGCTCCGAACGATCACGAAATCGGGATCTTGCAGCTCGCGGTCAGCGAGTTCCCGCGTCACATTGCCGGCAATCAGGTCAGGGACGGTGATCGGAGTGCGCGGCATTTTGAAACGGATGGCGCCTTCGCGCTCGTAAGCTATGCCAGCATCGAGAAGCTGTCGAACGCGTTTCCTGTAAAGATCGGCACGTTGCGATTGGAAGTATGGTCCACACGAACCACCTTTCTCCGGGCCTTCGTCCCAATCGAGCCCCAACCATTTCAATCCGTCGAGAATGGTGCGGAGGGATTGCTCGGTATTGCGTGCGGCATCGGTGTCCTCGATGCGCAAGACGAACGTCCCGCCGGTATGTCGTGCGTACAACCAATTGAACAAGGCGGTGCGCACGCTGCCGATATGCAGGAAGCCCGTCGGACTGGGAGCGAATCTGACACGGACGCTCATGGATGTCTGCACCGTAGCAAACCGGCGGCGTTTTCGTCAGCAAATTCTTAAGCTGCTATGTCCGCCACCAGTGGATACGGGTCGATGCGAATGTGACGGGGGGGCGCGAAAGGCTGCGGAGCTTCACGCTCCAGAGTTTTGGGAACTTTACGCTTCAGCAGAACGGCGTGTTGTAGACCTTGGCGAGACAGTGCTCGAAGTAGGCTTTGCGCTTGTCGGACGCCGCCTGAAACGCAGGATTGCTCAGCAGCAACCAGTAGAACTCGATCCATTCGGTCAGTTTTCCAGGCGGTATCTTGAGCGATCTTTTCATGGGCGCGTTTCCTGGCATGTGAATGAGCAAAGCGCGTGCTAGGTGAGCGATGGGCTGTGAGCTTTGCGGTTCGGGCGTGGGAAATGAGCTTTGGGCGCAGGATCGGAAGCGATTCGGTTCCGTGTGACTGCGGCGGCCGGCGCAGGTTTTCGCACGGGTGAAGTCGAGCTTTGCGTCTGTGAGAATTGGAGGACGACCCCTCACCCTGACCCCTTCCCCAGCGAAGGAAAGGGGGGTAACAGCCCTTTCCGTCTTGCTGGTGCGGCGGACTGTGTGTTAGCGTTCGCGCCGATTTATGAGGAGCGTGGGGAGATTCCTGTTAGCGGCAGCGGCTGCAATCTTCATGGGATTGGCCGGTCGGGCCGAGGAAACCGCCAAGAAACAGCACATAGGTCCTTCTGCGACCATCAACGCAGAGATAATGAGGTTCGATCAACCGTCCGCGACGTATACAGCCGATGGCAACGTCGTCATCCGCTACAAAGGCGATACACTGTGCGCGGATCACGTGAAGTTCAACCGCGACACGAAAGATGCCTGGGCCGAAGGCCACGTTCGGCTGAACCGGCCCGGCGAAGAGTGGGTCGGCCCAACGCTGTATTACAACTTCGACACTCACGCGCTCAAGGGGGAGCACGTTCGAGGATTCATCGATCCGATATATTTGGAGGGCGACAATCTCGTACAAGCTGGTACGAATCATTACACGTTCACACACGGTTCGATCACGACCTGCGATTACGACAAGCCGGACTATCATGTCGAGGCGGCCCACGGCGAGATTTGGCCGGGCGATCGGACCGTGCTTTACAATGCCACGCTCCGCTTCGGAAACACGCCGGTGTTTTGGTTCCCTGTCCTCGTCTGGCCGATGAAGGGCGATCAGCCGCCGGTGGGACTCAGTCTCGGTGAAAATTCTCTCTGGGGTTTTTATCTGTTGACGAGCGTGAATTGGAAACTGAATCAAGATGTGGACTTGACGGTTCATGCCGATGAACGTACGCGCCGCGGCTTCGGCACGGGAGCCGATTTGAAGTACCGGATGGATTCGGGTGGCCAGGGTGCGTTGCGCGGCTATTACATTGACGACGCGAACCCGAAAGACGACAAGCAGTTCGACTCCGGCAAGGGCCTCGACCATCTCCGATACCGTGGCGAATGGGAACACAAGCAATATCTGACCAACGACGTCACGCTGACAGTCGACCTGAACAAGTTGAGCGACCCCAATGTGATGGACGACTTCTTTCGGGACGAATTTCGGCATGATCGCGAACCCGACTCAGTGGCGGACATCACGAAACGCGGACCGAATTACACACTCTCGTTGCTGGCGCGTCCGCAATTCAACGATTTCTTTGCCGAAGTGGAGCGTTTGCCCGAGGCGAAGTTGGCGATCAATCGAGCCCGGCTCGGCCAGACGCCGTTTTTTTATGAAGGCGAGACGAGCGTCGGCGAATATCACAACGATCCCGGCAACACAAATGTGGTGGGTGCGGCGGGGACGAATTTCTTCGGCAACGCCGTGCGCGCCGACACCTTTCATCAAATCGTCTCTCCCCAAATGCTCGGCGGCTGGCTTTCGGTGATTCCCCGGGCGGGAGTGCGGGCGACGTTTTACTCGCGCGCCCCGGAGACTTCCGACGATACGCAAAATGTGACGCGTCTGGTTTACGACCTTGGGCTGCAGACTTCTTTCAAGATGTCGCGTGAATGGGACGGCGTGCACAATGATTGGTTTCGAATCGACGGCTTGCGGCACATCGTGCAGCCGTTTGCCGATTATCAGTGGGTACCGCAACCTGACAAACGAACCAACGAGCTATTCCAATTCGACTCCATCCGCGAGGTGACATTGCGCGGAGGAGATGGGCTTTCGGTGACGCGCTACTCGCCGTTGGAGTTCCCGGCTTTTGACACGATCGATGCGATCGACGCGCAGGACACGTTGCGGTTTGGCTTGCGGCAAACGCTCCAGACGCGGCGCGATGGCCAGGCTTGGAACCTCATCGATCTCACCGGTTGGACCGATTGGCATGCCGAGAAAAACTTCTCTTCGTTTACGACCAACCAAACGGATTTTTCCGATTTCTTCGGCACGGTCGAGTTGCGGCCGTGGAGGTGGCTGACGCTCGACGGGTTTACGCGATACGGTTTGAATGATGGCAAGCTGCATGAGTTCAATTCGGCGGCGAGGCTGGTGGATGCCGACCGCTGGAGTTTTGGTGTTGGCACCCGCTATTTGCGCGACGACAGCAATCTTGTCAGCGGCGACTTTGTCTGTCGGCTCTCGCGGCATTGGGTGGCGCAGTTGTACGAACGATTTGATATGGAAGACGGCACGTGGGAGGAACAGGAATATGTCTTGCGGCAGGAAACACACGATTGGTTCATCAATTACGGCTTTCGTTACCGGAGCGAGCGCGTGCGGTCGGATGAAACCACGTTCTTCTTCAGCGTGACGCTGAAAGCATTTCCGAACTTCGCGTTGACGGTGGACTAAAGATGGATTAAAAACCTTGCGGACGGCTGTATGGACTCGTGGGAGCGGATTTCGCCGGCGACCAGTCGCGGTTACAAATCGCTTCTACCATTTCTTGGAGAATATTGCTCATGGTGAGAATCAGCATTATTGGAACGGGCTACGTGGGATTGGTGACCGGCGCCTGCTTTGCTGAAGCAGGGCATCACGTCGTTTGCGTAGACAACGACCTGAAGAAGGTTGAGAAGCTGCAGGCGGGCGGCATCCCGATTTACGAGCCGGGTCTCGAAGAAATCGTGAAGCGCAATGTCGGGGCCAGCCGGTTGCGGTTCACAGGAGAAATCTCTGACGGCGTGCAGAATTCCGACGTGATTTTCATTGCGGTGCCCACGCCGCCCAAACCGGACGGGTCCGTAGACATGAGCTTCGTGGAGCGCGTGGCGCGCGAGATCGCAGCGACGATGACCGACTACAAGATCATCGTCGACAAATCAACCGTGCCGGTAAAAACCGGGGAAAAGGTTGCCGAAACCATCAAGCGCTACAGTAAAAACACGGTCGACTTTGACGTGGTCAGCAATCCCGAATTCCTGCGCGAAGGTTGCGCTGTGCAGGATTTGATGCAGCCGGATCGGATCGTCGTCGGCGTCGCCAATCAGCGGGCTGTGGCGAAAATGAAAGAGATTTATTCGCCGTTCAACGCACCGATCATCGTCACGGATGTCAATTCCGCGGAGTTGATCAAGCACGCCTGCAATTCTTTCCTGGCTTTGAAGATTTCCTACGCCAACGCGTTGTCGCAGATTTGTGAAGCCAGTGGCGCCAACATCACGGATGTCGTGCATGGGATGGGGCTGGATAAACGAATTGGCGCGGCGTTTCTCAATGCCGGACTGGGTTACGGCGGCTCCTGTTTTCCCAAGGACCTCAGCGCTTTTGTCCATATTGCCGACCAATTGGGCTGCAATTTCGGGTTGTTGCGGGAAGTGCAGCGAATCAACGCGGACCAGATCCACCGGTTTCTGAAGAAAATACACGACACGCTCTGGATCGTGAAGGACAAGACCATCGGCGTCCTCGGGCTGGCTTTCAAACCGAACACCGATGACATGCGTCTGGCACCGTCGCTGGAGGTGATTGGTCCGTTGCAGAAAGAAGGCGCAAAAATTCGCGCCTACGATCCGAAGGCCATGGAGAAAGCACGCGAGGTGTTGCCCGGCGTTGAGTTCTGCGACGGGCCGTATGCTGCCGCAACGAATGCAGATGCGCTGATCGTTTGCACCGAATGGGATGAATTTCGCGAGCTGGATCTGGAGAAGCTGCGCACCGTGATGAATCACCCGATCGTGCTTGATGGACGCAATATTTTCGATCCTCAAAAGATGTCGGAATTGGGTTTTGTATACAAGAGCATCGGCAGGTGACATGCGGCGCGCGGCTGTCCTTGTCCTTGGGTTGATTCTGGCGGTTGGTAGCACGTCAGGACAGCAAACATTTCCCTCGATCACAGCCGGTGACCGCATTGTCGTGGTGGCGCCGCATCCGGACGATGACGTACTGGGCGCGGGCGGCCTCATACAGCAAGCGCAGAAGACTGGTGCCGCCGTCCACATCATTTACCTAACAAGCGGTGACCACAACCAGATCGCGTTCAAGCTTTACAAATTACGTATCCACTTTCGCGCCAGCCAGTATCGCGCCTTCGGAGAAATGCGCGAACGGGAGGCGATTGCGAGCACGAAGTGGCTCGGGATCAAGCGCGAACAATTGACGTTTCTGGGGTATCCGGATTACGGCACACTGCGCATATGGCGCGACTATTGGGGATTCGGCCCTCCATTTCGTAGCGACGCCACGTTGGCGGATGCAGTCCCGTATCCCCATACGTTTGGATTCGGGCATCCCTACAAGCCGGAGAATATTGTGGCGGACCTGCTCGCGGTGTTTCAGCAGTTTCGTCCAACGAAGATTTTTGTGACGCATCCTTTGGACACTAATCCCGATCATCGCGCGGCCGCCAATTTCGTGCGTCTGGCAGTGCTGCAACTGGCCTCTCAACCTCCACCGGAGATTTATTACTACGTGATCCATTTCGGGCGTTGGCCGCGACCGTATCATTATCATCCGGAATTGGAGCTGGAACCACCGCGAGCGTTGCTCGACGATGGCAACTGGATGTTCGATCCGCTCACTTCCGAGCAAATTCAGAAAAAGTACGAGGCCATCCTGCAGCACCGGACCCAACTGACCACCCGCGAGTATTTTCTCGTTTCTTTTGCGCGAACCAACGAGATTTTTGCCACCATCGATGTGCCGTCGGTGCCAATTATTCCGGCCACCGCCGTTCTGGATTGGAGAAAAGCGATTCGCACCAAGGCGCTGCGCATTGCGCCGGTGGATGCGCAAAACAATCCGAAGAGCGAGATCGAATCGGAAAGGGAGGAACCAGGTGCGCCCACTGAAGAAGCGCAGCCATCGTCACTGGAACTGGAAGAAAGCGCTTTCCTGCGGCAAGGCGATGATCTCATCGCGCAGGTGACACTGCGGAACCGGTTGGGAAAACGCGCCAACGTCCACTTGTACCTTTACGCTTTTAAACAGGGTGAGCACTTCGACTCGTTCCCGAAACTACAAGTGAATATCACCCCACTGGGCCACGTCCACGTCTTCAATAACGGCCGGCTAATCACGAGCAGCCCGCTGAATGTCGTGAGCATTCAAAATCGGCTGATTATACGCGTCCCGCTGAAATTGCTCGGACGAACCACGCCCGATTTTCTGTTTGCGGCCACGCGGGCAGGTTTGGGCGAGGCTTCCGATACGGCCTGGCATCTTTTTTCTCTATCCAGCCAAGCCGGAAACGTGCATAACAGCGAGTAGCACAGGAGATCAGGAAATGGATTATTTGGTTACCGGTGGAGCAGGTTTCATTGGATCGAATATCGCCGAGCATCTGGTCGGGCTGGGGAAAAGCGTTCGCATTTTCGACAATTTCTCCAGCGGCAGGCGCGAGAACCTCGCGGCCATCGAAGATAAAATTGAGATCGTTGAAAGCGACCTCCGCGTAATTGACGCGCTCAGACATGCGATGAATAATGTGCGATATGTCCTTCATCTTGGAGCTGTACCCAGTGTTTTCCGCTCCGTTGAAGACCCGCATACGACCAACCAGGCCAATGTCACGGGTACACTCAACGTGTTGCTGGCGGCCCGGGATGCCGGTGTCAAACGCGTGGTGTTCAGTTCCTCTTCGAGCGTGTACGGGGATACACCGACGCTGCCGAAACGCGAGGATATGACGCCATCACCGCTTTCACCGTACGCGGTGCAAAAACTGGCGGGCGAATACTACTGTGGGATCTTTCGGCATCTTTACGGACTGGAAACGATTTCGCTGCGCTACTTCAACGTCTTCGGTCCGCGGCAGGACCCTCAATCGCAGTATGCCGCAGTCATTCCTCGGTTCATCACCGCCATACTAAACGGCGAGCCACCGGCAATCTATGGCGACGGCAGGCAAACCCGTGATTTCTCGCATGTCGAAAACATTATCAGCGCCAATTTGGCTGCCTGCGATGCGCCCCCGGAAGCGCTGGGTGAAACTTTCAATATTGCCTGTGGCGACCGCATTTCGCTGTTGGAGTTGGTCGAGACGATCAGCACCATCGCCGGCAAGAGAGTGCAACCGCGATTCGAAGCGCCACGTCCCGGCGACATTCGCGACAGTCAGGCCGACATCAAAAAGGCAAGAAAGCTGCTACATTGGACGCCCGGCATCGATTTCCACAAGGGAATCGAGAAGGTCGTGGCCTGGTACCAGCAGCAGTAGCGCATCCGGATGCGTTGCTCACCTGGCCGCTTGCGGGGCCGAGACTTGTCGGTATGTTGCCGCTCGATTTTGCGACGTAGGGAAAGAGGAGCGTCGTTATTGAGAACGCGATTTCGAATTAAACTGGAGATTTTTCTGGCTCCGGTTTGTCTGGTCTGGACAATAGCAGCTCCTCTGTTGGCGCAAACGCTGACGGGACAGGCGGGACTCCCGACCAATCAGGCGAGTGTTACGCTTTCCAATTTGCCCCCGGTAAACGATGCGGGCAACTGGCCTCCTGCGAGCCCCACGAATTTTATGGCTGTGGCGGACAACGGCACGCAGGATCCGCCTTTCCCAGGCGGCGCGGTAGGCCCGGAACACATCGTCTCGACCTTGGATCGGGTGATTCGGATTCAGAATCGAAGTGGAACCAACTTGTTCACGGTGGCGGTCAGCAATTTCTGGTCGGTGGTGGGGCCATTTCTCGACCCGCGCGGCGCTTTCGATCCAAAAGTAGTTTACGATCCGTATTCTGACCGGTGGATGACGACCGCGGTGGCGGACTACAACACCAATACATCGGCGGTGCTGGTGGGCGTCACGCAAACCGGCGATCCCTCCGGCGCTTGGAATGTGTACCGGGTGAATATCAACACCAATGCGGTTGCGGAGAAATGGGCCAATTATCCGAACATTGGATTCAACAAGAACTGGATTGTAGTGGCCATCACGGCTTTTGACATTGGCGACGGTGCGCCAAATTGGCAGCTTTACACTTTCAGCAAAACCAACCTGTACGCCGGCGGTGACGGCGCCTATCGGCGGTTTGGCAATAGCGACACGAACACCTATGGCACCGTACAGGAACCCTGCGCCACCTACGACAATACGATTTCCAACCTCTATTTGCTCACGGAAATCAGCGGCAATACCAACGGTAACGGCGTGTTGCGCCTTTTTTACCTCGACGGAACGGTGGGGGCCGAAATCCTGCACGCGGGTGCCAATGTCAGCACGCCCAATCCATGGGATAACTCTCCCTCCACCTGTGACATTGGACCACAGTTGGGAAGTTCCGAGAAAATCTGCCTTGACGATTCACGATTGCAGAATGCCGTTTACCGTAACGGTTCGATCTGGACCACGCATACCGTTTTTCTTCCGGCGGGCGCCGTGACCCGCTCTGCCGTTCAATGGTGGGAGATCTCGCCCAGCGGCGCGATTCAGCAGCGTGGGCGCATCGATGACCCGGCTGGAGTGGTTTTTTACGCTTATCCCAGCATGGCGGTGAATCAATTCAATGATGCGATGATCGGCTGCGCCGTCTTCTCCGCCACAAGTTATCCCAGCGCTTATTATGCGGTGCGATTGCATACTGATCTGACCAATACTTTTGAGACGCCGGTCCTGTTGAAGGCCGGTGACGTTACATTTGCGCGCAGTAGCCCGCCGCTGCGCTGGGGCGATCACACTTCCACAGTCGTGGACCCGGTGGACGATCAGGACTTCTGGACAATCCAAGAATATGCCACATCCACCAATAGTCAGTCGCGTTGGGGCACGTGGTGGGGGAAAGCATCTGTGATTGAGCCGATTGTGCCCGTCGCGAATTTCGTGGCCAATCCAACCAATGGGACTCCTCCATTGACCGTCACATTCACTGATACGTCGTCCGGCACCATCACGAATCGGTTCTGGGATTTCGGTGACGGGGATACCACGGACACCACCAGCACAAATATGATACACCAATACAGTTCAGCGGGAACCTATACGGTTGCTCTCGTGGCCAGTGGACCCGCAGGCGTCAGCACAAATAGCAAGCCTGCGTTCATCACAGTAGCTTATGTTCCGCCGCAGTTGACGGTTACGCCGGCCAGTTACGATTTCGGCACCTTGGCGGTCGGTCAATCCAGCACGCAGGACTTCTCGGTAATCAATGGCGGAGGCGATATTTTGAATGGTAGCACCACAGTAAGCGGTGGTGGATTTGCGTTGCTGAGCGGCAGCGCCTTCGGCATCTCGGGCGGTCACACAGGCACTGTGTCCGTGATGTTCGCCCCTGGCAGTGCGGGTTCATTCGCCGGCGAAGTGAATTTCGCCAGCAACGGTGGCGATTCTACGAATGCGCTGACCGGCGCGGGAATAGCACCTCCAGTTGCCAGTTTCACAGCCAATCCCACGAACGGCCCGGCATCGCTGATGGTGGCTATCAGCGATAACTCAACCGGCTCGATTACGAATCATTCTTGGACGTTCGGGGACGGCGGGAGCAGCAGCGCCCCGAATCCAACCCATACATACACGAACGCCGGCTCCTATTCCGTGAGTTTAACGGTCTCCGGTCCTCTCGGATCCAGCACATTAACAAGGTCCAATTACATCACGGCGACCGCGCCCGTTGCCAATTTCACAGCGGATCTAACCAATGGCGCAGCGCCGCTGGAGGTAACTTTCAGCGATAATTCGACCGGCACCATCACGAATTATGCCTGGATGTTTGGCGATGACGCAACCAGCAGCGCTCCGAATCCAAGCCATACGTATACGAATGCCGGTGCTTTTTCGGTCAGCCTTACCGTTTCGGGACCGGGCGGCACCGGATCGTTAACACGGGCCGACTACGTTGCCGTGACCAACGTGCTCCATTTCCCTCCTTCCGTCAGCATCGTGCGGCCCGTGGATGGCATGCGTTATCCGACGCTGACGAATCTGTCGATCATGATTGTCGCCGTCGCCGGCAGTGACGACGAGATCAGCAAGATTGAATTCTTTGATGGATCGAATAAGCTCGGTGAAGCCTCTTCCAGCCCGGCCACAAACGTGCTGAACTCGCCAGTGTTGGGCAGCCACATTCTCACTGCGCGCGCCACGGATT
>Ga0335081_10000401_pt1 | contig 78664 bp, 75 predicted proteins | sample Lox_Sample_35_FD_206713 | JGI IMG/M metagenome (GOLD analysis project Ga0335081, IMG submission 206713) | Soil microbial communities from Loxahatchee National Wildlife Refuge, Florida, United States - Lox_Sample_3.5 | ecosystem: Environmental > Terrestrial > Soil > Wetlands | place: USA... | reverse complement strand
GTTCGCGCGCAAGTACGGCGACGTGTTCAAGGGGGATACCAACTGGCGCAAGATCGCGGTCAAGGGCGGGCTCACCTTCAAGTGGGACGACCGCTCGACCTACGTGCAGAACCCGCCCTATTTCGAAGGCATGCAGAAGCGCACCCAGCCGATCGAGGACATCGTCGACGCGCGCATCCTCGGCCTCTTCCTCGACTCGATCACGACCGACCACATCTCGCCGGCCGGCTCGATCAAGGAGGAAAGCCCGGCCGGCGAATACCTGCGCGATCACCAGGTGCGGCCGCGCGACTTCAACCAGTACGGCACGCGGCGCGGCAACCACCAGGTGATGGTGCGCGGCACCTTCGCCAATATCCGCATCAAGAACCAGATGGTGCCGGGCGTCGAGGGCGGCGTCACCATCCACTATCCGTCGCGGCAGAAGATGACGATCTACGACGCGGCCATGAAGTACAAGCAGGATCGCGTGCCGCTGGTCGTGTTCGCCGGCCGCGAGTACGGCACCGGCTCCTCGCGCGACTGGGCCGCCAAGGGCGCCGCCCTGCTCGGCATCCGCGCCGTGATCTGCCAGTCGTTCGAGCGCATCCACCGCTCGAACCTGATCGGCATGGGGGTCGTGCCGCTGTGCTTCGAGGAAGGTACCTCGTGGCAGACGCTCGGGCTCAAGGGCTCGGAGCAGGTGACGATCCGCGGGCTGCACGGCGAGATCAAGCCGCGCCAGCGGCTGATCGCCGAGATCGTCGCGGCCGACGGGCGGCTGACCCGCGTTCCGCTGATCTCCCGCATCGACACGCTCGACGAGCTGGAATACTTCAAGAACGGCGGCATCCTGCAATACGTGCTGCGCCATCTCGCGGCGTGAGCCGCAAGCACCATGCGAACCAAGCGGAAGACCGCCGGGCACCCGGCGGTCTTTTCTTTTGCGCGCATGCGCCCATCTTTTTGCGCCCATGCGTTAACCTCACCTCGAAGTGAGTGGCGAGTGATCTTGCCGGCGCTTATGAGAAGCTGCGAGACGGGGTGGTGGGCGTTGCAAGGGAGAACGGCATGAGGGCTCGCCGCTACCTGGCTTTGGCCGCCGTCGCAACCGTGCTGACCGCCGGCCAGTCCGCCTCCGCGGCAGGGCCGCGCGCCGTGATCGAGCTCTTCACCAGCCAGGGCTGCTCGTCCTGTCCGCCCGCCGACCGGCTGCTTGCCGAGATGGCCCAGGACCCGACCCTGATCCCGCTCAGCCTGCCGATCGACTATTGGGACTATCTCGGCTGGAAGGACACGTTGGCACTGGCCGGCCACGCCAACCGGCAGAAGGCCTATTCGCGCGTGCGCGGCGATCACGACGTCTATACGCCGCAGGCGGTCATCAACGGCTCGGTGCAGGCGCTCGGCAGCGACCGCGGCGCAATCGAGCACGCGATCGCGCAAAGCCGCAGCAATGCGGCGACGCTGTCGCTGCCGCTGACGCTGTCGATCGCGGACGGCCGGCTCACGGTTGCGGCTCCGGCCGCCAAGGGCGACAGCAGGAGCGACGTCGCGCAGGCCGAGGTGTGGCTCTGCCCGCTCGCCCGATCGGTCGAGGTCGCGATCAACCGGGGCGAGAACAGCGGGCACACGTTCACGTATCACAATGTCGTGCGGCGCTGGGTCAAGCTTGGCGACTGGAACGGCCAGGCCGCGACCTGGAGCATTCCGGTCGCCAATTTCAAATCCGATGGCGTCGACGCGGTTGCGGTGGTGCTGCAGAGCGGCGTGGCCGCAGCGCCGGGCGCGATGCTGGGCGCGGCGATGACCTCGCTCGACGCGAATGAGGCGGCGACCAAGCCCGCCAAGCGCTGACGGTTGCGCGCCAAGCCGCGCCGAGTCTCCTCGCATTCCAGAGCAGCTGTGAAAAAAAGGGCCGGCTTGCGCCGGCCCGAAGCATAGGGGGATTGAACCTTACACGGAACAACAACGAAGAGTCGGCCGGCACAAGCTCCGGGGGGCTGGGGGGCTGAGGAATCCGAAGCCCGTACCGAACCGAACCCTATGGGTGTTCTTATCCCCGGCCAGGTTGACCCCCGCGGGGCTGAATTCGGGCAGCATTATGAATTGTTTAACGAACGCGTGATCGCCACGGCGGCCGTCATTGCAAGCGGCCGCGCGACTGCGGCGACGCTGACATCCGCGAAGCCCTTGCCGCCGCACGCGTTCGGCGCGATCATGACATTTCGATTGCATGTTCCTGTCGGCGAGCCAGTTCGGGGCAGGCTTTCGCCGGAACATGCGCTGCGATAAGGAGGCGCCGCATGAGCTTCGGGCCCGGCGAAACTGACCCCAGCCAGAATCTCCGGGGCGACGGCTTGCCCGCCGCCGCCCCGCACGCCGCCTGCGTCACCTTCGACCGGCGCGAGCTCGACCGCATTCTCGCACTCTACGGCCGGATGGTGGCGGCGGGCGAATGGCGCGACTATGCGATCGACTTCCTGCGCGATCGCGCCGTGTTCTCGGTGTTCCGCCACGCCGCCGAAGTGCCGATCTACCGCATCGAAAAAAATCCCAAGCTGGCGCGGCGCCAGGGCGCCTACAGCGTGATCACGGCGACCGGCCTGATCATGCGGCGCGGCCACGAGCTCGATCGCGTCCTGCGCGTGCTCGACAAGCCGGAGAAGCAGATCAAGCTGGTGGTGAATTGAGAGAGGGCGAATAGGGAATAGCGAGTAGGGAATAGCGAGTAGCGCGCGCGTTCTTTCCTATTCGCTATTCCCTATTCGCCATTCGCTTGTCTCAGCCCGGCGGCTTCGTCGCCCCGATGCCCAGCGCCCGCTGCATCAGCACGGTGTCGAGCCAGCGGCCGAACTTGAAGCCGACGTTCTCGACCGCCCCGATCCGGCGGAAACCCAGCGCCCGGTGCAGCTCGATCGACGCCGTCTGCGCCGCCGAATCCCCGATGATGGCGATCATCTGGCGGAAGCCGCGCTGCTCCGCCTCGGCAATCAGGCGGCCAAGCAGCGCGGCACCGATGCCGCGCCGTTGCAGGGCCGGCGCGACATAGACCGAATCCTCGACGCTCCAGCGATAGGCCGGGCGCGGCCGATAGGCGCCCGCGTAGGCATAGCCGGCGATCGCGCCGTCGGTCTCCGCCACCAGATAGGGATAGCCGCCGTCGAGCAGCGCGCGCTGCCGGCGCGCCATCTCGGCCGCATCGGGCGGCTCGAGCTCGAACGACGCGGTGCCGTGGCGCACCGCGTGGTCGTAGATCGCCGTGATTGCCGGGATATCGGCCGCGGTCGCGGTCCGGATCGAAAGGCGCATGGACGACGCGATAGCGCGCGCGTGGCGCCGGCGGCAATAAAAAAAGCGCCCCGGAGACCGGGGCGCTTGCAGTGCAAGTCTTGACTCTGAGCCGATCAGCGGCGGTCGCCGAACAGGCGGAGCAGGAACAGGAACATGTTGATGAAGTCGAGATAGAGCTTGAGCGCGCCCATCACGGCCTTGCGGCCCGCGATCGTGCCATCGTCCATCGGGCTGTACATGTCCTTGATCGTCTGCGTGTCCCAGGCGGTGAGGCCGGCGAAGACCAAGACGCCGATGACCGAGATCGCCCAGTCGAGACCGCTCGACTGCAGGAAGAGGTTGACCAGCATCGCGATCAGGATGCCGAACAGGCCCATGACCATGAACGAACCCATGGCATCGAGGTTGCGCTGGGTCGTGTAGCCCCACAGCGACATGGCGCCGAAGGAGGCCGCCGAGATGAAGAAGACCCGCGTGATCGAGGCCCCGGTGAAGACCAGGAAGATCGACGACAGCATCACGCCGAGCATCGCCGCATAGACGAAGAACAGGAGGCGGGCGGTCGAGGCCTGCAGATGGGCGATCCGGAAGCTCAGGAACATCACCAGCGCGAGCGGCGCGAGCAGGATGACGTAGCGGAGCGGGCTCGCATAGAGCGCCTGCGCGACGCCGGGATTGGCCATCGCGTACTGGGCGGTGAAGAACGCGATCACGCCGGTCAGCGCGACGCCGCCCGCCATGTAGTTGTAGACGCGAATCATGTGGGCGCGCAGGCCCGCGTCGATCGCGGCGGCACGGTCGGCGCCGAACCCGCGCGCGGCCGCGTAATTACGGTCGAAGTCCGACATCGAAGCTTCCTTTCTGTCGCCCGGTCGATTGGGTGGGCGCTAAAGGCATCGGGGGGTTTCGGCCCGAGTGCCAACTGGGGCGAATCTAGTGATTGTCGAGGGCAAGTGGAAGATACCCATGACGGTTTCTTGGCACCTGCCCGGCCGCGCCGCACGGCCGAAGATTACCAAAGCTTAAGGTGCGGCCGCCGCGGCGGCATCCGGCGGCCCGCCGGCGGTCATTCCTCCCGCTGTCCCAAGAGCTGCAGCAGCAGCGTAAACAGGTTAATGAAGTCGAGATAGAGCGAGAGCGCGCCGAGGATGGCGGACCGCTCCGCGGCTTCGCCGCCCATGGCGCCGTAGAGATATTCGCGCTTCAGACGCTGAGTGTCCCAGGCCGTCAGCCCGGCAAACACCGCAACCCCGATCAGCGATACGGCCCATTGCAGCGGCGAGCTGGCGAACAGCAGATTGATCGCCCCCGCAATGACGACGCCGATCAGCCCCATGGCCGCAAAGGCGCCGAGCCCGCTCAGGTCGCGCCGCGTCGTATAGCCCCACAGCGACAGCGCCGCGAACGCCGCCGCCGTGATGAAGAACACCCGCGCGATCGAGGTGTGGGCGTAGAGCAGGAAGATCGACGCCAGCGAGAGCCCGACCAGGGCGGCGTAGAGCCAGAACAGCAGTTGCGCGGTCGCCGGACGTAGACGCCCGACGGTGAAGCTCAGCGCGAACACGAGCGCGAGCGGCGCCAGGATGATCGCCCATTTCAGCGGGCTGACGAACACCGCATAGCCGAAATTGGTGAGCAGGATATCGCTGCTCTGCACGGCGACACCGGCCGGAATCGGGATCACCCGGCCGGCGCGGACTAGGTAGGACGCATCCGCGACGTTGTCGCGCACCGACAGAAGGTAGATGCCGATCGCCGAGAGCCCGGTGAGCGCGAGCCCGACGCTCATGTAGTTGTAGACGCGCAGCATGTAGGCGCGCAGGCCGGCGTCGATCACGGCCGTCTCCGACGGCGTCATCGCGGCGGGAAAGCCGGTGACGTTGCGATCAATGTCCGACATGTCGAGCGCCGATTAGGGCGGGTGAAAAGGGCGGCCAAGCCGCCCTGCGCCGCATTGCATCATGGCGGGAATCGCGGCGCTCACAAGGCCGCGCGCCCTCGCATAAGTCTTTGTAATGGCGGCAAAAAGTCGCGAGGCGCAGCCCGAGCCGATTGATTCGGCTATAGATTCCGCAACACCGCGGCGGGCTTGCGACCAAGCGCCGCAAAGGTGCCGATCAGGCCGAACAGCAAGGTGATCGCGAGCGCGATGAGCGAGGCCGCAATTGCCGGCCCGCCTTCCCAGACGAACGGCAGCGTCATGATGTCGGCAACCACGCGCCAGGCGGCGATCGAGCCGGCCGCGACGCCGAACAGCACGGTGGCGAGCCCGAGCAGCAGGTATTCGAGCGCATAGGCGGTGATGAGCTGGCGCCGCGTCGCGCCGAGCGTCTTGAGAATGACGGCGTCATAGACGCGATGGCGATGCCCCGCCGCGAGCGCGCCGCCGAGCACCAGGACGGCGGCGACCAGGGTCACCCCGCTCGCGACGCGGATCGCAAGCACGAGGTTCATCACCATCTGCCCGACCGTATCGAGCGCGTCCTTGACGGGCACCGCCGTCACCGCCGGAAACGCGTCGCCGACCGCCTTGAGCAGGGCCGCCTCCTCGGCCGGGGTGCCGCCGCCCGGATAGGTGACGGTCGCGATGTCGGTCACCGGCGCGCCCGCGAACGCCCCGGGGGAAAACACCAGCACGAAGTTGATGCCGAGCGATTCCCAATCGACCGTGCGCAGGTTGGCGATCCTGGCCGTGACGTTGCGGCCGAGCACGTTGACGGTGACGTCGTCGCCAAGCTTGAGCCCAAGGCCCTCGGCGAGCTTCTTCTCGAACGAGAGCAGCGGCGGGCCCGCATAGTCCCTGCCCCACCACCGGCCCTCGACCACGCGCGAGCCCTGCGGGACGTCGCCCGTGAAGGTGATGCCGCGGTCGCTGTGCAGCACCCATTGGGCGTCGGCCCGCGGTTTCAGATCCTCCGCCTTGACGCCGCGCGCCGCGACGATGCGGCCGCGCAGCATGGGCACGCGGTCGAGGCTCGCGCGCGGCGCCTGTGCGTGCACGAAGGCGTCGAAGCGGTCGGCGTCCGCGCCCTGGATGTCGAGGAAGAAGAACGAGGGCGCCTTCTCGGGCAGCGCCTGCATGAACTCGCGGCGCAGGTTGGCGTCGATCTCGAGCACCGTGACGAGCAGCGCGAGGCCGAGGCCGAGCGAGAGCACCACGGTCGGCGTCAGCGCGCCGGGGCGATGGATATTGGCGATGGCGAGCTGCCACATGGTCGAGCGCGGCCGCGGCGCGCGGCGGGCGAGGCCCATCAGCGCGGCGGCGACGAGGCGCAGCACGGCGAACACGACCGCCGCCGCGACGACGAAGATCACCGCCATCCGGTGGTCATAGGCCGCCGTGACGGCGAGCGCCGTCAGCGCCAGCGCGGCGAGCACCGCGGCGATCGCATAACGCAGGCGCGGGAAGCGGCGCAACGGCGCGATCTCGTCGCGAAACAGCGCCGAGACCGCCACGTCATGGGCGCGGCCGAGCGGCCAGAGCGAAAACGCCGCCGCGGTCAGCAGGCCATAGGCGAGCGCGGACAGGAGCTCGCCCGGATGCACGGCCGGGGCGAGCGGCAGCGGCAACAGGGTGCGCAGCGCCGCCGCGACCGCGTAGGGCAGGAGCGCGCCGATCAGGAGCCCGAGCGCGACGCCGATACCGGCGAGCAGCATCACCTGGGTGAAATAGATGACGAAGACGCGCGTGCCGGTCGCGCCGAGCGCCTTCATGGTGGCGATCGTGTCGCGCTTGCGATCGAGAAAATGACGCGCCGAATTGGCGACGCCGACGCCGCCGACGAGCAGCGCGGTCAGGCCGACCAGGGTCAGATACTGGGTGAAGCGCTCGACATTGCGGGCGATCTGCGGGGTCGCGTTGGTGCGGGTGCGGATGTCCCAGCCGGCGTCGGGCAGCTGCGCGGCGGCCGCGTCGGTGACGCGCTTCACTGCGTCCTCGCCGGCGCCGGGGGCGAGGCGAACGCGATAGTGCCAGCGCACCAGGCTGCCGGGCTGCAACAGCCCGGTCGCGCGCAGCGCCTGCTCGCTCAGCATGAGGCGCGGGCCGAAGCCGATGCCGCCCGCAAGCTTGTCGGGCTCGCTGACGAGGGCGGCGCGCAGCTCGACCGTCGCGTGGCCGATGGTGATGCGGGCGCCGGGCTCGATGTCGAGCCGCGCCAGCAAGGCGGGATCGACGATCGCGCCGAAGGCATCGCCGCGTTTGGCGAGGAGATCGGCGAGCGGCGCCGCCGGATCGGTCGCGACCGCGCCGTAGAGCGGGTAGGCGTCATCGACGGCCTTGACCTCGACCAGGGTCGCACGGCCGTCGGCGGTGCGCGCCATGGCGCGCAGCGTGGCGGCGACCGAGACCTCGCCTTGCGCGGCGAGAAACGCGCGCTCCGGCGGGCTCGCTTCGCGCTGGATCAGCGTGAAGGCAAGATCGCCGCCGAGGATCGCGCGGCCTTCGCGCGCAAGCCCGTCGACCAGGCTTTGCGCGAACGAGCCGACGCCGGCGATCGCGGCGACGCCGAGCGCGATGCAGGCGATGAACACGCCGAACCCGCGCGCGCCGCCGCGCAATTCACGCAGCGCCAGCCGCAGCGCGAGCGCGCGCCCACCGACCGCCGGGCTGCGCGCCGCCAGCGACGTCATGGCGTCACCCCGCTCGTCGCCTTGGCGGCGGCCGGCTCGACGCGGCCGGAGCGCATCCGCACCACGCGGTCGCAGCGCGCCGCGAGGTTGGCGTCGTGGGTGACGAGCACGAAGGTGGTGTAGCGTTCGGCATGGCGGGCGAACATGAGGTCCACGATCTCGCGCCCGGTCGTCTCGTCGAGATTGCCGGTCGGCTCGTCGGCGACCAGGATCGCAGGGCGGGGCGCGAGCGCGCGCGCGAGCGCGACGCGCTGCTGCTCGCCGCCGGAGAGCTGCGCCGGATAGTGCGCGAGCCGGTCGCCGAGCCCGACCGCGGCGAGCTCGCGCTCGGCCCGCTCGAACGCATCGCGCGCGCCGGCGAGCTCGAGCGGCACCGCGACGTTCTCCAGCGCCGTCATGGTCGGAATGAGATGGAAGGATTGAAACACGATGCCGACCTCGCGGCCGCGAAAGCGCGCGAGCGCGTCCTCGTCGAGCCCGCCGATGTCCTCGCCGGCAACGACGACGGAGCCGGTATCCGGCCGCTCCAGCCCGGCCATCACCATCAAGAGCGTCGATTTGCCCGAGCCCGACGGACCGACGAGGCCGACCGCCTCGCCGCGCGCGATGGCGAGCGTCACGTCCTTGAGGATATGCACCCGCGCGGCGCCGCCGCCGAGCGACAGATTGACCCCCGCAAGCGCGATGGCGGGCGCGAGAGCGGGCTTGACCGAAACGTCATTCATGCGGCTGGTGAACCCCCGAGGCAGCGGCATGGATGTGCCGCATCGGCATGTCTCGCTCATATGGGAACGGCGCCATGCGGGTCCAGGTCATCTTCCGAATCCTTGCGCTGGCGGCCGCACTTGCGCTGGCCGCCGAGTCGCCGGCGGCGGCCGCCGACAAGCCGCTGCAGATCGTCGCGCTCGGCGATTCGCTCACCGCCGGGCTCGGTCTCGCGGAGCAGGATGCATTTCCGGCCAGGCTGCAAAAGGCGCTCATTGCCAAAAGCGTTGCGGTGACCGTCACCAATGCAGGCGTTTCCGGCGATACCATGTCGGACGGGCTTGCGCGCCTCGACTGGTCGGTGCCGGCCGGGACCGACGCGGTGATTCTCGAGCTCGGCGCCAACGACGCGCTGCGCGGCATCGACCCGGCGGTGACGCGGCGCGCGCTCGACGGCATCCTGCGCGGGCTCGCCCGCCGCAACATTCCGGTGCTTCTCTGCGGCATGCTGGCGCCGCCCAATCTCGGCGCCGACTATGCGCGTGCGTTCGATGCGATCTTCCCGGATCTCGCCAAGCGCTATGGCGTCGTCTTCTATCCGTTCTTTCTCGATGGCGTGGCCGCCGATGTGAAGCTCAACCAGCACGACGGGCTGCATCCGACCGCCGCCGGCGTCGACGTCATCGTCGCGAGGATTCTTCCCAAGGTCGACGAAGTGATCGCGCGGGCGCGCGCGAAGCACGCGGAGTAAGACACGATGATGACAAGCGCGCTGCGACAAACGGGTTGCGTCTTGCGTGCGAATCTCCACATTTAGAGAATGCTAACCAGACCGGCGCATGGTCTTGCCTGTTGCATGCGCTTGCGACTGCCCATGGAACGTCCGTCCCATGCCCCGGCTGTTTACCGCGCTTGAAATTCCGGCCGCGACCGGCCAATCGCTCGCGATGCTGCGCGGAGGCCTGCCGGGCGCGCGCTGGATCGATCCCGAGCACTATCACCTGACCCTGCGGTTCATCGGCGACATCGACGACGTGATGGCGCACGAGATCGCCTTCATGCTCGCCAATGTGCGGCGGCTGAGCTTCGAGCTGCGGCTCGACGGGCTGACCTCGTTCGGCGGCCGCCGGCCGCGCGCGGTCGTCGCGACGGTCGCGCCGACGCAGCAGCTCTACGAGCTGCAGGCCGAGCACGAACGGCTGATGCAGCGCGTCGGCCTCGAGCCGGAGGGCCGCAAGTACACGCCGCACGTGACGCTCGCGCGCCTGCGCGATTCGTCGAGCCACGATGTCGCCGACTATCTTACGGCGCGTCACCCGTTTCGCCCGGCGCCGTTTCGCGTCTCGCGCTTCGTGCTCTACTCCTCGCGCGCCTCGATCGGCGGCGGACCCTATGTGGTCGAGGCGGCCTATCCGCTGGCGGCGTGAAAGAGGGCGAATGACGAATAGCGAGTAGCGAGTAGCGAGTAGCGAGTAGCGAACGGAATCCAACGCTCCCCTATTCGCTATTCGCCACTCGCTATTCGCGCTATTCGCTATCGGCGTTATGCGGGCTTCACCAGCCGCGCCTGCAGGTCGAGTACGGCCGTCGCAAAGCCGTGGCTGTCGGCCACCATCTCGCGCAACACCGAGAGCGGCGTCGCCTGCGGGGCGGCGACCTCGCCGACCACGCTGCCCACGTCGAAGCTGAGCTCCGCCTGGAACTTGCGCGCGAGCTGCTGCATGCGGGCATTGTCGGCAAGGCACGCCATGTGCACGAGCTTGATGCCGCGGTTGCGCGCCGCAAGCAGCGTGCGCTCGAGCAGCGCCGAGCCGACCCCATGGCTCTGCCACGGCTTCTCGATGCTGAAGGCGACCTCGGCCTCGGTCGGAAAGGCCGCGCCGAACGGCTTGAGCTCGGCAACGCCGCGCAGGATGCCGTCGACCAGGAAGCCATGGATGACCGCATCCATGCGCATCGCGCTGGCCGCATAGGCTTCGACCAGCTCGGCCGCGACCGCGCCGCCGAAGCGATTGCGCCGGCTCTCGGGATCAAGCCGCAACAGGTGATCGCGATAGGCCTTGGCTTCGCCGAGCCACAGCTTGCGGATCACGCCGCCGTCGGTGAGAAATTCGTCCATTCCGGGTCCTCCTGGCATTGACTGGCAGACCCTCCGGACAACCCTCCCTGATCAGGCGGCGCGTAGCCGGCCGCGAATCACTTCTCGCGACCATGCACACGCTTCATGGCACATATATTGCGATGCAGCAAAAATGCCAGTGCATTGATTCGATTGGCACATTGTGAAGAACGCAGGGCTCGGGGGGAGCGCCGAGGCTGCCGAAACGCAATGCGGCCGGTCTTGCGACCGGCCGCATGCGTGCCGAAACCGGGGGGCGCTTCGGCACGCTTAGTTGTGGCCGCCGACCGCCTGGAAGTCGGTCATCGACATTCCGACGGACCAGCGCGCGGGCGCGCGGTGATGCGTCCACTTGGCCGACGCATAGGCGTTCGCCGGAACAGCGATCGGCTGCACGATGATGCGGCCGCTGTTCTCGGTCACGCTCGCCAGGTCCTGGTCGCTGGCGAAAGCCGGGGAAGCAACGGCCGAGAAGAGAACGGCGGCGAGTGCGAGCTTGGTCTTCGTGTTCATGTTCAGTCTCCTGCGATTAGAGTGATGTGCGGGTTCGATTGAAGTATCCCGAAAGTATTTCTCTCGGAGCGTGGCGCCTTTCGATTGGGTTCATCGTCCAGCGTTCGATGATACGGACTTACCGGGTCGGAGTTTCACTTACCAATCACAAGCGCTCGTCCGCGGCGGTGCAAACGATTCACTTGCGCGTGAGCGTGGCGTGATCGCGCGCAGCGAATTGATCTGGCGTTTGTCCTTGTCGGCGAACCGGCGTCCACCCCGGATCATCAGCGGGGCAGGCTTGCGCCGGGACATGCGTTGTCTTGTCGGCACGACCGAAAAGCGGCTATGCGTTGCGCCGCCAGCCGCAGTCCCCCGCCCGCACATGTCAGCTTCCGTCAGCGCCCACTACGCCGCCCTGGTCGCGGCCGGCGAGATCGAGCGCGATGCCGCCCAGGAAGCGCTCGCGGCACGGCTCGACCGGCTCAACGAGCGGCTCGCCGCGCAGCGGCTGGCGCGCAAGTCATCGTCGCTCGGCTGGTTCTTCGCCCGGCGCGAGAAGGACCAGGCGCCGCTCAAGGGCCTCTACGTTCACGGCGAGGTCGGCCGCGGCAAGACCATGCTGATGGACCTCTTCTTCGCGGCCTGCACGGCGCGGCGCAAGCGGCGCGCGCATTTCCATGAGTTCATGGCCGACGTGCACGAACGGGTGCATGCGTATCGCCAGAAGATCAAGTCGGGCGAGCTCACGAACGGCGACCCGATCGCGCGCACCGCGAACGACATCGCCGAAGAATCCTGGGTGCTCTGCTTCGACGAGTTTCACGTCACCGACATCGCCGATGCGATGATCCTCGGCCGGCTGTTCACGCGGCTGTTCGAACGCGGCGTCGTGGTGGTCGCGACCTCGAACGTGGCGCCGGACGAGCTCTACAAGGAAGGTCTCAACCGCGCGCTCTTCCTGCCGTTCATCGCGCTGCTGCACCGGCACATGGACATGGTGCGGCTCGCCGCCCGCTCGGATTTCCGGCTCGAGAAGCTCGCGAGCGTGAAGGTGTGGCACGTGCCCGCCGACGCGGCCGCCGACCGCGCGCTCGACGAGGCGTGGCGGCGGCTCGCGCTCGGCCATGCGGGCGCGCCGCACGAGCTCGTGGTCAAGGGCCACATCGTGCGGGTGCCACGCGCCGCCATGGGCGCCGCGCGCTTCACCTTCGCGGAGCTGTGCGAGCGCCCGCTCGGCGCGATCGATTATCTGCGGCTCGCGCGCGAATTCCACGCGATCGTGCTCGATCACGTGCCGGTCATGGACTACGCACAGCGCAACGAGGCCAAGCGCTTCATCGCGCTGATCGACACGCTCTACGACAATGCGGTGAAGCTCGTCGCCTCGGCGGCGGCCGAGCCGTTCGCGCTTTATCGCGCGACGGAAGGCTACGAGGCGCAGGAATTCCACCGCACCGCTTCGCGGCTGATCGAGATGGGCTCGCAGGACTATTTGGCGCTGCCGCACGGCCGGCGCGCCGGCGTGACCGGCTCGACCGAGGGGATTGTGGAGACGTGAACGTCGCGGACGCGCGAAGCGCCGCAACCGCTGGGGCGGGGCTTGGCGACGGGCCGAGGTCTGGCATAACGTATAACATCCGACCCGACATCAGGATGCGGTCGTGTCTTGCACTGCGGGCCGATGCGCCCGGTGGTGGCTTGAACGGGCCGGTTGAAGGGTCTAACCACCGCGCGGCGGCGCCGCTGCGGCGCGGCATTGCTCGAAGGATTTCCCTCCCATGGCACGTCCCAAGATTGCCCTCGTCGGCGCCGGCCAGATCGGCGGCACGCTCGCGCACCTGATCGGCATCAAGGAGCTCGGCGACGTCGTGCTGTTCGACATCGCGGAGGGCATCCCGCAGGGCAAGTCGCTCGACATCGCCGAGTCCTCGCCGGTCGACGGCTATGACGCGCACTTTTCCGGCGTGAACGCCTATGAGGCGATCGAGGGCGCCGCGGTTTGCATCGTCACCGCCGGCGTGCCGCGCAAGCCGGGCATGAGCCGCGACGATCTCCTGAGCATCAACCTCAAGGTGATGGAGCAGGTCGGCACCGGCATCAAGAAATACGCGCCCAACGCCTTCGTGATCTGCATCACCAACCCGCTCGACGCCATGGTGTGGGCGCTGCAGAAGTCCTGCGGCCTGCCCAAGCCGAAGGTGGTCGGCATGGCGGGCATCCTCGATAGCTCGCGCTTCCGCTATTTCCTTGCCGACGAGTTCAACGTCTCGGTCAAGGACGTCTCGGCGATGACGCTCGGCGGCCACGGCGACGACATGGTGCCGCTGGTGCGCTACTCGACGGTCGCCGGCATCCCGCTGCCCGATCTCATCAAGATGGGCTGGACCACGCAGGAGCGCCTCGACGCGATCGTCGAGCGCACCCGCAAGGGCGGCGGCGAGATCGTCAACCTGCTCAAGACCGGCTCGGCCTTCTACGCGCCGGCCGCCTCCGCCATCGCCATGGCGGAGAGCTACCTCAAGGACAAGAAGCGCGTGCTGCCCTGCGCCGCCTATCTCAACGGCGAATACGGCGTGAAGGATCTCTATGTCGGCGTGCCGGTGGTGCTCGGCGCCAAGGGCGTCGAGCGCATCATCGAGGTCGAGCTCAACGGCGCCGAGAAGACGATGTTCGACAAGTCCGCCACCGCGGTGCGCGGCCTGGTCGATGCCTGCATGAAGATCGCACCGAACCTCGCGAAATAACGCTCTCCTGCCGCGGCGGCCGGCGCGCCTCGCGCCGCGCCGCTTCCTGCCAACACCCGCCGAGACGATTGCATGAACATCCACGAGTATCAGGCGAAAGCCGTGCTGCGCGACTTCGGCGTGCCGGTGCTGCGCGGCGTGCCGGCCTTCACGGTCGAGGATGCGGTGGCGGGCGCGCGCCAGCTCGGCGGGCCCGTCTGGGTCGTCAAGGCGCAGATCCATGCGGGCGGGCGCGGCAAGGCCGGCGGCGTCAAGGTGGTCAAGTCGATCGACGACGTGCAGCGCGAGGCGACGCGCCTGCTGGGCTCGGTGCTGGTCACGCACCAGACCGGCCCGAAGGGCAAGCAGGTCAACCGGCTCTACGTCGAGGAAGGCTCGGCGATCGACAAGGAGTTCTATCTCTCGGCGCTGGTCGACCGCGCGACCTCGCGCGTCGCCTTCGTCGTCTCGACCGAAGGCGGGATGGACATCGAGGAAGTGGCGCACAAGACGCCGGAGAAGATCCTGAGCTTCTCGGTCGATCCGGCCACCGGCGCCATGCCGCACCACGGGCGGCGCGTCGCCCAGGCGCTCGGCCTCAAGGGCGATCTCGCCAAGCAGGCCGAGGCGATGGTGAGCAAGCTCTACGCGGCTTTCGTCGCCAAGGACATGGCGCTGCTCGAGATCAACCCGCTGGTCGTCACCAAGTCGGGCCAGCTCGTCTGTCTCGACGCCAAGGTCGGCTTCGACGACAACGCGCTCTATCGCCATTCCGACATCATGGCGCTGCGCGACCTCACCGAGGAGGACGCCAAGGAGATCGAGGCGTCGAAATACGACCTCAACTACGTGGCGCTCGACGGCACCATCGGCTGCATGGTCAACGGCGCCGGCCTCGCCATGGCGACCATGGACATCATCAAGCTCTACGGCGAGGCGCCGGCGAACTTCCTCGACGTCGGCGGCAGCGCCACCAAGGACAGGGTCGCGGCCGCGTTCAAGATCATCACGTCGGACCCCAACGTGAAGGGGATTCTCGTCAACATCTTCGGCGGCATCATGAAGTGCGACGTGATCGCCGAGGGCGTGGTCGCGGCCGTGAAGGAGACCGGCCTCAAGGTGCCGCTGGTGGTGCGGCTCGAAGGCACCAATGTGGAGCTCGGGAAGAAGATCATCGCCGACTCCAAGCTCAACGTCACCTCGGGCGATGATCTCGACGACGCGGCGCAGAAGATCGTCAAAGCCGTCAAAGGGGCCGCGTGATGTCCGTCCTGATCGATAAGAACACCAAGGTCATCTGCCAGGGTTTCACCGGCAAGAACGGCACCTTCCATTCGGAGGCTGCGATCGCCTATGGCACGCAGGTCGTCGGCGGCACCTCGCCCGGCAAAGGCGGCTCGTATCATCTCAACCTGCCGGTGTTCGACACCGTCGCGGAGGCCAAGGAGAAGACCGGCGCCGACGCGAGCGTGATCTACGTGCCGCCGCCGGGCGCGGCCGATGCGATCGCCGAGGCGATCCAGGCCGAGATCGCGCTCATCGTCTGCATCACGGAAGGCATCCCGGTCGCCGACATGGTCAAGGTCAAGCGCGCGCTGTCGGGGTCGAAATCGCGCCTGATCGGGCCGAACTGCCCGGGCGTGATGACGGCGGGCGAGTGCAAGATCGGCATCATGCCGGGCAACATCTTCAAGCGCGGCTCGGTCGGCATCGTGTCGCGCTCGGGCACGCTCACCTACGAGGCGGTCTTTCAGACGACGCGCGAGAATCTCGGCCAGACCACCGCGGTCGGGATCGGCGGCGACCCGGTCAAGGGCACCGAGTTCATCGACGTGCTGGAGATGTTCCTCGCCGATCCGCAGACGAAGTCGATCGTCATGATCGGCGAGATCGGCGGCGCTGCCGAAGAAGATGCCGCCCAGTTCCTCAAGGACGAGGCGAAGCGCGGCCGAAGCAAGCCGGTGGTCGGCTTCATCGCCGGCCGCACCGCCCCGCCCGGCCGCCGCATGGGCCACGCCGGCGCCATCATCGCGGGCGGCAAGGGCGACGCCGAGTCGAAGATCGCCGCCATGGAGTCGGCCGGGATCAGGGTTTCGCCCTCGCCGGCGCGCCTCGGCAAGACCTTGGCCGAGGTGCTCAAGGGCTAACCGACCCAAGCCGGTCACGACCAGGTGCCCATGATCTGAACGCGAGTTCAATCATTTGGTTATTTTAAGGTCATACAAGACGTTTAGCCGATTGTTCGGGCCGTCCAGCCGCCTTAAATGAGAAGGGTGCGGATTCGCCCGTCCGGGCCGGGCCTTTCGCGGCTGTTTCGCCGACCAATCTGGGCGTTTCGCCCTCCAGCCAGGATCGAATCCAGGATCGAACGATGTCTCGCCAAGACGCCAACGCGGCCTTTGCCCTGTCGTCGTTTCTGTACGGCAGCAACGCGCCCTATATCGAGGATCTCTATGCGCGCTACGAGGCGGACCCGAAGGCGGTCGATGCCGAGTGGCAGGCGTTCTTCGCGAGCCTCAAGGACAACGCCGCCGACGTGACGCGCGGCGCCCGCGGTCCCTCGTGGCGACGACGCAACTGGCCGCAGCGCGAGCGCAGCGAGCTCGTCTCGGCGCTCGACGGCGACTGGGCGGAGGTCGAAAAGGCGGTCGGCGACAAGGTCAAGGCCAAGGCGCAGGCGAACGGCCACGAGGCCACCGACGTCGAGGTGCAGCAGGCGACGCGCGACTCGATCCGCGCCCTGATGCTGATCCGCGCCTATCGCATCCGCGGCCATCTGCACGCCAACCTCGACCCGCTGGGGCTCGCGCCGATGCTCGACCACGAGGAGGTCGATCCGCGCAGCTACGGCTTCGGCGACGGCGATCTCGATCGCCCGATCTTCCTCGACCACGTGCTCGGTCTCGACTTCGGCACCATTCGCGAGATCGTCGCCATCCTGCGACGTACCTACTGCCAGACGCTCGGCGTCGAGTTCATGCACATCTCCGATCCGGCGCAGAAGGCCTGGATCCAGGAGCGCATCGAGGGGCCGCACAAGGAGATCAGCTTCACCCGCGAGGGCAAGCGCGCGATCCTCAACAAGCTGGTCGAGGCGGAAGGCTTCGAGAAGTTCTGCGACGTCAAGTTCACCGGCACCAAGCGCTTCGGCCTCGACGGCGGCGAGGCGATGATCCCGGCGCTGGAGCAGATCATCAAGCGCGGCGGCGCGCTCGGCGTCAAGGAGATCGCGATCGGCATGGCGCATCGCGGCCGCCTCAACGTGCTCTCGCAGGTGATGGCGAAGCCGCACCGCGCGATCTTCCACGAGTTCAAGGGCGGCTCGTCGAGCCCCGACGACGTCGAGGGCTCGGGCGACGTGAAGTACCACCTCGGCGCCTCGTCGGACCGCGAGTTCGACGGCAACAAGGTGCACCTGTCGCTCACCGCCAATCCGTCGCACCTCGAGATCGTCAACCCGGTGGTGCTCGGCAAGGTGCGCGCGAAGCAGGACCAGCACGGCGCGACGCCGGAAGATCGCCGCATGGTGATGCCGCTGTTGATCTCGGGCGACGCATCGTTCGCGGGCCAGGGCGTGATCGCGGAATGCTTCGGCCTGTCCGGCCTGCGCGGCCATCGCACCGGCGGCTCGGTGCACTTCATCGTCAACAACCAGATCGGCTTCACCACCTATCCGCGCTATTCGCGCTCCTCACCCTATCCGTCCGACGTCGCCAAGATGATCGAGGCGCCGATCTTCCACGCCAACGGCGACGATCCCGAGGCGGTGGTGTTCGCGGCGAAGATCGCGACCGAGTTCCGGCAGAAGTTCCAGAAGCCGGTGGTGATCGACATGTTCTGCTACCGCCGGCACGGCCACAACGAGGGCGACGAGCCGTCGTTCACCCAGCCGCTGATGTACAAGAAGATCGCCGCGCATCCGACCACGCTGGAAATCTACGGCAAGAAGCTGACGGCGGAGAACGTCGTCACCGACGGCGAGATCGAGAAGATGAAGGCCGACTGGCGCGCGCGGCTCGACGCCGAGCAGGAGGCGAGCCACGGCTACAAATCGAACAAGGCCGACTGGCTCGACGGCCGCTGGGCGGGCTTCAAGGTCGCCGAGATGTCGGACGATCCGCGCCGCGGCAATACGGGCATTGCGGTGGAGAAGCTGCGCGAGATCGGCCACAAGATCACGACGACGCCGCAGAGCTTCCACGTCCACCGGACGATCCAGCGCTTCCTCGCGACCCGCGCCAAGGCGATCGAGACCGGCGAGGGCATCGACTGGGCGACCGCGGAGGCGCTCGCCTTCTGCTCGCTGCTCGCCGAAGGGCATCCGGTGCGGCTGTCGGGACAGGATTCCGAGCGCGGCACCTTCTCGCAGCGCCATTCGGTGCTGATCGACCAGGAGAACGAGGAGCGCTACACGCCGTTCAACCACGTCGCCGACGGCCAGGCGCGCTACGAGGTGATCAACTCGATGCTCTCCGAGGAGGCGGTGCTCGGCTTCGAGTACGGCTATTCGCTCGCCGAGCCGAACGCGCTGACCATGTGGGAGGCGCAGTTCGGCGACTTCGCCAACGGCGCCCAGGTGGTGTTCGACCAGTTCGTCTCCTCGGGCGAGCGCAAGTGGCTGCGCATGTCCGGCCTCGTCTGCATGTTGCCGCACGGCTACGAGGGCCAGGGGCCGGAGCATTCCTCGGCGCGGCTCGAACGCTTCCTGCAGATGTGCGCGGAGGACAACATGCAGGTAGCCAACTGCACGACGCCCGCGAACATGTTTCACATCCTGCGCCGCCAGCTCAAGCGCGAGATCCGCAAGCCGCTGATCCTGATGACGCCGAAGAGCCTGCTGCGCCACAAGCGGGCGGTCTCGCGCCTCGACGAGATGGCGGCGGGCACCACGTTCCATCGCCTCCTGTGGGACGACGCGCAGCTGCATGCCGGCGAGAAGATCAAGCTCGTCGCCGACAACAAGATCCGCCGCGTCGTGATGTGCTCCGGCAAGGTCTATTACGACCTCTACGAGGAGCGCGAGAAGCGCGGCATCGACGACATCTACCTCTTGCGGCTCGAGCAGCTCTATCCGTTCCCCACCAAGGCGCTGATGGCGGAGCTCACGCGCTTCAAGCAGGCCGAGATCGTCTGGTGCCAGGAGGAGCCGCGCAACATGGGCGCCTGGTTCTTCGTCGACACCTTCATCGGCTGGGTGCTCCGCCAGATCGGCGCCAAGAACACGTTCGCGCGCTACGCCGGCCGCCCGGCCTCGGCCGCGACCGCAACCGGCCTGATGCCGAAGCACCTTGCCCAGTTGAAGCAGTTTCTCGAAGAGGCGCTGGGATAACTATTGAACGTCATGCCCGGGCATAGCCGTTCTTCGGACGGCTATGCCCGGGCATGACGGAGCAAGGATAAAGGGCCATGACCGACATCCGCGTCCCGACGCTCGGCGAATCCGTCACCGAGGCGACGATCGGCAAGTGGTTCAAGAAGGCGGGCGATCTCGTCGCGGTCGACGAGCCGCTGGTGGAACTCGAGACCGATAAGGTCACGATCGAGGTGCCGGCGCCGGCCGCCGGGGTGCTGAGCGACATCGCCGCAAAAGACGGCGACACGGTCGCGGTCGGCGCCCTGCTGGGCCAGATCACCGACGGCGCCGGCGCTGCCGCCGCGCCGAAAGCCGCCGCGCCGCCGGCACCCGCGGCCAAGCCCGCGCCGCCGCCAACCCCCGCTCCCGCGGCGCCCGCGCCGAGCAAAGCCGCCCCGCCCGAGGCGCCGCTCGCGCCGTCGGTGCGCCGGCTCTCCGCCGAGAGCGGCATCGAGGCCGCGACCGTGCCGGGCTCGGGCAAGGACGGCCGCGTCACCAAGGGCGACATGCTGGCCGCGATCGAACGCGCGGCCGCCCAGCCGACGCCGGTGCCCCAGCCGGCCGCCGCCGTGCAGGTGCGCGCGCCCTCGCCCGCCGACGATGCGGCGCGCGAAGAGCGCGTGAAGATGACGCGGCTGCGTCAGACCATCGCGCGCCGGCTCAAGGAGGCGCAGAACACCGCCGCCATGCTCACGACCTTCAACGAGGTCGACATGAGCGCCGTGATGGCCTTGCGCAATCAGTACAAGGACATGTTCGAGAAGCGGCACGGCGTGAAGCTCGGCTTCATGGGCTTCTTCGTGCGCGCCTGCGTGCAGGCGCTCAAGGAAATCCCCGCCGTCAACGCCGAGATCGACGGCGCCGACCTCATCTACAAGAACTACTACCACATCGGCGTCGCGGTCGGCACCGAGAAGGGCTTGGTGGTGCCGGTCGTGCGCGACTGCGACGTGAAATCGCTCGCCGAGATCGAGAAGGAGATCGCCGGCTTCGGCCGCCGCGCGCGCGAGGGCGCGCTCAAGATCGAGGAGATGCAGGGCGGCACCTTCACGATCTCCAACGGCGGCGTCTACGGCTCGCTGATGTCGACGCCGATCCTCAACGCGCCGCAGTCCGGCATCCTCGGCATGCACAAGATCCAGGAGCGGCCGATGGTGGTGGGCGGCAAGATCGAGGCGCGGCCGATGATGTATCTCGCCCTCTCCTACGACCACCGCATCGTCGACGGCCGCGAGGCCGTGACCTTCCTGGTGCGCGTGAAGGACGTGCTCGAGGACCCGGCGCGGCTGGTGCTGGATTTGTGAGTCCAACGCTCCGATGGGATGAGATGAATACCTGGGTCGCACTTTCGGAGATTCTGCGGAATGCGGCTCTGGCTGTCGCCGCATTCGTCGGCGCCGCGTTGGCGTGGCGTCAACTATCGCCGGCCGCCTTGCAAGCCAGATCAGCGAATGCGCAAGCGGAGTTGGCTCGACGCGCGCATGTCACCGAATTGTTCAACCGTGCTGTGGGACAGCTGCGCGATCCGAAGCTCGAAGTCCGGCTAGCCGCCATCTATGTGTTGCGCGAAGTTGCGAGAGATTTTCCTGATTTGTCGAACCCTATTTTTGAACTTCTTCAAGCCTATCTAAGAGCTGGTGAAATCGACTATGGTGACGAACAGCCGCCCATCGACGTCCAAGAGATTTTTAAACTCCTCCGGAACAGGTTGGGAGAACCGTGATGCAAAAGAGTGAAGCTCGAACCGCCCGGCCTTCCCTCGATATCCATGGTGCCTTCGTGCGGCGCACTGACCTCAGTGGCGCCTCGCTCCGTGGAGCCAACTTGAGCGGCGCGGACGCTACGAATGCCGTTTTCCGAGATGCGGACTTTGATGGTGCGCTCCTCGACGGAACAATCTTGCGCGGAGCCGATCTTTCTGGCGCCAAGAATCTGACGCCAAAGCAGCTTTCCACAGCGATCATCGATGATCGCACAATTCTTCCAGGCTACATCGATCGTTCAAGACTTCGAGACCCGATGCTGAGCAAATAATGATGGCTTACGATCTGGTCGTCATCGGTAGCGGCCCCGGCGGCTACGTGTGCGCGATCCGCGCCGCCCAGCTCGGGCTCAAGACCGCGGTGGTGGAGAAGGACAAGACCTTCGGCGGCACCTGCCTCAATATCGGCTGCATCCCGTCGAAGGCGCTGCTGCACGCCTCCGAGCTGTTCGAGGAGGCCGGGCACGATTTCGGCAAGATGGGGATCAAGGTCAACCCGCCGGCGCTCGATCTCGCCGCCATGATGAAGTTCAAGGACGAGGGGGTCGACGGCAACGTCAAGGGCGTCGCCTACCTGTTCAAGAAGAACAAGATCGACAGCTTCCAGGGCGTCGGCCGCATTGCGGCGCCCGGCCAGGTCGAGGTCGCGTCGGCGGACGGCAGGCGCGAGACCGTCGAGACGAAGAACGTCGTGATTGCGACCGGCTCGGACGTCGCCCGCCTCAGGGGCATCGAGATCGACGAGAAGCGCATCGTGTCGTCGACCGGCGCGCTGGTGCTGCCGCAGGTGCCGGAGAAGCTCCTCGTGGTCGGCGCCGGCGTGATCGGGCTCGAGCTCGGCTCGGTGTGGCGAAGGCTGGGCAGCCAGGTGCTGGTGGTCGAGTTCCTCGACCGCATCCTGCCCGGCACGGACCTCGACGTGGCGCGGAGCTTCCAGCGCATGCTGCAAAAGCAGGGCATCGCGTTCAGGCTGTCGTCCAAGGTCACCGCGATCGACGCCTCCGGGCGAAAGCTCAAGGCGAGCGTCGAGCCGGCGGCAGGGGGCGCGGCCGAGAGCGTTGACGCAGACGTGGCGCTGATCGCCATCGGCCGCGTGCCCTATACGCAGGGGCTCGGGCTCGATGCCATTGGCGTCAAGCTCGACGATCGCGGGCGCGTCGCGGTCGATGCGCATTTCGCCACCAGTGTTGCGGGCATCTACGCCATCGGCGACGTGATCGCCGGACCGATGCTGGCGCACAAGGCGGAGGACGAGGGCATCGCGGTCGCCGAGATCATCGCCGGTCGCGCCGGCCACGTGAACTACGACGTGATCCCGAACGTGATCTACACGTTTCCGGAAGTCGCCACGGTGGGCAAGAGCGAGGAAGAGCTGAAAGCCGCCGGCCTCGCCTACAACGCCGGCAAGTTCCCCTTCACCGCCAACGGCCGCGCCAAGGTCAACCAGCAGACCGACGGATTCGTCAAAATCCTCGCCGATGCCAAGACCGACCGCGTGCTCGGCGTGCACATCGTCGGGCCGGATGCCGGCAACATGATCGCCGAGGCTGCGGTGGCGATGGAACTCGGCGCTTCGTCCGAGGACATCGCCCGCACCTGCCATCCGCATCCGACCTTGACCGAGGCCGTCAAGGAAGCCGCCATGGCGGTGGAGAAGCGGGCGATCAGCATGTGAACTGGGCGAATAGTGAGTAGCGAATAGCGAGTAGCATCTCGTCCTCTACTCGCCACTCGCCACTCGCTACTCGCCCATTTCGCCTCATCCCACCAGATGCACGACGTGCGGGGCGAAATAGCCGATCGCCATGAACCCGAGGCCGATGATGCCGAGGCCGCCGGCGATCCAGCCAAGCGCGATCGTGCCGGTGATGATCGTCGCGGAGGCGAGCACGATGCCGATCTGGAACGCCGCCGACGCGAATTCATAGTGATGGTAGCGCGCCATCGCGGTTTCGCGATGCTCCTCGGAGGCGAGCGCCTTCTCCATCAGCTGCTTGCGGCCGTTGTGCCCCGGCTCGTCATTGTTGCGGGCCGCTTCCTTGCGCCAGGCCTCGATCTGCTTGGCCTGTGCGGCCTTGATCGCGGGGTCCGCGGTCTGCGCCGCGAGCAGCGCCATCGTGTCGGCCGCGGTCTGCACCTGGCCCATGCGGATGGTCTTGGCCTGATAGTAGGCCCAGTCGTCATTGGCCTGCACGTTGTAGGTGATGGCCGCGGTCTGGGCGCTCTTGCCGAGGGTTTCCGACAAGGCGAGAAACAGCGCCAGGACCGAGATCAGCAGCGCGATGCCCTTGTTGCCATGCGATGCGTGCTCGATGTGCTCGGAATGTTCGAGTGTCTCGTGGGCTTCAGGCATGGTGTCGCTCCCGTCCTATCCGGGAGCGACGATGGACGCAGCCACGCCACGACGCAAGAGGCGTGATCGTACTGTTGATCGGCGCTCACGCGCGCGGATGGGCGCCGCGATAGGCTTCGAGCAGGCGCTCGCTGTCGACCGCCGTGTAGACCTGCGTGGTCGAGAGCGAGGCGTGGCCGAGCAGCTCCTGGATGGCGCGCAGGTCGCCGCCGCGGGCGAGCAGATGGGTCGCGAAGGAATGGCGCAGCGCATGCGGCGTCGCGGTCTCGGCGAGCCCGAGCGCGCCGCGCAGCCGCTCCATGGCAAGCTGGATGATGCGCGGCGACAGCGGCCCGCCTTTTTCGCCGACGAACAGCGGGCCATCGGCGGGAAGATCATAAGGGCACAGCGCGACGTAATCGGCGATGAGCTTGCCGACCTGGGGCAGCAGCGGCACCATGCGGGTCTTGTTGCCCTTGCCGGTGACGGTCAGCGCATCGCGCGCGCCGGCGACATCGCGCGGCTTGAGGCCGAGCGCCTCGGAGATGCGCAGGCCGCAGCCGTAGAGGAGGGCCAGCACGGCGGCGTCGCGCGCCAGCACCCACGGTGGGCGCTCCTCGCCTGCGCGCAGGTCCGCGTCGGCAATGCGCTTGGCGGCCGCGATCGAGAGCGGCTTGGGCAGCGTCTTGGCGACCTTCGGCGCCCGCACCGCCGCGAGCGCGCCGACCTTGCCCTTGCCGTCGCGCTCGAGGAAGCGGGCGAACGAGCGGGCGCCCGCGAGCGTGCGCATCAGCGAGCGGCCGCCGATGCCACTCGCGCGCCGCGCCGCCATGAAGGCGCGCACGTCGGCCGGTGCCAATCGGGCGAGCGCCGCAAGCGTGACGCGGCGGCCGAGATGCTCGGCCAGAAAGGCGAGGAACTGATGCACGTCGCGCCGGTAGGCCTCGAGCGTCTTGCCCGACATGCGCCGCTCGGCGCCGAGATGGCCGAGCCAGCGGCCGATTTCGGCCGCCACCTCGTGGTCCGCGAAGGGAAGCTCGTCGGGCTTACGTTGCGTCATGTGCAGGATCGTCGGCCGATATGCGGTTATCGCATCATCCTGGTTCATTACTCCTTAAGCCGCCGGCTTCCCGCGCCGAGCGGCGTGGTGCTACGCTGTTCGTCCAGTGACGCCGCCTGCCGGGGAGAAAGCACATATGGCCGAGCGCCTGATCACCGATATCGGCGGCCTGCCGGCCGGCGCGATACCGCGCCAGGAAGCGCCCCCGCTGTTTTGGCAGAAGCACATGCTGGCCATGTTCAACGTGCTGTGGAGCAAGGGCATCCTCAATCTCGATGAATATCGCCGCACCATGGAGGAGATGTCGCCCGAGGACTACAACCGGTCGACCTTCTACGGCCGCCGCCTCGACGGCATGATCAGCCTGCTGGTCGAGAAGGGCCTGATCGACCGGGCCGAGCTCGCCGCGCGAACGGACGAGATCCTGCGCAAGGGCACGCGCGATCATGCGGGCTGAGGGCAAAGCCATCTACGCGCCGGGCGACCGGGTGCGCATTCTCGATCTTGGCAAGCCGGGCCACGTGCGCACGCCGGTCTACGTGCGCAACAAGATCGGCATCATCGATCGCTATTGCGGCCGGTTCGAGAATCCCGAGGAGCGCGCCTATGGCCGCGTCGGCCGCGGGCGCATTCCGCTCTACCGCGTCCGTCTCAGGCAGCGCGACCTGTGGACCGACTACGAAGGGGCCGAGGCCGACACGCTCGTGCTCGAAATCTACGATCACTGGCTGCGGCCGGTCTGATCGCCCGTCCCGATTCGGAGACCCATTCATGACCGCCGAGCATCCCGACCACGAGCATTCGCATGAGCATCGCGACCACGCGCATGCGCCGCATCCGATCCGCGAGGACGACGACGTGGAGCTGAGCGCGGGCGAGGCAAAATTCCTCGCGCTCAAGCGCCTGCTGATCGACAAGGGCGTGCTCACCGCCGACGAGATCCGCCAGCGCCACGAGATCAACGATCGCGGCACGCCGCACCAGGGCGCCCGCATGGTCGCCAAGGCCTGGGTCGATCCCGCCTTCAAGACGCGCATGCTGCGCGACGGCAAGGCCGCGGCGCGCGAGCTCGGCATCGAGGTGACCGAGGCCGACCTCGTCGTGATCGAGAACACGCCGCAGCGCCACAACCTGATCGTCTGCACGCTCTGCTCGTGCTACCCGCGCTCGCTGCTCGGCGAGCCGCCCGCCTGGTACGTCAGCAAGGCCTACCGCTCGCGCGCCGTGCGCGAGCCGCGCAAGGTGCTGCGCGAGTTCGGCCTGGTGATCCCGGTGACGGTCGAGGTGCAGGTGCACGACAGCAACGCGGATCTCCGCTACATCGTGCTGCCGATGCGTCCGGCGGGCACCGAGGGCATGAGCGAGGAACAGCTCGCGGCGCTGGTCTCGCGCGACTGCCTGGTCGGCGCCGCGCTGCCGGGCAAGCCATCCGGCGCCGGCACGTAAGCTCCTCGCCCTTCATCCGTCTCCAGGCCGATCGCCTTTGGCTTTCCCTCTCCCCGCAGGGGAGAGGGTGGCGAGCCCTCGGGTCTTGCCTTCGGCAAGCCCAAGGGTGAACTCCGCGAGCCGGGTGAGGGGCGCTCGGAGTTTTAATTCTGACTCCGAGAGCCCCTCACCCCGACCCTCTCCCCTCCGCGCAGGCGCCGTGCCCTACCTCGCCTCGGCCTCAATACCGGCGGCACGTTCCCGGGCGTGGCGCTGGACAATGTCGCGGCCTCGGAGTCACTCTCCGGCGATGGACCACAACCGATTCAACGTGCGCAGCATCCTGGCCGGCGAGGCGCCGCAGGACGCAGCCGTGACCGTCCAGGGCTGGGTGCGGACCCGGCGCGACTCCAAGGCGGGCATCTCGTTCGTCCACCTCTCCGACGGCTCCGCGTTCCACCCCGTGCAGGTGGTCGCGCCCAACACGCTGCCGAACTACGCCGACGAGGTGCTCAAGATCACGACCGGCTGCGCGATCGAGGCGACCGGCACGATCGTGCCATCGCCGGCGAAAGGCCAGCCGTTCGAGATGCAGGCGAGCGCCATCCGGGTGATCGGCTGGGTCGACGACCCCGACACCTATCCGATCCAGCCCAAGCCGCACACCATGGAGTTCCTGCGCGAGGTCGCGCACCTGCGCCCGCGCACCAACGTGATCGGCGCGGCGACGCGCGTGCGCCACACGCTCGCCCAGGCGATCCATCGCTTCTTCGACGAGAATGGCTTCTTCTGGGTCAACACGCCGATCATCACCTCGTCCGACGCCGAGGGGGCGGGCGCGCTGTTTCGCGTCTCCACCCTCGATCTCGCCAACCTGCCGCGCACGCCGGAGGGCAAGATCGACTTCGCCCAGGATTTCTTCGGCCGCGAAGCGTTCCTCACCGTGTCGGGCCAGCTCAACGTCGAGGCCTACTGCCTCGCGCTCACCAAGGTCTACACGTTCGGGCCGACATTCCGCGCCGAGAACTCCAACACCAGCCGCCATCTCGCCGAGTTCTGGATGATCGAGCCGGAGATCGCCTTCGCGGATCTGTCCGACGACGCGACGCTGGCCGAGCGGCTGCTGAAATACACGCTCGCGGCCCTGCTGAAGGAGCGGCACGAAGACCTCGCCTTCTTCGACGAGCGCGTCGAGAAGGGCCTGGTGGCGAAGCTCGAGGGCATCGTCGCCTCCGACTTCGTGCGCATGGACTACGGCGAGGCCGTTCATGTGCTCGAGCGCGCGCAGGAGAAGAAGGAGAAATTCGAGTTTCCGGTGCGCTGGGGCATCGACCTGCAGTCGGAGCACGAGCGCTATCTGACCGAGAAGCACGCCAAGAAGCCCGTGATCGTGATGAACTACCCGAAGGACATCAAGGCGTTCTACATGCGGGTGAACGACGACGGAAAGACCGTCGCCGCGATGGACGTGCTGGCGCCCGGCATCGGCGAGATCATCGGCGGCAGCCAGCGCGAGGAGCGGCTCGACGTGCTCGACGCACGCATGGCCGAGCGCAGCATCGACCGGGAGCACTACGGCTGGTACCGCGACCTGCGCCGCTACGGCACCGTGCCGCACGCCGGCTTCGGCCTCGGCTTCGAGCGCACGCTCGCCTACGTCACCGGGCTCGCCAACGTGCGCGACGCGATCCCGTTTCCGCGCACCCCGGGGCACGCGAAGTATTGACAGGCGGCGACGCTTACGCCGTCATGGCCGGGCTTGTCCCGGCCATCCACGTCTTGCGTGCGGTGGCGTCGACAAGACGTGGATGCCCGCCTTCGCGGGCATGACGGGTCAGGGTCTTCGAGTGTGACATCCCCCTCCACAATCCGTCTCGGCCTCGACATCGGCGGCACGTTCACGGACGTGGCGCTGGAGGTCGGCGACCGCCGCTTCACGGCGAAGACGCTGACCACGCCGCGCGCGCCCGAGGAGGGCGTCGTGGCGGCGCTGCGGTCGGTCACCGCCGAGGCAGGCGTCGCGCCAGGCGCGGTGAGCCTGATCGTGCACGGCACGACGCTCGCGACCAACGCGATCATCGAGCGCAAGGGCGCCAGGACCGCGCTGCTCACCACCGAAGGCTTCCGCGACGTGGTCGAGATCCGGCACGAGAACCGGTTCGAGCAATACGACGTCAACATCGATCTGCCGCCGCCGCTGGTGCCGCGCCGACTGCGCCTTCCGGTGCGCGAGCGCATCGACGCGCAGGGCGACGTGCTCGTGCCGCTCGACGCGGCGAGCCTTGCCGGCGCGATCGAGGCGCTGGGAGCGCAGAAGGTCGAGGCGGTCGCGGTCGGCTTCCTGCACAGCTTCACCAATCCGGATCACGAGCGGCGCGTCGGCGACGCCGTTCGCCGGGCGCTGCCCGACGTCGCGGTGACGCTGTCGTCCGAGGTGTCGCCGGAGATGCGCGAGTACGAGCGCTTCTCCACCGCCTGCGCCAATGCCTACATCCAGCCGCTGATGGGGCGCTATCTTAAGAATCTCGAGCGCGAGCTCGCACGCGACGGTTTCACCTGTCCGATGCTGCTGATGAGCTCGGGCGGCGGCATCACCACGATCGACACCGCGGTCCGCTTCCCGGTGCGGCTGGTCGAATCGGGCCCGGCGGGCGGCGCGATCTTCGCAGGCTGCATCGCCCGGCAACACGGGCTCGATGAGGTGCTGTCCTTCGACATGGGCGGCACGACCGCGAAGATCTGCCTGATCGACAAGGGCCGGCCGCAGACCGCGCGGACGCTCGAAGTGGCACGCATCTACCGCTTCCTGAAAGGGAGCGGCCTACCGCTGCGCATCCCGGTGATCGAGATGGTCGAGATCGGCGCCGGCGGCGGCTCGATCGCGCGCGTCGATTCGCTGCGGCGGATCGCGGTCGGTCCGGACAGCGCCGGCTCGGAGCCGGGCCCCGCATGCTACGGCCGCGGCGGCACCGAGCCGACCGTGACGGATGCCGACGTGGTGCTCGGCCGCATCGATCCCGCGACCTTCTCGGGCGGGAAGATGGCGCTCGACGTGCCGGGCGCGCAGGCCGCGGTCGCCAGGCAGATCGGCACCGCGCTCGGCCTCGCGACCGAGCACGCGGCGCTCGGCATCAGCGAGATGGTCGACGAGAACATGGCGAACGCGGCGCGCGTGCATGCGATCGAGAGCGGCAAGGATTTGCGCGCGCGCACGCTGATCGCGTTCGGCGGCGCGGCGCCGCTGCATGCGGCCCGCGTCGCCGAGAAGACCGGCGTACAGCGCGTGCTCATCCCCGCCAATGCGGGCGTCGGCTCGGCGGTCGGGCTGCTGCGCGCGCCGGTCGCCTACGAGATCGTGCGCGGCCGCCTGACGCGGCTCAATGCTTTCGATGCAGCCGCCGTGAACCAGCTGCTCGGCGAGATGCGTGCCGAGGCGGAAGCGATCGTGCGGCAAGGCGCACCGGCCGCCGAGTTGACCGAGCAGCGCTCAGCCTTCATGCGCTATCGCGGCCAGGGACACGAGATCGCGGTCGAGCTGCCAGTGCGCGCGTTCACGGCGGCGGATCGCACCGTGATCGCCGAGCGCTTCGAGGCGGCGTATGGCAGGCTTTACAGCCGGGCGCTGCCGGGCATCGAGATCGAGATCCTCAGCTGGGTGGTGTCGGTGGCGGCGCCGGCGGAAGGGCGGCTGGCTGAGCCGCGCGCCGAGCAGCCATCCGAGCCGGAGCCGCGCCTGCATCGGCAAGTGTTCGATCCCGATTTGGGCGAATTCCGCGACGTGCCGATTTATTGGCGGCCCGATCTCGCGCCCGGTGCGCGCATTCACGGCCCGGCCGTGATCGCCGAGGAAGAGACCTCCACGGTCGTGAGCGCCTCGTTCGATGCGCGCATCGACCGGTTCGGATACATTGAGCTGACGCGACGGGAAACGTGATGATCGCATTTGAATTCTTGCGCGGCCTTCGCGCTCCCTCTCCCCCTTTAGGGGGAGAAGGAGAACAGGCGCTGTGTTCGATGACGAAGGCTTGAGCCATGGTCGCACGCCCGAACGCCGCACTGGCGCAGATTCATACCCAGATCATGTGGAGCCGCCTGATCGCGGTGGTCGAGGAGCAGGCGCAAACGATGATCCGCACGGCCTTCAGCACCTCGGTGCGCGAGGCCGGCGACCTCTCGGCCGGCGTGTTCGACCGCGACGGCCGCATGCTGGCGCAAGCGGTGACCGGCACGCCCGGGCACGTCAACTCGATGGCCAACGCGGTCATCCACTTCCTCAAGGCGTTTCCGCTCGACCGGATGAAGCCGGGCGACCACTACATCACCAACGATCCCTGGCTCACCTCCGGCCACTTGCACGACATCACGGTGGTGACGCCGAGCTTTTATCGCGGCGCGCCAGTGGGGCTCTTTGCCAACACCATCCACGTGGTCGACATCGGCGGGCTCGGCATGGGACCGGACGGGCGGCAGGTGTTCGAGGAGGGCCTCGCGATTCCGATCATGCCGCTCGCGCGCGAGGGCGTGATGAACGAGGACCTGCTGCGCCTGGTGCGCGCCAATGTGCGCGAGCCGTTGCAGGTCGAAGGCGACATCTACGCCTGCGCGGCCTGCAACGACGAAGGCAGCCGGCGGCTGGTCGAGATGATGGACGAGTTCGAGATCGCCAATCTCGACCGCCTCGGCGACACCATCGTCGAGGCCTCGCGCGAGGCGACGCTCGCGCGCATCCGCGCGCTGCCGCAAGGCACTTATCGCAACAGCCTGACCATGGACGGCTATGACAAGCCGCTCACCCTCAACGCGGCGCTGACGATCTCCGACGACGGCATCCACGTCGATTTCGCCGGCACCTCGCCGGCGTCGAGCCACGGCATCAACGTGGTCTACAACTACTGCCTCGCCTACACGGCGTTCGGCGTCAAATGCCTGGTCGCGCCCGAGGTGCCGAACAATGCGGGCTCGCTCAGCGTCATCACGGTCGCCGCGCCGGAGGGCTGCGTGCTCAACGTCAACCGCCCATGGCCGGTCGCGGCGCGCCACACCGTCGGCCACATGCTGCCCGACGTGGTCTCGGGCTGCCTGCACCAGGTGATCGCCGGCGGCACGCCGGCCGAAGGCGCCTCGTCGCTGTGGAATCCGCAGATTTTCGGCGGCGGCTCGCTGGTCGACGAGGTCGAGGACGGCGCCGACGCGAATGCGTTGCCGGCGTTCTCGACCGTGATCTTCCACTGCGGCGGCGCCGGCGCGCGGCCCGGCAAGGACGGGCTAAGCGCCACGGCGTTTCCGTCCGGCGTGCGCACGATTCCGGTCGAGGCGACCGAGAGCGTCGCCCCGGTCGTCTTTCGCCGCCGCGAGTTTCGCGAAAGCTCGGGCGGCGCCGGCGAATTCCGCGGCGGCCTCGGCCAGGTGATCGAGCTCGGCGGCGCCGGCTCAGCGCCGGTCGCGCTGTTGTGCAACTTCGAGCGCGTGAAAAATGCCGCGCGAGGACGCGATGGCGGCAAGGCGGGGGCCAACGGCTCGGTCAGCCTGCGTTCGGGCCGGCCGATCCGGCCAAAAGGGCGCCAGACCGTGCCGCCGCGCGACGCGATCCAGCTCGGCCTGCCAGGCGGCGGCGGCTTCGGCGATCCGAAGAAGCGCGACCCGCAGCGCGTGCTCGACGACGTGCTCGACGGATTGATCACCGCCGAGGAGGCGCGGCGCGATTATGGGGTGGTCGTCGATACGGATGGACGGCTCGACATCGATGCGATGCAACGTGCGCGAAAGGCCTGAAGCTGGCCTATTGCCGGCAATACAATCCGGGATTTGAATATCGAAGTCGATGCAACCGTTTTCCGCTTCGCGCCGAACGAACCCAATCCGGATTGATCTCCCTGTCGCTGCTGTGCTTTCGGCCGATGCGCGGCCGCAAGCTGTTGCGATCGCAACCAGTCCCTAGTTTCGTGTCTCACCACCGGGGTGCAGTCCAGTGCAGTCCGATAAAAATACAGGCGATTTGCAATGGGAAGAGCGCGGCAATTACAATGCAACTCCTTGCGCCACCGAGAGAAAAGGCGCCGGCGCAGGAACAATGGGCAATCAATGGAAAAACAATACGAAGAACAATGGAAACAATGAAAGATAGACGTCCGGTGTAACGGCGGACGACAGGCACCGGGCCTGCGCGCGCGTCGCTGCCGGGTGGACTCTTGCGGCGACCTGGTGCGCTTGAAAAACAAAACACGCCCGAGGCGGTGGGGCTCCAGGCGCGCGAATGTCACTCTGCACTTACTGCCATGCGCCGCTCGCGCCGGGAATGCAAGCGGGATTCGATCTATCCCCGCTATTCACGGGTGCGCCGATCATGGCCGTCGCGCCTGCGCCGTCGTCGATGCGCAGCGGCGGCGCGACCGCCCCGCGACCGAGCGCCTCAGGTCTTCCTGACCCCTCGGCAAATGGTAAAGTCGGGCCGCACCGCTGGCATGTCACAACGGCGGGCAGCGAACGGAGAGGAATATGCGCAACAGGATTTGGCTCGCGGCCGCCGCCTTGGCGGTCGGCATCGCGATCACCCCGGCCTCGGCCGCCGACGTCAAGATCGGGGCGCTCTATCCGTTGTCGGGCAACGCCGCCAATGCGGGCCGCTCGGCGCTCGCCGCGGTCCAGCTCGCGGTCGACATCATCAACAGCCCGCATCCCGAGCTCGCGGCCCTGCCCTCGGTCGGGCCCGGCGGCCTCGCCAATCTCGGCGGCGCCAAGATCGTGCTCGTCTCGGCCGACCATCAGGGCAACCCGGCGGAAGGCCAGACCCAGACGCTGCGCCTGATCACCCAGGAGAAGGTCGCGGCGCTGATCGGCGCCTATCAGTCGAACGTGAGCTTCACGGCGACGGCGGTGGCCGAGCGCTATGGCATTCCGTTCGTGGTCGGCGATTCGGTCGCCGCCAACATCACGGGCCGCGGCTTCAAATGGGTCTTTCGCACCACGCCGATCGCGTCGGACTTCGCGGCGAACTACATGCTCTTCCTCGAGGACATGAAGAAGGCCGGCCACAAGGTCGACTCGATCGCGGTGGTCAACGAGAACACCGACTACGGCACCTCGGTCGCCGGCACGGTGCTCGAGCAGGCCAAGGCCAAGGGCCTCAACGTGGTGGCGCAGATCCCCTATAGCGCCAACGCGACCGACGTGACCGCGCAGGTGCTCCAGCTCAAGGCGAAGAATCCGGATGTGGTGATCTTCGTGTCGTACACGGCCGACGCGATCCTCTACATGAAGACGTTCAAGAACCTCGACTACCGGCCCGCCATGGTGATCGGCGACGACTCCGGCTTCTCCGATCCGACCTTCATTCCGAGCGTCGGCAGCATCGCGCAGGGCGTGATGAACCGCAGCACCTGGGCGGTCGGCGAGCCGGGCAGCGTCACCTACAAGATCAACGAGATGTTCAAGGCCAAGACCGGCCACGAGATGGACGACACCAGCGCGCGCAGCATGCAGGCGATGTTCGTGCTCGCCGACGCGATCAACCGCGCCGGCTCGACCGAGCCCGCCAAGGTGCAGAAGGCGCTGCAGGCGACCGATCTCAAGCCGGCGCAGCTGATGATGGGCTTCCGCGGCGTCAAGTTCGACCAGACCGGCCAGAACACGCTTGCGGCGACCTACCTGATCCAGCTGCAAGGCAAGGACTACGTGCCGGTTTGGCCGGCGAAGTCGGCGCGCGCCCCGGTGAAATGGCCGATGTCGGGCTGGAAATAGCCCACACCAGTGATGATCCTGCTGCAAGCGGCGGTGAGCGGCCTCCTGCTGGGGGCCGTTTACGCGCTGTTCTCGTCCGGGCTCACGCTGATCTGGGGGATGATGAATTTCATCAACTTCGCCCACGGCGAGTTCGTCATGCTCGGCATGTACGTGGCGCTCGTCGTCACCTGGGGGCAGTTCGGGCCGGCGGTCTATGCGCCGGCGGCCGCGATCGTCCTGTTCGGCCTCGGCGCGATCGTCTATGCGGGCCTGATCCGCCACGTGATGCGCGGGCCGATGCTGTCGCAGATCCTGTCGACCTTCGGGCTCGCGCTGCTGCTGCGCTATTCCGCGTTCTACGTCTTCAAGTCCGACTTCCGCACGCTGCCCGACACCTCGCTCTCGAGCACGATCGATCTCGGCGGCATCTACCTCAGCAAGGCCCAGGTTCTTGCCGGCGTCGTCGCCGCGTTGCTCGCGCTCGGCATGCATGTGCTGCTCACCCGCACGGCGCTCGGCAGCCGGATGCTCGCGGTCGCCGAGGACCGCAGCGCCGCCATGCTGATGGGCATCCGGCCCGACCGCATGCAGGCGCTCGCCTGGGGCCTGTCGGCCGCGAGCGCCGGCATCGCCGGCGCCCTGATGGCGATCGCGTATCCGTTCTCGCCTTCAGTTGGGGAGACCTTCGTGCTCACCGCGTTCGTGGTGGTCGCGCTCGGCGGATTCGGCAGCGTGCCGGGCGCGATGATCGCCGGGGTCACGATCGGGCTCGTCGAGGCGCTCGCCGGCTACCTCATCGGACCGATCTACAAGGACGTGGTCGTGTACGGGCTGTTCGTCGCGGTGCTGTGGATCAGGCCGCAGGGCCTGCTCGGGACGCTGTGATGAGTCGATGCGGTCACCCCAACCGTCATGCCCGCGAATGCGGGCATCCACGTCTTTCTTGCGGCGATTCAGCAAGCAAGACGTGGATGGCCGGGACAGGCCCGGCCATGACGGGGGGAATGGCAGCGCAATGACCCGGCGGTGGGGGTCGATCGTGCTGTGGGGCGGGCTGCTGCTCTTCCCGCTCGCCGTGTCCTTCACCGACAGCGCCGATTTCTTCCAGGACGTGGGCGCAACGCTGGTGCTGGCGGCGATCAGCGCCTGCGCATGGAACATCGTCGGCGGCTATGCGGGCCAGGTCTCGGTCGGCCACGCGATCTTCTTCGGCGCCGGCGCCTACATGCCGGTGCTGGTCTATACGCTGTGGCAGGCGCCGCCGGTCGCCGGCCTGCCGCTCGGCATCCTGGTCGCGGCCGCGATCGCGCTCGCCATCGGCATTCCGACCTTCCGCCTGCAGGGCCACTACTTCAGCATGGCGACGATCGCGGTCGCCGAGCTGATCCGCCTCGTCGTCAGCAACTGGGATCTGCTCGGCGCCGCGATCGGCCTGCAAGGGCCGGCAACGCCGCGCGGCTGGTGGGACCTCGTCTTCCGCAGCGCCGTTCCCTACTACTACATCTATCTCGCGGTGCTCGCCGTCACGGTCGCGATCACCTACGCGATGACGCGCAGCCGGTTCGGCTATTACCTGCGCGCGATCCGCGCCGGCGAGCGCGCCGCAAAAAGCCTCGGCGTGCCGGTGCGGCGCACCAAGCTGATCGCGCTGATGCTGAGCGCGGCGCTCACCTCGGTCGCCGGGTCGCTCTACGCCTTCAAGGTCGGCTTCGTGAATCCGGAAAGCGGGCTCGGCATTCTCGTCTCGGTGCAGATGATCATCATCGCGGCGCTCGGCGGCGCCGGCACGCTCTACGGCCCGATCGTCGGCGCCATCATCCTGATCCCGCTGCAGAGCGCGACCAACACCTGGTTCGGCGGCGGCGGCAGCGGCCTCACCTACGTGATCTACGGCGGCGTCATCATGCTGATCGCGCGGTTCGAGCCGGGCGGCCTGCTGGAGCTGTGGGCGCGGCTCGTCGCCTTGGGCAAAAAGCACGTCCTCCCTGCATCGCGCGGCGCGGAACGCTCGCATGCTGCTTGAGGCGCACGACGTCACCCGCGCGTTCGGCGGCTTCCTGGCGCTCGAGGATGCCAACCTCGCGGTCGAGGCGGGCGAGATCGTCGGGCTGATCGGGCCGAACGGCGCCGGCAAATCCACCTTCTTCAACTGCATCGCCGGCGATCTCGAGCCGACCCGCGGCCGCATCCGCTTCGACGGCGTCGACGTGACAAGGCTGTCCGCCGAGGCCCATGCGCGGCTCGGCATCGGCCGCACCTTCCAGGTGCCGGCGACGTTCGAGGACATGACGATCCTGGAGAACGTCATGGTCGGCGCCTTCCTGCGCCATCCGCGCCGCGCCGATGCGGTCGCCAAGGCGGCCGAGGTGCTGCGCCTCACCGAGCTCGACGCGCTGGCCGGTCAGCGCGCCCGCAGCCTCGGCACGCCCGGCCGCAAGCGGCTCGAGATCGCGCGCGTGCTCGCGACCGAGCCGAAGCTCATGCTGCTCGACGAGGCGCTCGCCGGCCTCAACCCCGGCGAGATCCAGGGGGCGATCGCGCTGGTGCGCCGCATCCATGCGCTCGGCATCACCATCGTGATCGTCGAGCATATCATGGAAGTGATCATGACGCTGGCGCAGCGCGTGCTCGTGTTCAACCAGGGGCACACGATCGCGCAAGGAAAGCCGACCGACGTGGTGCGTGTGCCGGAGGTGATCGAAGCGTATCTCGGGCGGCGCCGGCATGGACAACGGGCGACCGCATGAGCGATCCGGCGCTGCGCATCGAGCATCTCGAGGTGCGCTACGGCGACCTGGTCGGCGTTGCCGACGTGTCGCTGCGGGTCGCGCCCGGCAGCGTGGTGGCGCTGCTCGGCTCGAACGGCGCCGGCAAGACGACGACGCTCAATGCGGTGGCCGGCCTCGTGGCACCGAGCGCCGGCACGATCGAGTGGGACGGCGCGTCGATCGCGCGGCTGCCCTCGCATGCCATCGTCTCGCGCGGCCTCGCGCTGTCGCCGGAGGGCTGGCGCCTGTTCGTCAGCCAGACCGTCGAGCAGAACCTGCGCCTCGGCGCGACGCCGATCGCCAAGTCGCGTATTCCGGCCCTGATGGACCGCGTCTTCAGTCTTTTCCCGCGGCTCGCCGAGCGGCGGCGCCAGCGCGCCGGCACGCTCTCGGGCGGCGAGCGCCAGATGCTGGCGCTCGGCCGCGCGCTGATGAGCGACCCGAAGCTGCTGATGCTCGACGAGCCGAGCCTCGGCCTTGCGCCGGCCGTGGTCGACCAGCTCTACGACGCGCTCGAGCGCCTGCACGGCGAGGGACTGACCCTGCTGCTCGCCGAGCAGTCGGTGCCGCTCGCGCTGGCGATCGCCGATTACGCCTATGTGCTGCAGACCGGGCGCACGGTGCTGGAGGGGCCGGCCGCGAAGCTCGAGGGCGATCCGCAGGTCCAGCGGATCTATCTCGGCGTCGATGGCACAAACACGGTCGTGGCCGGATAGTTGGGGTAGCCGATCAGTGGCTGTGGTTGGCCAGGTCGCTCGACAGCATCGTGAACGTGTTCTTCAAGCCGCCGGCCATGGCGTTGACCGATCCCATGATCGCGAGCGAGATCAGCGCGGTGAGCAGACCGTATTCGACCGCCGTCGCGCCACGCTCGTCACGAATGAACCGCTTGAGGGTGTTGAGAGACATGGTCGACTCCTACGCTTATTTTCAGACAATTTGATGCAACTGTGTTCGTTATGCTCCAGAGTTCGGCATAAGCGGTGAAGTCGCGAGCGAAAGATTTAGCGAATGGGTCAGCACGTTGTTAAGCGTGCGCGATAGCTTGCGCCCGCCGCCACGCCTTCGGCGCGACGGAATTCGCCTTGCAGAACAAGGCGATCAATCCGGATAGTGCTTGGGCGGCGCGGCGACGCCCGGCGGCATCGCAGCGCGGGTCGCGTTCACCACGATGGCGAGGAAATCGTAGTAGCCGACCACGCCGAGCAGGTCGCTCGGCATGGTGTTTCCTCCCGGGGCGCCGCCCTGGTGCGGTCGCAGACGTAATCCTAGAGTAGCGCGGATTTTCCGCCGAGCGAATCGCCGCCAAGGATCGAGCCCCGCTTGCGCCCCACGGCTTCATCCGCACCGCACCCGACCGCAACGACGGTCGTCGACGTGCTGGTGCCGGTCGCGCTCGACCAGAGCTATTCGTACCGGGTGCCGGCCCGGCTCGACCTCAAGCCGGGCGATCTCGTCAGCGTGCCGCTCGGCAATCGCGCGGCGACCGGCGTGGTGTGGGCGGAAAACGTCGACGTGCGGCCCGGCCTGCACAATCGGCTCAAGGACGTCGCCGAGAAGCTCGACCTGCCGCCGCTCAAGGCGGAGTTGCGCGGCTTCGTCGACTGGGTCGCGGGCTATACGCTGTCCTCGCGCGGCATGGTGCTGCGGATGGCGCTGCGCATGGGCGAGCATCTCGGCCCCGAGCGCGTGCGCATCGGCGTGCGGCTCGCCGGGCCCTCGCCGCAACGCATGACGCCGGCGCGCGCGCGCGTGCTGAGCCTGCTGGCGGACGGGCTCGTGCGCGCGAAGGGCGACGCGGCGCGGCAGGCGGGCGTGTCGCCCGGCGTGATCGACGGGCTCGTCGACGAGGGCGTGCTCGAGACCCTGGCGCTGCCGCCCGAGCCGGTGGCGCGGCCGCCCGACCCGGCGCATCGCGAGCCGGAGCTCACCGAGGCGCAGCGCGCGGCCGCGGATCTGTTGCGCGCGAGCGTCGAGACCGGCGGCTTCGGCGTCAGCCTGCTCGACGGCGTCACCGGCTCGGGCAAGACGGAAGTCTATTTCGAGGCGGTCGCGGCCGCGATCCGCAAGGGCAAGCAGAGCCTGATCCTGATGCCCGAGATCGCGCTGACCGGCCAGTTCCTCGACCGCTTCGCCGAACGCTTCGGCGTGCGCCCGGCGGAGTGGCATTCGCAAGTGCCGCCGCGCCGGCGCGCCCGCACCTGGGCGGCGGTCGCCGAAAACGAGGTCGCCGTGGTCGCGGGCGCGCGCTCGGCGCTGTTTCTGCCCTTCGCCGATCTCGGCCTGATCGTCGTCGACGAGGAGCACGACGCCGCCTACAAGCAGGAAGACGGCGTGCGCTACCATGCGCGCGACATGGGCGTCGTGCGCGCCCGCAGCAACCAGATTCCGATCGTGCTCGCGTCGGCGACGCCGTCGGTCGAGACCGAGGTGAACGCGCGGCGCGGCCGCTATCGGCGGCTGAGCCTGCCGGAGCGGTTCGGCGGCCAGCACCTGCCGTCGATCGAGGCGATCGACCTCACCCGCGAGGGCCCGCCGCGCGGGCGCTTCATCGCGCCGCGGCTCGCCGAGGCCGTGAAGATCGCGCTCGAGCGCAAGGAGCAGGCGCTGCTCTTCCTCAACCGGCGCGGCTATGCGCCGCTGACGCTCTGCCGCGCCTGCGGCTTCCGCTTTTCCTGCCCGCAGTGCGACGCTTGGCTGGTCGATCATCGCTTCCGCCGCCAGCTCGTCTGCCACCACTGCGGCTTCGCCATGCCGCATCCGGCGGCCTGCCCGAAATGCCAGGCGGTCGACAGCTTCGTCGCCTGCGGCCCCGGCGTCGAGCGCATCGAGGAGGAGGTCGCGGGCCTGTTTCCGCAGGCGCGCGTGCTGGTGCTCTCGAGCGACCTGATCGCGACGGTCGAGCGCATGCGCGAGGAGCTGAAGGAGATCGAGGAAGGGCGCGTCGATCTCATCATCGGCACCCAGCTCGTCGCCAAGGGGCACCACTTCCCCAAGCTCAACCTGGTCGGCATCGTCGACGCCGATCTCGGCCTCAACAACGGCGACCCGCGCGCGGCGGAGCGCACCTTCCAGCTGCTGCATCAGGTCGCCGGCCGCGCCGGGCGCGAGGAAGGCCGCGGCTACGGCTTTTTGCAGACACACCAGCCCAACCATCCGGTGATGAAGGCGCTGATCGCCGGCGACCGCGAGGCCTTCTATGCGAGCGAGATCGCGGCGCGCGAGAGCGCCGGCTATCCGCCGTTCGGGCGGCTGGCGAGCCTCGTGATCTCGGCCGGCGAGAAAGCCGCCGCCGAGGGCTACGCGCGCCGGCTTGCCTCGGTGGCGCCTCTTGCCGACGCGGTGCGGGTGCTCGGCCCGGCAGAGGCGCCGCTCGCGCTGGTGCGCGGACGCCATCGCTTCCGCCTGCTGGTCAAATCGCCGCGCGCCTTCGACCTGTCGGCCTATTTGCGGGAATGGCTCGCGGGGGCGGCCAAGCCGAAGGGGAACGTGCGGCTCGAGGTCGACATCGATCCGATGAGTTTTTTGTAACTGCTGCTCGTGTTCTCTCGCCTTCATTTCGCCGCGGTCCCTGCCGATACGACACGCATGACCAATCACGGCATCCCAGAGCCTTAGCGCTCATTCCTCTCCGAACGGCGGCATCACGCGTGCCCACGGCACCCGTGCGCCGATCGGAACGGTCGCATCCGCGACCGTTGGCTTCAGCCAGAGGAGAAGGAGATGTCCCCCGATGATGAAGGTCGGCGTTCGCGCCGATATACGCGCCGCCCGCTCACGTCGGAGCAGGCGGCCGCGGTCCGCACCCTCGGACTGAAGTGGCGCGACGAGTGGCGGGCCGAGATCGCGGCCCGCACCGGCAAGGCAAACGGGCACGCGATCGAGCCGCCCGCGCCGCGCCCTCCCCGCCGGACCAAATCGGCAAAGCACGCCGCCGCGCAATTCGCCATCGCGGTCGCCCGCAACGAGTTCGGGCGCTTCTACTGGAGCGACAAGCTGCAGGGGGCGATGAAGCAATCGCTCAAGGGCGGGCGGCGGCACCGGAGACTGCGCAAATCCAGGCCTGAATAGCGTTTGCGCTCGGAGCCGACGCTCTCACGTCGGCTCCGCCGGCTCGGCGTCGCCGCCCGGCGCCAGCAGCACGCAGGCCGAGGCGGCGAGGATCAGCGCGAAGCCGACCACGTCGGCGATCGTCGGGCGCTCGCCGAGCATCAGCACGGCGGCGACGATCGCCACCGCCGGCACGCTGAGCACGCCGAGCGAGGCCGTCATCGCCGGCACGCGCCGCACGATGTCGAACCAGAGGAAATACGCGATGCCGGAGCCGACGAAGCCGGCGAACACGAGACAGACGATCGCCGCCGGCGTCAGCGGCCAAAAATGCGGCGGCCCTTCGAACACCGGCTGGCAGATGGCGACCGCGACGAAGCCGACGACGAGCTGCCAGAACGTGATCGCCAGCGGCTCCGCCTCCATGCGCGCCCATTTGAGGTAGACGGTGCCGGCGGCCCAGCTCACGGCGGCGCCGAGCGCGAGCACGATGCCGAGCGGAAATCCGCCGCCGATCAGCGGATAGATCAGCACCATCATGCCGGCGACGCAGAGCGCGAGCGCGCTGCCGTGCTTGCGGGTGATGCGCTCGCCCAGCACGACGCGCGCGAGCAGGCTCGCCCAGATCGGCATCGTGTAGACCAGGATGGAGACGCGCGAGGTCGCGGCGTAGAGCTGCGCGAACGGCGTGAGCACGCTGAATCCAATGATGTTGAACACCGAGGAGGCGAGCACGTGGCCGATCAGGACCGGGCTGCGCAGCGCGAAGCTGCGGCGCCGCAGCGCCGTCATCGCGCCGAGCGTGACCGCGCCGATGAACATGGTGGCGACCCGCATGCTGAACGGCGGCATCTCGGCGAGCGCGATGCGCATCGCCGACCAGCTCACGCCCCAGCCGAGGCTCAGCAGCACGAGCATGAGCCGCGCCGTCACGTCGGCCGACACGTAAGTGCCGGCCGTTGCGGCGCCGGGCTTGTCGGGCGCGCTCATGCGCGCGCGCCGCGGCGGTGACTGAGCTGCGTGCCGAGCACCGTCATGATGACCGAGCAAGCGCCGAGCGGGACGAAGGCCGTCCACGCGATGCCGGTGAGATCCCACAGCCCGCCGCTCGCGACCGGGACGAGCACGGCGAACGCATAGCTGATGGTGAACATGCCGGCCGCCGTGCGGTGCACGTCGCCCGGCGCGCTGAGCGCGGGCGGCAGCGCCAGGATCAGGACGAACGGCACGGCGGCACAGACGCCGAGCACGCCGGCCGCAAGCACGATCCAGCCGCCGGAGCTCGTGACCATGGCGAGGAACGCGACGAGCGACAGCGGGCCGAACACGAGATACGGCCAGGTCCGCCGATGTACGCGAGCCGCGAGCCACAGAAGGGCAAACGACGCGATCAGCTGCGAGCCGTTGAGCCAGCCGAGCGACGCGCCGACCAGATCGCTGCGGCCGTGGTTGACGAGGTAGTCGGGCAGGAATGCGTTGGCGCCGAAATAAAGCGCGTTGGTGCTGCCGAACGCGAGGCCGAGCACCCAGGTCAGGGGGCTCTGCCAGTCGGGCCACCAGCGATGCGCAGGCGCGGTCTCGCTCGGCTTCGCGTCGTCGGTGCGCGGACCGAACAGCACGAACACGCAGGCGATGAGCCCGATAAGCACCGACCACGCGACGAGGTCGAGCCGCCAGCTGCCGCCGACGAGCGGCAGCACGAACGCAATCGTGAGCGCCGGGCCGGCGGTCGCGCCGATCACCATGCCGTTGGTGTAGACCGCGGTGCCGAGCGGCACGCACGCCGGGACCCAGAGGCGGACCTGCGCGGGCAATGCCGGCTGCATGACGGCGACGCCGAAGCCCATCAGCGCGGTCGCGGCATAGAGCGTGAGCACATCGATGCTCGCACTGCGGGCCGCCGAGGCGAGCGCCGTGAGGGCAAGCCCGAGCAGCATTGTATGCCGCACGCCGAGGCGCGCGACCAGCAGCGAGCCCGGGACCGCGGCGGCCGCGAACAGGCCGAGCGGCAGGCCGTTGAGCAGCCCAACCTCCGTTTCGGTCAGATGCAGGTCGCTGTGGATGAGCGGAATGACCGGCGGGATCGCGAGGATCGGCAGCCGCAACGCACAGCCTCCCAGCCAGAGCAGCGCGAGCAAGCGCACCAGCTCGGACCGCGACGGGTCAGACGATGAAGGGAGCGGCATCCGGCATGCTCGCTGGCGGTTTGTCTATGACCTTGCCGGCGGACCGATGGCAGGCAGGAACGTGCTGCATAGGCGAATTGCCGCCCGGATGAAACATGCGTTTTTCGGCAGGGACCGTTGCGGCTTCCACCCGGCTTGCAAGGGCAGGGCGATCGCATTTGCACTTCCCTCTCCCCGGAGGGGAGAGGGTGGCGAGCGAAGCGAGCCGGGTGAGGGGCGCTCGGCGTTTCAATTCTGGCTCCGAGCGCCCCTCACCCCGTCCCTCTCCCCTGCGGGGAGAGGGGGCGCAAGAGCCGCCAACGCTCGCATGCGACAGCCATGCCCTGCAGTGCACTGCAGGGCAGGGTGAATGTCGGTGCCGCCGCCCTTGCTAGCCCTGCATCACCGCTGCGGCCGGACGGCGGCTGAGCCAGGCGCCGACGACCGTCATGACCACGATGCAAAATCCGAGCGGCACGAACGCGCTCCAGGCCGCGCCGCTCAGGTCCCAGATCGCGCCGCCGATGACCGGCACGATCACGGCCCCCGCATAGCTGATGCTGAACATCCCGGCGGCGATGCGATGCACATCGCCGGGAGCGCTCAGTGCGGCCGGCAGCGCGAGCGCCAGGACGAACGGGACCGCCGCGGTCGCGCCGAGGACGCCCGCGGCGAGCACGATCCAGCCGCCCGAGCCCGACACGATCGCGACCAGCGCGGCGAGGGCGAGCGGCCCAAACACCAAGTAGGGCCAGGCGCGCCGGTGCACGCGGTCGGCAAGCCACAACTGCCGAGCGAGGCGAAGAGCTGCGACCCGTTGAGCCAGCCGAGCGCGCCGGCGATGAGATCGGCGCGACCTTCGGCGACCAGCAGGTCGGGGATGAACGCGTTGGTGCCGAAGAAGAGCGCGTTGGTGCCGCCGAACGCGAGGGCGAGCTGCCAGATCAGCGGATTGCGCCAGTCCGGCCACCACAGATGCGTCGGCGCGTCGGGCTGCGTCTGCGTCGGCGCGCGCGGTGCAAAGATCGCATAAGCGCACGCGACCAGGGCGACGCACCCCGACCAGGCGACGAGCGCAACCCGCCAGCTTCCGCCGACGAAGGGCAGCATCAGCGGGATGGTGAGTGCGGGCCCGGTCGTCGAACCGATCATCATGCCGTATAGGTCGGCATTCGGGACCGGCATCCGGGGTGCTCGCTGCTCGCTTACGCTTTCATCGGCAAGTTACATAAGCGAATTGAAGAAACGAGGCATCCCTCCCCCGCTTGCGGGGAAGGGCAAGGGAGGGGGCAAGTCGTCAGACTCAGAGCCCGCGGCTTCCCCCTCTCCCACTCTCCCCCGCAAGCGGGGGAGAGGGCCCGCATGCGTTCTGGGCCGTCATCGGAGCATCACGAATAAGCTAGCATTTCCATCGTGATAGCGCGCCCCGACCCAACATATTGTACCTGTTTCGTTCGCAATGCCGACTGTGCTATGACCAACGCAAACCTGGGACACCCACAGACCACTCCGCCATGGCCGAGCTCGCCGCCGCGCAAGAGCTGCTGCACAGCGTGTTCGGCTTTGCGTCGTTCCGGCCGGGGCAGGCCGAGATCGTCGGCACGATCCTGGACGGCCGCGACGTGCTTGCCGTGATGCCGACCGGCAGCGGCAAGTCGCTGTGCTACCAGCTGCCGGCCGTGATGCGCGGCGGGCTCACCGTCGTGGTCTCACCGCTGATCGCGCTGATGCGCAACCAGGTGGCGCAGCTGCGCGGCTACGGCATTGCGGCAGCGGCGCTCAATTCGGCGAACCATTACCAGGAAAACCAGCTCATCCACGATCGGATCGAGCGCGGCGACCTGCGGCTCGCCTATATCGCGCCCGAGCGGCTCGCGCGGCCCGACACGATCGAGCTCTTGCGCCGCGCCAAGGTCGCGCTGCTCGCGGTCGACGAGGCGCATTGCATCTCGCAATGGGGCCACGACTTCCGCCCCGAATATCTCACCCTCGGCGCGCTGCGCGAGCAGCTCGGCGGCGTGCAGATCGTCGCCTTCACGGCGACCGCCGATGCGGCGACGCGCAGCGACATCGAGGCGCGGCTGTTTCCGGCGCCGCCCAAGCTGTTCGTGCACGGCTTCGACCGGCCGAACCTGCGCCTCGCCATGAGCCCGCGCACCGGCTCGAAGCAGATCGTGCAGTTCGTCGCCGCGCATCCGGACCAGAGCGGCATCGTCTACTGCGGCTCGCGCCGGCGCACCGAGGAGCTCGCCGACGTCCTGCGCGGCGAGGGCGTCAAGGCGCTGCCCTATCACGCCGGCATGGAGGCGGCGGACCGCTCGCGCCACCAGGACGTCTTCCTGCAGGAGGACGGCACCGTGATGGTGGCGACGATCGCGTTCGGCATGGGCATCGACAAGCCGGACGTGCGCTTCGTCTGCCACGCCAACCTGCCGAACAACATCGAGAGCTACTACCAGGAGATCGGCCGCGCCGGCCGCGACGGGCTCCCCGCGAACACGCTCACGCTCTATGCGACGAGCGACATCGCGCTGCGCCGCCGCCAGATCGAGGAGAGCAATTCATCCGACGAGCAGAAGCGGATCGACCGGCTGCGCCTCAACGCGCTGGTCGCGCTGTGCGAAGCGCCGCGCTGCCGGCGCCAGACCCTGCTCGGCTATTTCGGCGAGGCGACCGCTCCCTGCGGCAATTGCGACGTCTGCGACGGCGGCGTCACGATGATCGACGGCACCGTGCTCGCCCTGAAGGCGATGTCGGCGATCCTGCGCACCGGCGCGCGCTTCGGCACCGAGCACCTGGTCAGCCTGCTGATCGGCGAGGAGACCGAGCAGATCAAGAAGTTCAACCACGCGCGGCTGCCGACCTTCGCGGTCGGCAAGGACAAGAGCCGCAACGAATGGCGCTCGGTCTTCCGCCAGCTCTACGCCGCCGGGATTCTCACCCTCGACATCACGGGATTCGGCCGCTGGGAGGTGACCGACGCGGGCCGCGAGGTGCTGCGCGGCAAGGCCACGATCCAGTTGCGCCAGGATACCGTGACGTACGGCAAGAAGGCGGCGCGCAAGGCCGCCGCGGCCGTGGCGCTGGGAAGCTCGGAGGACGACCAGGATCTCTTCCGCGCGCTGCGGGTGCGCCGCTCCGCGCTCGCCAAGGCCGAGGCGGTCCCCGCCTATGTGGTGCTGCCCGACAAGAGCCTGATCGACATGGCGCGCCGCCGGCCCGCAACGCTCGTCGAAATGGCCGAGGTGCACGGCATCGGCGAGGTCAAGCTCGCGCGCTACGGGCAGGATTTCCTCGAGGTGATCCGGCAGCACCAGGAGGGGGAGTGAGCGGATGAGCGCAAAGGGGTATCGGCAATGTCAGACCGACTGGCAGCCCTCGATCGCCTCGTAGAGATTTTGCAGTAATTCCTCGAAAGTTTCGCCTTGTGTCGCGCAGCCCGGAATCGCGGGAACCTCAGCCCAAAAGCCGCCTTCCTCTGCCTCGTGGACGACAACCTTGATCTTCATGGTCGAACCTCTGGTGCGAAATGTACTGCGCTGCTTAGCCGATACAAGCCGGCTTCTGTCGAAGCGATGCTTTGCATGACCTGCATGATTTTCGCTATCTTCCTCGCCTGTCGGCAATGTTGCACCGCCCCCCTCTATGTGTTAGCAACCACGCGATTTTTGCGGGGCTCGGGGCAACTCCGCAGTGCCCCCGAAATCGGAATTCCTCCAAGAATTCCAGTGGCTTGACGCCGCGCTTGCGCGGCGCCCGGGCGCGAGGCTGAAAGCCCCTAAGAGCAGGCGTTAAAGTGGCAGGCGCAGAGCCGATCATTTCCGGAATGGCGGGCCGTTACGCGACCGCCTTGTTCGAGCTGGCGCTCGAGAGCCATGCCGTCGACGCCGTGAAGGCCGATCTCGACCGGTTCGACGCGATGGTGGCCGACAGCCCCGATCTCTTGCGGCTGGTGCGCAGCCCGGTGTTCGGCGTCGACGAGCAGGAGAGGGCGCTCGGCGCGATCCTCGACAAGGCCGGCATCGGCGGGCTCGCGGCGAAATTCCTCAAGCTGGTGATCGCGAAACGCCGGCTGTTTGCGGTGCGCGACATGATCAGGGCCTATGGCGCGCTGGTCGCCCGCCACAAGGGCGAGCTGACCGCGCAAGTCACGGTCGCCGAAACCCTGTCGGACGCGCACCGCGGCGCCATCCGCGACGCGCTCAAGTCGGTCACCGGCAAGGATGTGGGCCTCGACGTGACGGTCGACCCGGCGATCATCGGCGGCCTCGTGGTCAAGCTCGGCAGCCGGATGGTCGACTCTTCGCTCCGCACCAAACTCAACTCGATCAAGCACGCGATGAAAGAGGTCGGCTGATGGATATCCGCGCCGCAGAAATCTCCGCGATCCTCAAGGAGCAGATCAAGAATTTCGGCCAGGAGGCCGAAGTCTCGGAAGTCGGCCAGGTGCTCTCGGTCGGCGACGGCATCGCCCGCGTCTACGGCCTCGACAACGTGCAGGCCGGCGAGATGGTCGAGTTCGAGAACGGCGTGCGCGGCATGGCGCTCAACCTCGAGACCGACAACGTCGGCATCGTCATCTTCGGCAACGACCGCGAGATCAAGGAAGGCCAGACCGTCAAGCGCACCCGCGCGATCGTCGACGTGCCGGTCGGCAAGGGCCTGCTCGGCCGCGTGGTCGACGCGCTCGGCAACCCGATCGACGGCAAGGGACCGATCCAAGCGACCGAGCGCAAGCGCGTCGACGTCAAGGCGCCGGGCATCATCCCGCGCAAGTCGGTGCACGAGCCGATGGCGACCGGCCTCAAGGCGATCGACTCGCTGATCCCGATCGGCCGCGGCCAGCGCGAGCTCGTCATCGGCGACCGCCAGACCGGCAAGACCGCGATCATTCTCGACACCATTCTCAACCAGAAGCCGCTCAACGCCCAGCCGGACGAGAAGATCAAGCTCTACTGCGTCTACGTGGCGGTCGGGCAGAAGCGCTCGAGCGTCGCGCAGTTCGTGAAAGTGCTGGAGGAGCAGGGCGCGCTCGACTACTCGATCATCGTCGCCGCGACCGCGTCCGATCCGGCGCCGATGCAGTTCCTGGCGCCGTTCGCCGGCTGCACCATGGGCGAGTACTTCCGCGACAACGGCATGCACGCGGTGATCTTCTACGACGACCTGTCCAAGCAGGCGGTCGCCTATCGCCAGATGTCGCTCTTGCTGCGCCGCCCGCCCGGCCGCGAGGCCTATCCGGGCGACGTGTTCTACCTGCATTCGCGCCTGCTCGAGCGCGCCGCCAAGATGAACGACGACAACAAGGCCGGATCTCTGACGGCGCTGCCCGTGATCGAGACGCAGGCGAACGACGTCTCGGCCTACATCCCCACCAACGTGATCTCGATCACCGACGGGCAGATCTTCCTCGAGACCGACCTGTTCTACCAGGGCATCCGGCCGGCCGTGAACGTCGGCCTCTCGGTGTCGCGCGTCGGCTCGGCGGCGCAGACCAAGGCGATGAAGAAGGTCGCGGGCAAGATCAAAGGTGAATTGGCGCAATATCGCGAGATGGCGGCGTTCGCCCAGTTCGGCTCCGACCTCGACGCGACGACCCAGCGCCTGCTCAACCGCGGCGCGCGGCTCACCGAGCTCCTGAAGCAGCCGCAGTTCTCGCCGCTCAAGATGGAAGAGCAGGTCTGCGTGATCTATGCCGGCGTCAACGGCTACCTCGATCCGCTGCCGGTCAACCGGGTGCGCGCCTTCGAGGACGGGCTGCTCGGCCTGCTGCGCAGCAAGAACACCGACATCCTCGACGACGTGCGCAAGACCGGCGACCTCACCGACGCGACCGCCGGCAAGCTCAAGGGCGTGGTCGACGGTTTCGCCAAGACGTTTGCGTAAAATTCGCGTCATGGCCGGGCTTGTCCCGGCCATCCACGTTTTGCGGCGTGGCGACGCGGGAAGACGTGGATGCCCGGCACAGGGCCGGGCATGACGAAGGAAGAGACGAGTCCGACGAGAAGCACTGAGCAGAGATGGCCTCCCTCAAGGACATGCGCGTGCGCATCGCCGCCACCAAGGCGACGCAGAAGATCACCAAGGCCATGCAGATGGTCGCGGCCTCGAAGCTGCGCCGCGCCCAGGCGGCCGCCGAGGTGGCGCGGCCCTATGCGGAGCGCATGGACAAGGTGCTGCGCAACATCGCGGCGGCCGTGGCGGGAGCTGAATCGGCGCCGCGCCTGCTTGCCGGCACCGGCGGGACACAAGTCCACCTTCTGGTCGTCTGCACGGCCGAGCGCGGCCTGTGCGGCCCGTTCAACTCGGCGATCGTGCGGCTCGCACGCGAGCGCGCCAATGCGCTCATGGCGGAGGGCAAGGACGTCAAGATCCTGTGCGTCGGGCGCAAGGGCTACGACCAGCTCAAGCGCCTGCACGAGAAGCAGATCGTCGAGACCGTCGAGCTGCGCGGCGTGCGCACGATCGGCTTCGAGCACGCCGAAGGCATCGCCAAAAAGATCCTCGCGCTGTTCGACGCCGGCCAGTTCGACGTCTGCACGCTGTTCTTCTCGCGCTTCAAGTCGGTGATGACGCAGACCCCGACGGCGCAGCAGATCATCCCCGCCACCGTGCCGCAGCAGGGCGAGGGCGCGGCGCGCGCCGCCTACGACTACGAGCCCGAGGAGGAAGAGATCCTCGCCGACCTGCTGCCGCGCTACGTCGCGACGCAGATCTTCCGCGCGCTGCTCGAGAACGCCGCGTCCGAGCAGGGCGCGCGCATGACCGCGATGGACAATGCCACCCGCAACGCCGGCGAGATGATCCGCAAGCAGACGCTCACCTACAACCGCACGCGCCAGGCGATGATCACCAAGGAGCTGATCGAGATCATCTCCGGCGCCGAGGCGCTGTGAGGCGCCGGCAAAGCAAGATTCAAAGAGGACCACATGGCCAACCCAACCGGACACATCACCCAGGTCATCGGCGCCGTCGTCGACGTGCAGTTCGAAGGCCATCTGCCGGCGATCCTGAACGCGCTGGAGACGAAGAACGGCGGCAACCGCCTGGTGCTCGAGGTCGCGCAGCACCTCGGCGAATCGACCGTGCGCACGGTCGCGATGGACACCTCCGAGGGCCTGGTGCGCGGCCAGGAGGTCACCGACACCGGCGGGCCGATCACGGTGCCGGTCGGCGAGGAAACGCTCGGCCGCATCATCAACGTGGTGGGCGACCCGGTCGACGAGGCCGGTCCGGTCAAGACCGCGCAGCGGCGCGCCATCCATCAGCCGGCGCCGGCCTATACGGACCAGTCGACCGAGGCGGAGATCCTCGTCACCGGCATCAAGGTCGTCGACCTGCTCGCGCCCTATGCCAAGGGCGGCAAGATCGGCCTGTTCGGCGGCGCCGGCGTCGGCAAGACCGTCATCATCATGGAGCTGATCAACAACATCGCCAAGGCGCACGGCGGCTACTCGGTGTTCGCCGGCGTGGGCGAGCGCACGCGCGAAGGCAACGACCTCTATCACGAGATGATCGAGTCGAAGGTGAACAAGGACCCGAAGGAGAACGCGGGCTCGACCGCCGGCTCGAAATGCGCGCTGGTGTACGGCCAGATGAACGAGCCGCCGGGCGCACGCGCCCGCGTCGGCCTGTCCGGCCTCACCGTCGCGGAATATTTCCGCGACCAGGGCCAGGACGTGCTGTTCTTCGTCGACAACATCTTCCGCTTCACCCAGGCCGGCTCGGAAGTGTCGGCGCTGCTCGGCCGCATCCCGTCCGCGGTGGGCTACCAGCCGACGCTCGCGACCGACATGGGCGCGCTGCAGGAGCGCATCACCACCACCACCAAGGGCTCGATCACCTCGGTGCAGGCGATCTACGTGCCGGCCGACGACCTGACCGATCCGGCGCCCGCGACCTCGTTTGCGCATCTCGACGCGACCACCGTTCTCTCCCGCGACATCGCCGCGAAAGGCATCTACCCGGCGGTCGACCCGCTCGACTCGACCTCGCGCATGCTGAGCCCGCTGATCGTCGGCGAGGAGCACTATCAGGTGGCGCGCCAGGTGCAGCAGGTGCTGCAGCGCTACAAGGCGCTGCAGGACATCATCGCGATCCTCGGCATGGACGAGCTGTCGGAAGAGGACAAGCTCACGGTCGCGCGCGCGCGCAAGATCGAGCGCTTCCTGTCGCAGCCGTTCCACGTCGCCGAGGTGTTCACCGGCTCGAAGGGCAAGCTGGTCGACCTCGCCGACACCATCCGCGGCTTCAAGGATCTGGTCGACGGCAAGTACGACCACCTGCCGGAAGCCGCCTTCTACATGGTCGGCCCGATCGAGGAAGCGGTCGAGAAGGGCAAGCGCCTCGCCGCCGAGGCGGCCTGAGGCGCGCGCATCCATGGCCACTTTTCACCTGGATCTCGTTTCGCCCGCGAAGCTCATCTTCACCGGCGAGGTCACGCAGGTCGACGTCCCCGGCGTCGAGGGCGATTTCGGCGTGCTGGCCGGCCACGCGCCGCTGGTCGCGACGCTCAAGCCCGGCGTGTTGAAAGTCTTCGCCGACGGCGAGCCGCAGCGCTACGTGGTGCTCGGCGGCTTCGCCGAGGTGTCGCCGGACGGCCTGACGATCCTCGCGGACGTGGGCTGGACGTTCGACGAGGCCGATCCGGCGTTCATTGCGGCGCGCATCAAGGAGCTCGAGGAGAGACGCGACAAGCTCGAGGCGGCCCAGCAGGACGTCAGCGAGCGCGCCTTGCTCGACCGCGCGATCGAGAAAATCGACCATTTTCGCGTGCTCGACCGCACCCTGCAGGGCGACCCGACGCACTGATTGCGCGGCTCACCCGCGAAGCGAGCGCAGATCATCAATCGGGCTAAGGCCGGCCGAAGAAATAGTTCACGCGAAGCGTGATCTGGTGCGTATCCAGATTGAGCGTGTTCGGGCCGGGCGCCGTGACGGGCGTAACAGGTCCCGCCGGCGTGAGGCCGGCGTTGAAGTTCTTCTCCGCGTAGTGCGTGAAACGGTATTCCGCGCCCAACGTGAGCGCGCGGCTCCAGGCGTATTCGAAGCCGGCGCCGATGGTCTCGCCCCAAAGGGTGTGGTTGTCGGTGCTGGATGTCGTCCCGTTGGCTGTGGCTCCGATCGGCGTCAGGCCGGCGCTCAGCGTGGTGACCGCCGTGTAGGTCGACCGCATGGTGACATTGGTGACCGCGACGCCGGCGGTGCCATACACCATCCACCGGTCCCAGCTGTAGCCGACGCGGCCGCGGAACGACGCCTGCCAGTCGCGGTCCGCGGTCCAGGTCCCGCTCAGGCTGCGCGTGACGGCGCTGCCGGCCGCGACCCCGGTGAAGGTTTGCGTGGCGAGCGCGCCGGTGAATGATTCGGACGCGTTGGTTCCCGCGAGATCGGCTTCCGCGCCATAGATCCAGTGCGCCATCTGCCAATTGTAGCCGAACTGGCCGCCACCCAGGATGCCGACGTTGGAGGATCGGCTGGTGGCGACCGGCAACGCGAACGTGCCTGGAATCGCAACGATCGTGCCCGGCGCACCCGTGAAGGCGCCGGTCGTATCGGTGAACAGGACAGGCTCGAACGCCATCGAGGGATTGATTCGACCCACGTCCTTCACGGCGCCGACATTCAATCCGCCATAGAGGCCTGCCCAGCTGTAAATGACCGGCGGCGGAGGCGGTGGCGCCTTGTAGACGGGTCTGAGATCTGCCGCCTGGGCCGCAACCGTCCATGTCAGCAGCAATGTCGTGACGCCGAGAAGGCGCGCTGTCCGCCGCATCGAAAGTCCCCCCACAGATCCCATCGGTCTGCATGCACGGCCTGCTACAACCGTATCATGAGCCTTTCCGGGAGGTTGTGGCAAAGCCGCAACAGTGGAGAAGTTTCCGACGTGTGCAACCTGTATTCTTCACGGGTAAGTTACGCAGGGCTCGCGACGATGGCCGCCCTGGCTCAACGCGTTGATGCAAAGCGGGTAAATTCCTTGACCACCCGCTCGTAGGTGGCGCGCTTGAACGGCACCACCAGCTCGGGCAGGTTCCGTATCGGCTCCCAGCGCCATTCGACGAATTCGGGCTCGTGCGCGCCGCCGCCCGGCGCCGCGACGTCGATCTCGCGGTCCTCGCCGATGAAGCGCAGCGCATACCATTTCTGCGTCTGGCCGCGGTACTTGCCGTGCCACGCCTGGCCGACCAGCTCGCGCGGGATGTCGTAGCTGAGCCAATCGGCGATCTCGCCGAGGCGCTCGACCGAGCGGATGCTGGTCTCCTCGTAGAGCTCGCGCAGCGCGGCCGGCCACGGGTCCTCGCCGGGATCGACGCCGCCCTGCGGCATCTGCCAGGCATGCACCATGTCGATGTGCTCGGGCCCGCTGGTGCGGCGGCCGATGAAGACGCGACCGGCGCGATTGAGCACCATGGTGCCGACGCACGGGCGATAGGGCAGGTCTTCGAAGCGGGTCATGTGGGTTCCGACGTCGGGCGAACGCCGCCTTGCATAGCGCCGGCGCTGCGCGAAATCGAGCGGTTCGATCAATCCGCGATCGCCTGCTCGTAGATGTCTTCCTCCTGCGCATTATGGATGCGCACCAGCGCCTCGATCGACTCGATGATGCGCTGGGCGTCGCGCACGAGATAGCGATCGGCATCCGCCGGCGCGAGCCCATCCGCGAGCCGATGCAGGAGGCGGGCCGAATGGATGACCTCGCGATGGGCGCGGCTCATCGCGCCCAGTCCGTGACCGTCGGCGAGGAATTTCGACAGTTGCGGAAAGACGGTGTGCTCGTCGGCCTGCTCATGCGCGACGATCTGATGCGTGACGATCCGATCCGCCTCGGCGACGAGCGGCACGGCGGCGGCGCCGCCCGCGTCGTCAAGGGCATCGGCGATCTCGCGCAGCCGATTGAGCCCCGCCTCCATCCGCTCGTGGTCCTGGCGCAGCGACGTCCCGGTCGCGGCCGGCATGACGCGATGGCCGAGCCGGCGCGCCATGCGCAAGGCGCGCAGCGCGTTGAGGATGACGGCGACGTCGATCGCCTCCTGGGTGAGCGCGCCCGCCACCGGCGGCAGGAAGCCCGCGGCCGCAACCAGCATGGCGATGCCCGACATCGCCATGCCGGCGATGATGCTCTGCAGCGCGATGCCGCGGGCGCGCCGGGCGATCGCGACCGCATCGGACACGCGATCGAGCCGGTCGACGAGGATGACCACGTCGGCCGCTTCCGACGAGGCGCTGGCGCCGCGCGCCCCCATGGCGATGCCGACGCTCGCCGCCGCCAGCGCCGGCGCGTCGTTGATGCCGTCGCCCACCATCACGGTCGGATTGAGCCGCTGCTCGGTCGCAACCGCGTCGACCTTGTCGGCGGGCACCCGGTCGGCGAGCACCGCATCGAGATCGAGCGCCGCGCTGATGGTCTCGGCCGCGTCGGCGCGGTCGCCGGTCAGCATCACGATGCGCGCGATCCCGGCGGTGCGCAGCGCCGCAATGGCCCGCGGCGTCTCGCGCCGCAGCTCGTCGGCGAGCAGCAGGGCGCCGACCGCGCGGCCGTCGATCGCGACGAAGACGCTCAGCGCCGAACGCCAGGCGGCGCGCCGCAACGCGCGCACCACCCAATCCTCCGGCTTGCGCGCGCCGTAGACCATTTGATACGAGCCGGCGCGCACGCGGCGGCCATCGACGACGCCTTCGAGCCCGGCGCCTTGGGTCTCGCGCACGTCCGCCGGCACGCGCAGGGCGAGCTGCCGGGCGGCGGCGGCCTGCACGATCGCCTTCGCGACCACGTGGTGCGAGGCCTGCTCGAGCGAGCCGGCGAGGCGGAGGATCTCGTCCGGGCTCTCGCCCGGCGCGGCCTCGATGGCGACGAGCCGCGCGCCGCCGACCGTCAACGTTCCGGTCTTGTCGAGCATCATGGTCTCGGCGCGGGCGAGCGCCTCGAGCGGCCCGCCGCCCTTGATAAGGATGCCGCGCCGCGCCGCCTGCGAGACCCCGGCGATGAACGCAACCGGCGCCGCGAGGATCAGCGGACATGGGGTTGCGGCGACCAGGACCGCGAGGGCGCGGATCGGATCGCCCGCATAGATCCAGGCGCCGGCCGCGACGGCGAGCGTGACCGGCAGCAGCAGCAGGGCGTAGCGGTCGGCGATGCGGATGAACGGCGCCCGGGCGGTCTGCGCCGCCGTGACCATGCGCACGATGCCCGCGTAGGTGCTCTCGCCCGCCGTCGCGGTCACGCGAATCTCGAATGTCTCGCCGGCGTTGAGAGTGCCGCTTTGCGCGAGCTCGCCGGCGCGGCGCGCGACCGGGATCGCCTCGCCGGTCAGCGCCGATTCGTCGATCATGGCGCGGTCGCCCATGACGACGCCGTCGACCGGGATGACCTCGCCGGCGCGCACCAGCACGGTGTCGCCGATCGCAACCTGGTCGATCGCGATGTCCTCGATCGCCGCGTCGACCCGGCGATGGGCGATGCGCGGCGCGCGGTCGACCAACGACTTGAGATCGCGCTCCGCATGCGCGACCGCGACGTCCTCGAGAACATTGCCGCCCGCATACATGATCGCGACCACGACGCCGGCCAGCGTCTCGCCGAGCAGCAGCGCGCCCGACATCGACACGAAGGCGACCGCATCGACGCCCATGCGTCCGGCCAGAAGATCGCGCGTCATCGACACGAGCAGCGCCAGCACCACCGGAACGGTGCCGGCGGCCCAGGCCCAATGGGCGAGGTCGCCGCGACCGCGGCTCCAGGCGACGAGGCCGAGCCCGAGCCCGCCGAGCGCAATTGCAATCAGCGCCCGCTGAAATACCCGTCGGGTGAGAAACGCCGGCATGCACATGCGCTCCGAGCGCCGCATGCCTAACGCCGCGCTGCCGCAGCAGCCGTGACCTAGATCAATTCAGCCCGCGGTTCCGGAACGTCTTCAGCCCGCCTTCGGCCGCGCCACGGCGGCGCTGATCGGCACCAGCAGGAAGCCGTGCGACTCGGCACTTTTCGCCCATTTCGCGATGCGCGCGAGCGACACCGGCAGCGCGCTGGCGACGCCGACCGCAACCCCGCCGTCGCGCGCGATGTTCTCGAGCCGTGCCAGCGCGCGGTCGATCTCGTTCGGGGTCGGAACGGCGTCGATCACGACGTTCGCCTTGGCGAAGGGCAGGTTGTTGGCGCCGGCGATCTGGCCCGCGAGGCTCCGCGGCGACGTGCCGTCGTCGAGATACATCAGCCCGCGTTTCGCCACCTCGCGCAGCACCGGCGCAAAGGCGCCGTCGCTCGCCGTGAAGCGCGAGCCCATGTAGTTCGCGACGCCGACATAGCCCTGGAACCGGCTCATCAGCCAGTGCATGCGGTCGATGTTCTGCTCGGGCGCGAGCGAGGTCAGCAGCGTCTGCGGCCCGGGATCGTTGTCCGGATAGTCGAACGGCTCCATCGGCAATTGCAGCAGCAGCTCGTGTCCTTCGGCGCGGGCGTGGGCGGCCACGCGCTCGAGGTCGCTGCCATAGGGCGCGAATGCGAGCGTCACCGGGCCCGGAAGGGTGAGCGCATCTTCGGTCGTTTTCGCGCCGATGCCGAGGCCGCTGATGACGATGGCGATGCGCGGCATGTTGGCATTGGCGGCGGTCGCGGCGATGGGCCGCGCATAGGCGATCAGCGGACGGCCGCCATCCAGGGAAACGCGCGGGACCGGGCCGTGCCGGGTCGTCTCCAGGAGCTTCGGGTCGGCGAGCGCAAGGCGCTCGCCGCCTTGCGCCGGAACCAGCACTTCCTGCTTTTCGCCGCTCGCGCCGTTGATGATGGTGACGTTGTGCATGCCCGGGGGCGGGCCCTTGGGCGCCGCGGCGGGAGCCTGCTTGGCTTCGGCGGCCGCGGGACCGGACTTCGCGTCGGCGTTGGCCTCGGTCCTCGTCTCGGTCTTGGCTGTGTCGGTCTTGGCCGTGTCAGCTTTGGCGTCGCCGGGTTTTTTCGCCGGGGGCGTCGTGCGGGCGCCGGTCGACACCACCGCCATGGGCTCGCCGCCATTGGGGTCGTCGACCACCGCGGCCCAGACGACGAAGACCGCAAGACACAGCCCGAGGAATCCCGCGATCCCCACCGGCAGGAGGGACGGCAGCCTCGAGGTTTTGTGCTTCTTGTGTCGGCCGAGCGGAGCGCTCAGGTCATCAGCCACGGCCCGAAGCCTCGCGAATCATTGCAAGAGTCTAGCATAGCGTCCGCGGCCGCCTCGCAGCGGCCCCGTCGTTGCCAGCGCCACTTGCGCTACTGGCGCTTCAATCGTTAACGAACCGTAAACGCAAACAGGGCGGCGCAAGGCCGCCCCGCCGCAATGCAACACGAAAAATCGAAGCGTCAGTTCGGCACGGGCGCGTTCGGATTCGCCGGGAACGCCGCGTTGCCCTTGATGCCGCGCAGGAGCTGGAGCGCCATCTGCAGCGCCTTGTCGTCCTTCTCGTTGGGCGGCACATAGGATTGCGAGCCGGACTTCTCTTCGCCCTCGCCCTTGAGATGACCGGGCAGCGAAGACTCGCCCTTGATCTCGGTCGAGGCGGCGGTCTTTTTCACGTCCTCGGGCACGTCCTGCAGGACCTCGATATCGGGCGTGATGCCGAGCGCCTGGATCGAGCGGCCGGACGGCGTGTAGTAGCGCGCGGTGGTCAGGCGCAGCGCCCCATTGCCCGAGCCGAGCGGGATGATGGTCTGCACCGAGCCTTTGCCGAACGAGCGGGTGCCCAGGATGGTGGCGCGCTTCTGGTCCTGCAGGGCGCCGGCGACGATCTCGGACGCCGAGGCCGAGCCGCCGTTGATCAGGACGACGAGCGGCTTGCCGTTGATGAGGTCGCCCGCATGGGCATCGAAGCGCTGCGTCTCCTCGTCGTCGCGGCCGCGCGTCGAGACGATCTCGCCATGCTCGAGGAACGTGTCGCAGACCGAGATCGCCTGGTCGAGCAGCCCGCCCGGATTGTTGCGCAGATCGAGAATGTAGCCCTTGAGCTTGTCGGGCGGGATCTGCGCCGTGATGTCGGCGATCGCCTTTTTCAGGCCATCGGTCGTCTGCTCGTTGAACGAGGAAATGCGGATGTAGCCGACATCGCCGCCCTGGACCTCGGAGCGCACCGATTTCACGCGGATCACGTCGCGCACGAGCGTCACGTCGATCGGCGTGTCGATGCCTTTGCGGGTGATGCGCAGCTTGATCTTGGTGTTCACGGCCCCGCGCATCTTGTCGACGGCCTGGTTGAGGCTGAGCCCCTGGATCGGCTGGTCGTCGAGGTGGGTGATGATGTCGCCGGCGCGAATGCCGGCCCGAGCGGCCGGCGTGTCGTCGATCGGGGCGACGACCTTGAGGACGCCATTCTCCTGCGTGACCTCGATGCCGAGGCCGCCGAACTCGCCGCGCGTCTGCACCTGCATGTCGCGGTAGCTCTTGGCGTCCATGTAGCTCGAATGCGGATCGAGCCCGGTCAGCATGCCGTTGATCGCCGATTCGATCAGCTTGGCGTCGTCGGGCTTGTCGACATAATGCGCGCGCACGCGCTCGAAGATGTCGCCGAACAGATTGATCTCGCGGTAGGTATCGGCCGAGGCGGCGCTGGCGCTCGCGCTCGCCCCCAGCGCCGTCAACGGCGTCTGCGTCACCAGCAGGGTCAGCGCGGCGCCCGCCGCGCCGCCGAGGAGAATCAGAAAGGCCTTCCGCATCATCCGCGAACCTTTGCGCTGTCGGGTGCCGCCCACCACGGGTTTGGATCGACCGGGGTTCCGTCCTTACGGAACTCGATATAGAGCACCGGCTGGCTTGCCCCTGCCCCGCCGGTCAGCATCGAGGAAGCAACTTCCGGGCCGCTCCCCATGGCCGCGACAGGCTCCCCGGTCAAGACGAACTGGCCGATATCGACCGAGATTCGCTCCATGCCCGCCAGGACGACATGATATCCGCCGCCCGCGTTGAGGATCAAGAGTTTGCCGTAGGACCGGTAGGGCGCGGCGTAAACGACCCAGCCGTCGCAGGGTGACGTGACCTGGGCGCCCGGCCGGGTGACGATGGAAATCCCCTTCTCGGTACCGCCATTGCCGTCCGAGCTGCCGAAATCGCGCGATTTGACCCCGTTGACCGGGATCGGCAGCATCCCCTTGGCGGATGCAAAGGCAATGGCGGGTTCGAGGCGGCCGGGGTCCTTGAGCGCGGTGAGATCCGAGCGCGTGTCGCCGAGCGCGTGGCCCTCCTGGGCGGCGCGCGCGGCGCGATCGGCGTCGGGCAAGCTGCGTTCGAGCTTGGCGATCAGATCCTTGAGATTGTCGGCCTGGCGCGCGAGGTCGATCGCGTGCTGGCGCTCGGTGTCGAGCTGCTTTTCCGCCTCGGCCTTCCGCTTTTGCCGCTCCTCGATCAGCAGGGTCATGCGGTTCTTCGCGTCCGACAGCGTCGCGAGGTTGTGCGCGAGCGTGTCGCGCTCGGACGCGGCCTGCGCGCGCACGTGGACGAGATCGGTCAATTGCGCGGCGAGCGATTCGGCCTCGCTGCGCATTTCCGGCACCACGGCGCCGAGCAGCATGGCGGCGCGCAGCGACTCGAGCGCGTCCTCCGGCTTCACCAGCATCGCCGGCGGCGGACGGCGACCCATGCGCTGGAGGGCCGCGAGCACCTCGACGATCACGGCGCGCCGGCTGTCGAGCGACTTGCGGATGGCGGCTTCATCGCCGACGAGCTGCTGCAGGCGGACTTCCGCGGCCGAGATCTTGTCTTCGTCCGCGCGGATGCCGGCCGCGGTATCGATCAGCGCCTGGTTGAGCTTGCGGCGATCCTCGCTGATGGCGTCGATTTCGTCGCGCAGCTTCTTCTGGCTTTCGAGCGCCTTCTTCTGCTCGGCGCGGATGGCGTCGAGCTCCTGGTCGTGCTGGCGCACGTCATCGAGCGTCGCTTTCGGCGCCTCGGCGATCGCGGCGCCGACCGCGCATCCCAGGACGCAAGCCGCCGCGAGCAGAATGCGCGCGCGGACAGGCTGGCGGCGGGCGTCGATCATCGGGCGCAAATGCGATTTTGGGTTCTGGCGCGGCAATGTTGCGTCCGCACTTAAGGGGCCGATTAGGGCGGATTCGCGTCTCCGCATCGTCACATCCCGGTGAAACCGGCCGGCCCACACGGCTCATTGCCGATGGTAGGGATGCCCGGAAAGGATCGTCACGGCGCGGTAAAGCTGCTCGAGCAACATGATCCGCACGAGCTGGTGCGGCCAGGTTGCGGTTCCAAACGCGAGCGCGAGATCGGCGCGCCGCTTGACCTCGCCGCCCAGCCCGTCGGCGCCGCCGATGCAGAAGATCGCGGCGGGGCGACCGGCATCGCGCCAGCCGCGCAACGCAACCGTGAACGAGCCGCTATCGAGATTTTCCCCCTTCGCGTCGAGCGCCACGACGACGGCGCGCTCGGGAATGAGATTGGCGAGCGCGATCGATTCTTCCAGCACGCGCTTGCCGGCCTCCTGGGCGCGGCTTTCGCGGATTTCGATGATCTCGATGTCGCGCAATCCGACCGCGCGCCCGGCCTTCGCGACCCGGTCGCGATAGCGTTCGGCAAGCTCGCGCTCCGGCCCGGCCTTGAGCCGGCCGATGGCGGCCACGATCAGCCGCATGGTGCTCTCACGCGCAGCACTTTCCGGCGACCCGATGCGCGGTGCGCCACGGAAAATGTGCCAGCTTGCAAACCGGCGTCAGCTTGCGCGCCTGACTCCCGCGCTGCCGCCCGCCCACATCTTCTCGAGATTGTAGAAGGCGCGGGCCTCGGGACGAAAGACGTGGACGATGACGTCGCCCGCGTCGATCAGCACCCAGTCGCACAGCGGCATGCCTTCGACCCGGACCTGGCGGTTGCCCGCCTTGTGCAGGTCTTCGAGCACGCGATCCGCGACCGAGCCGACATGGCGGTTGGACCTGCCCGAGGTCACGACCATGAAGTCAGCGATTGCGGATTTGCCACGCAGGTCGATGGTGATGGTGTCCTCGGCCTTCATATCGTCGAGGCGCGCGAGGACGAGGCGAAGCGTCTCCTCGGTATCGAGTTGCACCTGGGAGACGGGTGTGGGCCTACGACGTACGCCGGCCCGGGAGATGGCAGGTGTGGACAGGGGTCCTTCCTTTCGGTTTGCCGAGACCCCGAGCGCCCTGCCCGGGGCCGACTCTCAAGATATGTGCGCGCGGTTAACAGAATCAACCACAATCCGGTTCCGGGCCAAGGTCCGATCAAGCATCCGGATCAGGCTCCGGATGACGTCGGCATGGCCCGCAGCAGGTCGCCGGCCTCGCGCGGCGCGGCCGTCGGCGCCGCTACGTCGACAGTGTCGTCGGATTCGACGGCACTTTTGTGACTGTTGCCGCGCTCCGCGCGCAACGCAGTCGATGACAGCGGCGACTTGAGCCCATGCAGGAACACCCAGGCGGGGGGCCGATGATCGGCGAGCGAGGCTGCCGCCGATTCGGGGATACGCGCCTGCGCCAGCGCCTGCCCGGCGACGCCGGCGGTCGAATAAAGGCTCGGTCCGAGCCGATCGATCACCGCCATGGGCACGAGCTTGGCAATCTCGCGCCATTTCTGCCAGCGATGGAAGCTGCGCAAGTTGTCGGCGCCCATGATCCAGACGAAGCGCACGCGCGGGCACCGCGCCACCAGGTAGGCGACGGTATCGTAGCTGTAGCGCACGCCGAGCGCCGCCTCGAAGCCCGTGATGTCGATGCGCGGGTGCCGCGTGAGCGCCGCCGCGGCGGCGATGCGCTCGGCGAGCGGCGCAAGCCCGCGCGTATCCTTGAGCGGATTGCCGGGCGTGACCAGCCACCAGATGCGGTCGAGCTTAAGCCGCTTGAGCGCGAGCAGGCTCGCCGCGAGATGGGCCTGGTGCGGCGGATCGAAGGTGCCGCCGAACAAGCCGATACGCATGCCGGGCGCGTGCGGGGGAAGCCGTATCACGGACGCGTCTGACCCGTACCGAGAACACGATACTTGAAGGTGGTGAGCTGCTCGACGCCGACCGGCCCGCGCGCGTGCAGGCGGCCGGTGGCGATGCCGATCTCGGACCCGAAGCCGAACTCGCCGCCGTCGGCGAACTGGGTCGAGGCGTTGTGCAGCACGATCGCCGAGTCGACCTCGCGCATGAACCGCCCGGCCGCCGCCTCGTCGGCCGTGACGATCGCATCGGTGTGATGCGAGCCGTGCTCCTCGATATGCGCGATGGCGCCGGCAACGCCATCGACCAGCTTCACGGCGATGATCGCATCGAGAAACTCGGTCTTCCAATCCTCTTCGCTCGCCGGCTTGACGCGTTTGTCGACGGCTTGCGTGTCGCGGTCGCCGCGCACCTCGCAGCCCGCATCGAGCAGCATGGTGACGAGCGGCTTGAGATCGGCCGCGGCGGCGGCGCGATCGACCAGCAGCGTCTCGGCCGCGCCGCATACGCCGGTGCGGCGCATTTTCGCGTTGAGCACGACGCGCTTGGCCATGTCGAGATCGGCCGCCTTGTCGACATAGACGTGACAATTGCCGTCGAGGTGAGCAAACACCGGCACGCGCGCCTCCGCCTGCACGCGCGCCACCAGCCCCTTGCCGCCGCGCGGCACGATCACGTCGATCGTCCCGTCGAGGCCCGCGAGCATGAGCCCGACTGCGGCGCGGTCGCGCGTCGGCACCAATTGGATGGCATCCTCGGGCAGGCCGGCCGCGCGCAGGCCGGCGGCAAGCGCCGCGTGAATGGCGCGCGAGGAGCGAAAGCTCTCCGAGCCGCCGCGCAGGATCACGGCATTGCCGGCCTTGAGGCAGAGGCTGCCCGCGTCGGCGGTGACGTTCGGGCGGCTCTCGTAGATCACGCCGATCACGCCGAGCGGCACCCGCACGCGTTCGATCCGCATGCCGTTCGGGCGGCTCCAGGCGTCCATCGTGGTCCCGACCGGATCGGCCAGCCGGGCGACGACCTCGACCCCGTCCGCGACGGCATCGACGCGCTTGCCATCGAGCATGAGCCGGTCGACGAACGCGGCCGTCGCGCCGCCTGCCCTCGCCTCGGCGATGTCCTCGGCATTGGCGGCAAGGATCGCGGCGCGCGCGGCGCGGATGGCATCCGCCATGGCGGCGAGCGCACGGTCCTTGTCGGCCGCCGCGGCAAGCGCCAGACGGCGCGCCGCCGCCTTGGCGCGGCGGCCGATATCGCGCAGCACGGCCGCGATATCCCCGGACTTTTCCACCGTCTTGAGCGGCGCGGTCATCCCCGACATCCAACGTTCACACTGGATTCCTACCATGTCCCTGGACAAGCCGCGAGGCCGCCGGAATCTCGGCCACCCGGACGGTTAAAGCGAATTCTGCCGCGCCAGGAGCGTGCCATGGCCGTCATCGGTCGCCTGCCACGTCGCCTTCCCGTCGGGACCCGCTTTGTGCTCGAAGGCGTACCGGCCGAGCCGGGTCAGTTGCGGGTGATCTCCCGTCTGCTGGTCCTGCCCAATGGCGAGCAGTTCGATCTCACCCATGAGCCCCGTGAGGCGGTGCTGCCGCGGCGCGCTCGCCAGTCCACTCGCCGGCACCGCATCAAGCGCTAGACCGCGCGAGCCGCCCTCAGACCGCCGGCGCGGGGGGCGGCGTCGGCGGGGGGAAGACCGGCTTCCAGAAGCCGGCGGACCAGCCCGCAACGCCCCAATAGGCGAATCCGCCCGCCAGCCCGGCCGCCACCATGATCTTCGGCTCGGCCAGGAAGCGGTATTGCGCCCCGATGTCGTCCATCTGCGTCCACCCGAGCAAGGCCGAGAGCCCGCCGTTGAGGACGTGATAGATCCAGGAGCGGAACGCGAAGCCCTCGGCGATCAGCGCGCCGAGGGCGGCCGGCACCGCCGTCAGCAGCACGGCGAATGAAAAGAGCACCGGCCAGATGAACAGGAGGCCGATCACCCACCAGCCCTGGTCGTCGCGCTGCGACTGCGCGAGCGCGACGATCTCGCCCCGATGCGCCGCCACCACGATGATATTCGCGACAATGATCGCGACGGCGCCGCCGAGCGGCACCAGCAGCAAGCGCATCAAGAAACGAACGAACGATTGCATCGGTCCAAATCCGTCGGTCTTCAATCCGTCATCGCCATCGCGCGCAGGGCCATGCGCTCGCGCGCCGACAGCTTCTCGGTCGCGCTCTTGAGCTGGCCGCAGGCCGCCAGGATGTCGCGGCCGCGCGGGGTGCGCACCGGCGACGAATAACCCGCATTGAAGACGTATTCGGAGAATTTCTCGATCTGCTCCCAATCGGCGCATTCGTAGCGGCTGCCCGGCCAGGGGTTGAACGGGATCAGGTTGATCTTCGCCGGAATACCCTGGAGCAGCTTGACGAGGGCCTTGGCGTCGGCAAGCTGATCGTTCACGCCCTTGAGCATCACGTATTCGAAGGTGATGCGCCGCGCATTGCTCAAGCCCGGATAGTTGCGGCACGCCGCGAGCAGCTCGGCGATCGGGTATTTGCGGTTGAGCGGCACGAGCTCGTTGCGCAGCTCGTCGGTGACCGCGTGCAGCGAGACCGCCAGCATCACGCCGATCTCAGCGCCGGCGCGCGCGATATTGGGCACCACGCCGGAAGTCGACAGCGTGATCTTGCGCTTGGACATGGCGATGCCGGCGTCGTCGCCGACGATCAGGAGCGCATCGCGCACCGCCTCGAAATTGTAGAGCGGCTCGCCCATGCCCATCATCACGATATTGGTGACAAGACGCGCGCCGTCCTGCGTCCAGTCGCCGAGCCGGTCGCGCGCGACCATCACCTGGCCGACGATCTCGCCGGCCGTGAGGTTGCGCACCAGGCGCTGGGTGCCGGTGTGGCAGAACGAGCAGTTCAACGTGCAGCCGACCTGGCTCGACACGCACAAGGTGCCGCGATCGGCCTCCGGAATGTAGACGCATTCGACCTCGTGCGGGCGCTCGAGATTTTCCCCCGGCAGGCGCAGCAGCCATTTGCGCGTGCCGTCGACCGAGATCTGCTCGGCGACGACCTCGGGCCGCGCCAGCGTGAACTTTTCGGCGAGCGCTGCGCGCAGGTCTTTCGACACGCTGGTCATCTGCGCGAAATCGGACGCACCGCGCACATAGAGCCAATTCCAGATCTGCTGCGCGCGCATGCGGCGCTGCGCGTCCGCCACGCCGACGCTGCCGAGCGCCGCCGCGAGCTCGGCGCGCGAAAGCCCGATCAGCGACGGCTGGGCGGGCGCGGCGTAGCGCTCGTCCGGCGTCTTCTCGACGAAGCCGGCGGGATGCTCGCGCATATGCGGGTCGGTGGTCATGGCGCTCAATATAGGAAGCCTTGTAGTCCGTATTGAGCGGTAGCGAAATGCAGGTCAGCGATCCCGCAACGGCCTCACCGGCATTCCTCGCCGACCTTGTCGAGCGCCTGGGACAGCCCCTTGAGCGAATAGACGTCGGTCGTCGCGGTGCCGCGCGCCGACTCGCCCTTGACGGTCAGATCGGTGCCCTTGCGCATGGCATCGACCAGACGCGGCTCCTCGGCGGCGTTCTTGATCCAGGCGCCGTCGCCCTGCGTGTACATGTCGTAGCTCGCCCCGCCGAGCTCGATGGTGGCGTCGGAATTCGGCTTGAAGCCGTAACCGATGATGATCGACACCTCGTCCTTCACCTTCTCGGCCGGCCGCGATGAGATGAAAAGATAGGCAGGATCGCGCGGGCGGTTCGGGGGCACCGTCTCCGACTTGCCCGGCTTGGCGAGCGCGAAGCAGATTTTCTTGCCGCCCGGCGAGGCCGCATAGGCGCCCCAGTCCCCGTAGGTGCCGAGCAAGGTCGGCTGCACGCCGCCCACCGCCGGCGCTGCCGCTGCGGCCGGTGCAGGCTTCGGCTTGGGCTTCGGCTTGGGCTTGGTCTGCTTCGGCTTGGGCGCGGCCTCGTTTGTTTGGGCGCTTGACGATGATACCGGTGCAATTGCCGCAACAAGAAGCAGCGACGTGGCGAAGATCGCGCGCAGCAGGTTAGCCATCGGGCCTCGCATTCGGGTCGGTGGAATCGCCCCGAGATTCCCTCGAATTCTACTCAAACCCTAGCGAATAGGGAACAATTTCGGCAACGGCGAGGCGTTACAGAGTACCGCAGCGGTAATTTCCGGCGGCATCCCGGCCGCCCAAGACGCACGCGATCGGCAAGAATCGCACAACAAGAATCGCACAAAATACATCTTGTTTCACGCATACGACGTTACGCGGGTGAGGTGGGATCACCCGGGTCAGGCCGGCTGGGGCCGCGATCGAAATTTTCCCAGAAAAAGTTTTGAACCGACTCGCACCCTCCCGACACCAATGAACGGAAGGTGGGAAATCGTCGTGCTTGCGACGAACTGCGGGCGGTAGGCCGATGGGAGTGGTTGCGGGGGTGGCATCGCCGGACGATTTTGCCGATTTGGTCACAGCTGTCGCGACCAAACGCGATCGCTATGCGTTCGCGCGTCTATTTGATTTTTTTGCACCCCGTATCTACGCTTATCTCCTGCGTCTGCGGCTCGACCCCGGCGTTGCCGACGAGCTCACCCAGGACGTCATGACGACGCTGTGGCAGAAGGCCGAGCTGTTCGACCGCAGCAAGTCCTCGGTCGGTACCTGGCTGTTCCGCATCGCCCGTAATCGGCGCATCGACCTCCTGCGGCGTGACCGCGAGGACATGGTGCCGGATGCGCGCACGCACGACATGCCGGACCCCGCGCCGGCGCCCGACGTCTCGCTCGACATGAGCCAGCGCGAACAGCGCATCCGCGCGGCGCTGCGCCTGTTGCCGCGCGAGCAGCTCGACCTGGTGCGGCTTGCCTTCTTCGAAGGCCTCTCGCATGGCGAAATCGCGGCGCAGACCGGCTTGCCGCTCGGCACCGTCAAGTCGCGCCTGCGGCTTGCCTTCACGCGGCTGCGCCGCGCGCTCGAGCAGGAAGGCGTGACGGATTCGCAGTAGGGCTTAGTGTGGCGCTGTGCCGCGGGCGTGCTATGAGGGGCCGGCGGTTCCAATAGCCCCCCGCCGATGAAAGCCGTTCTCTGCACCCGCTATTGCGGTCCCGACGATCTTGAAATCCGCGATCTGCCCGACCCCGTGGCGGGCCCGGGCGAGGCCGTGGTGCGCGTGCGCGCGGCTGCGCTCAATTTCTTCGATACGCTGATCATCGCCGGGAAATACCAGGTCAAGCCGACCTTCCCGTTCTCCCCCGCCGCCGAGTTCGCCGGCGAAGTGGAAAGCGTCGGCCCGGGCGTCACCACCGTAAGTGCGGGCGAGCGGGTGGCCGGCAATGTCAGCTATGGGGCGGCGCGCGAAAAGCTTGCGGTCGCGGCTGATCGCTTGACGCCACTTCCCGACACGCTCGATTTCGATCGCGCCGCCGGACTGATCGTGACTTACGGCACGGCGCTCTATGCGTTGAGGAACCGCGCGCAACTGCGCCCCGGCGAGACGCTCGCCGTGCTCGGCGCGGCGGGCGGCGTCGGCCTTGCGGCGGTCGAGATCGGCAAGCTCCTGGGCGCGCACGTGGTCGCCTGCGCGTCATCGGCCGAGAAGCTCGCCTTGGCGCAGCGGCTCGGCGCCGAGGCCGGGGTGAACTATGCGAAAGAGGATCTCAAGGACGCGCTGCGCCGCCTCAACGGCGGCCAGGGGCCGGACGTGATCTATGATCCGGTCGGCGGCGCTGCGACCGAACCGGCGCTGCGCGCCCTGGCGTGGGGCGGCCGCTTCCTGGTGATCGGCTTTGCGGCCGGCGAAATCCCCAAGCTGCCGCTCAACCTGCCGCTGCTCAAGAATTGCGACATTCGCGGGGTCTATTGGGGCGCCTGGACCGAGCGCGATCGCGCCGGCCATCGCGCCAATCTTGCCGAGATCTTCCAGTGGTGCGCGCAAGGCAATCTCAGCGCGCATGTGCATGCGACGTTCTCGCTGGAGCAGACCGCGCAGGCGCTGCATGCCCTCGCGGACCGCCAGGCGATGGGGAAGGTCATCCTGCGGCCATAGCCCGCATGGAGCCCTCGGGTCCTGCCTTCGGCAAGCCCAAGGGTGAACTCCTCGGAATGCGGGAAGCTCTCCCGGATCGCGGCGCGCTGAGCGCGCCTCCATCCGGGCTACGACGCTGAACGTGTCATTCGCTCATTCCCCGCGCGAGCGCGCGCTTCGCTGCCGCGCGGTGCTCCGGCCGGATATGCGACGCGACCAGCTTCAGCGCGGTCGCGAGCACCGCCGCGTCATCCGTATAGCCGAGCACCGGCAGCATGTCGGGAATGATGTCGAACGGCAGCACGAAATAGGCGAGCGCGCCGAGCAGCGCCGCCTGCACGTGGCGCGGCGTGTCGCGGTCGAACGCGCAGTAATAGGCGGTGAGCAGATCCTCGACGAACGGCAGCGCCGCCGCAACGCGCCGGACCTTCGCCCAGAAGCCGCGCCGCACGTAGGCCTCGTCGCGCGCGAGCGTGGCGACATCCCAAGATGGATCATCCCGAAGATCGGCTTCGAACGACATGGCGGCTCCCGCGATATTGCCTGCGGGAAAAATGGGGCGCCGCAAGGGCGGCGACAAGCTTCATCTTGCGCATGTTCTTGTCGGCGAACCGGCGTCCACTTCGCCGGAACATGCGCTAGCCGCCGGCGATCCGGTCCATCGCTACGGCGAGCTTGACGTCGAGCTCGGTCACCCCGCCGGCGTCGTCGGTCGCGAGCGTCGCCTCGACGGTCTTGTAGACGTTGAACCATTCATTGCCGTGCTGGCGGTTGCCGCGGCGACCCCCTACATGCGACTCATCTGTTGTTTCCGGCTCGCCGGCAGGGAGGCCGCCCCCATGTTCTGGTCCGTGAATATCGGCTCGATCGCCGGCACCTCGATCCGTATCCATTTCACCTTCCTGCTCTTCCTCGCCTGGATCTTCGTCGCCAGCTGGGCTTCGGGCGGCCCCGCGGCGGCATGGGACGGCCTCGCCTTCATGGTGCTCTTGTTCACCTGCGTGCTGGCGCACGAGTTCGGGCACATCTTCACGGCGCGCGCCTTCGGGGTGCCGACGCCGGACGTGACGCTGCTGCCGATCGGCGGCGTCGCCCGGCTCGCGCGCATTCCGGAAAAGCCGAGCGAGGAATTCCTCGTCGCCATCGCCGGACCGATCGTCAACGTGGCGATCGCCGCCGGGCTCGTCCTGTTCGCCGGCGCGCATCTCGATCCGGCGCAGCTCGCCGCGATGGAGAGCACGAAGATTTCCCTGGTCGACCGCCTCGCGGTCGTCAACATCTTCCTCGCCGCCTTCAACATGATCCCGGCCTTTCCAATGGACGGCGGGCGCGTCTTGCGCGCCCTCCTCGCGATCAAGCTCGGCCATGTGCGCGCGACCGAGATCGCGGCCGCGATCGGCCAATTGGTGGCATTCGGGCTCGGCTTCCTCGGCCTGTTCGGCAATCCGCTGCTCATCTTCATCGCCGTCTTCGTCTATCTCGCGGCGTCCTCGGAGGCGCATCTCGTGGCGGTCCGCGCGATGACGCGCGACGTGCCGGTGAGCGCCGCGATGATGACCGAGTTCGCAACGCTCACGCCCGACGAGCATATCGATGCGGCGATCGAAACCTTGCTGCACACCAGCCAGAGCGAGTTTCCGGTCGTCGATGAGGGGCATCGCCTGGTCGGCCTGCTCGACCGCGACGGCATTATTCGCGCCTTGAAGACGCTCGGGCCCGACGCGCGCGTCGCGCAGGCCATGGCGACCGACGTGCCGACGGTCGGCAATCGCACCTGCCTGGAGGATGCGTTCCGCCTCCTGCAGGAGAAATCGGCCCCCGCGGTCGGCGTCGTCGACGCGGCCGGCCAGCTGGTCGGGCTCATCACCTCGGAGACGGTCGGCCAGATGCTGATGGTGCAGCACGCCATGCCGAAAGGCGCCCGCGTCGGCCCGTGGAGCCGGCCGTCCGGGCCGCTGCCCGAGGCGCGCTGATCCGGCAAATACGGCGCGTCGCAGCTTGGTCACCGACGTCGCCACGAATTCGGTGAGCCCTCTCCCCCGCCTGCGGGGGAGAGTGGGAGAGGGGGAAGCCGCTTGCTCTGAAGCTGCGGACTGGCCCCCTCCCTGACCCTCGCCCGCAAGCGGGGGAGAGGACACACGCCGCATCGCTTGCCTCAACGACGCTCAACCGCCTACGCTGTCCTCGCAGCGGGGCGATCATGAGCGGCGTTTTCCTTCACACCGCGTTCGACATTCTCGCCTGGCTCGCCGCCGGGCTCGCCGCACTGTGGCTCACGCGCGTCGAGAAGATCGCGTTTCCGGCCATCTCGACCGACCTGACCTATATCGCGGCCGTGCTGCTCGGCGCCGGCCTCGGCGCCTATGCGTTCGGCACCGCCAACATGTGGCTCTCGGGCGTGCCCGGCATCGGCCGCTCGATCGAGGGGGCGGTGGCGGGCGGCATCATCGCGGTCGAGCTCTACAAGCGCGCCGCCCGTATCCGCACCTCGACCGGCGCGCGCTTCGCGCTGCCGCTGGCGGTCGGCGTCGCGGTCGGCCGCATCGGCTGCTATCTCGCGGGCGTCGACGATTTCACCTACGGAACGCCGACCACGCTGCCGTGGGGGCACGATTTCGGCGATGGCGTCCTGCGTCACCCGGTGCAGCTCTATGAAGGCGCCGCCATGGCGGCGTTCGCGCTGTTCTACGTGACCGCGGTGCGGCTGCGCGATCCCTTCGTGATCGCCAACGGCTTCTATCTCGCGGCCGGCTTCTACGCGCTGCAGCGCTTCGGCTGGGAATTCATCAAGCCCTACGGCGCCGTCGTCGGGCCGTTCAACCTGTTTCATCTCCTGTCGGCTGCCATCTTCGCCTATGCGTGGCTCATGATCATGTACGCTCCCCACGAGGACCCCGCGCATGACCGCGCCGTTGCGTAGATCGCGCCCTTACGTCTTCTGGGGCCAGACGACGTCGCTGTGCGAGACCTGTCTCGCGCTGGTGTCGACCAAGATCGAGATCGTCGGCAACGAGGTCTGGTACGAGAAGCGCTGCGCGAAGCACGGCGTGCAGTCGACCCTGGTGTCGAGCGACGCCGCCTATTGGCGGCGCTGCAAGGACTACATCAAGCCGGGCGACAAGCCGCTCGCCTTCCAGAACCGCACCGAATTCGGCTGCCCCTATGACTGCGGGCTGTGCCCCGATCACGAGCAGCACTCGTGCCTCGCGCTGATCGAGATCAACGAGCACTGCAACCTCACGTGTCCGGTGTGTTTCGCGGATTCCTCGCCGGCGCGCAGCAAGCACCTGCCGCTCGCGACCGTCGAGCGCATGCTCGACGCGCTGGTCGCGAGCGAGGGCGAGCCGGATCTGGTGCAGATCTCGGGCGGCGAGCCGACCATCCATCCGGACTTCTTCGCCATCCTCGCGGCGGCGCGGGCACGGCCGATCCGCCACGTGATGGTCAACACCAACGGGCTGCGCATCGCGCAAGAGCCCGATTTCGCGGCGCGGCTCGCCGAGCACAAGCGCGGCCTCGAGGTCTATCTGCAGTTCGATTCGCTCCGGCGCGACGCGCTGATGAACCTGCGCGGCGCGGATCTCCGCCGGGTGCGGCAGCAGGCGCTGGAAAACCTCGAACGGCATGGCATTTCGACCACGCTCGTCGTGACCGTCAAGCGCGACGTCAACGACGACGAAATCGGCGAGATCGTCCGTCACGCGCTGACGTGGCGCTGCGTGCGGGGCGTCACGTTCCAGCCCGTGCAGGACGCCGGCCGCAACGCGAATTTCGACAAGCGCACCGACCGCCTCGTGCTTTCCGACATCCGGCGGCGCATCGTCGCGGATTCGGGCGTGTTCGGCGAGGACGACGTGATCCCGCTGCCGTGCAATCCGGAGACGATCGCAATCGCCTACGGGCTGCGCAACGGCAAATCGGTCGTGCCGATCCTCTCCGCGATCCCGCGCGAGGAGCTGCTCGCGCTGGTGCCGAACGCCATCAGCTTCGAGAAATACCCGGCGCTGCGGCAAAAATTCATCGACCTGTTCTCGCTCTCGTCCGGCCCGTGCAACGCCAGCGAGCGGCTCGCCGAGTTCCTCTGCTGCCTGCCCAGGTTCGAGGCGCCGGCCGGCCTCGCCTACGAGAACGTCTTTCGCGTCGTGATCGTGCAGTTCATGGACCGGTTCAACTTCTGCCTCGGCGGCGTCAAGCGCTCCTGCATCCATTTCGTCACCCCGAACGGCCAGATCATCCCGTTCGACACCTACAACCTGTTTTATCGCAACGGCCGGATCGACGAGATCCGCGCCCGCTTGCGCACCGAGGCCACCGCATGAGCGCTTCGTCCGACAAGAAAATTCTCGTCACCATCCTGTTCGTCGTGATCGGCCTGCCGCCCGGGCTTTGCTCGCTTTATTTCACGCCGGCCGCGATCGCGATGCTGCACGAGGGCGGCGCGCAGGGACAAGCCTATGCGGCGCTGTTCGGCTTTCCGTGCCTGGTCGGCTTCGTCATTTTCGCCATCCTGCTGTGGCTGCTGATCAGGACGTGGCGCGCGAGACCATCATGACGAGCCCGGATGATCCCCGCTCAACCGCCCCGCCGAGCCCGCGCAGCGGCTGCCTGACGGCCCTGTTGATCGGCGTCGGCATCCTCATGCTGCTGCCCGGTCTGTGCGCGATGCTCATCGTCGGGTTCGATCCGCACGGCGCGCTCAACGACCCCACGACAGCGTCGGCCCTCGTCGGCTTCTTCGCCATCGCGGGCGGCGGGATCGCGTTGATCTGGTGGGCCGCGCGGCGCCGCTCGCGTTGACGAAACAGGGCACGGCCAATCGCATGAGCGACCATCCGCAAATGGATGCTCCTGGTCCGCAGCCGGCCCGCCGAGGTTTCGGGGCCATCCTCGTCATATTGCTCGGAATACTCCTCCTGCTCCCCGGTCTTTGCGTCATCATCACGGCGGCCTTCACCCTGCCGACCGTGGTCATCGAGCTGCCAAAGCGACTGCTGTATGGTCCGCCGCTCGGAAGCGGATTTTGGCCGATCATGGCCCTCTGGGCCGCCTTCTGGTTAATCTGCTTGTTAATCAGTTATCTCGGGATACGGCTGATCCGGCGCGGGCTGTCGTAACTTGGCCTTGCGGATACGTGCCGCATCCCTATATTGCAGTGCAAAATCGGGCCGTTAGGGCCCTGATTCGTTTCCCCAATCGGAACCCATAATGTCGCTCCGCAACGTGGCGATCATCGCCCATGTCGACCATGGCAAGACCACCCTGGTCGACCGCCTGCTGCAGCAGGCCGGCACCTTCCGCGCCAACGAGCGGGTGGCCGAGCGCGCCATGGATTCGAACGACCTCGAGCGCGAGCGCGGCATCACGATTCTCGCCAAGGCGACCTCGATCCAGTGGAAGGACGTGCGCATCAACATCGTCGACACGCCGGGCCACGCCGATTTCGGCGGCGAGGTCGAGCGTATCCTCGGCATGGTGGACGGCGCGCTGGTGCTGGTCGACGCCGCCGAGGGCCCGCTGCCGCAGACCAAGTTCGTGGTGTCGAAGGCGCTGAAGATCGGATTGAAGCCGATCGTCGTCATCAACAAAGTCGACCGCGCCGACGCGCGGCCGTCGCAGGTCGCGAACGAGGTGTTCGATCTGTTCGCGGCGCTCGACGCGACCGAGGAGCAGCTCGACTTCCCGATCCTGTACGGCTCGGCCAAGCAGGGCTGGATGGCAGCGAGCCCCGAGGGGCCGAAGGACCAGGGCATGACGCCGCTGTTCGACCTGGTGCTGCGCCACGTCGCCGAGCCCAAGGTCGAGGACGGCCCGTTCCGCATGATCGGCACCATTCTCGAAGCGAACCCCTATCTCGGCCGCGTCGTCACCGGCCGCATCACGTCGGGCTCGGTCAAGCCGAACCAGCCCGCCAAGGTGCTCGATCGCAACGGCAAGCTGATCGAGCAGGGCCGCGTCTCCAAGGTGCTCGCGTTCCGCGGGCTCGAGCGCCAGCCGATCGAGGAAGCGTTCGCGGGCGACATCGTGGCGATCGCGGGCCTGCCCGAGGCGACCGTCTCGCACACGATCTGCGCGCCGGAAGTGACCGAGCCGCTGCCGGCGCAGCCGATCGATCCGCCGACGCTGGCGATGACCTTCCGCGTCAACGATTCGCCGCTCGCGGGCACCGAGGGCGACAAGGTCACGGGCCGCATGATCCGCGACCGGCTGTTTCGCGAGGCCGAGGGCAACGTCGCGCTGCGGGTGTCCGAATCGAGCGAGCGCGACGCCGTCGAGGTCGCCGGCCGCGGCGAGCTGCAGCTCGGCATCCTGATCGAGACCATGCGGCGCGAGGGCTACGAGCTTTCCGTGTCGCGCCCCAAGGTGCTGATGCGGCGCGACGAGTCGGGCGAGTTGATGGAGCCGATCGAGGAGGTCGTGATCGACGTCGACGACGGCTTCTCGGGGGTAGTCGTGCAGAAGATGGCCGAGCGCAAGGCCGAGATGATCGAGATGCGCCCGTCCGGCGGCGGCCGCACGCGCCTCGTGTTCTACGCGCCGACGCGCGGGCTGATCGGCTACCAGGGCGAGCTTTTGACCGACAGCCGCGGCACCGCGGTGATGAACCGGCTGTTTCACGCCTACGCGCCCTACAAGGGCGAGCTGCAAGGGCGCCGCAACGGCGTGCTGATATCGACGGATGCGGGCGAGGCGGTCGCGTACGCGCTGTGGAACCTCGAGGACCGCGGCCCGATGATGATCGAGCCGGGCTGGAAGGTCTATCGCGGCATGATCGTCGGCGAGCACACGCGCGGCAACGACCTCGAGGTCAACGTGCTCAAGGGCAAGAAGCTCACCAATATCCGCACCACCGCCAAGGACGAGGCGGTGCGCCTCACGCCGCCGATCCGCATGACGCTGGAAAAGGCGCTCGCCTATATCGAGGACGACGAGCTGGTCGAGGTCACGCCGAAGTCGATCCGCCTGCGCAAGAAGATCCTCGATCCGAACGACCGCAAGAAGGAAGAGCGGCGCAAGGAGACCGAGGTGGTGTAACGCCCGGCGTCATTGCGAGGCGTGCCCAGCACGCCGAAGAGCAATCTCGCGCCCGGAACCGTGCACCGGGATTCCTTCGTCGGCCTTCGGCCGCCTCGCAATGACGATTATCAACGCTCAGGCGTGAGGGTCTCGGTGCCGACGCCGGACTTGTCGGCGATCGTCCACAATCCCACGAGCGTGCCGTCGTCCTTCATCTCGTAAATTACGAGGCCGATGGCACTGCCGAGCCGGTAGCTCGCCGCGAAGGCGTTGCCGTTGCGCATGCAGATGCCGTGCGAGGTGGTCGACCCGGTGACCCAGTCGATGCGGCAGGTGTTCTTGCTGGTGACCACGATCTCGGCGGTCCCCGAATAATGCGAGCCGTCGAAGTTGGTGCCCGCCACCCGATAGTGGCCGCCCAACCCCTCGGCGGACGCCCCCGTCAGCGACAAGGCGACAGCGGCCGCAGCCAAGACCAAGACTTTCATTGATCCCTCCGTTGACGAATCATTTCGGGCGCCGCGTGGTTAGAGCATCTTGCCTCGCTTTGAAACCGGGCCGGGCGCGCGATGCGCGCTACCGGAGCTGCGCAAGAAACCGCTCCACGACCGGCCCCCACACCGCGTCCGAGCCTTGCGTTTCGGCCATGAAGTGCCCATCGCGGCCGAACGCCGGCAGCAGCCGGTAATCGACCTTGCCGCCGGCGGCGCGGAACGCGGCCGCCATGGCGCCGGACAGGCGCGGCGCGAAATAGCTGTCGTTCTCGCTGTAGATCCAAAGGGTCGGGATGCGCGCGGTGCGGCCGAATTCGCCGGCGGTCGCGATCAGGCGATCGGGCGCGCAATTGTTGTTCGGCTGATCATAGGACCGCCCGCCGAGGCCGCCGGCAAAGTTGATCGCCGCGCGCACGCCGGCCGGCGCGCGGCTCGCGAGCGCGAGCGTCGCCCAGCCGCCGGCCGACTGGCCGGCCACGATCGCGCCGCTGCGCCGCACGAACCGCTGCGCCCGCATATAGGCAAGCGCCGCCGCGATGCTGTCGGCGGCGCCGAAACCGGCGCGGGCGAAATCCGCGTCGTCACAGCCACCCTGGTCCTCGCGATAGGCGCCGCCGGTCGCGCCATGACCGGGACGCTGCGGCACCACGACCGCGAAGCCGTGCCGCACGAACCAGTGCGACAGCGTCTCGAATTGGGGCAACGGCAGCAGGCGCCGCCGCTCCGCATTCTGGGTCGTGCCGTGATTCATCACCAGCAGCGGGAACGGGCCGGGGCCGGGCGGTCGAAAGACGGTCGTGCGCATCAGCACACCCGGTTGTGCCGACGGCAGCAGCCAGGCTTGGCGGCGAAACGCGCCCTGCTCGGCGCCCTGCGGCCCGGCCAACGGCTCGGCGCGTGGCACGGCGGGCACACATGACAAGAAAATGAAAAGCGCGCATGCCCGCATGCCGCATCCGGCGCTCGAAAAAGCGCTCAACCGAGCCCGCATGCGCACGAATTCCTCAAGCGCGACAATGGATTCACCGATCCTGTACCCGATTAATCCACATCAGGCCGCGCGATCAACGCCCCTCTTGATGCCGGACTCGCTCATTGCTCTATTCGCCGCATGAGCACCGTCCTCATCGAGATTCGTCGCGCGCGGTCGGCCGATGCGAAAGCGGTCGCCGACACGCACGACGAGGCTTGGCGCACGGCGTATCAGGGGATCATCCCGGGCCGCGAGCTCGAGCGGCTGATCGCCCGCCGCGGCGCCCGCTGGTGGGACGGCGCGATTCGCAAGGGCAGCCGCATCTCGCTGCTCGCGTTCGGCGACACCATCGCGGGCTATGCCAATTACGGCCGCAATCGCGCCCGCAGCCTGCAATATGACGGCGAAATCTACGAACTCTATCTGCGGCCCGAGTTCCAAGGCCTGGGTTTCGGCCGGCGGCTGTTCATGGCGGCCCGGCGCGATCTCGTGCAGAGCGGCATGAAGAGCCTCGTGGTGTGGGCACTGTCCGACAACGAGCCGGCGGTCGGATTCTATCAGGCGCTCGGCGGCAAGGCGGTGGCGCGGTCGTCGGAAAGATTCGGCGACAAGACGCTCGACAAGGTCGCCTACGCCTGGAACTGAGCTAAGCCATTGCCATTGGTCGCAGCGCAGACCGGCCGGGTTCACAGCACGGGCGCGGGAAGACCTGCGGCCGCACAGGCCGCGCGCAGCGTATTCACCAGCAGGCACGCGATCGTCATCGGGCCGACGCCGCCCGGCACCGGCGTGATCGCGCCCGCAACCGCGCGCGCCTCCGCGAACGCCACGTCGCCGACGATGCGGGTCTTGCCGTCCGGCATCGGGATGCGGTTGATGCCGATGTCGATGACGGTTGCGCCGGGCTTGATCCAATCGCCTCTCACGAGCTCGGCGTGCCCGATCGCGGCGAACACCAGGTCCTTGCCGCGGCAGACCGCCGGCAGGTCATGGGTCTTCGAATGCGCAATGGTGACGGTCGCGCTTTCGGCAATCAACAGATGAACCAGCGGCCGGCCGACCACGTTCGAGCGGCCGATCACCACGGCGTCGAGCCCGGTCAGCGAGGGACGCACCGTCTTGGCGAGGATCATGCAGCCCATCGGCGTGCACGGCACAATCACGGGCAGCCCAATCGCGAGCCGCCCGACATTCAGCGGATGGAATCCATCGACGTCCTTTGCCGGATCGACCGCGTTGATCACGTTCTGCGCATCGATGTGCGCGGGCAGCGGAAGCTGTACCAGGATGCCGTGGACGGCGGCATCGGCGTTGAGCCGGGCCAGCAGCGCCAGCAACTCGTCCTCGCCCGCCCCGTCCGGCAAATGACGATCGAACGAGCGCATGCCGGCCGCTTCGGCCATGCGCGTCTTGTTGCGCACATAGACCTCGCTCGCCGCATTGTAGCCGACCTGGACGACCGCGATCCCCGGCACCAGACCGTGCGCGGACCCGAGCCGCGCGACTTCCGCGGCGACGCGCGCGCGCAAATTCTCCGCAATCGCCTTGCCGTCGATGATCGCCGCCGTCATGGGTGCCGCGTCCCGACGATCCTTTCCAGCGCCGCCGCGAGGGCCGGACCTTCGCCCGCGATCGCGAGACGCTTGAGGCGCGCGGTCGCGCCGGCGACGAGGCTCACCTGGCGCGGCGCAACCGCCAGCGACTTGGCGATGAGCCGGACGAGCGCGGCGTTGGCCTCACCCTCGCTCGCCGCCGCGCGGACGCGAGCCTTCAGCACCGACCGGCCGTCCGCCATCCGCTCGATACCGTCGATCGCATCGCGCCCGCCTTTCGGCGTCAGGCGCACGGTCAGCAGCAATCCGTCTGCGACCAGCTGCCACGGCGTCCCGCGCGCCACCGCTCAGGGAACGACCGGCAAGATGTAATCACCCAGCCAGCGGATGAGGACGTAGATGATCAGCAGGACGATCAGGGGAGAGAAGTCGAGGCCGCCGAGGTTCGGCATCAGATTGCGGATCGGCCGAAACACCGGCTCGGTGAGGCGATAGAGAACGTCGGTGACCATCGCCACCGCATGATTGCGCGTGTTGATCACGTTGAAGGCGATGAGCCAGGACACCACCACGGCGATGATGACGATCCACCAGTAGAAATCGAGCAGGTAAATGAGGACTTCAATCAGCGGCTTCATGTCGATTCGTCCGAGCAGGGGCGCCGCAGACATTTAACGGGTCGTCCGACGGCAAACAAGCGCGCCCTGCCGCGATCCTTGACAGGCCCGGACCTCGGTCCTAAATGGCACCACTTCCCAAGGCCTTCGGCGCACGGCGCCGTCGGCGGCAGGGGCCGTAGCTCAGCTGGGAGAGCGCCTCGTTCGCAATGAGGAGGTCAGGGGTTCGATCCCCCTCGGCTCCACCAGCCTTCGCCCCCTTCGGGGGCTACGGCTCGGCAAGCCAGCCTAGGCAAGCTCAGTCTCACAAGGGAAAAGAGGGGGCGAAGGCTGCCGCGTCGTAGCTCGAAGAGCGAAGTCGGGCCACACGATTTTCGGCATTCGTTCAATCATTCATAAACGAAAAAACCGCGGCGCGCCGGGCGCGCCGCGGATGTGGCGGGAATTCGGACAATCCGCTCAGCCCGTCGGGGCCGCGA